>WPCI01005203.1_pt1 | contig 25199 bp, 23 predicted proteins | sample 5399871 | NCBI WGS metagenome assembly WPCI01 (sample SAMN12869469, study PRJNA574797) | sludge metagenome | isolation source: wastewater treatment of pH7 | place: China:Beijing | collected 2019-05-20 | reverse complement strand
GAGGCCGCATCTATTTCCATAACGTCGAGGGAGCCCGGCCCACCCGACGCAAGCTCAATGCAGGACTCGCATTTGCCACACGGTGTTGGCGTGGGCCCCTCAGCGCAGTTAAGACTCCGCGCAAGAATCCTGGCCGAAGTCGTCTTGCCGCAACCGCGAGGTCCAGAGAAAAGGAAGGCATGCGCGATTCGCCCGGAGGAAAGAGCATTCCGAAGCGCGACCGTCACGTGTTCCTGCCCGATAACGTCCTGGAACGTGTCGGGTCGATACCTGCGATACAGAGCTGTCGTCACACCTAGACCTTAGAACGAGCCACCGACAAAACGATGTTCTGCGCCCGGCTCCAGTAGCGCCGCGGCTTCACTCCAGAAATTAAGTGGTCCCCGCGCACCCGACAGAGCGCCCCTATCCTTGCTGCCTTCCGACCCTGGGGAGGTTCAGGGGATGCCGTCGCACGGGGACCGCCAACAAGTCTACACAACGAACGGTCGCCTTAGCGGACAGCCGAATTCTGCCCGGAAGTAGAAGCAGGGCGACCGAGTTCAGAGGAGCTAATGAGGGACCCCACCAATTGCTACCCGTCGAGGTGTCCGCACTTTCGGGATATCCCTAACCGTTGTCTCCGGACCACCCGGTTACATGAGCGCCGTTCGCCGCATAGCGTTTACTACATGGCAAATCCTTATCCGTACACATCCGGCCCCGCAACAGCGCCGCGGCTCACACCAGCTAACGAAGTACCGATGTCTCCTCGACCTGAGCAACGGGTCACTCAGGCACCTACTACCCAAGTCCCAGCTACCAAGCCTCTTGGGCGATACTTCCTCACTTTCCTTGAGCTCTGTGTTCTAGGCACGCTTGGGTGGGCAGCGGTAACTGTGGTCGCGCTCTTGGCTGGCCTCGGCCTCGGACTACTTCCAGTTCTGGGAATCGGTCTGCTGTTCCTAGTCGGACTGGTTTACGCGCTCTATGGAGTTGGCGCGTTTGAGGTTCTCCGCGTCGACGGCCTCTACCGTCTTGGCGTTGAACCCGTACCGTTTAGCTCACCGCGAGGGCCCGGTTTCAAGGAGTGGGTCCGCTCCCTCCTAACCCAACTCGGAGTCGGACGAATGTGGGTCGCGCTGGGTAGCTTTATCCTCTCAGTCCTGATCGGCTCGGCAGTGGTTTCGCTGGTCTCTACCGCGGCTAGCTGGATTCCCCGCGCAATCTCCCAGTTTGTCCTTATTTCGCAAACCGCTCCCGCCGACTACGGCTCTCTTTACTGGATGGATCCCTCGTTCCACGGTGGTAGCGCATGGTTCGATCTGTCTCTCGCCAACGGCATCTGGTGGCATTCAGGCGGCCCCTTGTTCAACCTGGTTGGAGCATTGTTAGCCCTCCTCGCAGCCGCCGCACTGGTCTACCTCTCCCGCACAGTGAGCATCGCAATCATTAGTTCGTCCGCTCGGGCGACTCAGCTTTCGAAGCAAGCCCGGAGCGCCCAGATGCAAGCTCAGGCAAACTTCATGCAGCGGGAAGGCGCGGTGAGGGCTGCCGAAGTGGAGCGTGCTCGAATTGAGCGTGACCTTCACGACGGAGTCCAACCGCGACTAGTGTCGGTTGCGATGACACTCGACCTAGCCCAGAAGCAGATCGACGCAGACCCAGCAAAGGCCAAGGATCTAGTCTCCGAAGCCCACACTTCCACCAAGGCCGCGATCACCGAGCTCCGTCAACTGGCACGAGGAGTACACGCCTCAGTGCTCGACGATCGAGGCCTCGACGCAGCTCTCTCTGCGCTAGTTGGTCGCTCACCGGTTCCCACAAGACTAGATGTCCGGCTAGTCGACGGCGACGGAGTCCAAGTAACGCGCGTCAGTCGCGAAGCCGAAACCGCGGTCTACTTCTCAATCGCAGAATCACTCACAAACGCGGCGAAGCACTCTCACGCCAGTGAGTGCCGGATTACCGTGCGACTAAGGTCCAACCAGAACCCTGCGCCTAGTGCCCCTCGTACAGGTCTTCTCTGGGCCCGAGTCGAGGATGACGGCGTCGGCGGCGCCCGTGTTACTCCCGGCGGCGGTTTGGATGGGATCATCAACAGGGTGAACGCCGCGGGCGGGTCTGTCAGACTCGACAGTCCGAACGGCGGTCCAACGTCACTGGAGGTCAGCGTTCCATGCGCGTTCTGATTTGTGAAGATTCGGTCCTTCTGCGCGAGGGTGTCGCACGTCTCCTTGAGTTCTCTGGGCACCAGGTGGTCGCGGCACTGCCCGGCGTCGAGAACCTTGAGGATGCCGTCGATTCCTCCGAGCCCGACCTTTGCATTCTCGATGTCCGACTGCCTCCAACGTTTACGGACGAGGGGGTGCGAGCCGCACTTCGGCTCCGCAAAGATCACCCCGATCTGCCTCTTCTGGTTCTCTCCCAGTATGTCGAGGAGCGGTACGCGAGTGAGCTGATCAGCGGTTCCACCGGATCACTCGGGTATCTCCTCAAGGACCGTGTTGCTGATGTTGACGAGTTCATCGCCTCGCTAGAGCAGATCGCGGGTGGTGCGACCATCCTCGATCCCGAGGTTGTCGCTCAACTAATCGGCCGGAAACAGCAAGACGTAAAGATGCAGAGGCTCACGCCCCGGGAGCGCTCCGTCCTCGCCCTGATGGCTGAGGGACGTTCAAACCAAGCGATCGCCGTGGAACTGTTCCTTTCCGAAGCCAGCATTGAAAAGCACATAACCTCAATCTTCCAGAAGCTGGAGCTTGAGCAGGACGACTCTGGCAACCGCAGGGTATTGGCCACGCTCGCTCATCTAGAAAACACCAGTGGACAGTCAGCGACAAGTCCCGCAGATACCACAGCTCGAAAGGCCTCGAAATGACCTATCCCGACCCTCAGATGACGCCAACACAGCCGACGCCGCAGACCGACTCCATGTCACCTGCAAGGATCGTGACTCTGGTGCTGACAATTGTCGGTGTTATCGCTCTGCTGTTCACGATCCTCGGCGGAATCGCTCAGGGACTCCGCGTGCCCTTCTTCAGCAATTCGGAACCTCCTGGACCGGTCTCGACCGATGGCGTGGTCGAGGTCGAGATTGATTCCTCCGCCTCAGACTTCACGCTGCAGTTCGCACCCGTCGACGAGGCCGAACTCACGGTCACTGGTCAGGGTGCCGGAGACTGGCAAATGACGAGGGAGGGGGAGACCCTGCAGGTTTCTCCTACCCGAAACACTTGGTGGCGGTGGCAGGGAGAGGGACAGGGATCAGCCGTTGCCTTGACCCTTCCCGAATCTCTGCAACAGTCAGGTATCTCCCTCGACCTGTCGATGGCCGCGGGTAAGTTCGCTACCGAGGGCGCGTTCACGGAGGTGGATGCCGAAGTCGCCGCGGGCACTGCCCTCTTCGACCTAACGGACACTCGGGAGGCTTCTTTCAGTCTCGCGGCCGGTAGCCTTTCTGCTTCCCTCAATGGAACGCCCCCGACATCTGTGGATGTCGAGGTCGCCGCCGGAGCGATGAATCTGAGTCTTCCAGACACCGCGTACTCGCTTGACCAGCGGATTGGAGCAGGAACCTTCTCGAATGGACTGCGGATCGATCCAGCCTCGCCGAACGAGATTGAAGTGGATCTGATGGCTGGTTCACTGACCCTCACTCCGATCAAGTAACACCCGGTCCCTGGGTTGCCAGTCAGATAGGGGATCTTTTCGTGGCGATTTTCCAACGGAAGCGTCCTATCTGATTGGCGATTCATGCGAGGAACGCGTGAGAGGTTGAGGTAGAGCAGAAACTGTAGGTCTCGGCGAGGATTCGCTCGTCGAGACCTACAGTTTTCGTCGGCGAGCCCTTGGGGGCTTCCTAGATCTCGCTCAAAGTGGGACCATGGTCATATGAGTGAGATAACTTTTCGAGGAACCCCAGTCCACACAATCGGCGAACTTCCCGCAGTCGGTAGCGCCGCTCCAGAGTTCACGGTAGTAGGTCCCGATCTGGGCGCAGTGGAGCTTAGCGCCCTCCCTGCAGGACGTGTCATCCTAAACATCTTCCCATCCATCGATACCGGAGTCTGCGCAACGGCAGTCCGACACTTCAATGAGCTAGCCGCGAACCTGGATCGCACCACCGTCGTGTGCGTGTCGAAAGACCTTCCGTTCGCCCTCGGACGTTTCTGTGGAGCCGAGGGCATCGACGGGGTGGTGACCGCCTCGGCGTTCAGGTCCTCGTTCGGAGACGACTACGGAGTAACCATGGTCGACGGCCCGCTTGAGGGGCTCCTCTCCCGCGCTGTTGTCGTGTTGGACGAGGACGGCACTGTCGTCTACACCGAGCAGGTCCCCGAGATCGGCCAGGAACCGGATTACGAGGCGGCCCTAGCCGCCCTCGCCTAACCACCAACTCCCTCTCCGTTTCCAATCGGATAGGGAGGCAACACGCCGTAGATTCGGCACAGGGGTTTCCCTGTCTGATTGGAAAACCAGAAGATGGGTTGCCGCCTGGTGCGTCCGATTATTGGATCCAATCGCTGGCCAATCCACTTCCTACCCGATCCGGTCCCCAGCAGATCCGCTCCCTCACAGAAGTCGGCTCCCCACTCACGTCTGAGTAGGGAGCCGCATCGGGTTGGTCAAGCGAGGTTACATTCCGCCGGGACCACCCATCATCCCTGGATCGCCGCCCACTCCGCCATCCATGGGTCCACCCATCATCATTTGGGCCAGTTCATATACCTGTTCACCGTTCACGATGAGAGTTCCACCGTTCAGTGTTCCCACCCCGTCGTAGTCGAAGGCCGACTGCGCAGAGATTGTTAGGGTTCCACCGTTGATCGTTAGATCACCGTTACTATCGATCGCGTCAGTATCTCCGGCACCCATATTGATCGTCAGATTGCCGTCATTGATCGTGATGCTTAGTCCGTCAGTGATGATGTCCGAAGCCGAGGCATTGATCCCGTCGTCCGAGGCATTAATTGTGATGTCCCCGCCATCAATGACGATCACTGGAGCTTCGATGCCCTCAACAGACTGAACAATGTTGATCGTTCCGCCCGCAATTGACAGGCTCTGCTCAGCCTTAATCGCATCGTCTCCCGTTGTGATGGTGATGTTGCCGTCGGTTATCGCCAGGTTCCCCTTGCCCAGATCGGTAGAGTTACTGGCTTTCATCCCGTCGCCAAGCGCATTGATCGTGATGGTGCCGCCACTAACGTTCAGGGAGTCAGTACCACGGATGCCGTCGTCGACGCTCGTGACATTAATGGTTCCCGAATCAATCCACAGGTCATCCTTGCCGACTATGCCATCCTCAAAGTTGGCCGTGACATTCAGTGTGCCGCTACCGGTTAGAAGCAGGTCATCGGCGGAGTAGATGGCGCCAGCAATCTCCTCGTCCGCCCTTGTCGCCGCGTCGGTAATGCTGTTCTCAGTTCCCTCTGCGGTCTCAATCGCCACTCCCTCGGCGTTGTCCACCTGGATGGCCGCACCCGCTGAACTGGTGATCGTGGCTCCTGACAGGAGGATACGAACGTATCCCTCGGAGTTCACAATCACCTGACCGGCCGAGCTCCCACTAAGCACATAGGTCCCAGCATCGGTGATTGTCAGGCCCTCGTCGGTCAGTGTCACGTCAGTGGAGGGAAGTTGGCTCCAGTCGACATCGAGGACCGAATCAGCAGTGACGGTGGTCGTTGTGACCTCTTCACTCTGTGCCACTTCGGTCGCCACAACAGTTTCGGACGCCGACATTGTGGATTCTTCGCTAACTGCGGCTTCTGTTGTGGAGCAACCAGCGATCAGTAGTATCGCGGCGAGAGAGCCGACCGCTCCCTTGGCAATGCTGCGTTTCATTGTCTTTCCTTCCGATGAACGATTCATCAACTGAGACAAGACAACCAAGGCAACCTATGAGAAAGCTATGAAGCTCATATGGCGCACGTATGAACGCGAGCAGGTTCTGTGAACCAGAGCCTGCTCGGTTTCACGACGGATCCCACACCTATCGAAGTGGAACGAGGGGTAGGCGCCGGGCTAGTATTATCGGGCACGTTCCCGTGGCGATCCCATGGGAATGCGCAGGAGGATTCGCCTAGTGGCCTATGGCGCACGCTTGGAAAGCGTGTTGGGTGCAAGCCCTCAGGGGTTCGAATCCCCTATCCTCCGCAAGTTCCCAGGTCAGCACCAGTTTGAGGCGCAAATCAGACTGCCGACAGTGCGGGCGACACCTTACGATAGGAATGCCCCGTTGGTGTAACGCTTTGCCCCCAGATCGCTCGGTTGAGCGTTGGTGCGTTCCCGGGAGTAGCGCGCGTTTCCAGCGCCGGGAAGATGCATGCAGTCCTGCAGTAACCAGGAGCGAGGGTGAAGCAAGAAGATGCCGACATTGATCGGCTCATCATTGGCGTGGCGATCCCCTGCCGTAACGATGCCAGCTTCTTACAGACCTGCCTGCAAGCACTGAGCGCTCAGACACGACCTGCGGACTTCATCGTTGTCGTCGACGATAGTTCTGAGGACGATTCGGCTCAGGTCGCGAAAGACCACGGGGCAATCCTGCTTTCTCAACCTCTCATTGGTATTTGGCCCGCCGCTTCAATGGCGTATGACGAGGTCGCCAGACGCGGCGCAGATGTGATCGCCCGCCTGGACGCCGATTCGGTGCCGCCGCCGGACTGGATCGAGAGGATCGACCGTACCTTCACCAAGGATCCGACCTTGCTGGCGCTTACCGGTATGGGCGATTTCTATGGTGGGACGCGCTTCAGTCGCTGGTTCGGGAAGCACTGTTACCTAGGACTGATGGTCTCGATAATGAATCCGTGGCTGGGTAACCCGGTTCTCTTCGGCTCGAACTCCGCCATGAGCGTTGCTCTGTGGGAGCAGTTGCGGGACAAGGTGCTCTCTGACCGCGCGGATATCCACGATGACTTTGAGTTATCGATTCGCATGCGTCCCAGCGATAACGTCGTCTACGACGAGACTTTGCGCGTCGGGGTTTCGGCTCGACCTTTTGATGGGCCTCATGCGTTCGCAACGCGAATCGGAAAGGCACTGCGGACGATGCGGGTGACGTGGCCGGAGATCCTTCCGTGGTGGAGACGACACCACGATTACTAGCTCTCGGAGCCGCACTGGTTCTCGAAACGACTCCATGTCGCCGGGTGATATCAAAGGGCCGTGACTAACGCAACGCCCAGCCAGATCGACCACTTGACATTGCGGCGCCCTAACGTCTAAATCCTCCGTGTGCGCCGACCTAAAGTGGCGTTTCTGAGGCGAGCTTCCCCTCGTCCACTTTATGAAAGAAGTCAATCAGGTCTCTCGCATACTCTTGCGGCGTGGACTCAGCCGGGCTGTGACCGCTGCGATACGACTTGAACTGTGCCCCTATCCGATCGGCAAACGCTCTGTGTGTTTTCAGGGACCAAAGGTCCCCGGTACCAGCGGTAACTCGAAGCGGAAGCGATGAGGTGGCCAGAGCTTCCTCGTAATCTGGAACAGCCATCATCGTTGCCATCGTGTCGTCGACACTCTGTTTCTTTGTGAACTTTAGCCGGTACTTTATGAACTCCTTACGTTTGCGGGGGAGCCAGTTGATTCCGTTACGGATGGCACCTCGCAGAATGGCTGAGCCCATCCTCGGGGTCACGAATCGTGACAGAACGCCGACAACACGCATTTTTCTGAACGAGTCACCCGAGATAGGGGGAGCGGACAGATAGACAACAGAGCGAAGAAGCTCCGGATTCATGACCGCGACGTTAGACGCGACGATTCCCGAGTAGGAGTAACCAACCAGGTGTGCGCAACCGATTTGTCTAAGGATCGCGAGTGCATCCTCCGTGTGGAGGTCAAGAGACCAGTGCCCGTCTTGATCAGGGCCAGCATCGCCGGAAGCGAACTGTCCGGCAAGATCGACTGCCACCGCGCGATAGCCGTTATTGCCGAGCGCAGGACCGATCAGTGAGAAGTCTTCCTTCGATCCAGTGATTCCCGGAAGCAACAAGACCGGAACGCCATCCTTGGGTCCCCACGCCGCCGCCGCTAACCCGCCCGATGGAGCATCGAATGTCAAAGTCTCCGTACCCGAAGGCAGAATGGCCCAGTCAATAGAACTGTCCACCATAGTTCCCAACTGTGTTGATGAGTGATCTGCCCCAATTGTCTCACCGCACCAACCGAACCGGATACTCAGAACGAAACTAGTGATTTGCGGCAGTCCCTGATTGTCAGCCTTCTCGCCTTCTGCGCTGGCTCGCTCCTAGCATCAGTGCGCCTGCAAGGGCCAATGCGCTACCAAACATCCCAAAAAGTGCCGTGCTAGCACCCGTGTTCGGCAGAGAATCTGTAGCCAGACCTTGCGTGGACGTATCACTACCCGGCTTTTCCCCGCCGCCTCCGGGAGGAGTCGGCTTCGGATCCGGAGCTTTCTCCCACATCGACTGCAACAATATCTCTTGGTTTGTCACAACAAACGAGTCGCCCTTTTGCAACAAACCATCAAGACTCCGAACCAGCCCACGTTGCCACCCGAGGAACTTGTATCCCTCATAAGTCGGGTCGACGTTCGGCATATATACCAGGTCGCCGACAGCGGCGTTCGACAGTGCATCCAGGTTTGTCGGCCCCTGGGCTGGCCAAGCACCATCGCTCAGGTCGAACTCAACTGGGGCCTTCAACTGCCACACATAGGTTCCGGCAGCACCGTCTCCGAGTTCAGACAGATCAGCACTGGTCCCACGCCACCACGGCGAAGTGTCCGCGGCTGAACCAAGCCGCACCCACAGACCCGTGTAACCCTCACCAACGGGAGCCTCAAGACCAAGGTCGTCGGTCAAACTGATTCCCTCGCCCAACGTTAAAGACCGAAGCGATGAAGTGCGAGCAAACATGTCAGCCATGTAGACCTGGTCTGACAGTTCCCAGTTCGACAAGTCCAGACTTTCCAGCGAGGACGCGCCCTCAAACATGCCGCTCACGTCAAGCAGTTGATCAGTTTGGACGTCGCTAGCCCCCTCGATCTCTGTGAGATTAGGGAGGCCTCCGGTCTGCCCGACCGTACCGTCACCGAATAGGTATCCGCTGTTCTGCGGCAGCCTGATACTGGAGGGCTGTGCCAGAACGATCTTCCTTACCTGGTGCGCCGGTATCTGGGAGTCATCGTTACGAAGCCATGGCGAGGATCCGGTAGCGCCCAACTCGTAGGGATCATCAGGATCGCCACTGCCGTAGATCGTCAGCACCCCTGAATCCACATCAAACGACCAGGGGGCCTCGCCCCACGCGCTCTGCCACTTGGCCGTCAAGGCTACTCCGCCACTGGGCATCCAGAATGAATCGCCGGCTCCAAATACCCCACCAGCCTGATCCTCCCAGGTCGCAAACCTGTAGCCAGCACGGGTCGGGATCTGCGAGGGTAGCGCCACGTCTTTGCCCACTATTCCCTCGACCGCATCGAATTCGGACGAGGGATCCCCTCCTGCCAAATCAAACGTCACCCGGTAGACGGTGTCATCCCATTGCGCTGTCAGGGTCAGGTCCCGCTCCGAAACTACGAACGAGGTCAAGGCCGCAGGCGCCCGCTCCACGGTTAGCCTACTCAACTGCCAGCCGACAAAGTCGTGATCCTTCCACACCGGGTCAGCGTCCGGCACCGCCACAAAGTCGCCGATCTCGGCATCCTGAAGGCCAGCCAGGTTGGTGGGCTGAGCATCGGAAGCCCAGGTACCCGCACCCAAATCAACCGTAACCGGGGCCTTCAGCTGCCAGACGTAGGTACCAGCGGCGGTCACAGGATTCTGGCTGCGCTCGATTAGTTCGCCGCCCGTCCCGCTCCACCACGCCGAAGTATCCGATGACAACCCAACACGAACCCAGCTACCCGTCAGCGTCTCACTTGGCCATGGCGTAGGAAGAAAAAGATCTCCCGCCAACTTGGTCTTCTCACCCAACGTCAACGACGCGAGCGAGGTAGTACCAGAGAACATTCCGAGCATCACGGAAACACAACTAGTGTCCCAGCCGGACAAATCCAGCTCAGCCAGCGAGGGCGCACCGAAGAACATGTATCGCATGTCCAAAACACTCGACGTGTCCCAACCCGACAGGTCCAGTTCCTCCAGCGCGGACGCACCGGCGAACATGTAGCTCATGTCCGAAACACTAGAAGTGTCCAAACCCGACAAATCAAAGCTCTCCAACGAGGACACCCCGTAGAACATGGAACTCATGTCCGAAACGCTAGAAGTGTCCCAACCTGACACGTTCAGTTCCTCCAGTGCGGACGCACCGGCGAACATATCGCTCATGTGCCCGACAGAAGAAGTGTCCCAGTTGGACAAATCCAGTTCTTCTAGCGAGGACGCATAAGCGAACATGCCAGCCATGTTCAAGACACTGGAAGTGTCCCAGCCGGACAAATCCACCTCTTCTAGCGAGGACATAACGAGGAACATTGCATACATGTTCGTAACGCCTTCAGTTATGACCTCACCTATCCCTACAATCTCCGTTACCTCCGATAGGTATCCCTCCCGGGAATAACTGAACAGATACTGACTGTCCTCGGGGAACTTGATGCTCTCCGGGTGCTCCAACACAATCTTCTTGATCAGGGAAGCGGTAACCTTTTCACCGTCCGTTCGGTTCCAAGGGGACGCCTCGTAATTCCCGAGCGTGTTTGGGTCACCCTCGTCACCGCTGCCGTAGATGGTCAGCACCCCGGAGACAGAATCAAACACCCACGGAGCCTCGCCCCACTTGAGCTCGTCATAGTTCGCGGTCAGGGTCATCCCGGGAACAGAAACCACGAAGCTCGCATCGGCGGTGAGTTCCCGACTATCGGTCCCATTGGTCAGCGTCCAGCTCATGAACAAACCTGTGGGGCTAGTCGGCACCGATGCCGGAAGGGCCACCAAGGACCCAACAGCAGCCGAAGCAAGGGACGACGGCTGCTCAGGCCAAGTGCCTGTTCCCAAGTCAACGGTCACGGGAGCCTTTTGCTGCCAAACATAGGTGCCCGCAGCACCTCCGGCGCTCTGAGTCAGCATCGCGAGTTGAGCACCAGTCCCACTCCACCAAGCGGAGGTCCCAGAGGAATCACCAACACGAACCCACTTCCCCGTGAAGGTGGAATTCGCGGTAAGTGAAGGGAGGCCCACCTCACCAAGCAGTTTCGTGTTCGCACCCGCCTTCAACGACGCGAGAGAGGAAGCATTCCAGAACATGTAGCCCATATTCGGAAGGCCCGAAGTGTTCCAGGTGGACAGGTCCAAACTCGTCAAAGAGGACGCGCCGCGGAACATGAATCCCATATCCGTGACACTTCCGGTGACCCAGCCAGACAAATTAAGGTCCTTGAGTGACCTCGCGTCGAAGAAAACACCGTTCATCCCCGTGACACTTCCGGTGATCCAACCCGAAAGATCCAGGCTCTCTAAGACGTACGCATTCGAGAACATGCTATTCATATTCACGAGGCTGGAGGTATTCCAATCCGAAAGATCCAGGCTCTTCAAAGACGACGCGTGCGAGAACATGTCGCTCATGTCTGTGACGGCAGAAGTATTTACTTGCCCAATTCCGGGGATTTCCGTGAGGTTCGAAAGCCACGAAGTACTAGCGTTTGAGCTAAACAACCTTTCGCTGGCGACTGGTAGCTTGATGCTCTCTGGATTCTCGAGAATGATCGTCTTGATCGCGGAGGCACCGACCTTCTCGGTGCCCGTCCTATTCCACGGAGACGTTGTCCAATCCCCGAGCGTGTACGGGTCATCCTCGTCACCACTGCCCTCAATCGTGAGGACGCCCGTCGCCACATCGAACGACCATGGCGCATTACCCCAAGTTCCACTTGGTCCAGCACTTAGTAAACCGATACCCTCACCATCGATGCTCTTCGAGGACCGCTTCAAGGAAGTGTCCGGGCTCTGCGCAAGGTCCAAATCCAGGGCGTCTTCGTCGGCGACAGCCGATGGTTCCGAGGACGGGTCAGTCGTCGGATCAACAACAGGATCACCGGTGCCATCCGGAGCGTCAGATGTGGATAGAACGGAGGAGTCTTCGCCCTCGTCCGAAAGATCAGTCTGAGTGGAGATAAGTGACTGCGGGTAGTCCTCCACCCCCGCAACCTCATCGGCGAACGCAACTGGTGTCAACCCCGTCAAGCAAAGGGCAGACGACATAGCGATGGTGGAAACTCTACCTAGAAGGGTCTTCAAGACCGACTCCTCTGTGCGACAACGATGGGCGGCCGTTCCGCACTGAGATTCAGTTAAGCGATGCCCCATTGCAACCGACTACGAGGCAGAAAGACCGTACTTCAAAATATCAGCTAAGCTCTTGGGCCACATGGGAATAGAGACCTAATCTGAACTGCAAAAGAGTCGCGAAAACAAGTCGGCGCCAACAAGCTGTTAGCGGTTCGAGGCGACTGACTCAGAGCCTCAGATGTAACCGCATCGCATCGTCAATCTGGCCCATTAAATGTGGCGGTACACTACCGACAACAGCACCAAGCCGGGTGACATCGAGTGAACGGATCTGCTCCGCCTGCGCTTTGGAATCCTTAATGAGTCCAGTATCTGCGGCCTTCAGCAGAACTTGGAACGATAGGACACGCTTCGTGTTTGACGTCAGCGGCACTACGGTAATGACACCCCTGCCGTAACTCGCGGCCGACGCATTTGCCTGGTCATTACTGACGACCACAACGCGCCTACGCTTGTTTGCTTCACTCCCCTTGATGGGCTCAAGGTCGGCGAAACAGATGTCACCACGCCTCATGATCTATCCCATCCGCAACCGTTGGATCCCAGTCCGCACTATCGGACGAGGATTCCCACTCCTCGAACGCCTCCGCATACTCTGCTGCCAGGTGGGAGGCGCCAAGGAGTTTGATCGCCTCGCGAAGACCAGCTGAGCGTGAAGGTAGGCCCGCTGATTCAACGTAGTCGTCCAATCGCCTTACATCATCGTCGGGCAAGCTAACACTGATCTTCATACCCGCAATCCTACCGTGGTAGGAATAGGGTAGCAACGGCGAGGGTGTGGCCACTCCGGTAGTTAGTGCAATCATGACAAAACCTCCAACGAACTCAAACAAACCGCAACAGGCAGCCAAGAAAACTGCAGATTACTCCCAATCGCAGTGCTCGTTGCCAACTAAGCGACTCGAACTCGCTTGTTACCCAGTGCGTACCCGAGTTCCAGTTCTCCGCCAACCGCCTCCAAGTAACGACGAATCGTTCCCACCTTTGCGTTATCGATTTCGCCGCGCTCGATCTTAGAGACCTGCCGCTGACCCACACCGATGCGATCCGCGAGTTCGGCCTGCGTAAAACCCGCCTGCTCCCGCAATTCTCGCAGCTTATAAGCGCGGACCTCAGCGAGCATCCGACGCTCATGTGCCTCCATCAACTCCCGGTCGACGGGATACTTTTCAAGCATTTCCTCAAGTGACATGCTCATATCAGTTGCTCCCCCTAGAACGTTCCAGATGTTCATCGAGCAGTCTCTCAGCCTCACGAATACTCTTCCTGTACCAACGGTTCCACGAACGCGATTTGTCGCCCGCAACCAACATAATGGCCTGCCTCTCGTAATCGAATGCGAACAGTATTCGTAGTTCAGAACGTCCTGTGGAGCCGGGGCGCAGTTCCTTCATGTTGTTGTACTTAGACCCTCGCACTGTGTCCACTAGGGGACGCCCGAGGCTAGGCCCCCGCTGAGTTAGCACGTGAATAGCAGCAGCAACCTGCGCCTTCGAACCTTGGTCAAGAGAGCCAAACCACTCGCTTATCAACGAGACATCCACTTCCCAATCACCGTAGACCTCTGGAGGTCTATCGTCAAGGGTGTAACCATCTATCCATTCCAGCCAGCGCTCGTTCTCTGATCCATTCATTCCATGATCATCGACTCACGCAGGAGTAGTCACAACCACGAATCACGCTACCTGTGGACAGGATCCAATTGACCACTTTGCGTGGAACTGTAGCGTTTGGACGGCCCGCGTTTCCAGTCCGCTCAGCTATCTGGCGAGTAGTAGCGCCAGCGCTATTGTCGCTGCCCAAACCAGCACCAAAGCAAACACGTCTCTTGGCCTTACCGGAAATGAGTGATGGATTGTGCGCCGGGGCAGCGCCGCACTGCTCACCGCGCAGAACTCATTGATCGAATACAACGAGTACCCGGCGGGCCACGACGTGCTCCAATGGCAGGCAACGCTCCCGAAGGCGATAGCAAAGACGCTGAACTCCATCGCTCAGTAGATGTAGACAGTTCCGCGGCTGAACTCCGGTTCGGGTTAACATCGAACAGTCTGCCCGAGCGGGCGGTCCACATTGCGAATCAGAGTTGATGGAAAGTTGAATCCCATGAGTGACCAGGTGACAAGCGAAACGATCAAGGCCGACGAAGTCGACCGGTTCCCCACTGTCCCAAAGTCCTGGTACAACATCAACGCCGACCTTCCCGAGCCGATCCCGCCGCATCTCAACCCCGGCACTAAAGAGCCGGTCACCGTTGACGAACTCTCCGGCATCTTCGCCCGGGAACTCTCCGAGCAAGAACTCTCCACGGAGCGTTACATTCCCATTCCCGAGGAAGTGCGCGAGGCCTACTCGGTTTGGAGGCGCACTCCCCTCATTCGCGCCCACCGCCTCGAACGCGAGCTGGGAACCAAAGCGCGCATCTATTTGAAGTACGAGGGTGCCTCTCCCGTGGGTAGCCACAAACCCAACTCCGCCCTTCCACAGGCGTACTACAACGCGAAAGAGGGCATCACCAAGCTCACCACCGAGACTGGCGCGGGCCAGTGGGGTGCATCGCTTGCACTGGGTGGCGCCCTGTTCGGGGTGGAGGTTGAGGTGTGGCAGGTCCGCGCCTCGTACGACTCCAAGCCGTACCGCCGCTACCTGATGGAAACATACGGCAGTACCGTTCACCCCAGCCCCTCGGACCTGACCGAAGCGGGACGAGCGATTTTGGCACAGCAACCCGATACACCCGGAAGCTTGGGAATGGCGGTGAGTGAAGCGGTTGAGACGGCAGTGAAAGACCCGAATGCTCGCTATGCACTCGGCTCAGTGCTAAACCACGTTGTCCTGCACCAAACCGTGATCGGTCAAGAAGCCATTGAGCAACTGAAGGAAGCTGGAGAAGACGGGGCAGACGTTGTCATTGGTTGTGCCGGGGGCGGATCCAACCTTGCCGGACTTGCATTCCCATTCCTGAGGGAAGTTCTAACGGCCGGTGCAAAGACTGAGGTCATCGCGGTTGAACCGTCCGCATGCCCGTCGCTCACGCAGGGCGAGTACCGCTACGACCACGGCGACTTCTCCGGCATGACCCCACTGCTCAAGATGTACACCCTGGGAGCCGACTTCGTTCCAGACCCGATCCACGCCGGTGGCTTGCGCTATCACGGCATGTCCCCGGCGCTCAGCCACACCGTGAATTTGGGCCTGGTCAAACCCATGGCGGTCGAGCAGCAGGATGCGTTCGACGCCGGAATCCTGCTGGCCCGGACTGAGGGAATCGTGCCAGCACCCGAATCAAACCATGCCCTAACAGCGGCTTTCGAGCGGGCGCGCAACTCAGACAAGGAAGAGGTCATAGTCGTCGGGGTTTCCGGACACGGCATGCTTGACCTGCCCTCATACCAGCAGTTCCTCCCTGAGAAGCAGGCCTGAGAACACGGGCAATCGTGGGCGTCACATCGGATGTGACGCCCACGATACTACTTACGAATGGTGATCGTGTAAGGCTTCCCCGCCTCGATCCCGCGCTCTTTTGCGAAATTGTCTTGGTTAGGAGCAATCCCGAGGCAAGAGGCCATTTCTGGGTACAGAACAGGATCACCAACAGGCACATCCCCGAATGTCCGGCCGAACAACATGGATTCGGAAAAGACAGTTGTACCGTCGAGTTGGATCTCTACGTGCACCTTGTCTCCGGGCTGGATGCCGGTATCACGGAACTCGGCGTTGGGAATATCCGTCGTCATGATGCCAAAGCCATTATTGGGGTCACCACTTGCCGCACCTGAGGCACCCTTTGAGTCGACCTCGTATGGTTCGAGTTCATACCTCACGTCTTGGTCTTGGCAATGCAGGCAGCTCGACTGGTGCCAACTTCCGGATCGACAACGGAAACAAACACTGTCCTCTCGGGCCAACAGGGCATTGTGTACTGAAGAGTGTCCGATGCCTGGCGAATATCGAAGGGACGAATACGGTGCGTAATGTCGCTCACGCATAGATCGTTATCTACCCTTTTGCAGACTCCGTGCATAGACACGACCAAACCACTGTCCAAGCCGAAGTCTGATTGCACTGAATCTGTGATTTCAATGTCTTTCTTTCCTAATTGGCCTTCAGTTTGAGTCTCGCTCAGTAGGACAATTTGATGCCTACTTCTTCCTCACTATCCCTCGACCTTCCGGAAAGAAATTGCCCACTCCGGTCCCACGCCCAAGTCATATTCGAGGCTCAGGTTGCCGAGATTCTTCGCGATCTGCATTTGCTGCGTCTCTGAGATCATCACCAGGCTCTTGCCGGGATCAACAAAACCGAAACTCGGTTGATAGGCAATTGTGTCTCGCCAGGCTTCCTCACCGCTGTGCGTTATTAGGGTCTCGACCATATCTCCGTGGGATATTCCCTCGTCTTCAAATGTCTTGTAGGGAATGTTGGTGCAGATGAGGCCGAAGTGGCGATCTGCGGTCTCCAGCATCCCGTGAATGGCTCCGTCACTAACCTCAACCTCGAGTGTCTCTTCGACGATGATTTCGTCGACCGGGTACTCCGGACCCACTTCTTCGAAGCTAATAATCCCCGAAGCGAGTTTTGCGGCACAGTAGGCGAACAGATCCCTACCGTGGAAAATACTCACGTTTCGCGTCGACTCAAGCCGGTGCTTGGACTCATCGATCTCACGGACTTTTGAGATTCCTACCGACTTCTTTAGGTGCGTAAGGGTCCCATTGTCAGGCGTGACTACATAGCTACCGTTGTTCAACTTCGCTACGCATGCCCGTCTGACAGTTCCTACTCCCGGATCCACAACGGAGATAAAAATGGTTCCTCTGGGCCAGAAATCCACAACGTAGAACAGCGCAAACGACGCTTCATACACATCGAATGCTTGTATATTGTGCATGCTGTCGAAAGCGCGGAGTTCCGGATCGACGCTAACGATTACACCGTCCATGGTGTTCGTTGCGAGTCCCTTTGTGAAGTCTGTTTGCATGACGATGAAAGGCTTCATGACTCTTCTCCTCTATACCTATATCCCTATGCGCTCTCAAGCGAGGGCGCATGTTCTTTTTTCTCTATACCTATATCCCTATGCGCTCTCAAGCGAGGGCGCATGTTCTTCGGTCAACTCGCCACTAAGTTGCTCTTGGATTCTCCGCATCTTCTCGCGAGTAAGAGGATTCAGCAGCACTATCAGACCTGAGAGCAACACGAATAGTCCCGGAAACACCGTGTACAAGGACTCAATGGTTGAGAGTGCGTCACCGGACTGACTTGGCGCTTCCGCATTGAAACCCGATGCTTGGAGAGCGAGTCCCATTAGAAGAGACGCCAGCGCACCACCCAGCTTCAGCAGGAACGAGTAGACGGACATAATAATGCCGTCCTTTCGCGTACCGCTTGTTGCCTGGTCGTAGTCAATGACGTCGTATACGAAGTTGAAAATAAACATCCAGTAGGCAGCCGGACCTATGCTGACCAAAATCATGTACACAACCGCAGCCGGATAAGTCGTCAGACCCATAATCTTCGCGACGACCATTATGGTTCCCGAAAGACACATCGCCACAATGAACACATATTTCTTGTCGAAGATTATGCCGAGCGGAGTTAGGACAAATGCCAGGGCGATTGATGTGATGGTCTGAGCAAGAAACAGTGTCGATACCTGTCCATCGGTTAAGCCCAAGTTGTAGGTGCCGAAGTACATCACGTTTGCGTTGAACAATGCCATGTTCACGTTCATGGCCAAAGCACAGACGATGATTATCAGATATGGCTTTAGGCGAAGCACATGACCGATGTCCTTCAAGACATCTCGAAGCGGCTGCGTCTCTCGGTCCACGTTCTCACCCAGAGGCTCCAGACCGCGGGTCGACCTCCACATAATGCTGATCGTCACCAATACGATCACGGCAACCACCAAACTGATGTACAGCCAGGCAGTATTTGTTGCGACTCCAGCAGCGATTAGCTTCCCAAGAAGGAAAGTCGGAAGGGTGCTGGCACAGAACGTTCCGATGAAGCCGCTGACCTGCCTGATTCCGGCAATCTTCGTCCTATCCGTGTCGTCCCTAGCAACGACAGAGCCAAGTGAGTAGAAGGGAATGTTGAACAACGAGTAGGTCAGCCAAAAGATCAGTACCATCACCAGGTAGTAGACGTTCTTTACTGACTGATCAAAGGGAACATCAAGAAACAACAAGACAATCGAAGCCCCAAGAGGGACAACACTTGCTGCGATGAAAGGACGCCTCTTCCCAAATTTGCTTCTTGAGCGGTCCATCGCCACGCCAACCAGCGGATCTGTTATTGCGCTCCAAAAGAGGGCAACAGAAATAACGACGCCTGAGACCGCAGGGCTTACTCCCGCGACAGTCGTAAGAAAGAATGACAGGAATGTGAAGATGAAGCCATAGGCCGTGTAGTCACCCCACGCTCCTATCGAGTAACCGAGCATGGACTTAAAAGAGAGCTTGTAGGACTTCTCCATTAGTTCCTCCTTGGATGTGTATTTGAGGGATTGTCTTGTCAAAACTTGTGAAGATCATCAGAGTGCTATCTGGCGAGCTGAAGCACTCCCCATTTCCCCACCTGTTCAAAGCCGAGGCGAGGGAACAGCGATTGCCCAGGTGGCACTTCGCTAAAGAGTGTGGGGCTCCTCCCGCCACTGAGAATGCGTCTGCAAAGAGCGGCAGTAACTGCCGAGCCAAGGCCGCGCCCACGCTCTTCTTCTGAGACCGCAACGCCACCGATCATTGCCGCGTCGTCGGTCTGAGCCGCACTATTGGCATGAGCAACAATCCGGCCGCTATTGTCGCGTATGAACATATGTGTACCGTCGCCGTTTTGTATCCGTGTTTCGATCATTTCCTTCGCTGAGTAGATCTGCTCAAAAGAGGGAATCGTCATTAGGAAGTCGTGGATCTCATCGACGTCTGAAAGACCTGCGGTCTCTACTTGTCTGTGCGCGGGAGGCAAGTGATCTTCTAGGCGAAGACGATAAAAGCCTTTTGAAACGTAGCTACTGGCTGTTGGAATGGCGGCGGCGAGTGGTTCGACTAGGGAAGCTTTCCCCATAACCGTGTCAATGTCGCGCCCGATAAGACGAACTAGGAACGGCACATCTATTCTCAATGGATCACCATCGAGAATCAGATTGTTGTAGTGCTTTAGATATACACCCTGAATGTCGCCATTGTCGGTGCGATTCACATAGACCTGCTGATAAGGCTTATCAAAACCGTGCGACTGGATATCTGACAGGAGATACGTGTTATAGACGGACTCCCTCTTTAAATGCGCCATTAGGTCTGGCGTCTCCGAAGCTGTAGCCCTCGTTATCATCACCGACAACTCTCACTTGTTGAACATGTAGTGCAATCTCTGACAGGTTAGTGGGGTTCTGTACGAACTGTCAACGTAGATAAGTCGCAAATCCGTATATTAGACCGCCTACGGCCTCCCAAACGACTTGTTGCACAACCGTAAGGATAAGATGGAATACCATTGCATGAACGCAACATCGCATCGCCGCCGTCCGAAGCGCTCACAAAGGAGGCATTGTGGAGAGCAAACCAACCACCGGGAATGCCCCGACCTATATCGGCGTCTACAACTCGTTGTACTCAGACATCGTAAGCGGCGTCTACCCGGAGAATGAGTACCTACCCGGCGAAGCAACTCTTGCCGAGAAGTACGGGGTCAGTCGAAATACCCTGAGGCAAGCGCTGGCAATCATCAATGAGGACGGACTGATCATCAGAAGCCAGGGTAAGGGAACTCTAGTCGCTCCTCGTAACAGTCGTAGCGGCGAAGACAAGATACAGAACCCGCACATGTCTTTGTGTAAAGAGTCCATTGATTCTGTCCAACTCCGGTACAACTATGGACCTCCCACTAACATCGCTCACGAAAGACTACAACTTAGCAACAGCGACATAATCCTGGCTTGCGACACTGTGTACGGTGTCGGACCGCGTGTAGTGGGCTACTCATTTACGCAGATCCCCACCGCCGTTTTTCCCGATATGGGAATAGACATGCACGGAGAGGACGCCGTAGAGCAACTGGTAACGAGTCGCGTCTTTGAGCATGCTGTCCGGTGGGACCTCACGTTCAAGCTAATCTTCGCGAACGAGATGGAGGTGGAGTTTCTGAGAATCCCGGAGGGCACACCAACTTCGTTGATCGAGGCGATGTTTTTTGACGCCGCAGACCGCCCATTTGCTCGATGCAAGTTCTATTTCTTGCCCGAGGATTTCCACCTCGAGTTCAAGATGTAACGGCTCAGCGGCCCGCAACCTGACCCTAATAGCGTTGACTTCTCAGTCGCGGGTCCTTACTCTTCGTCCGAAACGATGATCTTGAAGCTGTAAGTAGTTCCATCTGGAGAGGTCATTGAGGCGTCCGTTGTCCCTGGACCAACCGCGCTAAACCCGGGGTTGAAAACCGCCGACCCATCATCGCGACCCGCCACAAACTCCGCAACCGCCTTGTCGGTGGCCTCACCAGTCCACTCAGTTGGATCATCAGCGTTTACCACCAGGGGTTGCTTCTCATTGATGGTGAATGAGCCGCCATCCAGGTCAGACACCTCAGCAATCACAGGGGGCAGAGCACTCCCTCCGTCCACGCTGGTTCCGCTGTCGGAGGTCGATTCGTCACCGCCACTGTTTGAAGTGCACGCCCCTAGACCAAGAGCGAGAGTGGTGCCTGCAACGACGGCCACCAAGGGCCTAAGGATCTGTTTTTTCATGCCAAAACTATACGTCCGACTGATGCTATATCTAAGGAGCGTTATAGGAATGCGACGAAGCTGGCCGCACACGTTAAGGCTCCCGGCTGACAACTAATTCCTCAGACAAGCCTGCCTACTGGTCGACCTCGCGATCAACACCGGGTTCACCCCCACGGTGCGATCTCTTATCCCCGGCAAAGACGCGCAGGCGTTGATAGTATCTGACTATTAATCACCCCGTTTTGAGAGGCACACAAATGCGTGTTCTGGTCACCAGTTCCAGGAATCCCTTCACCCTCGACATCGTCCGTAAGCTTGGCAGCACCGGCCACACCGTTTTCGCCAGTGACACATACGGCGGTGCGATGGGGAGCCACTCAAAGTACGCCGAGGGCCACCTTGTAACCGCGTCTCCGACGTTCGATACCGACCAGTTCATCAAGGATGTCAGCGACTTCGCGGCCGAGAATCAGATCGATCTCATCATTCCCACTTTCGAGGAAGCCTTTTACCTGGCCGCCCGTCGCGCCGATCTGCCCGAGGGTGTCGAGGTTTTCACCGGCCCGTTCGACAAACTTGCCATGCTCCACGACAAGGTCAGTTTCCAGCGCCTCTGTGAAGACGCAGGCGTCCCGATTCCCGAGACGGTCGTAGCGACGGACGAGGAGAGCCTGCAAGAGGCCATTTCTCGCTTCCCTCGATACTTCGCTCGCGCCGCCTTCTCCCGCGGCGGAGTCGCACTGCTCACCAACACCGGTCCGCTCGAAGGGGCGATGAAGGTCGAGGATTGCCACCCCACCCCGGAGCAGCCCTGGATCGTCCAGCCTTTCGTTGACGGACCCATGGTCTGCACCTATGCAACCGTCGTGGACGGCAAAGTCACCAGCATGGTCACATATCGGGCTCCCGAGCAGTGGGCTCACTCGACCGGAATCGAGTTCGTTGCCGACGACTCAACCAAGACCCTCGAATACACGCAGAAGATCGTTGACCAGCTGGATTGCAACTACAGTGGCCAACTCTCATTCGACTTTGTCGACAGCGAAGGTGGCCTCATCGCGATCGAATGTAACCCTCGTACCACTAACGGTGTCCTGCTACTGGAGACCGATGAGTTCGTCGACGCGCTGACTGGCGACATCAAAGAGACCGCGATGGCGGCTCCGGGCGAGGAACGCGAAATCAAGTTCGCAGTCCTCGCAAACGTCTTCACGCCACACCTGAAGACCATCCCGGGAACGGTCAAAGACATTCTTGAGGGCACCGACACCGGCAAGGGTTGGCACGATTCCATCGCCATGATGTGGAGCCCGGCGACCCTGGTCCACGGAGCAAAGCTTGGACACGGCAAACACGAGAAGGTCCTCGAAGCCTTGGGCGGTGACATCGTCTGGGACGGCGGCCCAATCGATGGAATGACCGAGGATGACGCCCAGGCTCTAGAAGCAGTCCACGAGGTCCAACTCTAGAAACCCCCATGAGTTGTCACTCAGATAGAGAGCTTCCCGGGCCGAACAGCCGCGTGTTGCTTCTCTATGTGATTGATGATCGCGAGGTTTTGGCCAGCAGTTCCATTGCTTTCGCTAAGCCGGCGGTGAGCCCGCGTCGCGGAAGGGCGTTCAACTCCTCTTCCAAACCGGGTAGCCGTCGGCTTTGTGCTGCCACCAACAGCTTCAGTGCCTTCACAAACGCGACTGGATGACTGTCGAGGGCACTGTGTCCGTTCTCGATGCGGACAAGTGTTGCATCCGGTGCAAGGGAAGTGGTTCGCTCGGCGATTGCCGGGGGCGTCCGCAAGTCCCTCGTTCCCGAAAGCACGACCATGGGCCAGTCAAAGCCGCGTGTTTCCGCTGGCAGATCGAATAGTTCTCCCTCGAACGAGGGAAACCGGTCGGCAATCTGGGCGTACGTCAGCGCCGGGTCCAGCGGTAACCCGTCGGGCACGGCTCCGTAGTCGAGTTCCCGAAACCCGATGGTCCCTGCTCGTTCAAACTCGTAGAAGTACGGAATGCCCGCGATGGATTCGTCTCGGGCGGTGTACGAGGCAAGACCCTGCCACACCGGGTCAAACTTGTCGGAGATTCTGCGGCTCACCGCTGATTCCACCAACGGCATCCCGCTTAGTTCGTAGCCAGAACGGACGACATCCAGCAGAATGCGCTGGTCTTCTCCTCGTTCCGTCAGCTCTCGAACGCACTGTCCCACCTGGGTATCGGGTTCCCAAAATAGCCGCCGGATCGCCTCGCGTTCCAAAGTCAGATCCTTGGTCGACTGCAACGCCGAGTCCAATAGCATCCCGGCAACGCGCTCGGGATACTTTGCAGCAAAGCTTGAGGCCAGATAACTGCCGTACGAGGAACCCGCAATGTATGCCCGTGTCACGCCCTCCTGCTCCAGCACCGCGGCAATGTCGTCCAGCACCAGGTCGACCCACATCGCCGATTGAGGCAGATCACCCCCTGTCACGTCGGCACGTGAGAATCCCACTCCCCTGTGTTCCACCATGATCACGTCTATGCCGTCAGCCGCTGCCTGTCGGCGGACGGAGCGGTAGGGGAGAATCGAAGCCAAACCCGGACCTCCAGGGATTATCACCGTCGGTATTGCCTGGCGAGGCCCGGTCCGGACGTAGGCCAGGTCGAACGCGGGACTGCCAGGCGCGGCGGGCCGATGAACTCGACGAATACCCTGAATCAAATCAACTCCCGGAGATAGCGTTAGTCTTCTATTGTTCCCTCATTAGTTGCGAGAGCAAGTTAGGCCAGTTCGTTTGATCAAGTACCTGGGCTCAAAACGCCTGTTCGTTCCGGTCATCGGCGAACTTCTCAACGCCACTGGGGCCCAGAATGCCCTGGACCTGTTCACCGGCACCACCCGCGTTGCGCAGGAGTTCTGTCGTCGGGGTGCCTTCACCTACGCCGTCGATACAGCCACTTACTCTGAGGTCCTGGCCCAGTGCTACGTAGAGACTGACGCCATGAATGTCGATCAGGACGAGGTGGACCGGGCACTTCGCCACCTTTCGTCCCTCCCTCCAAAGCGCGGATACTTCACAAGGGTTTTCTGCGAGGAGAGCCGCTACTTTCATCCCGACAACGGGGCGCGAATCGATGCCATCCGCGAGGGGATCGACGAGTACTACGAGGATTCTCCGTTACGTCCGATTCTTCTTACCAGCCTGCTTGAGGCCGCTGACGCCGTGGACTCAACCGTCGGGCTGCAGATGGCCTACCTGAAGCAGTGGGCCCCTCGTGCCCTGAAGCCCCTCGAACTCAAATCGCCCGTACTAACGCCCGGTACTGGCAAAGCGATACGAGGTAGTGCGCCTGAAGTGGTGGCGACGCTCCCCCACATCGACTTCGCCTACCTTGATCCGCCCTACAACCAGCATCGCTACTTCACCAACTACCACGTGTGGGAAACCCTAATCCGCAATGACGAACCCGAGTACTACGGGATCGCCTGCAAGCGGATGGATGCGAGGGACGAGGAGACCAAGAGTCCCTTTAACCAGCGCAGCCAGATCGGACCAGCGCTTGAACAGATCCTTCGAGACCTCGACGCTGGCACGGTGGCGCTGAGTTTTAGCGATGAGGGGTTTCTTCCCCTCGAACAACTAGTCGAGTACTGCGAGGCTCGTGGCGGGGCAGTCGAGGTCCTTGAGTTCGAGAACAAGCGTCACGTCGGCTCCCAAATCGGCATACACAACTTAGATGGCCAAAAGGTTGGCACCCCGGGACCCGCGAAAAACCTGGAGTACATAATCTTGCAGGGCGATCCAGAAACGGTCAGAGCGCTGATTGATGGGGCTGTTCCTCGAACCGGTAGCCAACTCCCCTGACCGTACTGATCAGTTTTCGTTCAACGTCTCCGGGACTGATCCGCGAGCGCAGTCTCTTAATGTGAACGTCAAGGGTTCGTTCATCACCGTAGAAGTCCGCACCCCACACCTCGGTCAGCAGGTAGGCGCGAGTCACGACCCGGCCCGCGTTGCTCATCAGTGTTCCCAGTAGCTGGAACTCCTTCAGGGGAAGTTGCACCGGTTTCCCATCGACCTCGACACTGTGTCGCCCGTAGTCGATGGTCACCGGACCGACGGTGAGTACCTCGTCCGTGGTGCCCAGCATCCCTGTTTCAGCGGACCTTGAGCGCCTCATAACCGATTTGATGCGGGCGAGGAGCTCGCGCGAAGAGTATGGCTTAGTTATATAGTCATCCGCCCC
>WPCI01212385.1_pt1 | contig 25290 bp, 7 predicted proteins | sample 5399871 | NCBI WGS metagenome assembly WPCI01 (sample SAMN12869469, study PRJNA574797) | sludge metagenome | isolation source: wastewater treatment of pH7 | place: China:Beijing | collected 2019-05-20 | reverse complement strand
TGCGACAGCGAGCCGGCACGCGCCGCCTCGATGGCCGCCGATCTGGCGCGGCCGTTTGCCTTCGGTGCCGGGGCACCGCTGGTGCGGGCCGCGCTGTACCGGCTGGCGGAGGAGCGGAGCGGGCAGGCCGAGTTGCGCGGGCAGGCCGAAGGGGCCGCGCGGGACGTGCTGCTGCTGGTGTTCCACCATCTGGTGTGCGATGGCTGGTCGGGCGAAGTGCTGTTCAGGGAACTGCGCGAGGCCTATGCCGCCGCAGCCTCCACCGCCACTGCCCTCCCCACGCCGCAGTGGCCCGTCCCGGCATTGCGCTATGTGGACTATGCGGTGTGGCAGCGTGGCTGGCTGGAGGGCGCGGAGGCGGCGGCGATGCGCGCGCGCTGGGTGGCGCGGCTGAGTCCGCTGCCCGAAGCCCTGTCGTTGCCCACCGACCGGCCGCGTCCGGCGCTGCGCGACACGCATGGCGGGGTATTGAAGCTGCGCATCGGGTCGGCGCTGGAAGCCGCCCTGCGCCAGCGTGCGCAGGCGGCCGGCCAGACCCTGTTTACGCTGCTGCTCGGTGTGGTCAAGCTGTGGCTGTACCGTCATGCCGGCCAGCGCGACCTGGTGGTCGGGGTGCCAGTGGCCGGCCGTACCGATGCAGCCCTGCACCCGCTGGTGGGTTTTCTGGTGAACACCGTGCCGGTGCGCACCCGGCTGGTGCCGGAGCAGGGGTTCGACCACCTGCTCGCGCAGGTGGCCGGCAGCCTGGGAGAGGCGCTGGAAGACCAGGCCTATCCGCTGGAGTCGCTGGTGCAGGCGCTCAAGGTGCCGCGCGACAGCGCACGCAATCCGCTGTTCGATGTGCTGGTGGCGTATGAAGGGCGCGAATGGGCGCACCATGACACGGGCGCCGGGCCGGCGGGCGGTGCGCCGCAGGGAGACGGGCACGCGCTGCCCGCAATGCAGCCGTATCCGCTGACTTCGGGGCACAGCCGGCTCGATCTGGGGCTGTATTTCCGCGAACAGCCGGAGGGCCTGACGCTGGAGCTGGAATACGCCAGCGCACTGTTCGAGCAGGACACGATGGCCCGCATGGCGGAGCGGCTGCAGGTGCTGCTCGATGCCGTATGCACCCGGGCGCCGGACGAGGCGCTCGACCGGCTCCCGTGGATGTCCGCCGACGAACGCGAGCAGGTGTTGCACGGTTTCAATGACACCGCCGAACCCTGGTCGCTTGAAGCCTCCATCGACGACTGCTTCCGCCGCCAGTGCGCGCGCAACCCGCATGCGGTGGCCTTGCGCGGCCGCGATGGCGTCGTGCTCGATCATGCGCAGCTCGACGCCCGGGTGACGCGACTGGCGTATGAACTGCTTGCAGCCGGGGTGCGTCCGGGCCGTCATGTGGGGGTGTGCGGCGAGCGCTCGGTGGAGCTCATCGTCGCGATCTTTGCGGTATTGCGTGTCGGGGCGGTGTATGTCCCGCTGCTGCCGGGCCTGCCGCAGGAGCGGCTGGCGTCGATGGCCGAAGACATGCTTGGGCTGGTGGTGCTCGCCGAAGCATCGCAGTTGCCGGTGTTCGGGCAGCTTGGCCTGACGGCCTGGCCGATTGGGGGGGCGCTTGAGGGTTCGGTGGGCGGTCCGGTTCGTGGTCCGGATGCCGAGCGGCAACAGGATGCAGGCGCGGGCACGGATGAGGGCGCGCCCTGCCCCTCCGGTACCGGTTTCCCGCCGGTGCCTGCCGATGCGGTGGCCTATGTGATTTTCACCTCCGGCTCCACTGGCCGGCCGAAGGGCGTCGAAGTGGTGCATCGCGGCGTGCTCAACCGCCTGTTCTGGATGCAGTCGCGTTTTCCGCTGGACGCTTCGGACGTGATTCTGCAAAAGACCCCGGTGTCTTTCGATGTCTCGGTGTGGGAGCTGTTCTGGTGGTCCTGGTCGGGCGCCTCGCTGGCGCTGCTGGCGCCGGGCGACGAGCGCGACCCGGCGGCCATCGTGCGCGCAATCGAGCGTCACCGGGTGACGGTGATGCATTTCGTGCCGTCCATGCTGCGCGCCTTCATCGAACATCTGGAAACCCACCCGGACGCCGTGCCACGGCTGGCGTCCCTGCGCCGGGTGTTTGCCAGCGGCGAGGCGCTCACGCCCGAACTGGTGCAGCGCTTCAACCGCCTGCTGCATGCCCGCCATGCGAGCGAGCTGCACAACCTCTACGGCCCCACCGAGGCGACGGTGGATGTGTCCTGGTACCCCTGCCTGCCGCTGCCCGGCGAGCCCGCCGGCATGCCTGCCAGCGTTCCGATCGGCCGGCCGATCAGCAACACCCGGCTGTACGTGCTCGATGCCCTGCAGCAGCCGGTGCCGGTGGGCGTGTGCGGCGAACTGTACATCGCCGGCGTGCAACTGGCGCGGGGCTATCTGGCCCGTCCCGGGCTGACGGCCGAACGCTTTGTGCCCGATCCCTTCATGCCGGGCGAACGCATGTACCGCAGCGGCGATCTGGCGCGCTGGTTGCCGGACGGCAACATCGAATATCTGGGGCGCTGCGACGATCAGGTGAAGATTCGCGGTTTCCGCATCGAGCTGGGTGAGGTCGAGGCCGCCCTGGAGCGCTGCGAGGGCGTCGCCCAGGCGGTGGTGCGCGTCGGCGAGGTGGGGGGGATGCCCGCCCTGGAGGCCTTTGTGGTGCCGCGTGCAGGCCATGTGCCGGAGGCCGCCGCGCTGCGCAGCGGGCTGCACGCCTTCCTGCCCGACTACATGTGTCCGTCGCTGTTCTACCGGCTCGATAGCCTGCCGCTCAGTGCCAGTGGCAAGGCGGATCGCAAGGCCTTGCGCGGCGTGCGTCTGGGCGGCGCGTCCGTCGCTCGTGGTGCGACACCGGCCAGCGCACGGGGCGCGGTGCCCGGGATGAATGCCGCTGAGGGTGCCGGGGAGGGCGACATGCTGGAGCAGGCGCTGTGTGCGCTGTGGTCGGAGATTCTGCCGGAAGCCGGGGAGATCGGTCCGGACGATGGTTTTTTCGACATCGGCGGCAGTTCGCTGCTGTTGATCCGCCTGCATGAGGCGCTGGAGGCGCGTTGGCCGGAGCTGTTCTCGCTGCCGGAGCTGTTCGTGTCGGTCACCCCGCGCCAGCAAGCCTTGCACATCCGTGCGCGCAACCGGGGGCCGGGCAGCGTGCAGGCCATGGAGCAGGCCACCGGGGCACGCCCCGTACCGCTCCCCGCGCAGGGCCCGGTGGCGGTCATCGGTCTGGCGCTGCGCCTGAGCGACTACGACGACCCGGACAGCTTCTGGAGCGACCTGCTCAGCGGCGCAGACCGGGTGGGCGAGCTGTCCGCGCAGCGTCGCGAGGACGTGCGCGGAATGCTCGCTGCGATGGGTGTGCAGGCCGACCCGGCGCGACTGCGCCCGGCCGCCTTCCTGGACGACATTGCCGGTTTCGACTGCCGGCGCTTCGGGCTCGCGCCCGGCGATGCGACCCTGCTCGATCCGGAGCAGCGCCTGTTTCTGGAAACCGCCGCCCGTGCGCTGGAAGATGCCGGCTATGGAGGGCAGGCGCTGGATGGGCAGCGGGTGGGGGTGTTCGTGGGGGCCAGTCCCTCGCAGGCCTTCAAGGAGGCGATCAGCCGCAGCTTTCCGGAGCGGGCCGAAGAAGGCTACATCCTCAACGTTCCCTCCAGCGTCGCCACCCGCCTGGGCTATCTGCACGATTGGGACGGTCCGGCCGAACTGGTCGATACCGCGTGCTCTTCCTCGCTGAAGGCGGTGCGCGATGCCTGCCAGGCGCTGCAGCGTGGCGAATGCACGGTGGCGCTGGCCGGTGGTGCGCGTGTGCTGCTCACCCCGCTGCGCGGGGACAAGGCGTTTGCCATTGAAACCCGCTCGGGCCGCACCCGCACCTTCGATGCGGCGGCCGATGGCGTGGGGGCGGGCGAGGGCGCCGTGGCGCTGCTGCTCAAGCCACTTGCGGCGGCACAGGCCGATGGCGATGCGATTCATGCGGTGATCCTGGGCAGTGCGGTCAATCAGGACGGGCGCTCGTCGAGCATGGCTGCGCCCAGCCCGGCGGCACAGGCACGGGTGATCCTGGCCGCTGCCCGCGAGGCCGGCGTGCCGCTGGACAGCGTGGATTTTTTCGAGGCGCATGGCACCGCCACCGTGCTGGGGGACCCGATCGAGATCGACGGCCTGCGCCGCGCCTTCAGCGCAGTGACGCAGGCGGGAGAAACGGCGCAGGCCCGTCCTCCGCTGATCGCTTCGGTGAAGGGCAACTTCGGTCATCTGGATGCCGCGGCCGGTGCACTCGGCATGGCGCGTGCGATTCTTGCGCTGGCGCGTGGCGTGGTGCCGGCACAGGCGCATTTCGAGCGGCCCAATCCACGTCTGGAGCTGGTTTCCGCGCCGGTCGAGGTGGCTGCGCGCAACCATCCGCTGCAGCCGGCCGGCCGGCCGTGGCGGGCCGGGGTGAGTGCCTTTGGCCTGTCGGGCATCAATGTGCATGTACTGCTGGAACAGGCCCCCCGGCCCGGGTTGCCCGCAGAGGATGGCCGCTGGCACTGCGTGCCGCTGTCGGCCGGTTCGCAGTCCGCCCTGCGCAGGTATGTGCGGGCGCTGATCGAGGCGCTGGCGGCGCATCCCGAATGGCCGCTGCAGGCGATTGCCGCGACGCTCATCGCCGGGCGCGAACACCTGGCCTGCCGGCTGGCAGTGCAGGCGTGCAGTCGCGACGGCCTGTTGCAGGCCTTGCTCCACTGGTGGCTGGAGGCGCCCGGTGCGCCGGTCTGCAGCGGCCTGTTGGCCGACGGCAAGCATCGCCGTCCGGTCCCCACCGATCCCTGCGTGCAGGCGGCCGGCCTGCCCGACGAGCACGCTGCCCGTGCGGCGGCACAGGCCTTTGTGGGCGGGGCGATGCCGCAGTGGCCGCAGGCCGAGCCGTTGTACCGCGTGCATTTGCCACCGGCGCCGATGGAGCGCCAGCGCTGCTGGCCGGTGTTCCGGCCGCTGGCGGGCGCACGCCGGCCATGCCTGTCCGGCCCGTGGGTGACGCCGGAGGGCAGCGTGTTTCCGCTGGCGCTGGCGGCGGAGGATTTCTGGCCGGTGGCCGAGCATGTGCTGGCCGGTCAGCCCACGCTGGTGGGCATGGCTCTGCCGGGCTTGCTGCTCGAAGCGGCCGGGCGTGTGGGGGGTGGTGCGGGCGGCGCCGGCAGGGCGGAGGGCGGTTGGTCGATCGGCGCGCTGCACTGGCTGCGTCCGCTGTCGGTTGCCCAGCTGGTGCCGGATTCGGTCAACCTGACGCTTGTCGCGCAGGCGGATGGCAGCTGGCGTGCGCGGCTGCGCGGCTGCGTGCAACCGGCACAGGCGCCGAGCGTGCCGGATGCGGCGGGTGCGGCGGGTGCGGCGCGGGAGGGCGATGAGTGGCATGACTTCGCCGAAGCCACGCTCACCCCGCATCCGGCACGCTCGGTGCCTCCCGCACCGCTGGAGGTGGCTGCCTTGCGCGTCGGTATGCAGCCTGTCGAGCGCCCGGCGAGCAGCGCCATCGAGGCGGGGGGCGCGCTGCAGGTGAGTGCCCGATGGGATTGCCGGCGCAAGACATGGCGCAGCGAGGACGGTCGGCGCACCCTGGCCTGGCTGGTGCTGGACGAGCGCTGGCTGAGCGATCTCGACGATTTTCCCTGGCATCCGGCGATGCTCGATGTGGCCGCCAGCCTGGCGCTGGACGGGGGCGGTCGGGTGCCGGCCGCATGCCGGGAGATGCGGTTGCATGCGCCGCCGGGTCGGGCCTTTTATGCGCTGGCGAGCCGGCGCGAGGCGCAGGACGGTGATCTGCGCCGGACACAGCCGGGCGCACTGCATGTGGATTGCGTGCTGTTCGATGCCGATGGCCGGGTGCTGGCCGAGTGGCTGGGGCTGGTGTTCGTGCCGATGCAGGCGCCCGCCGCGCGGCTGCATGCACTGCACTGGCAGGACATCCCCTGGCCGGCCGGTCCGGTGCAGGCGCACGCCGGGGGGGACACTGTGCTGATCGGAGCGGGGCCGGAGTGCGCAGCGCTCGCCCGGGCCTTGCAGGATCGCGGACGGGTGTGCCGGGTGTTCGCGCTGCCGCAGGACGAAGCACAGCGCAGCGCACTCGTGGCGGGCGTGCTTGCCGACGGCGTGACGCAGGTGGTGCAGGTGCTGCCCGGCGGGGAGGAGGATTGCGGCTGGCCTCAGGCCGCGATGCTGCGCGCTCTGCTGCGTGCCGGCCTGCGACGTCCGCTGCCCTGGTGGACGCTGGGGCAGGGGGCGCTGGCCGGCGTGGCGCCGGAGTCTGGACTGGCGCGCACGGGCGAGCCGGCGGCGGCGCTGGCGCTGGGCTTGATGCTGTCGCTGCGTCAGGAAGAGGCCGCCCTGTTGGGGTGCCATGTGGAGTGCCCCGAGTGGCCTGCTGCCGAGGGGGTGCTCGATCTGCTCGACCGCCTCGACCCCTCGGACGCGGAGCCGCTGCGCCTGTTGTCCGGCCGTGAGGGGCACGCTGCGGGTCAGGCGCCGGTGTTGCAACCGCCGGTGTTGCAGCGGCGGGTGCTGGGGCCTGCGCAGCCTGTCGATGAACGCCCCGCAGGCGGGCTGCCCGAAGGGGAGGCGTTGCCGGAATGGCCGCGCCCACTATTGTCGCGCCCGCCGGCCGGCAGTTGTCTGCTGGTCACCGGTGGGCTGGGGGCAATGGCGCTGACCCTGGTGGCGGCACTCGCCCGGGCCTGGTGGGAGGCGGTGCCGGTGGCGCTGCTGCACCGCGCGCCCTTTGCGTTGCCAGCGGATGGCGACCTGCTGGCGGCGGCCCGTCAGGCCCGGCTTGCCGGCGATCCGCTGCGTGCCGAACGCCTGAATGCCTTGCACACGCTGCGTGAGCAGGGCGTGGCGTGGACGCTGTTCGAATGCGACGTGAGCGATGCGGCAGCGCTGCATGCTACGCTGGCCGAAGTGCGCCGCCAGCTGGGCGCGCCGGGCGGCGTGCTGCACACCGCCGGGGTGGCTGGAGGGGGATTCCTGCTCGGCCGTTCCCGCGAGGCGTATGAAGCCGTGCTCGCGCCCAAGGTGCGGGCCACCCGCCTGCTGCATGAGGCCACGCTGCACGATCCGCTGGCCTTCTTCGTGATGATGTCCTCGCGCACTGCGTTGCTGGGGGCGCCGGGGCAGGGCGATTACGCGGCGGCCAACGCCTATCTGGATGCGTTTGCCGGCTGGCGCCGGGCGCAGGGTCTGCCGGCGCTGTCGATGGCCTGGAACACCTGGGCGCAAATCGGCATGGCCGTGCGTCATGGGGCGTACGACCCGGCACATCCGGCCCTGCTGCCCGGGCAGGCTGGCGCGGTGCTGGTGCAGGCGCTGGGCGGGGCGCAGGATGGGGCTCAGGGCAGGGGTAGCAGCCATGTGGTGGTGAGCGTGGCCGGCGAATTCCTGCCGGGCGAGCGGGCGCAGGCCGGGCCATCCGCCGGAAGTCAGAAGGGGGCGCAACCTGCTCCGGATGAACCGTCGCTGAGCGTGGCGCAGCGTGTGCTGCGCGCGGTGGGCGAGGAGTTGGGCTATGCGCAGACCGGTACGCCGCTCACGCTGGAGGATGACTTCTACGCGCTGGGCGGGGATTCGATCTCGGGGTTGCGCATCGTCAACCGGCTGGCGCGCGAGCTGGGCCGGCAGGTGAGTCTTGCGGACCTCTTTGCGAACAGCCGCCTGGGCGATCTTGCCCAGGCCATCGGCGATAGAGATACCGATGCCGGCGCCGGTGCCGATGAGGCCACCACCGCCACAGACCCCTCCGCGCACCACGGTGGCGGGGCTGTCGATGGCCCCCGGCCCGCACCGCTCTCCGCGCGTCATGTGCTGAGCTGGGAGCAACTCGCGGTGGTGCAGGCCGAAGCCCTGGCGCTGCCCAATACCGGTTTCAACCTGCCGCAGTTTCTGCGCCTGCCGTCCGGCATCGGGGCCGACCGGCTGCGTGCCGCGCTGCGCGTGCTGATGCAGCGTCACGAGATTCTGCGTACCCGGCTGGTGGATTTGCATGCCGGCGAGCCGGCAATGGAGGTGCTCGACCCCGAGGCCTGCCACCTGCCCTTCGAGCAGGTGCGGGTGGCGTGGCTGGACGATCCGGCGGTGGAGCGCCTGCTGCGCCCCTTCCGTCTGGACGAGGCTCCCCTGTTCCGCGCCGCGCTGATCGAGTCGCAGGCCGATGGCCCGGTGCTGTTCTTCGACATCCACCATTCCATGGCCGATGCCCAGGGCGTGCAGATCCTGCTCGATGAGTTGTACCAATTGTGTGTGCATGATCCTCACGGCGCCCATTTGCCGCCTGCGGGCCTGCAGCAGAAGGAGGCCGCATGGTGGCAGCGCGGCGATCCGGCGCGTGGTGCGGAGGCGCTCGCGCAGGATGCACGGGCACGTGCGTACTGGCTCGCACAGTATGCCGATGCCGTGCCGCTGGTCGACCTCCCGGCCGATTATCCGCGCCCCCGGCATCACACCCACCGGGGCGGCGTGGTGAGCTTCGAGGTGCCGGCCGGCTGGCTGCCGGCGATCCGCTCGCTGGCCCGGGCGCATGCCACCACCGCGTTCACCGTGATGCTGGGCTTGTGGTCGGTGCTGCTGGCGCGGGCCAGCGGACGCGATGAGCTGGTCATCGCGGTGGCCGTCGACGGGCGCGAGCATGAGGCCTTCGCACGCACGGCCGGGATGTTCGCCTCCCTGTTGCCGCTGCGCCTGCGGCCGGGCCGGGCGGCGAACCTCGCCGAGCTGTTCGAGCAGCACCACCGGCAGCACGGCGAGGCCTTGCGCCATCGCAGCTTCATGGTGAACCGCCTGCTGGCCGAACTGAAGCTGCCGATGATGCCCGAGCGCACGCCCTTGACCGAAATCTCGTTCTCGTACATGAACTTTGCAGGCGTCTCGAAGACGGGAGAGGGCTTCGAGGCGCTGCAGCGGCTCAACCCGGCGAGCAAGGGAGATTTGTCGATCTTCGGTTCGGATACCGGCGAGCGGCTGGGGTTCGCGCTCGAATACTATGCCGACCTGTTTGCGCATGCGCGCATTGAAGGACTCGCCGAGGCCTTTCTGCAGCTGCTCCGCAGGGTGCTCGACCAGGGCACGGCAGCCTTGCCTTTCAGCTATCTGCCGCTTGCGGACCCGATGACCCACCGCGCGGGTGCGGCGCCCGGAGTGCCTCCTCCATCTTCCAGGGAGGCAGCACGCGCGGGCGGTGGTACGCCGGCGCCCGGCGAAGCGTCGGAACTGAGCGGAGGGGCGGTGCTGGATCGGGTGCTGGCGGTGTTCCGCACTGTTTTTGAACAGGCGGAACTGGGGCCGGATGACAGCTTCTTCGAGCTGGGCGGACACAGCCTGCTCGGTCTGCAAATCGTCAACCAGTTGTTGCGCCTGCCCGGTGGCGAGGGGCTGAACATCCGCGACCTGTTCGACCACCCCAGCCCGGCGGCGATGGCGGCACGCATCGGTGTGCTGGCCGGCCAGCGTGGCGGGCAGGGGCCGATCGTGGCCCGACCCGCCGCGCCCGATGGCCTGTATCCGCTCAGTCACGCGCAGCAGCGCCTGTATGTCCTGCACCACACCGACGAAGGGGCGGTGGCCTACAACATGCCCTTCATGTTCCGCCTCGACCGGGCACCCGATGCCGCAGGGCTGGCCCGCTTGCGCGATGCCCTGCTTGCGCTGTGTGTCCGGCACGAGGTGTTGCGCACTGTCTTTGTGGAGCAGGACGGGCAGCTGTGGCAAAAGGTGGTCGCGCCCCGCGTGCCGGCCTTCATCGTGGACGATGTGTACGGAGCGGAGACACCGGACCAGGCACAGGCGCAGGCGCTGCAGTTGGCCGCCGGCGATGCGCTGCGCCCCTTCGATCTGGGCGAGGCGCCGCTGATGCGCCTGCGCCTGTGTCGTCTGCCCGACGGTCAGGCGCTGCTGTCGCTGGTGATGCACCATGTCATCGGCGACGGTTGGTCGATGCAGGTTTTCCTGGGCGAGTGGCTGGCGCTGCATGAAGCGCTGTCGCAGGGGCGTCCGGCGGGCGATGCCCTGCCACCGCTGCCGCTGCAGTATCGTGACTACGCCCTGTGGCAGCAGGGGCGTGACTGGTCGGAGGAGGCCGCGTACTGGCGTGACTGCCTGTCCGGGGCGCCCTCGCGCATCGCGCTGCCGGTCGATGCCCCGCCCGGTGCGTGCGGGGCCGGCGTGCTCATGCACACCTTGCCGCCCGCGCTGGTGGAGGCCTTGCGGGGGCATGCGCGCCAGCGCGGGGTGTCGCTCGCTACGCTCATGCTCACCCTGTTCGTGGCCCTGTTGTACCGGCTCACCCGGCAGCAGGACATGGTCATCGGCATGGGGGTGGCCGGGCGCGAGCGGGCCGAGCTGGAAGGGCTCATTGGCTTCTTTGTGAACATTCTGCCGGTGCGGGTCAGGCTGGATGACGACACCGAGCTGGATGGCCTGCTCGACCGGGTGCACCGTGCCAGCGTCGAGGCGCAGGCCCGTCAGGACTATCCCTTCGACCTGCTGGTGCGGGCGCTGCAGCAGGGCGCCGGGGGCGTGCGGCAGTCGCTGCTCAACGTGATGTTCGAGTACCAGCGTTACAGCGATCTGCAGGGCATCAACCGCGTGCAGGCGCAGTCGGCCGGGGCGCTGAGTGGCACGCCGCTCGATCCGGCCGCCAGCCTGTCTGCAAACAATGCCGGGGAGGGCGTACAGGAGGGCGCCACGATGCTCGCCAAATACGACCTGACCCTGTTCGTGCAGGACGAGCCGTCCGCCTGCCGCCTGAAGCTGGAGTACGACCGCGCGCTGTTGTCCGCCGCCACCGCCGCCCAGTGGCTGGCCTACCTTGAACGTTTCATGCAAATGGCCACGGTCGCGCCTGCCCCTGCGGCCTCCCCTGAACAGTGAGCGAATCCGCCGATGAAAATATCCGATCTCTCCTTTGATCTTTCCGTGCCGGCCACCGGCGAGGCCAGTACGCCCCCTGCACAGCAGGCCATGCCGCAGCAGGAGGCACTGCACGACGGGGCGCTGGTGGCACGCCTGCTGGGGGCGCTGCGCCGTCATGCGTCGCGCCCTGCGGTGTGCGACTCAGGCGGGCGTTTGAGCTTTGGCGAGCTGGACGCGCTGTCCGCGCGCATTGCCGGCTTCATCCGCCAGCATTGTCCGGGGACTGAAGTGCCGGTGGCGGTGATGGGTGCGCGCAACCGCTTCTTCATCGCGGCGATGCTCGGCATCTGGCGGGCCGGGGCGGTGCATGTGCCGCTCGATCCGTCGCTGCCGCTGGCACGACGTGCGCAGATGCTCCAGCAGTGCGCGGCTCCGCTGCTCATCGTCGATGCCGCCCAGGCGGGGGCGGGCGAACGCTTGCAGTACCGCTGCCCGCAGCTGCAGATGTTGCTGTGTCCGCAGGTCGGAGCGTTCGGCGAGGCGCTGGAGCGGCCGGGCGAGCTGATGTCGCTGGAGCTTTGGCACCATGTCACCGCGTCGGCTGCCGATGGCAGCTGGAAGAGCTATTTCGACGGCCAGGCCCTGCCCGAGTCGGCGCTGCAGGGCCTGGCGGACAACCTCCTGGGCAAGCTCGCAGACGAACTGGCCCGGCCCTGCCGGGTGCTGGATGTGGGCAGCGGGGCAGGGCGGGTGGCGCAGGCGCTGATGCAGGCGAGCGCGCATTACACCGCACTGGACCTGTCGCGCCATGAGCTGGACCGCATCGAGCGGCTTGCCGCAGGGCTGGGGGTGAGGGCCGAAACACACCAGATGGAGGCCATCGACCTGCACCTGTTGCCGACGGGCGCCTATGACCTGATCACCCTCAACTGTGTCGCCGAGAACTTCCCCGGTTTCAACTATCTGCGTCGGGTGCTCGACCATGCGATGAATGCGCTCGACGAGGGGGGCAGCCTGTTCGTCGGCGGGGTGTGGGATCTGGCGCAGCGTCCGCGCTTTCTGGACGACCTGCGCGCCCATGCCGCACGCACTGGCGACAGTCGCGGGTGGCTGCGGCTGGAGGCGGATCAGGAGCTGTTCGTGCCGCGCGAGGTGTTCAGCGAATGGGCGCTCTCGGCGCAGGCCGATGCGCGGGCGCAGGGCAAGACGCTCTCGCTGGCGCTGGAGTTTTCCGAGCCGCGCATCGCCTGCGATGAGCTGCGCGTGTACCGCTACGATGTCAGGATACGGCGCGTCGCGCAGGCGATGGCCCCGGAGCAGCGTGCGGATGTGGCCAACCCCCCGGCGCGGCGCCGTTTCGGCGCGGCCGACCTGCCGCCGGTCGAGGCAGGGCAGGCAGAAGCTCAGGAGCAGGGCCAGAGGCTGGGCTACGGACCGGGGCAGGGCGTGGCGCCGCCGGTGGAGGCCGGGCAGGCGGCCTACATCATCTTCACCAGTGGTTCCACCGGCCAGCCCAAGGGGGTGGTGATGGCGCACCGGGCGCTGCTCAATCTGGCCGATGGGGTGCTCGCCCGGGTGTACGCCCCGCATGGCGAGGCGGCACTGAATGTGGCCGTGCTGGCCTCGTTTTCCTTCGATGCCTCGTTGCAGCAGATCGTGCCGGCCCTGCTCGGCGGGCACTGCCTGCATCCGGTCGACGACGAGGTGCGGCGCAATCCGGATGCCCTGCACACATGGCTGGAGAACGGTCGCATCGATGTGTGCGACGGCACGCCCAGCCTGTTCTCGCTGCTGGTGGACTACTGGGCGGATCACGACCGGCAAGCCCCGGCGCAGTGCTTCATCCTCGGTGGCGAAGTGCTGCGTGCCGACCTGCTGCAGCGTTTCTACCGTATCCCCGGCCATGCGCGCTGCATTCTGGTGAATGCGTACGGCCCCACCGAGTGCTGTGTGGATGCCACGCTGCAATTTTTCGATGTGCACAACCATGCGCGCTGGCTCAGTCCGCCGATCGGTCAGCCCCTGCCCGGGGTGCGCGTCAGCGTGCGCGACCGGCACGGCCAGGGCCTGCCCGATGGCGTGCCGGGTGAGCTGTGGATCGCCGGCACGGGGCTTGCCCGGGGATATCTGGGAGATGAGGCGCTCACCGCGAGCCGCTTCGTACAGGCCGATGGGGCACGCTGGTACCGCAGTGGGGACCAGGTGCGCCGTCAGGCGGACGGGCTGCTGTTCTACATCGGCCGCGAGGACCAGCAGGTGAAACTGGGCGGCTACCGGGTGGAGCTGGGCGAGGTCGAGGCCGCACTGAACCGCGCCCCCGGCGTGCGTGCCGCCGTGGTGGGCAGTGCGGACTTTGCCGGTCGCGGGGTGAGTACGCTGGCCGCCTATGTGGTGTGCGAGGGCGAACTGGATGCGGGGCGCCTGCGCGCCTTTCTGGCCAATCACCTGCCCGCGCATGCCATCCCCACGCATTTTGTGGCCATGGACAGCCTGCCGGTGAGCGGGAGCGGCAAGGTCGACCGCAAGAGCCTGCCGTCGCCGCTGGCCTTCTGCACGGCCGATGCGAGCAGTCACCGACCCGCAGGCCGCCCCCCGGAGGGCGAGTGCGAACTGGCGCTGGCCGGCCTGTGGGCGCAGCTGCTCGGTCGTGACGTGCCCGATGCGCAGAGCGACTTCTTCGAGCTGGGCGGGCACAGCGTGCTCGGCATCCGCTTGATCTCATTGATCGAGAAGCGCTTTGGCCACCGCCTTTCGCTCTCCCGCCTGTTTCAGGCGCCGACCATCGCCGCGCTGGCAACGGTGCTGGCCGAACAGGCCGGGGGCGAAACCTACACCCCGGTGGTCGAGCTGGCGCCCGGTGGGGCCGGAGCGCCGCTGTTCCTGTTCCATCCGGTGGGCGGGAGCGTGTTCTGCTACCGGGGGCTGGCGCAGCAGCTGGCCGGGCCGGCGCCGGTGCATGCGGTCGAGGCGCCCGGTTTCCAGAGTGACTGGCCGATGCTGCCCACGGTGGAGGAAATGGCCAGCCGTTATCTGGAAGCCATGCTGGTGACGCTGGGCGGGCGCCTGTGTCCGGTGGTGCTGGCCGGCTGGAGTTTTGGTGGACTGGTGGCCTTCGAGGTGGCGCGCCAGCTGCGCGCACGGGGGGGCGAGCTGACCGCGCTGGTGCTGATCGACACGGTGGCCGACAACCGGGTGGCCCGCGAGCTGGTGCAGAAGGACGAGGTGGCCATGTTGCTGCGTCTGTTCGGGGAGCTGCTGCCGGTGAGCGAAGCCGAATTCCGGGCGCGCGAGGCGGACGATCGGCTCGACTACCTGATCGGGCTGGGGACCGAACATGGCATGCTGCCCTCCGGCTTCAGCCGGCAGCAGATGCGCCGCCTGCTGCAGACCTTCCACAACAACGCGCTGGCCTCGGCGCGCTACGATGCCCCGGCGCTGGATGCGGGCGCGCTGCTGGTCCGGCCGCGCGAGCTGTCGAGCTCGGCGATGACGCTGGTCGACGATCCCCTGCAGGGCTGGGGGGGGCGCCTGCTGCGCGGCGTCGAGCTGGAATGGGTGGGCGGAAACCATGAAACCATGCTCACCGACCTGCATGTGGCCGAGGTGGCCGGGCACATGCGCCGTTATCTTGAACGCATGGGGGCGTGAATGGCCGTGCTGAACGAGCGTGACACAGCGATGCGCGCCGGAGCCGCGCTGACCGCCACAGGGCGGGTCGCCGTGCTCTTTCCGGGGCAGGGCAGCCAGTCGGCCGGCATGGGGCGCGGGCTGCTCGCAGCCTATCCGGAGGGGCGGGCGCTGCTGGACGCGTGGTCGGCGGCAGTGAATGTCGACCTGCACGCCCTGCTGACCGGCCCAACGCTGGATGCACACCCCCTGCGGGTGCATCTGGCGGTGGTGAGCCTGGGCATGCTGGGCTGGCGCTGGCTGATCGACAGCGGCCAGCTGCAGCCGGCCGCCTGCCGGGCGCTGATCCTGAGCGGGCACAGCCTGGGCGAGATCACCGCGCTGGCCTGCGCGGGGGCCTTGTCCGCCGGGGATGCGCTGCGGCTTGCGCACGAACGCGGTCGCCTGATTGCCGAAGCGTGTAGCGAAGCGCCGGGGACGATGCGGGCTGTGGTCGGTCTGCCGGTGCAGGAGGTGATGGCGTTGCTGGAGGGCAGGTCGGCCGGAGGCGTGACGTCTCGCACAGGCGACACGCCGCCACGGGTGTGGCCGGCGAACTTCAACGGGCCGAAGCAGCTGGTGCTGGCCGGCGCTGGCGATGCGCTCGACGCGCTGGAGCCGCTGCTTCGGGCGCAGGGTGCGAACGTGCTGCCGCTGGCCACCGCCGGCGCGTTCCACACCCCGCTGATGAACCGGGCGGCGGCCGCACTTGCCCGTTTTGCCGGCGGGCTGGACTTCCGCCCGCCCGAATGGCCGGTGCTGTCGTCCATGCATGCCCGGTTAATTGGCGCCCCCGCTGGCTTGCCGGCGCATCTCGGGCTGCAGATGGTGAGCCCGGTGCGCTGGCTGGCGGTGATGCAGGGGTTGTGCCGGGCGGGGGTCGATACGGCTGTCGAGCTGGGGCCACCCGGTGAGGTGCTGCTGCGCCTGGCCTCGACCCTGGAAGACTGGTCGCCACAGGTTTGGTCGCTGAGCGGCCTGGCTGCCGATGCACTGGCCGCATCGACAGTGGCTTCGGCCGGACATTGAGCAGGAGGGAAGCATGCGGGTCACAAGGAAATGCCCGGGGGGCTGGCGTATGCTCCTTGAAGCGAAAAGAGGGTTTTCAGGGGGCGGGTTGAGATTCACCGGGTTCCTGGTGCTGGTGCTCGGTGTGCTGCTGGGGGCCACGACGGCCGGTGCGCGCGAGCCTGCCGGCCCTGAGCTGGACCTGGTCACCCCGCTGCAGCGCTTTCTGGAAACCACCGATGTGCCCGGCGTATCGGTGGCGGTGCTGGAAAAGGGGCGCAGCACGCCACGCCATCACGCGCTGGGGCAGGCCTGCGTCAACAACCCGGTGCCGATGGAGGTCCGCTCGGTGGTGAAGCTCGGTTCGGTCACCAAGATGCTCACCGCGTTGCGTGTGTTGATGCTTGCCGAGGCGGGCCAGCTGGATCTGGATGCGACGGTGGAAGCTTTCTTTCCGGACTTTCCTCACGCCCACCGGGTCACCCCGCGCCAGATGCTGAGTCACACCGCCGGCCTGCCCGAGGTGCTCGCCCAGCCCCAGGTTCAGGCACAGCCCACCCGTGACTGGTCGGCCGAGGCGCTGCTCGCACTGGTTGCCGGGCAGGCGCTGGAGTTCGAGCCGGGCAGCGCCCAGCGCTATTCGAACACCGGCTATCTGATGCTCGGGCGGATCATCGAGGCTGTGGGGGGCGAGGACTACGCGACCCAGATCACGCGTGAGGTTGCCGCCCCGCTGGGCATGCACCAGGTGCTGGCCGGCGACGACCGCACGCTGGTGCCCGGTGAAGCCTGCGGCCATACGGTGGATGCCGAAGGCCGCCTGATCCGGCCGCTGATGACCAGCATGAGTCTGGCCAGCGCCAGTGGCGATCTGCTGGGCACGGCACGCGATGTGGTGAGGCTGGTCAACATGGGGCAGTTGTTGCGCGACTCCCCGCTGGAGCGGCCTGCAGCGGCCTACCGGCTGGCAGACGGCACCCCCGCCCAGCGCGAGGAGCGCTTTCCGGCCGTCGACCTGGCCTTTGTCTCCAGCCAACTCGAAGGCCTCGCCCTGTATGCGCTGTCAGGCACAGGCACCGAGCCACGGGTGCTGCTCGGCAAGGACGGTTTGTATCCGGGCTATGCCTCGTGGTTTCTGTACGACCCACTCACCGAAACGGCCGTGGCGGTGGTCATCAACCATGAAATGCGCGCCATGGAAGCCATGCGCCTGGCCATCGAATTGCTCGACCAGCAGCGCTCAGTGAGTAACGCAGTGAAAAATGTTGCCCCCTGAATGAAGTGCGGGACGCACGCTGACAGGTAGCGTGGCGTCCCGTAACGGTTCAGGTGTCAATCAGGCGGCAGCGCTGGTGGCCTTGCCTTCTTTGCCTTCCTTGTCGCTCTTGTCGCCGCGCACCAGGTCTGCGGCCTTGCGCTTGCCTTCTTCGAACTCTTCCTTGAAGCGTTCCTTCATTTCTTCGGGCTTGAAGTCCAGGGTGCTGCCGCCCTTGGCAAAATGCCAGGCGAACACCTTGCCCAGTGCGTAGGTGGTGGCTGCCACCAGGGTGGGCATGGCGATCACGCCGAAGGCGGTCCCCACGACCGGCACCGAACGGAACAGCGAACTTACTGCCAGCCCCACGCCAGTGGCCGGCAGGACCGTGGCCACCAGAGTGCTGATCGAACTCTTCACCGCATTTTCCGAGAACCGCACCTCGTAGACGTCGCACAGCTTCGCAATCATGCGCAGCTGAATGGTGCTGCTGGCCACCATCTCGAGCAGCGGCAGCGGCACCAACCCGCCCACGGCTGCATACATGGTGTGCTTCTTGATGCAATCACTGGCCTGGCGGGACAGTTCGTCCTTGCGCAGGAACGCCTCTGCGGTGGCGTCTTCCTGAACGGTGTCTTCTGCAGCGGTCTGTGCGGTCATGGTGCTTCCTCCTGGGTGGGTGGCAAAACGCTTCGATTCTACTATGCCAGCAGGAACAAGGGGGGTGGCTGCTCCAGGAATTTTTCCTGTGCTTGCAAGTGCTTGCCGATGGGGCATTGCGCTCATCCGATCTCGCCCTGGCCGTCAGGAGCCAGGAGCAGGCCAGTGCCGGAGCGGCTTCAGAGCTTGAGTTGCTCGTCGTCTATGGGTTCGATGGTCAGGTCGTTGTCTTTCGCGAAATTCACCAGAAACTTGAAGGCCAGGGGTTCGATGTCGTACAGCCTGGCGTCGACCAGTACGGTCTTGTCGCCCTTCAGATTGCAGCCCGGGCGCACATAGGGTGAATACTTCATCCGGTGGTCCGAGCCGAAGGCGGACATGATGCCGCACAGCCGGTCGGCCCAGTCGCTGGGGCGAAATTTCTTTCCGTTGCTGGTGACGCCTACGATGACGAAGCTTTCGATTTTCTGGTTCATGTCTGTGTCGTCTTGGCTGGCGATTGGCGGGCGGCGACGAGGGTGACACGCCCGGAACCGGGGAATGCGAAGAATGTGCGAACTGTCTGATTGCGGCAGCGCGCAATTCTATCAGAAAGCCGTCCGGCTGCTGATGTCATTGAACGCTCAGTTCGGCCCGATCGATGCCTGTCGTGCCTGCAGCGCCCGTGTGCGTGTGCATCGGAACTCGCCTTTCGTCGTAGTGCTTGAGTTATATTCGAAAGTTGTTCATGCCCAGTGATCGTGCGTGTCGGGTGAATCCAGTCCGAGTGCGGACAGTTCTGGCCACGGCCCATGCTGACCGCTGCAGCCCTTGATGCAGGAGTTTCGATGCTTTTATTCCCGGTTTCCACGATTGCGACGTCCGGCGTGATCACTCTGGATCAGCAGTGCTCGATTCAGGAGGCCGTCCATGTCATGGCAGAGCATGGCATCCATGATGTCATCGTGACGGGGGCAGCCGGGCTGTGCATCATCACCACCCAGATCATCATCACCCTGCGGCTTGCCGAAATGGATTTCGACGCGCCGCTGGCCCGGGCAGGGTTGCCCCGGGTGGCGTGCCTGCATCCGGATGCGAAGGTGGCCGATGCCCTGGTGGCCTTGCAGGGGTCGCCCACCGAGCATTTGTGCCTGGTGGACGAGCGGCAGGTGCTGCGCGGCATCGTCAGCTATTCCGACCTGATCCGTCACCTCGACCCGAAGACGCTGGCCGAAACCCGGCGCATCAAGGACTTGCTCGGGATGGCCGACTACACCCTGCTGAGCGTGAGCGACGACCTCAGGGCGGCCATGCTGAAGATGCACATGGCGGGGCATTCCGCCGCGCTGATGCAGTTGCCCGAAGGCGGGCTGGGCATCATCACCCGCAGCGACGTGACTCGTGCCCTGGAGCGGAAGGCCGACTGGAGGCAGCCGGTACAGGGCTTCATGAGCGCTCCGGCCTTTACGGTGCGGCAGGAGGTGACCCTGCAGGAGGCGCTGCAGATCAGTCGCCAGCACAGCTTCAAGCGCCTGGTGATTGTCGATGACGACAACCGGCTGCTGGGCCTGTTGCACCAGAAGGAGCTGGTTGCGCTGGCCTATGAGAATCTGAGCGAACTGCTGCGCCGTCAGGAGCGGCAGCTGCAGGCCGAGCGGGATATCCGCGAGAACGAGCAACGCTGGCGCGCGGTGCTCGAGTGCACCGAGCAGGGCGTGTGGGACTGGAACGCGCAGACCAACAAGGTGTATTTCTCGCCTACCTGGAAAGCCATGCTGGGCTACGCCGAAGGGGAGGTGGGCGACAGCCTGGACGAGTGGGAATCGCGGATTCACCCGGACGACAAGGCTGCGGCCCATGCCGATCTGGAGCGGCACTTTGCCGGCCAGACGCCGCTGTACGAGAACACCCACCGGGTGCGCTGCAAGGACGGCCGCTACAAGTGGATTCTGGACCGTGGCAAGGTGTTCAGCACCGATGCCGAGGGCCGGCCCCTGCGGGTGATCGGCACGCATACGGATGTGACCGAGGAATACGAACAGAAGCAGAAACTCAACCGCCTGGCCGAGAACGTGCCCGGCATGCTCTACCAGTACCGCCTGTTTCCGGATGGCCACGGTTGTTTTCCGTATGCCACCAGCGGCATCCAGGACATTTACGGAGCGTCCCCGGAGGACGTGGTGGACGATGCCGGACCGGTCTTTCAGCATCTGCATCCGGACGATCTCGTGCGGGTCAGCGCGAGCATTGCCGAGTCTGCCCGCAGCCTGCAGGTGTGGGAGTGCCAGTACCGCTACCTGCATCCGCACAAGGGCACGCGCTGGCTGGAGGGGCGCGCCACGCCGAAGAGGCTGGTCGACGGTTCGGTGATCTGGAACGGCTACATCTACGACATTACCGAAACCAAGCAGCAGCAGCTTGCGCTGGAGGAGGCCCGGGCGCGATTCCAGCTCACCATGGAGGCGACCGACACCGGGTTGTGGGGCTGGAACCTGCAGACCAACACGGTGACCTGGGATGCGCAGACCTATGTGCAGCTGGGCTATGCGCCGGATGCCTTTCCCCTGTCTCTTGAGAAGTTTCAGCAGCTCATGCATCCGGAGGATCTCGACGCCACGATGGCCACCGTGATGAACCATATCGAGCGACACCAGCGCTTCGATGTGCGCTTTCGCCTGCGTGCGGCAGACGGGAGCTGGGTGTGGATTCATGGTCGGGGCAAAGTCACTGCCTCCGATGCCGAAGGCCGGCCCAGCTACATGATGGGCACGCACACCAACATTTCCAGGATCAAGCAGGTCGAACAGGAACTGGAGCAGGCGAAGGCAGCGGCCGAGGAGGCCAACCGCGCCAAGTCCGAGTTTCTGGCGAACATGAGCCACGAAATCCGCACGCCAATGAATGGCATCATCGGTTTGAGCCGGCTCAGCGCGCACGAGCACGACCCGGAGGTGCTGCGCGACCGCCTGCGCAAGGTGCATCAGTCAGGCTGCCTGCTGCTGGGCATCATCAATGACATTCTCGACTTTTCCAGAATCGAGGCCGGCAAGCTGCACATCGACCCGCAGCCCTTCAAGCTGACCGGCCTGCTCGACAGCCTGCAGGGCCTGTTTGCCCAGATGGCGGCCAGCAAGGGCCTGCAATTGCAGATCGGCGTGGATGACACGCTGGCGCCTGCGTATGTCGGCGATGAGCTGCGCCTCCGACAGGTGCTCACCAACCTGCTGGGCAATGCGATCAAATTCACCGAGCAGGGCAGCGTCACGTTGCGGGTGAGCCGTGAGCCGTCCGCAGGGGAGGCTGAAGGGGGGGCTGAAGGCGGGGAGCGGCTGCTGTTTCAGGTCAGCGACACGGGCATCGGCATCAGCGCGGAGCAGCAGGGCCGGCTGTTTCGCGCCTTCAGCCAGGCAGACCGCTCGATTACCCGTCAGCACGGCGGCTCGGGGCTGGGGCTGGTGATCAGCCAGCGCTTGGTGCAGGCCATGGGAGGAGAGGGCATCGAACTGGAGAGCGATGCCCGGCAGGGGTCCTGTTTCAGTTTTGCGCTGAACCTGCCCCGGTGTCGTCTCGAAGAGGCGGCCCTGGCTGGCAGCCGGCTCCAGCCGGACAGCGATACCCCGGTGAGGCTGCATGGCCGCGTGCTGCTGGTGGAAGACAATCCGATCAATCAGGAAGTGGCCCGCGCGCAGCTCACTGAACTGGGCCTGGATGTGGTGCTGGCCGAGAATGGCGCCGAAGCCTTGCTGCAGCTGGAGCAGTCGCGTTTCGATCTGGTGCTGATGGATATCCAGATGCCGGTGATGGACGGCCATGAAGCCACCCGCCAGCTGCGTGCCCGGGGATGCACCCTGCCGATCATCGCGCTGACCGCCGCAGCCATGGCGGAAGATCAGCACAAGGCGCTGGCCGCCGGCATGAATGGCCACCTGTCCAAACCGATCGACCCTGCCGCGCTGGAGCGGGTGTTGATGCAGTTTCTGGAGTACGACGCGGCACCGGTTGAGCCGGAGCCTATGGAGGCAGCAAGCTCAAGGGCCGGGTTAATAGAGGGCCGGATGAATAAGGGCGAGGTGGTTCAGGTGGCGGACTGTCTGGATGTTGCGGCGGGGCTGGCCATGGTGGGGGGCAACGCCGTGCTGTATCGCAACCTGCTGAAAACCTTTCTGCAGCAACTCGAAACCGGATTTCAGGCCCTGCCGGCCCAGCTGCTGGCCTTGCAGGCAGACAGTCCGGAGGCCGATTTTGTGCTTGTCCAGCAGCAGGTACATGGTCTGAAGGGCTTGAGCGGAAATCTTTGCCTGCCCCGGCTCGCCGAGCTGAGTGGCGTGCTGGATCGGGCGCTCAAGCAGGCCAGGGTGCCGGAGGCCTCAGTGTGCCAGGCCTTTGTCGACGGCCTGCAGCAGACGGCCACCGAACTGCTGCACTGGCTGGCGGACGAGCGGGACGGTGCGGGCACGACCGCCCAGCCCCGTGCCCATGGAGCGCACCTGATGGCCGCGCTGCAACCGTTGCAGACCGCCATCCGCAACAGCGAATTCGTGGATGGGGCGTTGCTGGCGAGCCTGGCCGACCAGCTGCCCGAGCAGGCGCATGCGCCTTGGCAGGCCCTGTGTGCGGCGCTGGACAGTTTCGATTTTGAACAGGCGGCTCGCGCCATGACCGAATTGCTGGCACAGCTCGAACAGCCGGAACAGCCGCAAGAGAGGGCGCAAGACAGGGCGCAAGGGTAGGGCATGCTGAAAAAATTCTCCAACTCCCTGAGCAAGCGGCTGCTGCTCACCACCCTGGCGTCCGTGCTGCTGGTTGCAGTGCTGCTGACGGCCATGATCGAATGGCTGGTGCTGCAAAGCAGTCGTGAGCAATTGCTCGAGCAGCAGAAAAGCTTCACCGAGCTGGTCGCCCGTCGCATCGACCAGGGCCTGCAGGAACGTGTGCGCACCCTGCAGGGGCTGGCTCATCTGTTGCACGATGGCAATGAACTGTTGCCCAGGGAGCAGATGCAGCAGGTGCTCGATTCCCGCCTGCTGCTGCACGAGCACTTCAACAATGGCCTGCTCGTGATGAGCCCGGACGGAATCATCACGGTGGACTCACCCGTTCTGGAGGGGCGGGTGGGGCTGGACCTGCGCGACCGCGCGTATTTTCCGGTCATCACTCGGACCCGCCAGCCCTACATCACCGAACCGATCGTCGGCCGTGCGATATTTCAGCCGATCTTCCTGATTCTGGTCCCCATCCTCAACCAGCATGACGAACTGCTGGGCTTTGCGTTCGGCTCCACCCGCCTGGAAAACGACAACCTGCTGATCCGTATCTCCCACGAAACCATCGGGACCGACGGCCGGCTCTGGGTATTCGACCTGAAGCAGGATCTGGTGGTGACCAGCTCCGTGCCGGGCATGTCCATGCGCCGGATTTCCGAACTCGAGATGGGCGAGATGACGGCCCGGCTCGGTCGTGGGGAACGGCAGGGAGCAATGCGCGGAATGAACGATGAGCGGGTGCTGTACACGACCACCCGGCTGAGTGCGACGGAGTGGACCGTGCTGCATGCCTTCCCTGCAAAGAAGGCGCTGGCCCCGGTGAAGGCGTTGCTGTTGCAGATCACTGCCGTGGTGGGGGCGTTGCTGCTGCTGTCGGCGATGCTGGCCTATGTGCTGATCAAGAACCAGCTCCAGCCCCTGAAGCGCTCGGCGAGCCAGATTCGCGACATGCTCGATAATGCAGGGGAGATCGGCCCGTTGCCGGTGGAGCAGCATGACGAGGTCGGCCTGCTGGTCACGGCCTTCAACCAGTTGCTGGAGAAGCAGGAGATCCAGGCCCTGCAGTTGCGTTCGGCGAAGGAGACGGCCGAGGCGGCCAGCAAGGCCAAGTCGGAGTTTCTGGCCAACATGAGCCACGAAATCCGCACCCCGCTGAATGCGGTGATCGGACTCAGCGAGTTGCAGCTCAGCGAGCCGCTCCCCTTGCGGGTGCGCCAGCGCACGGAACAGATTCACCGCTCGGGGCAGTTGCTGCTGGGCATCGTCAACGATCTGCTCGATTTCTCGAAGATCGAGGCCGGCCGGATGGAGACCGAAACCCGTGCGTTCAGGCTGGAGGACGTGATCGAGCATCTGTCCACCCTGTTCGCCTTGCCCAGCAGCCAGAAGGGGGTCGAGCTGGTCCTGCATCTGCCCCCGGAGCTGCCCGAGTGGTACATGGGCGATTTCCTGCGCCTGACCCAGGTGCTGACCAACCTCATGGCCAATGCGATCAAGTTCACCGAAGAGGGCATGGTGGAGCTGGAGATCGACACCCGCGAGCTGGAGCCGGAGCGGGCGCGGCTGGTGTTCCGCATCCGCGACACCGGCATCGGCCTGACGCAGGCGCAGCAGGCCCGTCTGTTCCAGGCTTTCAGCCAGGCGGATACGTCGATCACCCGGCACCATGGCGGTACCGGGCTGGGGTTGATCATCAGCCAGAAGCTGATCCAGCTGATGGGGGGCGCAGGCATCGACCTGCACAGCGAACCGGGCAAGGGCAGCTGCTTCGAGTTCGAACTGTGCCTGCCGGTGGTGGCCGCACCGGCGGATCATTCGTCTCCCCGCCTGTTGTGCCAGACCCGCACGTGCCGCGCGCTGGTGGTGGATGACCAGCCCATTTCCAGAACGGTGCTGCGGGAAATCCTGGCCTCGTGGCAGATCGAGGTGGACGAGGCGGGCGATGGCGAAGATGCGGTGAGCAAGGTTTCGCAGGCCCTGCAGGATCGCCGGGTGTATGACGTCATCCTGATGGATTGGGCCATGCCCCGGCTGGATGGCTTGAGCGCCTTGCGGACCATCCGCAGGATGATGCACGCCGCAGGCATGGCAAGTGAAATGCCGGTGATGCTGATGGTTTCGGCGCATGAGCAATCGGAGATCGAGTTCGAGCCGGAGGACGGGGTTGCCTACCTGCCCAAGCCGGTGCATCGCTCCGGCCTGTACGATGCCCTCAGCCGGGTGCTGCAACAGGGCGCGCGCCATAGAACGGAGCGGCAGGCGCGCTTCAGCGGCCAGCGTGTGCTGGTGGTGGAGGATCACCCGATCAACCAGCAGGTGGTGCAGGCGCAGCTGGAGCAGATGGGCTTGCAGGTGGCGCTGGCCGACAACGGCGCCGAAGGGGTGGAGAAGGTGCGTTCCGAAGCCTTCGATCTGGTGCTGATGGATATCCAGATGCCGGTCATGGACGGTCTGCTGGCGACCCGCGAATTGCGCAAGCTTCCACGATTCGCCGATACGCCGATCATCGCGCTGACGGCCAACGTGTTTCAGACCGATATCGAACAGTGCCTGGGGGCTGGCATGAACGACCACATCGGCAAACCGGTCAAGCTGGGCGAGTTGTTTGCCAAGCTGGCGCAGTGGCTCGACGCCTCGGGCCGCAAATCGACCGATCGCGATCCGCCTCCGCCCGAACAGCTCGCCCCGACCGGCCCCGACCCGCCAAAGCCAAACCCTTCACCCCCGGGGCTGGACATCGCCGCCGCGCTCGGCCGGCTAGGCCACAACGAGGCTTTGTTCGCGAAATTGCTCGGCCTGTTTCGCCAGACCGAGACGGAAACCGCGCAACGGATTCGGCGGGCGCTGGCGGCAGGCGACGCCGAGTTCGGTCAACGGTTGGCCCATACCCTGAAGTCCACCGCCGGCACGGTCGGCGCGAACCGGCTCCAGGCGGCGGCCCGGGCGGTCGAGCAGACGCTCCTGAATTCCGGCGACGTTGGCGAGGAATTATTGGCGGAACTGGATGCCGCGCACGAAGAGGCGATGGCGGGGCTCGAAGCGCGCGAACCGCACGAACGATCGTCAAAATGACTCGATCGG
>WPCI01247736.1_pt1 | contig 25346 bp, 20 predicted proteins | sample 5399871 | NCBI WGS metagenome assembly WPCI01 (sample SAMN12869469, study PRJNA574797) | sludge metagenome | isolation source: wastewater treatment of pH7 | place: China:Beijing | collected 2019-05-20 | reverse complement strand
CAAGGAACGGATGAAGACGCTATTCGCAGAGGCCCAGAAGGCTGGTGAAGTCCGGCCCGATGCCACCGTGGACGAGCTCTTCGTCCTGTTCGGAGGAGTGTGTCGGGCTCTGGCCGAATCCGGCGATACGAGCCCGAAGGCCTGGAGTCGCCACACCGACCTTGTGGTTGACGCGTTTCGCCCCTAGAGAAAAGTCCGGCCTTCACCCCGGTAAGTGGGCACTTCGTCGATGATTTCGCTGCCCTCGATCAGGAGGAGGGAGTCGAACCTTTCGCAGAGTTCGCCGGCTTTGGCGTGGCGGAGGTAAACGTTCCCGCCAATAGAAAGCCCGTCGGCTGCTTCCCCTACCAATGGCGTCTGGACTTCTCCGGCACCTTCGTCCTTTTCGAACTCAAGGCCTGCGGGCAGCCAGGGAACCGGCATCCGCCCGGGCCCCATCGGCCCCGAGGCCAGGTAGCCGCCGCCCAATGCGGTCACGACCCGGGGAGCGGGCCTTCGTACCACCGGCAGGGCGAACCCGGCGGCCGGTTTCAGGCTGAAGCCGGAGTAGTGATCGAACTGGCCCGGGGCATAAAAACCCGAACCCGCGGCAACTTCCGTCACCGCGGTTTCCGCCGAGGTTGAGTCGAGCGATCCGGTTCCGCCACCGTTGACGAATTCGATCGGCGCGACCTGCCGGATCATCTCCACAGTCTCGGCCCGTCGGGCCGCGATCTCGACCCGGGACTTCTTCTGCATCGAGCGGATAGCGCGGGAACGCAAAGGGTGGCCAGGTACCTGGTCACCGAGTCCTGCGATCTGGCCCTCATAGGCCATCAGTCCGACCAGTTCCAGTTTCTCCCTGCGACCGATCTCTTCGGCAAGAGCAACGGCATCTTGCGGCGTGTGGACCGGCGAGCGGAGAGTGCCCGCTTTGAACCTTCCGCCGAATGCCCAAAACGCAGCATCGAGTTCAAGGCAGAGCCTCACCGGCGGTGCCTTGCTGCCAAGCACCGACTCGATGATCTCGAGATGCTCGATGCAATCGACCATGACAACCGGGCCTCGCGCCGGGTCGGCGACGGAGCGAAGAGCAAGCTCTCGCAAAGCCTCCAGATTCGTGGTCGGGTAGGCGAGCAGCAGGTTCTCAACCCCTCGATCAGCGAGCCAGAGGGTTTCGGGAAGTGTGAAAGTCATCAGTCCCTGGAACCGGTCATCCCGATCCAGGATCTGGTCGATCAGGGGCCGGCAGCGCAGCGACTTCGAGGCCACCCGGATCGGCTTCCCGGCCGAACGCTCGAGCATCCAGCCGGCATTCGCCCACATCGCATCCAGATCGACGAAAGCGAAGGGCGCCTCTACCTCGCTGAAGATGTCTTCCAGCTCGGCATGGCTTCGGGCGGGCGGGTTCACCATCGGATAAAGGCTAGAGCCGTTGTCGCGATTTCGCCGGACGGTGCCCGAATGCTCCGGCTCAGCAAGGCGACGCGTCCGGCAGTCGCGCCGGCACCTCGCGTCAGGCTTCGGGAATTGACTCTGCCGGCTTCTGGCTTCGAGAATTGGTCCTGCCTCGCGTCAGGCTTCCGGCAGTGGTCCTGCCTGGATTTCCTTCCAGCGTGCCGCCATGCCGGCCGGGATAGCTCGGTTCGCGTCGAGGTCGGTGCGCAGGCAGATCACCGCCGGCCGGTCGGATTCGCGGGCCCTGGTCAAGGCCGGGGCGAGCTGATCGATCCGATCGACGTACTCGCCGTGGCAGCCGAGCCCCTCGGCAACCTGGTCCCAGCGGGTCTCACCCTGTTCGCAGCCGAAGGTCTGTCCATAAAGAGCCAGCTCGTTCGGTTCCTCCATGGTCCACGATCCTTCCGCGAAGACGATCACCGTGATCTTGATCCCGTCCCGCGCTGCCGACTGCATTTCCATGATGTTGAAGCCGGCCGCACCATCGCCGGTGATGCAGACGACTTCCCGGTCCGGCGCTCCGATCCGCGAGCCGATCGCCGAGGGGATACCGGTTCCGAGCATGCCCAGCTCAAGGATGCTGTGGTAGGAGCGGGGCCTGGACGGCGGCAGGATCGAGTACGCCCAGACCGAGGTCAGGCCACCGTCGACTGTGTAGATCGCATCTCCGCCGAAGATCTCGCCGATCACGCCGATCGCATGGGCTGGATGGATCGTCTCCTCTGCCCAATCGAGGATCGGTCCGGCCTGGTTCATCCGCCACGCCTCACCCGTCTCGCGGGCCCGAGCCAGGGCAGACTGTGCTTCCGGGGAGGGTTTCGTGTCACGCGAGCGCAGTTCGGTCAGGATCCCGCCAAGGGCGTCTTTCACATCGGCGACCATGCCGAGCGCCAGCGGCCGGGTGACGCCGATGTGGGTCGGCTCGATGTCAATCTGGATGACCTGCTGGCCATCGGGATCGCCCCAGTATTTGTCGTAAGGGAGATCCAGGTTGCCGACCCTCGAGCCGGCGACAAGGATCACATCCGCTTCCCGGCGGGCCTGTGCGCCACCGTCCCCGAAACCGAAGACATAGTTCGGATTGTCCGACGGGACGGCGGCCCGGCCAGCCTGGGTCGGCAGCAGCGGGCAGCCGAGCAGGTCGGCCAGTGCCGCAACCTCGGCGTTGGCTCCAGCCCGGTCAACCCCGGTCCCGGCGACGATGACGGGCCGACTCGCCCCGGCCAGAAGGTCAGCCGCGGCGGCGATCTGGCCGGTCGAGGCTTTTGGCAGCGAGGGCCGGTAGTCGACCGGCGACAGCACCGGCTGTTCGGTCTCTTCCCCGACCGCATACATGACCGGGGCCGGTACCTCGACCTGGACGGGGCCGGGCCGGCCGTTCCACATTTCACGGAAGGCGAGGCGCATCACCTCGGCGATCCTGCCCCACTCGAACACCGGTCCGCCCCACTTGACTGCCGGCCGGAATGCTTCGAGCTGATCCTGACCCTGGAAGGTTGAGGGTGGGGACGGGTAACTGACGCCCATCCGGTGTTGGGAAGTGATTGCGATCACCGGAACGCCTTCGTGTCGGGCAGTGAAGATGCCAGGCAGCAGGTTGGCCGTGCCCGGGCCGGGATTGCCGATTACGGCAGAGGCCTTGCCGGTCGACTTGTAGAGCCCCTCGGCCATGTGCACGCCGGCCGATTCATGGCGCACCGGCATCAGCCGGATACCGTTGGCTTCGAGGCTTGCGAGGAGGGGGTCGATCTCTGGCGAGGGGAGGCCAAAGACATGCTCGATTCCCTCCGCTGCCAGGCATCGGGCGAAAAGCTCGCCACCGGTGATCTCGGTCATAGCTTCTCCTAGAGTCGGGTTGCAGTGGATCGAAGATACGCCGATGCTCAGGCTTTTCCAGTCCCGGAAACGGATTTCAGTACTTAGCCGAAACCGGTCTACGGAAAACCCGAAACGCCACTGGAGAAGGCGGAACCATCCCGGGAGAAAGCAAGGCAGCCGGGCCGGGACCTGAGCGGGGCAGCCGGGACCTTGAAGAACGTGGCCGGGATTTTCACCAAATGACCGTGGGAATCCCGGCCACATGGAGCAATCCGGGCACGGAGAGGGAGGGATTCGAACCCTCGATACGGCTATAAACCGCATACTCCCTTAGCAGGGGAGCGCCTTCAGCCACTCGGCCACCTCTCCGGGCCGCTGAGATTCTATGGAATCTGTCGTTGGTCCGGTTTGAGCCGGACGACCACGGAATCCGGCCCGATCAGGGGACAAGCCGATGGATGATCGGACACCGGCCCCGGCGATCCGACCGCATCGGCCCCGGCGTTCCGACCGCATCAATCCGGAACACGGGGTGTTCAGATCGGAGTAGCCTCCCATCAATACTTATGACCTCCCGGTCTGCCTGGCGACGCCAATTGCAGCCCTCCGGGCCGGGAACCAAGGAGAAACTTCATGCGTCGATACACCGCTGTGGTGGCGTCCCTCGTTTTGGCCGTCCTGGGCCTCATGGTGCCCGCCGCGAACGCCGCACCCAAGGACTATTCCGGGATCGCGAAAAACATCATTCCTTCCGGCCAGGTTGGCACTCCGCCGCTGGACACCACGCAGGCCGTGATGTATGACGCGCTGACTCCGCTCTTCAACAAGGTCACCGACTCGGATATCAACAAGTACTTCAAGTCCGAGAAGCTCGGCGCCACCACGGACGGTCCGTTCACGACTGAGGCCGTTCCGAGGGCCGGCGTCACGATCACCCGTGACCGCTACCACGTCCCTCATGTCACCGCCACCACCTATGACGGTGGCATCTGGGCGGCCGGCTGGATCGCCGCCGAGGACCGCGGCTTGCTGCTATCCCAGGCCCGCTACAACGCGAGGGTCGCAGCAATTGACGTGCCCGGCATGAGCGCAATCGGCCTGGTCTCGGGACTCAAGAGTTTCGTGCCGTCCGCCCAGACCGAGGCGGAAGTCGCCAAACAGACCGACGCGTTGCTCGCCCAGGGGAAGGAAGGCGCGGCGGTTCTTCGCGACATCGACACCTACCTGACCGGCATCAACGACTATCTCGATCTCCACAGCCCGGCAACTGCTGACTGGACACGGAATGACGTCTACGCCGTGAACGCGCTGAAAGACCAGTTCCTTGGCGAAGGCGGTGGGGATGAAGCTCGCCGTTCGCAGTTCCTCGGCGGTCTGATCAAGAAACTCGGCGGCAAGAAGGGCTGGAAGGTTTTCAACGACCTGCGCCAGCAGACCAACGCTGAAAGCCCGACTTCGATCGACGGCAAGTTCCCATACGAGCCGATCCCGAGTGACAAGTCAGGCAGCGTCGTGCTCGACCCCGGGAGCTACCAGCCGGTGAACCCGGTCCAGGGCCAGGCCCTCAGCGCCGAAGTCTCGAATTCTCCGGAGCCTCGTCATCAGGCCTCTAACACCCTGATGATCACGAAGCAGAAGTCGGCCACCGGCCGGCCGCTGATGGTTGGCGGTCCGCAGATCGGCTACTTCGCTCCGGGCCTCACCTATGAAATCGACATGGACGCCCCGGGCCTCACCTGGCGTGGTGCCACGTCGGCACCGTTCCCCGGCTACCTGCTGATCGGTCGTGGCCAGGACTTCGCGACCACGCTGACCTCGGCCAGTGGCGACGTGATCGACCAGTACGCCGAAACTCTCTGTGGCGGCAGCCAGACCAAGTACAAGTACAACGGCAAGTGCCTGGACATGGGCACTTTCGACGCCGGCACCCTGAACGGTGATCCGGTCTCGTTCATGACCACGGTCCACGGACCGGTCGTCGGCTACGCCACCACCAAGGGCAAGACCGTCGCGATTTCATCCAAGCGTTCGAGCCGCGGCAAGGATGTGCTTGACCTGATGTTCAACCGTCGCCTCTCGAACGGGTCGGTCAAGGATCCGAAGTCCTTCTACGAAGCGGCCTCGAAGACCCCGCAGACCTTCAACTCGTTTTACATCGACAACAAGAACATCGCGCTCTACACCAGTGGCAAGTTGCCGATCCGTGACAAGCGGGTTGATCCCGGCCTGCCGACCAAGGGCACCGGCCAATACGAGTGGAAAGGCTTCCTCTCGAAGAAGGGACACCCTCAGGGCAAGAACCCGAAGTCGGGAATGATGGTCAACTGGAACAACAGCGTCGCCCACAAGTTCGGTTCCGCCGATGATGAATGGGGCCGCGCCGGATCCATCCAGCGGGTCAATCTCCTGACCCGGATGCTGAACCGGAACAAGCACAAGAAGACCGGCAAGCTGAGTATGGCCGACGTCGTTTCGGCGATGAACGCCGGCGCGACCCAGGATGTCCGTGCGATCTTCACGGTGCCGCTGCTCGCCGAACTGCTGAAGGGCTCGAAGGCCCCGAACTCCCAGGCGAAGAAGATGCTGAACCAGATGGTTGCCTGGAACCAGAAGAACGGCAGTCGCCTCGACCGTGACGGTGACGGACTGATTGATGCCCCCGGTGCGGCATCCATGGACGCAGCCTGGCCAAAGATCGCCGACGCGTTCATGAAGCCGGTTCTCGGCATGAAGCTGGCCGATGAGCTGAACACGCTGTTCTCGCGGTTCGATCAGCCCCCGGGTGGCCAGTACTCCGGCTGGTATCAGTACTTCGACCGGGACATCCGGGCCCTGCTCGGCAAGAAGGTCAAGAGCCCGTTCCGGGTCAAGTACTGCGGACACGGAAAGAAGGCAGCCTGCCAGAAGGCGATCTGGGCAGCTATTGCGGCTGCCGGGACTGAAGCGGCAGCCAAGTATGGGTCAGAAGATCCGGCCACCTGGCATGTCGACACCGTTCACCGGGTCAACGACGCCGGTGAGGTGACGAACCCCGGCGAGCAGATCAAGTTCGGTCCGCTCGGCCTGATCACGATGCGGTACACGAACCGCCCCTCGGGCATCCAGCAGGTGATCTCCTTCAACGGTCACCGCTAGGGCCCACAGGACCATTAAACGAGAAGGCCCGTCCCGTTCGTCGGGGCGGGCCTTCCTCTTTCCTTGGCAGCGCAGGCACTCGCCGCCAGGCCTGCCCTTCGGTCCGCAGGGGGAGCGACCCGCAGGGATCAAGGCCGTGGGGACGAGCTACCCCGGGTCAGGAATCCGAAACAGGACCGCTTGGCAGGTAGCGTTGCGGAAACATGCCCGGGACTGTGAAATGACCGGGACTGTGAAATGACCGGGGTTGTGAACGGCCTTCACAGATGAAACCGGTCGGGTCGTCATGATTGTGTTGTGAACCACTCTGAAATCCGCCGCACAAAGATCGTCGCCACCGTTGGACCAGCGTCGTGGGATCCGCCGGTACTCGAGGACCTGATCCGGGCCGGGGTAGATGTCTTTCGCCTGAACTTCTCGCATGGTGATGGCCCGACCCATCTCCGGGTGATCAGGGACATCCGGAAAATATCGGAGCGGATCGACATGGAAGTCGGGATCCTCGGAGATCTGCCCGGTCCGAAACTGAGGGTGGGTGACTATCCCGGCGGCGTGGTTGACATCGTCCACGGGTCCACCGTCACGATCACCCCTGACGAAGTGGATGGCACAGCGAACCTGATCCCGGTCGACTGGCCCGGGCTTGCCGATGCGCTGCGCGTCGATGACACGGTCTATCTCGCGGATGGCTCGATCCGGCTTCGGGTCATCACGAACAACGGACATTCGGTCGAATGTGAAGTCGAGGTCGGCGGGCCGCTCTCCTCCCACAAGGGCATGAATCTGCCGGGGGTCGAGGCAGGCCTGGATTCGGTTTCCGCCGATGACCTGCGCTGGGTCGAGTTCGCGGTCGCCAACCAGCTCGACTTCATCGCGGTCTCGTTCGTGCGGAAGGCCGAGGATCTCGACCCCGTACTCGGCAAGCTGGCGGAGCTCAAGTCCGATATTCCGATAATCGCCAAGATCGAGAAGCCCCAGGCTGCCGATGCGGTTGAGGAAATTGCGCTCAGGGCGACCGGGGGGATCATGGTGGCCCGGGGCGATCTCGGGATCGAGGTGCCGCTATCCAAAGTCCCCGTGCTTCAAAAGTCCCTGATCCGGGCCGCCGGGCAGGCAGGCAAGACAGTGATCACAGCGACCCAGATGCTGGCCTCGATGGTTTCTGCCAAACGGCCGACCAGGGCCGAAGTAACCGATGTTGCCACCGCGATCTATGACGGCACCGACGCGATCATGCTTTCCGAGGAAACCGCGGTGGGCGACTACCCTGTCGAAGCGGTTCGGGTCATGGATCAGATCGCCCGCGGAACCGAGACCGATCTCCCCTACTGGGACTGGGTCCTGAACCGGGTTGAACAGGAAGAAATGGACGTCTCGGATTCAGTTACCCAGTCGGCGGTAATTGCCGCCTACCGGCTCGGCCTGACCGCGATCGTGGTGCCGACTGCTTCCGGCCGGACCGCCAGGGTCGTCGCTGCTCACAGGCCTCAGGTTCCGGTTCTGGCGGTGACACACAGCGTCCGTACTCAACGGCAACTGAAGCTGATCTTCGGGGTGCGTCCGGTCCTGAACGACCAAACCACCGAGATTCGGAATCTTCTCTACGAATGCGCTGATGACGCGGTGCGGTTCGGGGCAGCCAGATCCGGTGACCTGATAGCGATTGTCGCGGGCCTTTCCGACATGAAACTCGGAACCAACCTGTTCGAGGTACACCGCGTGCCATAGTCACGCTTCCGAATCTTGAACCCGGTTCTGTAGGCTGAACTGCACTAAATCCGACCAAGGCGGGCAGTTGAGCATCGTGGACGTGAAGAACCCTGAAGGAACCGAGCTGCTGGGCGAGGTTGAACTCACCGACCCGGGAGAGGTTGCGGGAATCGTCGAACGGGCAGTAGCTGCTCGCCGGGACTGGTCAGAGCGGCCAGTCGCCGAACGCGCAGCCTTGCTGGACCAGGCTGCCGACCTGCTCGAACCAGAGCAGGAATCTCTGGGTCGGCTGTTGGCCCTGGAATCCGGCAAGCCGATCGGGCAGGCCGAGTTCGAAGTCGGCGGCGGGATCCACTTCCTGCGCGGAAACGCGATCGAAGGCAGGCGTTTGACAGGCCGCATGCTCCCGACCGAAGGCAACTTCGGCACCGAATGGGACCTCGCCTACACCCGGCGGGAACCGTTGGGCGTAGTGGCGGCGATCCTGCCGTTCAACTTTCCGGTCGAGCTGTTCATTGAGAAATGCGCCGCGGCACTTGTCGGCGGCAACACCGTGGTGGTCAAGCCCCCGTTGGAAGATCCGCTCGTGGTGGACCGGTTCCGGGCGGCGCTGATCGAAGCGGGGGTGCCCGCCGAGGTGATCGGTGCGGTTCACGGTGACGCCGACGTAGGCGCTGCCCTGGCCGAAGCACCCGGCATCGACGCCATATCGCTCACCGGATCCACGGCGGCAGGAATCGCAGTCGCCAGAGCAACGGCTCACACCCTGCGCTTCCTCCACCTTGAGCTGGGAGGCAACAATGCCTGCCTGGTGCTTGACGACGCCGATATCGACCTGGTCGCCGCCGAGATCCTGCGAGGCCGGGTCCTGATGAACGGCCAGGCCTGTTCAGCCAGCAAGCGGGTGATCGTTCACCGATCTCTCCACGACGAACTGGCGAGCAGGATGATCGAAGCAGTCGACGCCCAGAAGGTTGGTGCGGCTGTCGAGGCGGACACCACAATCGGCCCTCTCATTCATGAAGGTGCGGCGACAAAGGTGGCCGCGCAGGTAGCCAACGCGAGGGCCCAGGGCGCCGAAGTCGCGGCCGGCACCGGTGAATCGGAAGGGGCCTACTTCGCTCCGACGCTGCTGGCCGGTGTACCCCATACGGCCGATGTCGCAATCGACGACGAGATCTTCGGCCCCGTCTTCAACCTGATCCCGGTCGATTCCGAAGCGCAGGCGCTTGAAGTCGCCAACTCGTCTTCATTCGGGCTCATGTCCTCCATCTTTTCAGCTGACCCACAGCGCGCCCTGATCGTGGCCGAGCGCCTCGAATCGGGCGGCGTGGTGATTAACGGCACCGACAACTACCGCCCACCCGTGATCCCGTTCGGCGGCGTGAAGCTCTCCGGCCGTGGTCGGGAGGGTCTCGGCTACACCCTCGAGGAGATGACCCGGGAGAAGCCGATCGTGTTCCGGCGGTTCCGCGAAAGGTCCTGAGGGTGGCAGCCCGGCCGGAAGGGAAGTACCAGGTCCCGGCGGTGGTCGGGGCGATCAGTGTCCTGAATGAACTCGCGTCGAGTGGCGAAGCCGGTGCGACCCAGTCAGAATTGGTCCAGGCGACCGAGCTTTCCAAGAGCACATTGCACAACCTGCTCTCGACCCTTGAGGTGCATGGGTTCGTTCGGCGGGACACCAACTCACGGCAATATCGGCTGGGGCCGGCACTGATCCCGCTTGGTAACGAAGCCACCCTGCAGGTCAAGCTGGTTCGCAGCACTCTTGATCTGGTTGCGCCGCTGGCGGGCGAGTACGGATTGTCCTTCGCGGTCGCCCAGCCGATCGGGCCGGATGAAATGCGGATCATCAGCCGCTTCTACCCGCCCGGTGTCCACGTCGGGATTACCGTCGGCAGTGCCTATGGACCGATGGACGGCGCTCTCGGCAAGATCCTGCTGGCTTCGAGGGATGCTTCGGAGGCAACGAAGCTGATCAAGGGGCGAAAACTGCCGGCCCACACCCGGGCGACAATCACCAGTCCAGACTCACTGATCGAAGAGATAGACGAGGTTCGCAGCCGGGGCTGGTCAGTCTCACATGGCGAACTGAATGAGAACAATGCGGTCGCTTCCGGGATTCTGGGGGCCGATGGCGAGCTCGAACTTGTCCTGCTCGCACTCGGCTTCCCGGCCCAGCTGGACGGTGAGCGACTTGACGAAATCGGCGCGGTTCTGCGCGGTACCGCCGAGGCTGTCATGGCGTCGGCCGGGATTGCTGCTCCAGACCGATAGGGAAAAGAGTGGAATCTTCTCCGGGTGTACGGGTGAACAGACTGGTTCGAGGCCGCCACCTGTGTTACGTTTCCGTCCACGATATAGAACTTGGTTCAGTATGTTGAACAAACTGAACAGCCTCCCGGACAACCGGGAGCTCTGACAGGAGAGCAAAGTGAGCGAATCCCGGGAAGTTGATCTGGTCATCAAGGGCGGTACGGTGGTCAGCCCCAGCGGCACCCGCAAGATTGGCATTGCGGTGGATGACGGTAAAATCGTCGCGGTCACCCAGGACGAGTTTCTCCCCCCGGCCCGGAAAACCGTAGATGCGACGGGTCTCCATGTCATCCCCGGCCTTGTTGACACGGAAGCCCATCCTGGCTGCTACTCCCCGCTCAAAGACGACCTCGGATCGGAATCACGGGCAGCTGTCACCGCCGGAGTCACCACCTGGGGCATCCATGCTCCCTCTACCCGGATGGGTCACCCCGAATTCGCCGAGTTCGTACAGAAGGAAGACGTTATTTCGTTCCATGAGTCCTTCCCCCACTTTGAGGCGGCGGTCGAATCCGACTCGGCAGTTGACGTATTCGCCACCTACATGCTGGAAACCGATCAGCAGGCCGAAGAAATCCCGGAGTACGCCAAAGAGCATGGGGTCACCTCCTACAAGCTCTACCTGCAGGCGATGAGTCCTGAATCCGAGCCAAACTGGCCCGGTCGCCGGGCCGGCCTCGGGGCAGGCTTCGATGACGGAGTGATCTGGGTGACAATGGAGAACGTTGCTGCCCTGGGACGTCCCGGCGTCGTCTGCATGCACTGCGAGAACTGGGAAGTCGCGCGGATCTACGACAAGCGACTGAAGGCCGAAGGCCGCACCGACTGGGCGACCTGGTCGGACCGTTCGCCGCACTATCTGGAGGCCTCACATATCCGCTGGTATGGAGACATGGCTGCCCACCTCGGCTGCCCGATCTACATCCAGCACTCGACCACGCCCGAGTCCTACAAGGAAATCCTCGAGCTGCGCGGCCGCGGAGTGGAATGCCACGCACAGACCGGTCCACACTGGCTCCACTTCGGCAAAGAAGAGTTCAATGCCTGGCGAATCAACGTGCCGCTGCGGTCCCGCCACAACAACCCCAACATATGGACCGCGATCCAGGCCGGCATCATCAACTCGGTCGGTTCTGACCATGTGGTCGCCTGGGGGGATGCCAGCTATGAAGCTTCCTACAACGAAAACATCTGGGAGCTGAAGACCGGGTTCACCTCACGCGTTGAGATGTTGCTTCCCGTGCTGCTCAACGGCGTCAATGAAGGCAAGATCTCCCTTGAGCGGATGGTTGAAGTCGCATGCTCCGAACCAGCGAAGATTTTCGGGGTCTACCCGCAGAAAGGTCTGATCGATATCGGCGCCGACGCCGACATCGTGTTGATCGACCTCGACAAGGAAGTCACCGTGAAAAACGAGAACGTGCTGTCGCGTTCGGGCTGGACCTGCATCATGGATCACACCCTCAAAGGCTGGGCAGTCGCGACCTTCCTGCGTGGCAAGCAGATGTCGAAATGGGATGACGGCGCTCCCGGCCCCGAATTCATCGGCGACGCAGACGGGCAGTACCTGCGGCGCACACCCGGGCAGGATCTGCTGCCGGTTGCCGGAGGCACGGGTACCCGCGCGGAGGTCCGGCCTCAGCCCAGAATCGGCATGAATGACGAGGGCGCCTGAGATGGCCAACGTCTGGGATGACGTCCTTCCCGAAGAAGACCGACAGGTCTTCGAAGCCGCCGGATGGGGCAAAGACGTCGGTTTCGGTGAAAAGCCGGTCCTGCTGGTCGTGGATGTGATCTACAACTTCATCGGTGACATCCCGGAACCGATTCTCGAATCGATCAAGCGCTGGCGGTACTCCTGCGGCGAGCGGGGCTGGGAAGGGGTCAAGCACCTTCAGCGGCTGATCGCAGCCGCCCGCGAGAAGCAGATCCCGATCGTCTATACCGGCATGGACCGGCGTCCCGACGGTTTCGATCAGGGTGCCTGGAACTGGAAGAGCTACCGCTCCGGCGAGGCTTCGGACATCAAGGGCTCGCTCGGAAACGAGATCGTCGAGGAGATCAAGCCGGAACCCCAGGACATCTATTTCGTAAAGGACAAGCCGAGCGCCTTCCACGGGACGCACCTGCTCGATTATCTGATCTACCTCGGGGCAGATACCGTGATCACCACCGGCACAACCACCAGTGGTTGCGTGCGTGCGAGCGCCGTCGACGCGACGCAGTACAACTACCGGTCGATCGTGCCCGAGGAATGTGTGTGGGACCGCTCGATGATCTCCCACAAGGTCAACCTCCTGGACATCCAGATGAAATACGGAGATGTGAAGAAAACCGATGTCGTGATCGACTACTTCCGTTCGCTGCCGGAACGGCCCTGCGGACCGAACACACCGACCGGCGTTGCCAATACCGGGCAGGAGGTGCCCCAGTGAGCGATGAACTGAACCTGGATGTCGAAGTCCGCAAGATCGTCACCGTGATCGACGAGGTCTACAGCGAGGGCGGGCGTGGCGATGAAGGCGGTCCGTTGAAGAAAGTCGCGGTCGCTGTGGTCTTCCGGAACCCTTACGCTGGCAAGCCATTCACCGAGGACCTTTCCGCGCTGATCGAAGCGTCGGCCGGGCTCGGCTCCCTGATCGGCGCGCGGGTGAACGAGGCGATTGGCGGCGAGGTTGAAAGTCACGGCAAGGCTGTAGTGGTCGGTACCGCAGGTGAGCAGGAGCATGGCAACGCCGCCAAGACGACCACCTTCGGCAATCCCTTCCGGGAAGGCTTCGGCGGCGGGAAAGCCTGGTTGCCCTCGACCACCAAACGCTGTGCCCCCGGGGCCACGGTCGATGTCCCCCTTTGTTACAAGGACGAGATCTGGGTTCGTTCCCACTACGACACGATAACCATCCAGATTGAGGATGCCCCGGCACCGGACGAGATTGTCCTGATCGGGGCGGTGGCTTCGCGCGGCCGGCTCAACGCCCGGGTCGGCGGCAAGACCGTGGAAGAAGTGGAGTAGGAAGATGGCTCGGGCCGGCAATGAGAACGCGGCGCGGGCCGCCGCAGGAAGTGGGACCGGTTGAGTCGCAGCCTCGAGATCCGGAACCTGGCCGGCATGGTGACCGGCCGGTTCACTAACCCGTTCACCGAACCGGAAGTGATCCGGATCGAAGACGGCGTGATCACCGGATTCGAACCGGGTCCCGACCCCGAACAGGTTCTTGATGCCGGTGGGGCAGTGGTCTGCCCGGGCTTGATCGATTCCCACGCCCACGTCGTGTTCGGTGACTGGACGCCGCGGCAGAACACCCTCGGCTGGATCGAGTCCTCACTGCATGGCGGGGTCACCTCGATGATGTCCGCCTCGGAAGTCCATCTGCCGGGCAGGCCGAAGGACCGGGAGGGCGTCAAGTCTCTGGCGGTAGCCGCCCAGCGGGCCTTCGAGAACTACCGCCCCGGAGGAGTGAAAGTGATGGCCGGATCGGTGATCATCGAACCGACGCTTGAGCCTGATGACTTCGCTGAACTCAAGGAGAAGGGGGTCTGGCTGGCCAAGGTCGGATTCGGCGACTTCTCGCCGCAGGCAGATGCTGCTCCGCTGGTCAGGGCCGCACAGGAGAATGGCTTCGTCGTGATGAATCACACCGGAGGAGCTTCGATTCCGGATTCTTCACCGGTGACGATCGAGGATGTCCTGGCCCTCGGCTGCGACATCATCGGTCACGCCAACGGCGGTACAACCGCTCTGCCGGATGAGGACCTGCCACGGCTCTTTGATGCGCCCGGGGCGATCCAGCTGGTTCAGGCGGGCAATCTCCGCTCGACCCTTCAGATCATCGAGATCGCCTGGGAAGAGGACCGTTGTGACCGGCTGGTGCTGGCGACTGACACACCGACCGGGACCGGCGTGATGCCGCTTGGCATGCTCAAGACAGTTTGTGAGATTTCATCGCTCTGCGGCATGTCAGCCCCCAAAGCGATCGCCCTGGCGACTGGCAATAACGGAGCGGTACTCGGGGTTGAGCAGGGCATTCTGGAGGCCGGTCGACCCGCAGATTTCTTCTGCTGCTTTCGCCCCCTGGGTTCATCGCAGAATGGCCCGCTCGAATCGATCGAATTCGGAGACATCCCCGGTATTGCCGCGGTTGTGGTTGACGGCGAAGTCCGGGCACTCAGATCAAGGAACACCCCGGCACCGGACGGTGCCTGCGAGATCAAGGAGAAGCATGGCTGAAGTGATCGTCCCCGCCCGCGAGGCACGGACCATGGAAGTGAGGAAGGGCCAGACCCTCGAGATCGTTGATCTGGAAGGGCAGCAGGTCGGTGATTTCACTGCCTGGCTGGCTTCCGATCCGAACGAATACCTGTCCCCCGGCCACACGGTTTCGTCACTCGCCAAGCTGGTCCCCGAGGTCGGCGACTCGATCCTTTCCAACCATCGTCGTCCCTTGTTCAGGATCGTCAGAGATGACGTCGGCCGCCACGACCTGGTCGTGCCCTGTTGTGACCCGGAGCGCTATGCGATCGATTACGACGCCCCCGACCACGGCTCCTGCCTGCTCTCTCTCGAAACCGCTATCGCCGGTCTGGAACTTCCCCTGCGAGGTGAGATGTGCTGGAACGTCTTCATGAACAACCAGATCGAAGACGGGAGGATCGCCACCTACGAACCTCCGCATCCGGCCGGATCCACGATCGCCATGGAAGTGCTGGAGGACGTGACGGTGGCGCTCTCGGCCTGTCCCCAGGACATCTCGGCCGTGAATGCGTTCAATCCAACCCCGATGGCTCTGAGGACAAGTGACTGATTGACCGCAGCCCCTGAGACAACCGCCGCCGAAATCGCCGAGGCTGCCCGGATCATCACCGGCGCCGGTCTGGTTGAAGCCTTCGGGCATGTCTCGGCACGGAGCGGGCAAGGTTTCATGATCACCTCCACCCGGCCGCTCGGCAGTACCGGAGAAGCGGATATCCACCTGCTGGATGGTGAATGCAGGGCTGCTGCGGACGCGACTGACCTGCCCCTGGAAGCCCCGATGCATGCCGCCATCTACGCGGCGAGGAACGACGTGAACGCGATCTGCCGGACTCACTCACCGGCCGCGGTCCGCGCAGGGGCGATTGGTGTGATCCCGCCGCTGGTCCATGGTCTGGGTGGCCTGGCCGGTGAGGTGGCCATCTCGGACCGGACCGATCTGGTCACCGATTTCGCCGCAGGGGAAGAGATCGCGAATGCCCTTCAGAGTGCGGACTGTTTGCTTGTCCGCGGGAACGGATCGATCGCCACCGGGCACAGCCTGGGCGAGGCGGTTGTGAGAGCCCGCTTTCTGGAAGAGAGATGCCTGGTTGGGGAGGGGTTCGGCACGGCCGACGGCTGGACGGCCGTCGAGCTTGAATCCCGCGCCAGGTGGTTCGAAAAGGAAACGACCCGGGCATGGGCCTGGATGAGATGGAGGTTTGAAGAGAAGGGGGAGTGACCCGCGGTGAGCTTGACCGGCCTGAGAGCCGGAAGGGTGTTTTCGGACTGACTAACTAGAGAGGAACCATGAATTTCAAGACCAGTTGGAAAAAGATCATGCTGTTGCTGGCAGCGTGTATGGCTCTGACCGTCGGTGTTGCGGCCTGCGGTTCGAGCGACGATGACAGTGGTGATTCGGGTGACAGCGGAGATACAACCGCCAAGGTCCAGGACGCAACGCTGGTTCTCGACTTCATCCCGGGTGCGGTACATGCCGGCATCTACGAGGCGATGCAGAAGGGCTACTACGAAGACAACGGCATCAATCTCAAGATCATCGAGCCAACCTCGACTGCGGACACGCTGAAGCTGATCGATGCCGGCAAGGCAGAGTTCGGTATTGCGGACGGAATCGACCTGGCCACCCAGATTGCCGACGGCCGCGAGGCCCAGGGAATCATGGCGATCGCGCAGCGGCCGCCGGGCGGTTTGATCACGCTCGCTGAAGAGGGAATCAACGACCCGAAGCAGCTCGAGGGTGAAACGGTCGGGGTGACCGGCGTTCCCTCTGACAACGCGATCCTCGACACGATCATGGCTGATGCGGGCGGTAGCTCCGACAACGTTGACGTAGTGACCATCGGCTTCAATGGCGTGCAGTCGCTGGAGTCAGGCAAGGTCAAGGCGTTTACCGGCTTCATCCCTGCGGATGGTGTCCAGGTTGAAGCGGATGGTTACGAGACGAAGTCGTTCCCGCTTGATGAATACGGCGGACCGTCCTACCCGGGCCTGGTTGTCTTCTCGACCGAACCGAAGATCGGTGAGGAACCGGATCTCATGCAGGGCTTCGTCGACGCAACCGTGAAGGGTTACCAGGATGCCCTGGATGACCCGGCCGCTGCGATTGACTCGCTGATCTCCCAGACCCAGGGGATCGACAAGCAACTGGCGACCGAATCGTTCGATGCGTGGATTCCTCTGTTCGGGCCGGCTGACACCTTCGGTCAGTTCAACAAGGAGAATCTGGAATCCCTGTCCACATTCATGGTCGACAACGGTCTGGCCGACGAACCGATCTCTCCGGACCGTTACGCGACGACCCAGTTCACCCAGCCCAAAGAGTGACAAGGGCGTAAGAGAAGTAAAGGAGGGTTGACTTGCAGGCAGGTTCGAAACTCAGGATCGAAGGTCTCTCAAAGACCTATCGAGGAACCGGAGGCGGCGAAAACGTAACCGCCCTGAAGGACGTCGGCATCGAAATCGGTGCCGGAGAGTTCGTCTCGATCGTGGGTCCCTCGGGCTGCGGCAAGTCGACCCTCTTCAACATCATCGCCGGACTGATCCGGCCGTCGGGTGGCAAGGTGCTGCTCGACGGCCGGCAGCCCGACGAGTTGCTCGGTTCGGTCGGGTACATGCCGCAAAGGGACTGCCTGATGCCCTGGCGGACGGTGCTTGACAACACCACCCTGGGCCTCGAACTGAACGGGGTCCGCAAGAAGGAGGCCCACAAACAGGCACTGGCCGAGTTCGAACGCTTCGGTCTTTCTGGCTTCGAGAAGCACTGGCCGGCCAAACTTTCCGGCGGCATGAAGCAGCGGGCCGCCCTGCTCCGGACTTTTCTCGCCGGTCGCGACGTGATGTTGCTGGATGAACCGTTCGGTGCTCTTGACGCCCTGACCAGGGCCAACATGCAGCAGTGGCTGCTTGATGTCTGGCAGGAGGACCGCAAGACCATTCTTTTCGTGACTCATGATGTCGAGGAGGCGATCTACCTTTCCGACCGGGTCTATGTGATGTCCGGCCGTCCGGGCCGCGTTTCCCTGGACATCGAGGTTTCGCTTTCCAGGCCTCGCAAACCGGAGATCACCATGTCACCCGAGTTCCTGTTGCTGAAGCAGAAGCTGCTCAGGCCGTTGGAGGAAGCTGCTGCCGGGGGCGGACTTTTCGTGGATGACCGGCCGACCCTGGAGGAACAGCTCTGATGGCCGCCCCTGGAACCCGTGCCCGCCGCGTCAGCGCGGCGGTGCTTCCCCCCTTGCTGTTCGCGGTTTTTGTCCTGGGCGTCTGGCAGCTCTACACCGTGATCGGTGACATCAAGGAATCAACCTTGCCGCCGCCCACCGCGGTTGCCGAGGCGCTCTGGAATGACCGCACGATGCTGCTGGAGAACGCCTGGGTGACGATCAAGGAGATCCTGATCGGATTCTTCTTCGCGATCATTCTCGGGGTTGGCCTGGCCGTTCTTATCCGCAGCTCACGGACGGTCGAAAGGGCGATCTACCCGTGGCTGGTGGTTTCACAGATGGTGCCGATACCGGCGATCGCACCGCTCCTGATCATCTGGTTCGGCTTTGAAATGCAGCCCAAGATCATCGTGATCATGCTGGTCAGTTTCTTCCCGATCGCAGTCAACACGATCGACGGTTTGAGGGCAGCCGAGCCGGAGCTGCTCAATCTGCTGAAGACCCTGAAAGCGAACAAGTGGCAGCGTTTCCGGAAGGCCCAGCTGCCGGCCGCATTGCCATTTCTGTTTTCCGGCCTGAAGGTGGCTGCGGCCCTTTCTGTGATCGGCGCAGTATTCGCGGAGTGGGTAGGAGCATCGGAAGGTCTCGGATACCTGATCCTGGTTTTGAACAATCAGACAGCGACGACGGAGATGTTCGCAGTGATCGTGACCCTGGCTTCGATCGGTATCGCGCTCTTTCTGATTGTCACGTTGCTCGAAAGGCTGCTGCTGCCCTGGTACTACGAGTCGCGTGAAAGCGAAGGCGAGGGCCTTCACCTCGAAATCGAGGACAAGGTTTGAATTCCGAAGACCGAAATGACGAGGCACCGGATGCCGGTAAAGGCGTGACCATCGTTCGCGGTGCCTGGGTTCTGACCATGGGCCCGGAGGGGGCGCTGCGTGACGCCGCGGTGGCCTTCGATGAGTCGGGTGCGATCACGGGGGTCGGGGACGCTGCCGGTCTGTTGGCGGTAAACCCCGGCGCGACGGTAATCGGTGACGGCAACGGCATCGTGCTGCCCGGGTTCGTCAATGCCCACACCCACCTGACTGAAGGACTGATCACCGGTATGGGGGAAACCGCTGTGCTCTGGGAATGGTTCGAACGCGTCGTCAATCCGACCGGTGTCAACATCACCCGGGAGGATGTAGCGCTCGGGACCCGGCTCAAGGCGGTTGAAATGCTCGAATCCGGGATCACCACTGTAAATGACATGTGCTGTCATCGAAATCTCGGGTCCCTGGCTTCGCTCGGTGCTGTCGACGGGCTTTCGGAGATGGGGATGCGCGGTGTGGTCAGCTTCGGTGCCGAGGACATGTATGACGGTGCCCCCGCGGCGGAAGTCTTCATGGCCGAACATGAAGCACTGGCCGACCGGATTTCGCCCGAGGAGCTGATCGGTTTCCGGATCGGGATCGGAACGGTGCTCGGGATGAGTGACGGCTTGTTCGAGCGAACGATTCATGCTGCCGGAGCAAACAGCTGGGCAGTCCACACCCACCTCGCCGAGGTGCGGGAAGAAGTAACGGAATCAACCCTGCTCCACGGGGCGTCGACCATCCAGCACGCGAACCGCGCCGGGCTGCTCGACCACGAGGTGATCGCCGGTCACTGCATCTGGTGTTCGGAAGCCGACATCGGCCTGCTCGCGTCGAAGGATGTCGCCGTCGCCCACAACCCCGTCGCCAACATGATTCTCGCTTCCGGGGTCTGCCCGGTGCCGAGGCTGCTCCGTGAGGGCGTCCGGATCGGGATCGGTACCGACGGCGCGGCCAGCAATGATTCCCAGGACATGTTCGGCGCGATCAAGTCGGCCGCTTTGCTCCAGAAAGTCCACCATCTCCAGGCGGTCGCGATGACCGCCCCGCAGGTGCTTGAGATGGCGACGATCGGCGGGGCGAGGGCGATCGGGCTCGATAGTGAGATCGGCAGTCTCGAGCCTGGCAAGCGGGCTGATGTGATCCTGCTCGATGGCAACGGTCCGGAGCTGGCGGTCTTGCATGATCCGTTCCAGCAGATCGTCTATGGCGCTACTCCGCGCAGCGTCTCGGAAGTCTGGGTTGATGGCGGGCTCCGGGTCACCGGATCAGAGACCGTTGACGTCGACCGGAAGGCACTGGCAGCAGAAGCCCGGGAAGCCGCCCGGGAGCTGGCGATTCGTGGTGACATGAAGGGCGAGTCGGCCTATGCCGGCAAGCTCGATTTCGAAGAAGGGAACTAGCGATGGCCGAAACCAGTGATGTCGTCCTGATCGGGGCCGGCCACAATGGGCTGGTCTGCGGCGCCTACCTCGCCCGGGCCGGGCTTTCGGTGACAGTAGTCGAAGCATCCGATACTCCGGGCGGGTGCATATACACCGAGGACCAGCCTTCCGGCAACCGGCTTGAGCTGGGGGCCTATGAGCATGGCGGGATCCGTGGCAGCGGGGTAGCCGGGGATCTCGAGCTTGAATCGAAGTACGGGCTGGTCTTCCACGAGCGGGATGAGTTCCTCTTCGCGCCCTGCGATGACGGTACCGGCCTGCCCTTCTGGAACTCGCTCGACCAGACGGTGGACGCACTGGCTGAGCTGCTCGGGCGTGACGAGGCGGAGCGCTACCGCGCGTTTTCGAAGTGGTCAAGTGCTGCGATGGATGTTCTCGGTCAGACCGAGAACGGCCCGCCCCCGAGTCTGCGCTCGTTGGCGTCGATCGCCGATCTCACGCTCGGGGCGGAGGGTGCGAGACTGATGCAGTCGCTGTTTGCCCCGGCGACTGCGGTGACCGAGGCCGCCCTCGGTGATGACCGGCTGAGAGGTCCGCTCGATCACTGGGCGGCCCATTCTCAGCAGCCGCCACAGGCGCCGGGGACTGGCGCCGGGGCACTCTTCCTGGCTGCTTCGCATGGTTCACCGGCGATCCGGCCTGCAGGGGGATCCCGGGGAACGGTCGATGCCCTGGTCCGCTGCCTGGAGGACGCCGGCGGCCGCCTGATCTGTTCGGCGCCGGCCGAGCGGGTCGAGATTGCCGGAGGTAGGGCGGTTGCCGTTGTTGCCGGTGACCAGCTCTACGAGGGTCGCAAAGCGGTTGTTTCGGCGATCGACGCGAGGCGCCTGTTCCTCGGGCTGATCGATGAGGAAAAACTGCCGTCGGCCCTGGTAGCCGAGGTGAATCGGATTCACTTCAGTCAGCACAATGTCTCCGAGCTCAAGGTCGATGCGGTGATCAACGAGCTGCCGCGGGTGAACGGCCCGGACGGGATGGAAAAGGCCTTCATGCTTTCCGCTAACACCGGAACTGACATTGCTCGCGCCTTCGCAAGCCTCGGTCTCGGCCAGCTGCCCGAGCGACCCCCGGTCATGATCGCCTTCCCATCGACCCTTGAGTCCGGTTGGGCGCCGGAAGGACAGGGTGTGGTGTGGCTTTCGACCTTCGTTCCCTGGACACCGGAGCAGGGAAGCTGGGATCGGGCCCTGCTGGAGGAAGCGTCGGATCTGACCTGGAGAACAGCCGAGAAGGCTCTCGGCTGGGAGATGACTGCGGTCGAGAAGAAGCTGACCGGTCCGTTGGAATGGGTCAAGCGGCACGGTAACCCAGGTGCCAACCCGAACCACATTGAGATGAGCATCGACCAGCTGATGGCGATGCGTCCCTCGGTCAACCTTTCCGGCTACTCGACACCGGTTGAGGGTCTGTTCCTGACCGGCGCCGGTACGCATCCGGGCGGTGGAATAACCGGCATGCCCGGACGAAATGCGGCCGGGGTGATTCTCGAGAGCCTCGGCATCTCCAGGCGAGGGCGTGGTGAGAAGCTCCGGGCGCAGGCCGCATTGATGAAGGATGCCCTCCGGGCGACACGAGAACTGAGGAAGAACGCATGAGTGAAGAAGCATCGGTCTACGGGGTTGCGAGCCAGATCACTTCGTATCAGCAGTCAGCCCTGATCGGGACCGCGGTAGAGGTTGGATTGCCCAACGCGCTTTACGGCTCGCCCATGACTCTCGAGCAACTGACCGCCGAACTCGGCACCGACCCGCGCGGCACGATGGGCCTGCTCTCTGGGCTGGTCACCTTCGGAATAATCAACCGGCGAGACGGGATGTTTCGTCTCACCGCGGATGGTGAGCTGCTTGCCGATGACCATCCCGAGTCGATCGCCATGATCAGCCGCAAGGAGTGGTTCTTTTACAAGCTTTGGGCGAACATGCCGGAAGCCGTCCGCACCGGCCACACCCAGACCGGTGCCTGGCGCGACAGACTTGAAAACGATCCGGATCAGGCCCACGATTTCCTCCGGGCCCTCGATGACCTCTGTCGCCTCTACGGTGGCGACTTGCCCGGTCTCGCCGGACTGGAGAAGGGCGGACGACTCCTCGATGTCGGCGGCGGCGCCGGCTCCCATGCAGCCAATCTGGTCAAGGCGGTCCGCGGTCTCGAAGCCACCGTGCTCGATCTGCCGGGCGCCGAGCCGGTTCTGAGAGAGCGCCACCCCGAACTCGATTTCGTGGCCGGTGACATCGATCAGCCCCGCTTCGGCCGGCCCGAAGGAGAAACCTGGGATTACATCCTGGTCTCGAACATCCTCCATGACCACCCGGCCGACGAGAACGAACGGATCATCGGTGAGGCGGCAGGATTGCTCGCTCCAGGTGGTTCACTCGTGATCTACGAATGGGTGATTGACGAAGGTCGCACTTCACCACCTGGTGTCGCCTCGTTCACCCCGATGATGGTGATCGAAAACGAGGGCGGTTGGACCTGGACGGAGAACGAAATCGGCGAGTGGATCCGTGCCGCAGGCCTGACTCCTCGCCCGATCAGCCAGGGTCCCGGCCCGATCGCCGTGATCAGAGCAGAAAGCGATCCTTCCTGATTCATCCCGGGCAAGAAGGCCCTCTGGTTGATTCAGATTGACGAAGAACCTTCCGGATTCGTCTGGAGCGAAGAATCGGCCACATAGCGGTCCAGTCTTCAACGCAGATGTGGTCGATGGGCTCTAGGTGGCCGATGGGCTCCAGGTGTGGCCGATGGGCCTCACTCAGCCAGGCACGTGTCTGGCTGAAATCCGCCCAATCTGGCCGAACCCTGGTCCGCCCAATCTGGCCGAACCCTGATCCGTCCAGGCTGGCTGAACCCTGATCCGTCTAGGCCTGCTGAACCCTGAAGGCGGGCCCCCGGGCTCCGGTGTTGAACTTGGCCTGGGCTACGTTCAACCGCCACGGCGCGGGCAGCCGGCCGTCGGTCCGGTTCAGGAACTGGCGGAACAGGTTCGATGCCTGGCTGCAGGAAATTCCGTTCAGAACATCGATGTAGTAGGGGCCGCGTGGCAACGAGAGGGCACCGATCCGGTCGTTGTGAAGAACCCTGAAGGTTCCGGAGCATCGGGCGTACCGATGGTTGTTGTCCGGGTTCGGCGAAGGTCCATAGGCTCTGTTCACTTTGAAGCCCGTCCGGCCCGCGGTGCTCTTGTAGAAGATGCCCATGATCGGGTTCAGCTTCCAGGGGGCGGGGAGACGACCGTCATAGTCGGTCAGGAACTGCTGGAAGAGGCGAACCGCCTGGGCGCAGTTCATCTTGTTTGGATCAATCAGTGTGAGCCTGTACTGGCCGCGGGGAACCTTGAAACTCCCGATCGAGTCATTGTGGACGACCGTGAAGTAGCCAGGGCAGGAACGGCCGGAGTTGCCACTGGGGGTGCCACTCTTGCCGGCCGGGGTTGCGGTGAATCCCTTGTCCGAGCTGCCGGAGCGGAAGGTCCGGGTGTTGCCGCTGAGGGTCAGCCGCCACGGGCTGCGGAGTTTGCCATCCCAGTCCTGCAGGAATTCCTGAAAGTACTTTGTCGATTCGGCGCAGGACAGGCTCGCCCCGTTCAGCACGCTCACGTTGTAGAAGCCGGCCGGGAATGAAACGTTGCCGATCCTGTCGTTGTGAACAACCCGGAACTGGGGGCACTTGACCGGAGCTGCCTGCGCGCTTTCCGGCTTGCCGCCAAGCACGAGGACCACCAGGGCCAGCAGGGCGAGCACTCCGGCAACAGAGTACTTCGCGTATCGACGGGTCAGATTCAGGTAGTTCTTCGCATAGGGCATATAGAAAGGAACCCTATCCGGACCGACAAGTTCCGGCGAAGCGGTTTCCTGAAATGAAAAGGGGCGCCCGTAGGCGCCCCAATTCACGTGTTGTCCGGGTTTTCTACTTGTAGAGAGCGATGTAGTACCGCTGGGTGTCATTCGGCGCGCCGGTCCCGCCGTCAACCATCTGGACTGCGACCTCTTCACGGCCGTCACAGAAATTGTTGTCCGAGAGGACGACGTTCGGAATGTCATTGGTGGTGCCGGCCGGGACCCGGTACGGGGTCACCTGTGCATGCCGGGGCTGGAACCCCAGTCCTCGAATGCAGGTAAAGGAGTTCTCCCGGGTCACGGTTGCGCTTTCGAAACCGAAGGACCACTCAGCCGGGACGCTGATCGTTGACGGTCCGGCGTCTACATACGCGTAAGCGGCCGGGGAAGCGAGTTCGGCAGCAGTCTTGCCACCGACCTTGTCCGCGTTGGCAGCCGTGTCGGCTCTCGTGGCCGTTTCGGCACTGGTGGCGGAATTCGCCTTGTTGGCATTGTCAGCCGAATCAGCCGACTGGGCTTTCGGCACAACACCGAGCTTGCTTTCGTTGATCTGGGCACCGGTGACGGTGTTCTTCTTGAGCGCCTTTCCGGCCACTGTGCCGGCCTTGATGTTCTTGCCGTTGATCTTGACCGCGGCATAGGAGGTGCCACCGATCGCAACGAAAAGCGCGAGGATTGACAGGATGAGTGAAGGCGAAATTCGCCGTTTGCTTGAAGTGTTCATGGCAGCATCCTGCGACGGAATTCGGTCGGGCACATCAGGGGAGCACCCTTAACCACCTGCGCTCTTCCCTGAGCAGGTGCCCCTGAAGATGCGCCGATTGATCCGTGGGGACCCTTTTGCGAACCTTTGTTCATGCTTCTCCTTGTCCTGTTCGGGTTCATCGCGGGAGCCGGCACCGCGCTTTCCCCCTGTGTGCTGCCGGTCTTGCCGGTGGCACTTTCGGTGGCGGCGACGGGTGGCCGTCGCCGTCCCGCCGGGATTGTGGCCGGACTGGTGGCCTCGTTTACTTTCGCGACGGTCGCTCTGGTCTATGTGATCGACGCGCTTGGGCTGCCGGATGACCTGACCAGGAACCTGGCGATAGTGGTGCTAGTCGGCTTCGGGCTGCTTCTGCTTCTGCCGGCTCTTTCCGCCCGGCTGGAAGGATGGGTGAGTCGTTTCACGGCCAGGTTTACGCCGCGGCGAGAAGCGGAAGGTTTCTGGTCGGGGGTCCTTGCGGGAGCTGGTCTTGGTCTCGTCTATGCCCCTTGTGCCGGCCCGATTCTGGCCAGCGTGATCACGGTTTCCGCCACCCAGGAATTCACCTTCGACCGTCTCGCGATTGCATTCTCCTACGCGCTCGGTTCTGCGCTGGTCCTCTATCTGCTGT
>WPCI01040331.1_pt1 | contig 25429 bp, 27 predicted proteins | sample 5399871 | NCBI WGS metagenome assembly WPCI01 (sample SAMN12869469, study PRJNA574797) | sludge metagenome | isolation source: wastewater treatment of pH7 | place: China:Beijing | collected 2019-05-20 | reverse complement strand
GTCATTACCATCAGTGTTAGTTTAGGTGAAGAAGAACCAATCATTAAAACGATAGAGATTATTATTAAAGCACAAGGTTCTTCAACAGTAGATATGAGTTATTATAGTTCAACAGTTGGACTTACTGGTGATGATTTATATGATGAACTTCATGATATCATCTCAACAGGTGTAGGATCTAGAAGTTATGACTATGCAAAAGTTATTTTAGAAGAATCAGATCGTGATCCAAACAATCCAAATAATGTGATCCTTGTTTATACAAGAGAATCAGTAAAAGGCGAATGGGATTATCCTAACTGGAATAGGGAGCATGTTTGGCCACAATCAAAACTTAATGGTGCATCAAAAGGTGATGCACATAACTTAAAACCATCGGATGTTCAAGAAAATAGTAGACGTGGTAATTTACCTTTTGGTTATAGTTCAAGTAGTGGAGTTTATGAGCCTCATGATGATGTAAAAGGAGATATTGCTAGAATCGTCTTTTACATGGCAACGATGTATACTCAGTTAAGTATAAATAGTGGAACTATTGGGAATTTAAATACTTTATTAGAATGGCATTATATGGATCCTGTTGATGATTTTGAAAGAAATAGAAATGATGTTATTTATGCCTACCAAGGTAATAGGAATCCATATATTGATTATCCACAGTTCGTTGATGAAATATGGGGAACAAATACAGCAACAAGTCAAAATGATCAAAACCAATTAAGTTTTTCATCATTTTTAAATGAGCAAGAAGGGTTATTTATTCAAATGTTTTAATAGATAAATCAAACATTGCGCTTGAGATTTTCTCGAGCGTTTTTATTTTAACTATATTTAGAACTACATTAACTTGTATTGATATATAATATATGTGAGGTGAAAAGATGAGTTTATACGAGACAATACCTTATAAGGTGCTTAAAAGAGATGGTAAGATCGAGATAAGAAAATATGACGATCTTTTATTAGCAAGCACAAAAACGCAGATAAATAAAAATCGTGATTCTGGTTTTTCAAATGTCTTTAGATATATTTCAGGAGACAATAAAGAGCGTTCAAAAATTTCTATGACAACACCTGTTGTTTCTTATGAAGAAGATGATCATCTTGTTACTGGCTTTTATATCTCAAGAAAATATACAAAAGATAATGTGCCTAAGCCAAGCGATGATCAAGTTTTTATTAAAGAACTTCAAATGTCATTATACGCAGTTATATCATTTCGAGGACGATGGACAGATAAAAACTTTGATAAACATGACCAAATACTATTACAATATATCAATAAGCAAAAGTATAAAACAGTATCACCTAGATTAATCTTTAGATATCAACCACCATTTGTACCTGCAATCTTTAGACGAAATGAAATTGCATATCAAATAATGTAAATAAAAAATGATGTATCTCAGCGATGCATCATTTTGTTTCTAACAAATCTTAAGAGGGTCATTGATAATAGCACAACTATGATTATAAAAGATAGACTTAAACTTAACCATTTAAGTGCAGTCATAAATCCTGCAAGATCAGCAACAATCATCGTCTCACTCGGATATCTAAACATAACAATCGATGCCATGATGTTTTCTAAATAATCAAAAACAACAGCTACTAAAGGTAAAAGTAAAAGGATGCGATATTTACTAAAATGATTTTTTTGGTATAAATAAACAGAATTAATAAATAAAAATGATCCATAAACTAAAGGCCAAACCAAATCAAATGTGAATCGCTGTTTAATATAAAAACTTCTTCCTATAAAACCATAAGCATGAGCGATTTCATACAATGTTTTTTTAGTATAGAAAAAAGAAGTATCGGGACTAGTCATTAACCCTAAGGCATCACTTTTTTGTGCCTCATTAGGTAAGATAACTATTAAAAAGATCATAAAAAAAATAAATGTAGATAGTGCAATGTAACCATTAAACCATACTTTTTTATGCATCTTTAAAATCCCCTTGTTTGTCCTCTAAAAGGAGGTTCTTTGAGTTCTAAAAATTCATCAACACCTGGACCCTTTAATCTTCTTAATCTCCATATGCCATAGACATAACTTACTGTTAAAACACCAATCAAAAGAGGAAATCCAATAATAGTATTAAACCAAACAAAATTCTCAACATCATTATTGATGAAAAAGGTGAACTCTACTGATGTCCTTAATAGAAAATATAATGCCCATAATAGAGTCACTTCCATATAAGCTGGTCTAACATCATCTCTAAAAAACCAAGCTAGTGGCCAACCTCTAGTAAAGTGACTTGCATATGCAGCAAGTGGCTTTTTAATGACTAAAGAAATAATGGCGATAACAAACGATAAAGCACTACCTAAGATGTCAGGGATGAAATATGTCGTTGGACTATTATTTAAATAAGCAAATAGAGAAGCTATTACAAGTGCTAAGATTCCAAAAAGTGCATACGTTTGTTTTTCTTTTTTTAAGAAACGATAGATCCATATGGTGATAGACAAAGATATAGAGACGATTATCGCAACCGTTAAGTCAAAGATATTTAACATGATTAAAAAGACAATTGGTGGGATAAGCGTATCTAAAGTTTTACCTTTAAAGACAATTTTAAATTCTTCAAATACTTCATGTAATAATTTTTTCATGTTTGTTAGTGATCCTTATCATTTAATTGTTTTGCTTTATCATGACCAAGAAAAAAGATTACCCAATCATCATTTGCTTTATATAATGTGATTAACACATATAAAGCACCAGTGAAAAAGCCGAGTATCATCAATGCTAAAATCCAAATGATAGACCTTAATAAATTAGTTTCTCTAAAATAGATCCACATCGCAAACAAAATAAAACCAACGTAAAGATCAACTAGTGAAACAATACCCCAAGGATTATTTAAGATGATAGTACCATCATCAAAAAAACTACCATTGATAAATCCATTGAGTAACGCTATGATCATAGCTATTACACCTACTAAAGAAATTATTTTTGCTACTTTCATATCTACACCAACTTTCAATCTTTAAGTCTATTATACATATTTTGACTATGAGATTTTTAAGATATACATATTTTTTATAAACTTTCTTTTTATATCATGACTAATTATATACTAAATCAGATTATGATATACTATAGAAAAGTATGTATCACACTAATGGAGGAAACATATGAAACAACATCTCTTAAATGAAGGACCACTCTTAAATCTGAAGGGTGAACTTATTGAATCTGGATATCATACAAAACTTATAAAGACCTATGATAAAAAACTAGTTAAAAATGCACGTCTTAGATTAAAAGAATGGGATTACTATTATGTAGGCAATAAAGATTATGGTCTTGCTATTACAGTGGCTGATAACGGTTATATGTGGCTTTTAAGTGTTACATTATTAGATTTTAATCTAAGAGCTGAAACCTCAAAATCAAAAATGGGATTTATTCCTTTTAAACGGTTTAATCTTCCAAAAACAAGTGAGAAAGGCAATATAAAAGTTAAAAAGGGTGAATGGGAGATATCAATTGTTCATGAGAAAAATACACGTCATATTGAAGCATATATCCCAAACTTTAAAGTTTTTGAACCTTTAATTGTCAATATTTATTTAAACGAATCCATTGATGATTCTATGGTGATTGCAACACCTTTTAAAAAGAGAACCAAATTTTACTATAATCAAAAAATTAATTTATTAAAAGCTAACGGTTCAGTTATTTTAGGTGATGAAACATTAGACTTTAATCAATGCTATGGTGTTCTTGATTGGGGTAGAGGTTCATGGACATATCATAATACGTGGTACTGGGCAAGTTTAAGTGGCATATATGAAACGCATAAAATTGGTTTAAACTTAGGATATGGTTTTGGAGATACTTCAAAAGCAACCGAAAACATGTTTTTCTATGATGATCAGACATATAAGTTAGATGATGTTCAGTTTGTTATACCTAAAGAAAATCAACAATATGAGTATTTAAAACCTTGGAAAATCATATCAAAAGACTTAAAGATTAATCTAGAATTTAAACCTATATTAGATAGAAATTCTAGTACAAATGCAATCATCATCAAATCGATACAACATCAAGTGTTTGGATATTTTTCTGGAACAATCACTACAGATGGTAAAACTTTTGAAATCAATGATATGATTGGTTTTGCAGAACGCGTAGAAAACAAATGGTAAGAATCAATTAGAAGAAGGATGTTGAATAATGAAAACCTATCAACAATTTCATGGACAAATACCAATATCTGAGATTGGTAAAGAGTTAAGGCAAATATTGAATCAGGAAAAACACGCATTTAAAATATTAACAGGATATGGATCAACCGGTGGTCGCTCACAATCAAAGCAAGCAGCACTTAAATCGTTGAGAAATATGAGAAAATCTGGACTGATTAAAGGATATCTACCTGGCGAGGTGAAAAATCAATTATTGCTTGATAATTCACCCTATTATGAGACAAAACTTAATTATGAGAAAATGTTAAAGTCTGATCCTGATTTTGGAAATGATGGGATAATATTTGTTTTTGTTAGATAAAACCATATAATGATGACTATAAATCACTTTTATATCACATAAATAGTCAAAACTCTAGATAAATTTAATTTTTTATGGTATAAATAAATAGGTTTACTAATACAAAGCATTATTTTAACAGTTTACAGATTCAAGTGACATTTATTTAAAATTGTGTTATAATATCAACACGTGGGTTCATCAGATTTAAGATCTCATGCATTAGAAACCACTAAGTTTAAGAATTAGAAATAGATTAAGAATTATCATGAAGTAGTATAGATCAACAGAAAAAAATGTAATGACGATTTCTTCATTATTATGATTTAGTTGGTTGTAGGCTTAAGTATGGTATCTAAATAACAAGAGCTAGAAGTAGCAAGAAATCAATAATAATGAAAAGGAGTAATTAACATGACAGGAACAGTAAAATGGTTTAATTCTGACAAGGGATATGGATTTATCTCAACAGAAGAAGGCAAAGACGTATTTGTACATTTTAGCGCAATTCAAAGTGACGGATACAAATCACTTGAAGAAGGCGAAAAAGTAGAATTTGACGTTGTAAACAGCGACCGCGGCGAAACAGCAGCAAACGTTGTTAAACTATAATTAAAATTTATCGTTAAATAAGGTGACTCTAGAGATAGAGTCACTTTTTTTAAGCATTTTTTACACACGCTATAATAATAAAGGCAAACCAAATCACGATTACAAAAATATATAAATATTTTCCATTTTGAATGATGATTTCATTTTTATGAGTTTCTGATAAAAAAATGATATAATAATAACAACATTTGAGGTGGTTTTATGAAATTATCAACCGGTATGCATGTACCAATCCATAGTTACAAACATAACAAAAGACTTCATCGTATATGGAAAAAGACAGTAATACTCTTAGAAGATCAACATTGCTTAGTAACAGGTCATCATCGTACAAGAGTAATTGAACACGACGGAAGAAGTTGGCATACAAAAGAACCTGCTATTTGTTATTTTTATAATGATTTGTGGTTCAACATTATTGGCATGCTAAAAAAAGATGGGGTCTATTTCTATTGTAATTTATCAAGTCCTTATCTATACGATGGTGAAGCAGTAAAATATATTGATTATGATTTAGATGTGAAAGTTTTTCCAGATGGATCATATATCGTATTAGATGAAAAAGAATATAACGTTCATGCTGATCGTATGTGTTATCCTGATGACGTTCATCAGATTATACAAAAGCAGTTAGATCTATTAATTGAAAAAATTAAGTCAAAAGCTAAACCTTTTGACCTATCTGACATTCATCTTTTTTACGACCAATATAAAAATATGCACAAACGGTAAACTTTATGAGGATATTAAACACAGCAATTAAAATGACACTAGTAACTCTCATCGCTGGACTTTTATCTAAACTAATTGGTTTAGATTATTGGTTAACTGGCGGTGTTTTAGCATTGTTATCGATTCAAATGACAAAAAAAGATTCTATTCATATCGCTATTAAGAGAGTTGTTGATGTATTTTTTGCGATGATATTATCAACGATTATGTTTGTGTTATTCGGATATGAGTTTTGGGTATTTATTTTGTTAACTTTCATTTTTAGTTTGGCGTCATGGCGTTTAAAAATATCAGAGGGTATTGTACCAGCGTTAGTTATTGTAACGCATTTACTTTTATTCGGTGAATTTTCTGTAGCCTTTTTTATAGATGAATCTTTATTAGTAATCATTTCCATAGGAACTGCAACATTATTTAATACGTTTTATCCTACAGCAGGTGAAAAGGCATTAGTTAAATATGTTGATCAAATCGATCAACATATTAAAGATCATTTGTTTATGTTATCTTTTTTAATTAAAGATCCAGAATATCATGAAACTTATTATAAGCATTATGATTTGTTAGATCAAAAACTAACTGAAGTTATTAGTCAAGTCGAGTTAATTGATAAAGATCTTTTATTTCAAAATGATCAAAGCTATTTATCATATGTTTACATGAGAAGAACTCAATCCACTTATATGAAACACATGTTTCAACAAGCAATCAAAGTTAAATGTCATCATCGCTATGCAAAAGAAATTTCAGATTATATCAAAGACTTAAGTTATGATATTGGTAAATACGAAGAAGATCATACTCATCTTGAAAAAATCTATCAAATGATAGAAAAATATCGTTTATCTGCTTTACCAAAAACAAGAGAAGAGTTTGAGACAAGAGCTATCTTGTATCAAATCTTATTAGAACTTGAAACTTTTGTAAAAGTGAAGATCGAGTTTTATGATACATATCCTCATTTTAAGAGAAGCAAATGATTGGTTTTTGCCTTTAAGTCTTTGCTATAATAGAGGAAAAGATTTAAAGGAGAATATTTTCATGAACGCAATAAAAAACTTGTCAAAAACAATTAGTCGTCAAATTAGAGTCATCATCTTAGTTATATTACTTGCATATGTAATTGTCACCAACATTTCTAATCTAGGGGCTTTTCTTCCGGCACTTGAAAGATTAGTACCACTAGGATTGATCATATTTGGTATCATTTATTTAATGCTCAATAAAAAAGAGTTTGCAGCACATGCTACACTACTTTTTGGATTTTTCTTATCAGCGGGAACTAATTTTGTAAACAGCATCTTATCCCTAAGATTTGAACCCTTTGGATTAGCTAATCCATTAAGTGTAGAATCATTTTTGGAATTGTTTGGATTTATTTATTTAACCTTAATGGTTATCTCATTATTTTTAAATAAATCAGATCAAACAAAAAGTAATCGTAAAGACTTAGTGCTTACCACTATAATTGCAGGTTTATTCTTTTATTTAAGAGGTGGTTTATTTTTGACCATATCTAAATTGTTATTACCAGTGATTTCATTATTCTTTGGATTACCACTTGCAACCATCTTATTTTTAGCAGCTGGAGTTATTGATGTACCATTCGATTTTATCAACACCTTGCTTAATGTAAATTTACTAACCATCCCTCTAAGTTACTATCTGTTCTCATTGTTTGCATTTTATTTAATATATGGGGCCATCAAAGGTATCTTAGGAGAAATGAACAAATAAAAAAATTTAAGCCTAATTCGTCTGAATTAGGTTTTTTTATTGTCCTTATCGTGATAAAATACAAGTAAGTTAAGATGAGGTGATAGTGTGTTATATTTAAAAGCTTTAATGCATAAAATTTCTTTCACAAAGCAGATAGTGTTTCTATTGATATTTATTTTGTTTGCTATCGGTGATGCTATTTATAGCCAATCAGGATTTTTTAATATTATCCAAGCAGTACTACCTATTTTATGTATTGGATTAGCAATTATGTATTTGCAACTAAATCATAAAATACTAGGCGCTCATATTTTAATATTATTAACGCTTTTTAGTGGCTATTTATATCAAACAATTACATCGCTTTTATCATTGCACTTTGCTTCATTAACGTTTATAAAAGCAGTAAATGGTATGGATGCGATTGGTGCAGTTATTGCAGTGTATTTAATATTATTCGTATTTTCTCTCATTATGAATGAAAAAAAGCTAGATCTTAACTTTGTGTTTTATCCAGCAATTGTAGCTGTAGGTGTTTATTTATACTTTAGATATGGATTTGCTTATAGTGCAGTGGCAACTACTTTAATGCTATTTGTATCACTACTTAATTTAAAAACATCTTTATATCTACTTATGTTGAGTTATGTGATCAGTACACCGTTTTATGCAATGGATCTATTTATAGATAAAGTTGGCTTTGGTATTTTATCTTATTGGGTTTATGCAATTATTGGTTTAATTTTATTAATTTGGATTGTTATACGCTTAGTAAAAGCGCTTGACGAGGATAAGGTATAAAAAAAACTATGCAATACTGCATAGTTTAATAAGCTTTATGGAGCGGGCGAGGGGAATCGGACCCCCATTTCATGCTTGGCAAGCACGTGTAATAACCATTATACGACGCCCACGTCTTCGTGCTCTATTATGATAGCAAATATTTTATTTACTGTCAAGCATTTTTAAATGAAAAGAGGTTTTTTTAATGAAGAAATATCGTTGGCTTTACTTTTTAATCTTTTCATTTTTCATTGGTGTTTTTTTTACGCTTCTTGTTTATAGTGGCTTATGGCAAAAATTTGTATTAGGGTTACAATCAATTTCATGGTATATGTGGTTTGTTTATGGTTTATTAGCTTTTTATATAACACTTATCTTTCATGAACTAGGACATTTTATAGCTTTTAAAGTTCAAAAGATTAAACTTAGAGCATTATATATCACCATTTTTGTTTTTTATAAAACTAAGTATGGATGGCGATTTACAATCAAACCAAAATTATGGGTTTTATTTGGTGGTTTGGTTGTTCCTGATTTAGACCTTATAGAAGATGATAGAACATATCATGAAATTGCAAAAAAATTTGCGATTTCTTTAATTACTGCACCTATCGTAACGATAAGTTTATTAAGTCTTTCTGTAATCATATTTATCTTTAGTATTATCTTTAGTATAAGTAGCTTATGGATTGGGACAATTTCTATCGTTACATTTGATGTTATTTTATTAAGTACATTATATATTTATACATTTAAGGTATCAAATCAGAACTTTTATGGTGATTTTGTAGCCTATAAAAAAATGAAAGACGATGAAGTCTTTAGATTTACACAAATGCAACAATACATGACATTTAGAGTTGACCAAGATCATGTATTTTCTAAATATATGTGGGAAAAATCAAAGGAACTATTAAAAACGCATAAAATGCGGCATGATATGATCTATACGATGTTAATGACAACTTATGTAGAAGGTATTTTATATCATAACCAAGGCATGGATGAAGAGATTGATCAAATGATTACAAAACTACCGATAACTTTTTATTTGCGTTCTGAACACGGCTTAACCATGGCGTATGATTTGTGTCTATATCATTATAAAACAGGACGAGTAGAAAGAGCTTATCGATTGCTTGAAATTATAGAGAAAAAACCATCTAAACAAATAGATCAAGATGTAAAAGTCTATTTAAACAAAAAAGCAAAACATGTTATGCATATAGCATATGATTACAAATTTTTAAACAATAAAGAAAACATTCCGTATGGTCTATCATGGATCTTTGAACCGATTGTTGATGTTTATAAAGATATCGATACACTTCATGAACCATTGCCGTTTATTGTTTATGAAAATGTCGTAGATTTATCAATTGAACCTAAAGAAGATCAATAATTGGAGGGGCATCATGAAGCGTAGATTTGTAAGAAAGTTGTTTAGAACTAGACATGTTTATGATCTTGAAAAAACAGATCATCTTTTTGTTCATGCAATGAGAGAAAATGCGATATTTCATTATCAACATCAAAAAGACTATAAACGCATTTTGGATGAAGCAAACTTTGATCCATATCAAATTAAATCAATGGAAGATTTAATTGAAATGCCATTTATTCCCACACTTTATTTTAAACATCATGAACTATTTTCTATGCCACTTAGAAAAATGCCTATTAAAGCTACCTCATCTGGCACATCTGGTACAAGAAGTAAAATAGGTATGGATGTTAGATCTTTATGGTATGGATTCAATATGATTTTACGTATATTCAAATATCATAAATTATGGTCAATAAGACCTGTAACTTACTTTATCTTTGGCTATGAACCACATAAACATAATCAAGCAGGTATTGCAAAAACTGCTCACGGTTTTACCTATGTTGCGCCAGCCAAAAAAAGAGTTTATGCAATTAGGTATTCTAAGGATGGGTATAAAGTTGATTTAGAGCATATGAAACAAGAACTTATCAAAGCCTCTAAAAAAAGAACCCCTATTAGAACGATTGGATTTCCAGCATACACATATTTTTTGTTAAAAGACATGTATGCGGAAGGTATTAGACTTAAGATGCCTAAGAAGTCTATTATTTCTGTGGGTGGTGGATGGAAACAATTTTATGCTGAACAGGTTGATAAGAATGATTTCTATCAACTTGTAGAAGATGTTTTGGGTATTAAAGAAGAAAATTGCGTTGAGTTTTTTGGAGCTGTGGAGCATCCTATTTTATATGCAGATTGTAAACATCATCATTTTCATATCCCAGCTTATGCTAGAGTGATTATAAGAGATGTTGACACATTAGAGCCTGTAGCAAACGGACAAATTGGATTAGTAAACTTAATGACACCTATGGTAGAAGCAACTCCTTTGTTATCCGTTATGACTGATGATTTAGGAGTCATCCATGATGAACCATGTGGGTGTGGAGTTAAATCACCTTGGTTAGAAATCATAGGACGTGTGGGTATTAAAGATATTACAACGTGTGCAGCAGGTGCTGAAGAGTTTTTAAATAAAAAATAATAACTATGAAAGTAGGGTTTATATGATTTTATATCAAGGTGAAATATTTTCAAATGATAAACAATTAGATAAAATTAGTCAATTAAAAAATGATTGTTACCAAACCATAAATGAAGATCAAGTCTTAAAACCTATGGATGTTATTTTAGCATGTGAAAAGTTAGTTCAAAAAGTTAAAAGTCATATTTATGATGATATCATCATGCCTTTACTTGAAGCATTTGATATACCATATGACTATTTTTTAGAGTCATTGCCAATGTTTGAAAAAGAATCGTTAATTAAAAAATGCCATATAGAGTTAGGAAAAGACTTTGAAAAAATGGAAGATTTAGATGAAAACCATATAAGAAATTTATATCCATTGGGTATACTTTTTCATATAGCAGCAGGTAATGTAGATGTGCTACCTGCATATTCAGTGATTGAAGGCTTATTAGTTGGGAATATTAACATATTAAAATTACCATCGGGCGATCAAGGACTTTCAGTGAAACTCTTATCTGAGCTTATACAAATAGAACCTAAACTAAAACCATATATTTATGTCTTTGATGTACCTTCTACAGAAGTAGAGACTTTGCAAGTGTTTGCAGATATTGCAGACGCAATTATTGTTTGGGGAGGAGATGTAGCTGTTAAAGCAGCAAGACAGATGGCATCAGTAACCACTAAAATTATTGAATGGGGACATAAACTATCATTTGCATATGTAACTCTTGACGCAAGTGATCAGGATTTAATTGATTTAGCTAACCACATTATAATGACAAACCAAGTACTTTGTTCATCATGTCAAGGAATATATGTCGATACTCATCATCGAGAAGATCTTGATCTTTTCGCAAAAAGATTTTTTGATATATTCAAAAGTGAATCAAAAAAACACAAACCTGTATCATTAGGTATAAGAGCTAAAAATACGTTAGAGATCTATACAAAAAAAATGGAAGTACACCTTTCAGGCAAAACAATATATGATGATCATGGAATGAGTGTTATTGTATCAGATGATCAAGTGTTAGAATTATCTATGCTTTTTAGAAACATATGGGTAAAAGGACTACCTAGACAAGAAATAATAAAAGTTATCAAACCACATAAGAATCATCTACAAACTGCAGCCTTGCTCTGTGATCAAAAAGATGTTCAACATCTATCTGATAAGTTAGCTAAAGCAGGAGTTGTTAGAGTTAGAAAACCTAAAGATATGTCTTTGATGACTGTTGGTGAAGCACATGATGGCATGTATGCACTCAAACTATATTCTAGAGTCGTTGAATCATTTATAAACAAATAAAAAAACCCTCATAAATTAAGAGAAGGTTCTATATCATTTAATTAATATATATTTAATGGTGCCCCCAACGAGAATCGAACTTGTATTTCAGCATTACCATTGCTGCGTTTTACCACTAAACTATGGGGGCAATCAAACGTCATGTAAAATTATAATTCAATGATGTAAAAATGTCAATGCTAAGACACAAAATAGAAAGAAGATTTATGCTATACTATGAATAGGTAATCATAGGAGGGAAATAATGGCAAGAAGAAGAAAATCATATTCAAAAAAATCAAATATTATAAGATTAATCATAGGTATACTTGTTGTTGCAATTTCTTACTTTTTCATCAACGATATATCTCCTGATCCTGATATTGAAATCGTTGTTTTAGATGTATCACATGATCGTGTCTTATTTGATGTTGATGTATCAGAAGATGTTGTTGGAGAAATCATAAAGATTGAACTAACAACAAATACAAGTATTGTAAGTATTTTGGAAAATTTTACAACCTTTGTCTTTGATGGATTAGATAGTGATACCACATATACCATTAATGTATCTCATACTTATGAAGGAATTTTAGGAATCTCAGAATTAGAAACCATAATATCAAAAACATTTAAGACACTACCTACACCAGAAATGAATTATGGATCAAATCAAAATGATGATGGATTTTATTATTACACTTATGTTAGTGAAAATGATTATTATCATGGGACCAATGACTTAATTGGAGACGCATTAAAATCAAAACTCAATGAAATTATTAATGAAGATATCGAAAGAACAAGTTATGCAGAAGCTAAAGAGCATTTAGCTAATAGTGATGTAGCACTTGATGATGATACAAAAGTATATAACGTTTATGATGGTGTTTATGCACCAAGAGTATGGGATTCAACATCTTGGCATCGTGAGCATGTTTGGCCAAATTCTAGACTAGGCATCGATCGTGTTGGTGAAAGTCAAAGAAATATTGCATCTGATCTACATAATTTAAGAGCAATCACACCTAGAATAAATAGTTCACGTTCTGATAGAGTCTATGCCGATGGCAGCGGTGAAGCAGGTATTACTACAGATGGCGGTTATTATCCAGGTGATGATCATAAAGGAGACGTCGCAAGAATTATTTTATATATGGCTGTCATGTACGATGAGCTTATGTTAACAGGATATGACACTTCTTTTAGATGAAAGTAATCATTACACACCTGAAGGTGCAAGAATGGGTCAACTTAGTCTTTTGTTACAATGGCATAAAGAAGATCCAGTTGATGCATTTGAAGTTGCAAGAAATCAAAGTATTTATGAAGCACAAAACAATAGAAACCCATTTGTTGATAAACCAGAATTCGTACATTTAATATGGGAAGAAATGACTATAGATTCACTTTTAGAACCAGAAGATGAGCAAGTAAGTTATAAACAAAACATATTTTTATATATGATTAAGGAGTCCTATTTTGAAATATTTATTAACTAAAGGAACATATTACATTGGTGATCCTGCTTATTTAATTAGAAAAAATGAAGTGGGAGATAAGTTTATTACTAAGTTATGGGATTTATTTTATCAAGATATGAATAAATTTCATAAATTAAATATTGATGACATTCACTTTTATGCATTTCGATCAAAAGGTGGAGATGGAGTCTTTAATGGTATAGGTACCGATACGGGTGTATTTATTATCATTAAATTATCACAAGTAAGAGCACATGAAGGGTTTAAACAAGAGATAAAAGAACATGGGTGTAAAATCATTACTATTCTTGAAGATGTCGAAGCAGAAGTTGTTGATTTTAACTTAAACATAAATGGATATTTAAAGATGGAAACACAATAATTTGTGTTTTCATTTTTTTCAACTTCATGGTATTCTATAATGATGGACGGTGTTAACTCATGAAGATTATTTTCAACTTATTAAAGCCATTTAAATACAAACTCTATTTAAGTTTAGCCATGAAATCGATTGCTGCATTAGCAGACTTGTTTTTACCATGGATTATTGCGTATATGATTGATCAAATCATTCCTTCTTTAAGAGAGGAAGTAGATCCTTCTATAAGTCCACTCTATATTGCTGGTATTGTTATGGTTGCAATCTCTTTTTTAGGACTATATTTTAATATTTCTGCAAACAGAAGAGCAGAAGAAATCGCTGCACTTGCAGTAAAAGATCTAAGACATGATTTATTTAAAAAAATAGAAGGACTTTCAGCTAATCAAGTTGATATGTTAACTAGACCTTCACTAATTTCTAGAATGACAACAGATACATATAATGTATACCGTGCAACAGCAGTTATGCAAAGATTAGGTGTAAGAGCACCAGTTCTCCTTGTCGGGGGTATTTTAATGTCTTTATTATTAGATCCTATCTTAACTTTAGTTATGATATCGATATTACCGTTAATATTAATTATTGTTTATTTTACATCAAAAAAGGGAATCCCTTTATATCGTAAGACACAAAAGAAAGTTGATGTATTAGTTAGAACTTTAAGAGAATACATAGCTGGAGCAAGAGTCGTTCGTGCATTATCTATGAATGATCATGAAATGAACAGATTTGATCATGCAAATCAAGAGACTGTTGATGCTGAACTAACAGCAACCATTACGATGGCAAGAATCAATCCAATGATGAGAGCTGTCATGAATTTAGGTTTAGTTGTTGTTTTGGTGTTTGGTGCGTTTAGAGTAAACATAGGAATGACAGAAAAAGGACAAATCATGGCGTTTGTGACATATTTTACGATCATATTAAATGCAATGATGAGCATCACAAGAGTCTTTGTTTTATCGTCAAGAGCAAGTGCATCTGGTGAACGGATTTATGAAGTAATCAACTTACCAGAAGATTTAAAAGATGGATATGAAACTGTAGAAGAAGATTTTACAAAGCCACATATTTCATTTGAAAATGTTAGTTTTTCATACAATCAAAAAGAAAGTAATTTAAAAGACATATCTTTTGAACTTAATAAAGGACAAACCTTAGGTATTATAGGTGCTACAGGTTCTGGTAAAACGACAGTTATCAATTTATTAATGCGTTTTTATGATAGTGATAAAGGATCCATAAAAATATATGGTAAAGATATTAAAGATTTAAAACAAAATGATTTAAGAAAACGAATTGGTGTAGTTTTTCAAAACGATTTGATTTTTGCAGATAGCATTTACGGAAATATACAGTTTAATCGTCAAAAAATTGATAACGAAGATATTATCAAAGCTACACAAATCGCTCAAGCCGATTTTATATACGAAAAAGAAGATCAACATGAAACACAAATGGCACAAAAAGGCATGAACTTATCAGGTGGTCAAAAACAAAGAGTACTTATTGCGCGTGCTGTTGCGGGCAAACCAGATATTATGATACTAGATGATGCTTCTTCAGCTTTAGACTATCAAACAGATCTAAACATGAGAAACGCATTAAAAAAAGAACTTCAAGATACAACAATGATTATTATTGCACAACGCATTAGTAGCTTAAGAGACTCAGATTTGATCTTACTCATTGATGAAGGTATGATTGTAGCTAAAGGAACACATCAAGAACTTATGAAACATTCAAAACTATATCAAGAGATTGCTCATTATCAGTTAGGTGGTGAGAGTTTATGATGTATGCTGGTAAACAACCTAAGGGTAGAAATGATGGTTCTGATAAGGTAAAAAATAAGAAATATGTCTTAAGAAGACTTTGGGATTACTTATATTTTTATAAAACAAAATTCTTTCTAGCAATTTTTTTAACTGTTATCGCAAACGTCTTATCACTAGTCGGTCCATTTTTAACAGGTAGAACTGTAGATGCGATGACTGATGGTGTGGATTTCCAAAAAGTCTATTTATTTGCAGGTTTAATGATTATTTTTTATGGTATTTCAGCATTGCTAAACTACCTATTAGCTAAAGCTATGGTAAGAATTTCTCAATCAGTTGTCTATAAAATGAGAAAAGATTTATTCCAAAAACTAAATCGTGTCAATGTTTCTTATTTTGATCAAAATCAAACAGGAGATATTATATCAAAAATGAGTTATGACATTGATACAATCAATACATCACTAGCAACAGATGTTGTTAACATTTTTACAAGTTCTGTTACAGTGGTTATCTCTTTTGTTATGATGCTTATCATGTCTCCTATTTTAGTTTTAGTATTTGTCATTACTTTACCAATCTCAATTATCATCACAAGAGTTTTATCTAAAGTTGTTAAAAAACAGTTTAGAATAAGAAATAAAAAACTTGGTGAACTCAATGGCTTTGCTGAAGAAATGATTACAGGACAAAGAACCATTCAATCATATGTTCAAGAAACATCAGTATTAGAAAAGTTTGATCAAATCAATCAACAAACAACCGATGCATCTTATAAAGCTGGTTATTACGCATCATCTGTAGGTCCATCTATCAACTTTGTTTCAAATTTATCAGTTGCTTTAGTAGGTGTCTTTGGTGGTATTTTATACTTTATGGGTAACTTATCTTTAGGTAATTTAACAAGCTTCACCTTATACTCAAGACGTTTTTCTGGTCCGATAAATCAAATGAGTAATATCATCGCAGATATTCAAAGTGCTTTAGCAGCTGCAGAAAGAGTCTTTAGAGTTTTAGACGAAGACGAAGAAAAAAGCGATGATCTTAATGCGGTTGATTATAAGGATGTTAAAGGTGACATTAGCATCAAAAATGTTTCATTTGGCTATTTAGAAAATCAACTGGTATTAAAAAATGTATCACTAAATGCTAATCAAGGACAAGTTGTAGCAATTGTTGGTCCAACAGGCGCTGGAAAAACTACTTTAGTAAATTTGTTAATGCGATTTTATGAAGTTGAACATGGTGATATATTATTAGATAATAAGCCAATTACATCTTTAACACGTTCATCGCTTAGAAGAGCATATTCAATGGTTTTACAAGATACATGGGTATTTCATGGTACGGTTTATGAGAATATAGCCTATGGAAATGGTGAAGTATCTAGATTAGAAGTTGAAGAAGCAGCTAAAAAAGCTCATATCCATACATATATCAAACACCTACCTTATGGATATGACACTGTATTAACTGATGAAGGGTTAAACATTTCTAAAGGACAAAAACAATTATTAGTCATTGCTAGAGCGATGTTATCTAAAACGAAGATGCTTATTTTAGATGAAGCGACTTCAAATGTTGATACACATACAGAAGTACAAATTCAACAAGCAATGTTAAACTTAATGAAAAATAAAACGACATTTGTTATTGCACACCGCTTATCAACTATAAGAAATGCAGATTTGATTTTAGTCGTTAATGAAGGTAATATTGTTGAACAAGGCAATCATAATCAACTCATCGAACAAAAAGGATTTTACTACGATTTATATCAATCACAGTTTGCATAACCATAAAAACATATCATAAGACTTATTTCACTATAGAATTACTAATTTTTGTTGTCTAATTAAATGTTTTCATGTATAATAAAAACGGCAAAAAAACCGTTTAAAGGAGTAATACCCATGATTAGTACGAATGATTTTAAAACAGGACAAACCATATTACATGATGGTAACATATTTCAAGTTATCGAATTTATGCATGTGAAACCAGGTAAAGGTAGTGCCTTTGTTAGAACAAAATTAAGAAATTTAAGAACAGGTGCAGTCATAGACCATACATTTAATGCTGGCATGAAAGTTGAACGCGCACAAATCGATAAATTTCAAATGCAATATTTATATGCAAATGGTGATATGCATGTATTTATGAACACTGAAACATATGAACAATTAGAAATTCCAGCTCAACAAATAGAATATGAGTTAAAATTTATATTTGAAGGTATGAATGTCGATGTTAACTTTTATGATGGTAAAGAGATTTTAGGACTTTCACTTCCAGACAAAGTTGTTTTACAAATTGTAGAAACAGTGCCAGGTGTCAAAGGGGACACAAAAACTAATGCTTTAAAAGATGCGATTATGCAAACGGGATTATTAGTTAAAGTACCGATGTTCATTGAAGAAGGCGAAAAAATAATTGTAAGCACTCAAGATGGTTCATACGTATCAAGAGATAAATAAAAGGGGCAACCCTTTTTTATTTTTCAATGAAAATTTGAGGTTTCATTTTAATATTTTAACTAAAGTATGCTATAATTAAACAGGTGATAAATATTGGAAAGATTACAAAAAGTATTAGCTCAAGCTAATGTTGCTTCTAGAAGAAAATCTGAAGCACTCATTTTAGAGGGCAAAGTCAAGGTCAATGGTCAAGTGATTACTGAACTTGGATTTAAAGTAAATAAAAATGATGACATTGAAGTAGATGGCAAACCAATTAAATTGGCTGAACATCTTTATTTTTTGTTAAATAAACCTACAGGATATTTATCCACAGCTAAAGATGATAAAGGTAGACGAACAGTCATGGATCTTTTAACTGAAGAACATAAAGAAGTAAGATTATACCCGGTGGGTCGTTTAGACTATGATACAGCAGGACTTTTATTAATTACTAATGATGGAGAATTTACTCAACATCTTACTCACCCTTCATATCATATTGAAAAAGAGTATTTAGTGCGTGTTAGAGGTATTGTCATTAGAAAGAAAATAGTTGAACTTAGAAATGGCGTGAGAATTGATGACAACTATCTTGCCAAACCTAAAGCAGTTAGATTAATTGAGTTAGATAAAAAGAACCAATCTACTTTACTATCAATCACATTAATTGAAGGAAAAAACAAGCAAGTTAGAAAAATGATTGAAGCTATTGGGTTTAAAGTGAAAAACTTAACTAGAATTAGATATGACTTTCTCACATTAGATGGTGTAGAAAGAGGACGTTATCGCCCACTAAAGATACATGAAGTAAAACAATTATATGCACATAGTATCTCAAAAATATAGGATTAAGGCTGTTATATAAACAAAAAATATGTTATAATATACTTTGTATGGAGGAACTTTATGTCTGGATTTAAACTCGCAATTGATGGACCAGCAGGATCAGGCAAAAGCACAATCAGTGCACGTATCGCAAGAAAATTAAATTGGACACATATTGACACAGGTGCTATGTATCGAGCAGTTACTTTAAAAGCTATCGAACTTGGTGTTGATTTAGAGGATGAACACTCATATCATTTTTTAGAATCTGTCATTGTCCATTATGACTACAATAAGATTTTTGTTGATGATCGTGATGTTACTGAAGCCATTCGTTCCGATGAAGTAACCAATCATGTTTCACTAGTATCAAGTTTCCCTTATGTAAGAAGAAAACTTGTTGAACTTCAAAAAAAAGCTGCACTAAAAGGAAATATCGTGATGGACGGTAGAGATATCGGAACTGTTGTGATGCCTCATGCAGATTTAAAAGTCTTCTTGACGGCTAATGTTGAAGAACGGGCAAAAAGAAGATATAAAGAAAATATAAAAAAAGGTAAAGATCAAAATATTACAAAAGTCATTGAAGACATCGTAGTAAGAGATCAAAAAGATTCTACTCGAAAAGAATCACCTTTAAGAAAAGCTGATGATGCAATCATCATTGACACTACGTATTTAACCATTGATGAAGTGGTTGATAAAATTATAGAATTAACCGACAAAAAGGAGAATAAACATGGAGTTTAAGATGTTAAAGGTAGGCCAAATTGTAGAAGGCACAGTCATTAAGGTAGAGGAAAATACTATCTTTTTAGACGTACAATATACTACGGAAGGAAAAATACATTTAGATAACTATGATAAACCAGCGCCAGATACATTTATTGGTTTAGTTAAAGAAGGACAAAAAGTAAAAGCAAAAGTGCAAAAAATCACAGATGAACCAGCGCAAATTCTCTTATCTCGACTACCTCTTCTCATTGAAGAAAAATTTGATGAAATTATTACTTTAGCAGAAACTGGTGAAACAGTAAAAGCTAAAGTTAGAAAAATATTAGATAAAGGATTAATTTTGAATTATCAAACACATGAAGTTTTCTTGCCATATAGTTTATTAGATTATGATCTATTAAAAGATAAAGATGCTTTAAAAGGTAAAACATTAGAAATCCAAATTATTGAGGCAACTAGAAAAGGTAGATCAAAACGTATCGTTGGATCTAGAAAAGTCGTATTTGAAAGAGAAAGACAAGAAGCTTATGAAGCACGCTTAAAAGATCGTCAAGAAGAACTTGATCAAATAAATACAGGCGATGTTATTAAAGGTACTGTCGATAAAATTGAAAAACATGCTGCAACTGTACGCTTTGAACACGTTGTTGGTTTATTACGCATTTCACAAGTAAGTCATCACCGTATCGATAAAATTGAAGATGTTTTATCGTTAGGTGAAGAGATAGAAGTTAAAATCATTAAAAAAGAAGGCAATCGACTAGACTTATCAATGAAAGCATTAGAAGATACACCTTATGAGAAGTTTTATAACACTCATAAAGTTGGAGATACTGTTACAGGGACTGTTTTCCAAAAACTACCTTTCGGTATTATCGTTGAAGTTGATAAAGATGTTAGAGGATTATTACACAAAAATGAGTTTTCATGGAATCCAAATGATAACTTTGAAGCATATGTAAAAATAGGAGATGAAGTTAGTTTAAGTATTATTCAAATGGATCCTAAGAAAGAACGTATCGCCCTTTCTAAAAAAGCTTTAGAAGATAACCCTTGGAAAAACTTTACACACAAACGTGGTGATGTTGTAAAAGCTAAAGTTTTAAGTGTAACTAAAGATGGTATTGAAGTTGAAGTACAAGGTGCTACTGGATTTATTCACGTATCTGAGTTATCTAACGAACGTATTGGTAAACCAGAAGATTATTTTGCAGTTGGTGATGAAGTTACAGCAGTTATAACCGATGCAAACAGAGACCAATGGCAATTAAAATTATCGATTAGACAAGTCTTAGAAAGACAAGAACGTGCATCATATGAACAATATCTAGAAGATGATCAAGAAGCAGAAACTACCACAATCGGTGATTTATTTGCGGATGATTTAAAGAAATAGTAAAGTAGGTTTTATTTTATGCCTTTTAAAGTAGCAATCGTTGGGCGCCCAAATGTAGGAAAGTCTAGCTTATTCAACCGTATCGTTGGTGAAAGACTATCCATTACAGATGATGTAGCAGGCGTAACTAGAGATCGTTTATATGCAAGCGCACAATGGTTAACCAAAAACTTTAGAGTCATTGACACAGGCGGCATCGACATTGGCGATGCTCCTTTTTTAAATCAAATAAAAGCACAAGCTCAAATCGCAATGGATGAAGCTGATGTGATTATATTTGTAGTTGATGGTAAAGTTGGATTAACAGATAGTGATTATTATATAGCAAAACTGCTTTATAAAACTGAAAAACCAGTTGTATTAGCAGTTAATAAGATAGATGATATTAATCAAGCACCCAATACCTATGAGTTTTATGCATTAGGTTTATCTGAACCTATAGCAACCTCAGCCATTCATGGTATTGGTATAGGTGACTTACTTGATAAAGCATTATCCTATATGGTTGATGATGAAATCGAGTATGATGAAGATGTCATCCGTTTTTGTGTAGTCGGTAGACCAAATGTTGGAAAATCTTCTTTAACAAATACTATTTTAGGTGAAGAAAGAGTTATCGTATCAGAAATATCTGGAACAACTAGAGATGCTATTGATACAAGATTTAAAAAAGATCGAAAAGAATATGTAGTTATAGACACAGCGGGTATTAAAAAGCGTGGTAAAGTCTATGAAAATACAGATAAATATAGTGTTTTGAGAGCTTTATCAGCGTTGGATCGCAGCGATGTTGCATTACTTGTTTTAGATGGAGAAGAAGGTGTCATCGAACAAGATAAACATGTTGCTGGATATATTGCGGAATATTATAAAGCTGTAGTGATTGTAGTGAATAAGTGGGATGCTGTATTAAAAGATGAAAAAACAATGAAAAAGATGGAAAAGCATATTAAAGAAGAGTTTAAATTTATGGATTATGCTGAAGTTGTTTTTGTCTCAGCAAGAGATAATCAAAGAATTCAAACGATTTTTCCAGCTATTAATAAAGCATACGACCATTATCAAAAGCAAGTGCAAACATCGATTATCAATGACTTAATGCACGATGCAGTTGCGATGAATCCAACTCCAATCTTTAATCACGGAAAAGCACAGTTTAATTATGCAACACAAGTTGCAATCAAACCTCCGACTTTCGTCATGTTTGTTAATAATCCTGATTTTGTCCATTTTTCATATGAAAGATATTTGCTTAATCAATTAAGAGCTAATATCGATTTTACTGGAACACCCATAAAATTAATTTTAAGAAAGAAGGCGTAATATGCGAATATCAGTTATTGGCGGCGGTGCTTGGGGAACAACACTTGCACAAGTATTAATTGATAACTCTCATGAAGTGAAAATTTATGATGTAAATAAAGACCATGTAGATAAAATTAATCAAAAAAGACATCCATTTTTTGATACCGTTTTACCTAATCAAATATATGCAACACAAAGCTTAGCTGAGGTTATCGAATTTTCTCACATCTACTTATTATCAGTTCCAACAAAAGTGATGAGAGAAGTTTTAAAAACATTAAATCAGCAAATAACAAAACCGTCTATTTTTATTAATGTTTCTAAAGGTATTGAGCCAGACACATTAAAAAGAGTTAGCGAAATTGTGTTAGAAGAAATAGATCAAGAGAAATACGAAGGATATGTTGCCTTAACCGGTCCATCACATGCTGAAGAAGTCATTTTAAGACATTTAACACTTTTGGTTGCAGCTAGTGAGGATGAAGAACTTGCAACACGTATTCAACATACATTTTCAAATGAGTCTTACTTAAGAGTATATACGTCTAACGATCTTATAGGATGTGAAGTAGGGGGTGCAGTTAAAAATGCCATAGCAGTTATTTCTGGCGCATGTACTGGACTTGGACTTGGTGAAAATGCAAGAGCAGCTGTGATTACAAGAGGTATCGTAGAAATCGTTAGAGTCGTTGAACTCATGGGTGGTAAAAAAGAGACAGCATTTGGTTTAACAGGCATCGGTGATTTAATAGTTACAGCATCATCTGAGCATTCAAGAAACTTTACGGCAGGTAAAAAAGTAGGTTTAGGTCAAACCTTAGATCAAATTTATCAGGAACAAAAACAGACGATTGAAGGAATAAGAACCATTGAAGCGATGTATGGTTTATCCATGAAATATAACGTTGAATTGCCAATGATTCACACGGCATATGAAATCATTTTCAAAGGTTTACCGGTTGAACAAGGACTTAAGAAATTACTCTCAAGAGACCTAAAATCGGAAGATTTTTAACAAAAATGCTTCATTAAGCCGACAAATATAGGTAAAAAGCAATAAATATTTGCAAAAAGACAAAAAGTTTGATAAAATAAAGACAATTTATAGGAGGTAATTGAATGAATAAGACTGAATTGATTTCTGTTATTGCTAACAGAGCAGAAGTAACTCAAAAAGTTGCTGAAGAAGTATTGAAAGCTTTTACTGATACAGTTTCTGAAACATTAGGTAGAAGAGGCGAAAAAGTTGTTGTTACAGGTTTTGGTACGTTTGAAGTAAGAAATCGTGCACAAAGAACTGGTAAGAATCCTCGTACAGGTGAATTAATTACTGTTCCTGCACAAAAATCACCAGCTTTTAGAGCAGGTAAATTACTTAAAGAAGCAGTTAAATAATCCATAAAAAGAATGGTCTATCCTAGCGATAGACATTTTTTTTGTAAAAAAATGTTGAATTTTTGAATTATCGGTTAAAATAAGGGTAGAAGGTGGTGATCCTATGAGTGTATTCATCAAAGCTGCGCAAAACGATCTTGACTATGTAAAACTTAATATGACACATATTGAAATGGTAGATGAAAAGAAAAAAAGCTTATTACATTATGCGGTAACAGGTAGTGCTATGGAAGTTATTACGTATCTATTAAGTTTAGATATTAATGTGAACATGATTGATCAACACGGCGAAACACCATTATTTGATGCTGCTAGAAAAGGAAAACTTCAAATCGCTAAAATGTTGATAGCTAAGTTTGCCCAAGTTAATATTGAAAATAGAATGGGTGAACTACCTATTCATCTAGCTGCACTTAAAGGCGATTTAGAGATGATTAAACTATTAATTGAATCTGGGGCTTATTTAAACAAAACAACGCATGAGGACAAGTATCCTATTCATTACGCAGTAAGTGCAGGTAAACATGAGGTTGTAGATTATCTATTAAAACAGAGTAAACAACATTACTTTTTAAAAGATGTTCATGGCAATACATTACTCCACTATGCAACAAAGACAAATAATGTTATATTAATAGATTTATTATTAAATCAAAACTTAAATCCAAATGCATTAAATGATCAATTTGAAACGCCTATTTTTAATGCTGTTAGATTTGGTTCAATCGAGACAGTTAGATTATTACTTGCCAGTGATGCCTATATTGATATTAAAAATAGAAGATTTGAATCACCTGTAGATACAGCTTTAATTTTTGATAAAAAAGATATTTTAGATTATATAAGTGATTATATGCAATCACCTAAATATGAGCGATTAAAAGAAAAACAAGCTTTAGCGATAGCTGTTTTAAATAGAGATCATCATCATTTAAGAATGCTTATTGAAAATAGAGTTCCAATGAAAAAAGATCGACTTAATAAAACCGCAATGGATTATGCAAAGGAATACCATTTAAATCTCTTTGTAGGGATGTTAAAAGAAGTAGAAATTTAGAGAAATAACGTATCTTGGATACGTTATTTTTTTTGAGATTAATTAATTTTTTATTAACTAGGAGATTCTATTTCAATCTTTTATAAAGTTTATAAAAATGCTATAATGAAGGTATAAAAAAATAAAGAAAGGGGGGGAGACTTAGATGCGCTATAAAGCCATAAAGACTAAATTGTATTTAAGTCAAAACGAGAAAAAGTTTTTACTTTTCTTGATGCATGAAGCAAAGCATTTATACAATCAAGCCTTATATAATGTTAGACAACATTATTTTAAATACGGACAATACTTAACCTATGTTGACAATTACAAATTATTAAAAGATAGTGTGCATTATAGAACACTATCAACCTCATTAGGACAATCAGTCATTAGAAAAGTTGATGAAGCGATGAAAGCTTTCTTTGGATCCATCAAGTCAAAGAAAAGTAAAAAAGTAAAACT
>WPCI01032869.1_pt1 | contig 25432 bp, 21 predicted proteins | sample 5399871 | NCBI WGS metagenome assembly WPCI01 (sample SAMN12869469, study PRJNA574797) | sludge metagenome | isolation source: wastewater treatment of pH7 | place: China:Beijing | collected 2019-05-20 | reverse complement strand
AGTTTGCAATTACAGCTCGGCAAATGTGTGCCTGAATCTGTGTGGGTGCAATCTTGGTATTTCTAACTCGAATTTACAGAAAAAAGGTTGCGTAATCACATAATCGTAATTCATTTACAAGAAAGTGATTGAAGAAACTCTAAAAACATTATGGTAATATCTAACCGAGATAATTTACTATTAGGAGTATTGGAAATGAAAAAATCTTCGGTTCTGATTATTACTTCACTTGTGGTTGTTTTGGTTATTGCTTCAGTTGTGGTGGTTTTACAGCGATCAAACAACACTTCTGAAACCGTATTTTTGGAAAGGTATCAATTGGATGGTCTTTCGGTTGAGGAAATTGTCTATAAGTTGGATAGCTCAAAGTCGGATCCTGCAGGTCTGAAATCCAGCATCAATAGCGAATATTTGATTCTCACGGATGACACTGGTGAAATCAAGCTGGCTTTACCTGAAGATTCGTTTTATCTCTCGTTTGCGCCGTACATCACGCAAACGCATCCATGCGCGACCCACAACCTTGCCACCTGCCAGGGTGAATTGGTCAACCAGGAAATGAGTGCGATTATTACGGACATGGATGGTAAAGAAGTATTCAACTCAGATGTGACCACAATGGAGAATGGTTTTGTCGGAGTTTGGCTGCCGCGCGATATTGAAGCCACGGTTATGGTTAGTTACAATGGTCTGACAGGTCAGGCTCCCATAACCACCCATGCGGGAAGCGATACTTGCCTGACCACGCTGCAGCTCAATTAGAGCCTGTAATCACATATTAGTAGAACCAATGCTATAACGATTAAAGAGATTGTTCCTGCCAATCCCAGTTTGAAAACCTTCTTCAGAGCGATATAAGACAGTTATAGGATGTTGACAAAAACCACCGCAAGGTGGTTTTTGTGCCTCCACGGAGATTCTCGCAGATCTGAGTAAAGCTATGAAAAAACCGGCTTAACCGCGTTTTAATAGGTCGAAGCTGAGTATGCGGACGGCGGTGATGAAGGCTTGCGCGGGAGCGATTAGTGATATAGGATGGCGTGAAGAGGAAAAAGCATTCACCGCGAAGGCGCTAAGAACGCTAAGAAAACCTTTTATGGGAAATGTATTAATCCTAAACTATTAGTAAGACCTGAATAAGGCAATGAAAAAACCACCTTGCGGTGGTTTTTGTGCCTCCACGGAGATTCGAACTCCGGTTTTAGCCTTGAAAGGGCTGCGTCCTGGTCCCCTAGACGATGGAGGCATTAACGGCAGGATTTTACCATCCCACCCATTATTGGTCAAGAAAAAACGAGATATTCGTTCAATCAGTTTTACGATGCAGCCCATAAATGCGGCTGGTAGGAATCACCGTGAGGATGCCTGTATTGGGTTCGTCTAAGGTTCCGACGATGCGCTCTGTGGCAGCCACAACCTTTTCAATCATCTCCTCACCTTCAACCATGGTGAAAAGCGTACGGTTGTACCGTTCAGGTGTTTCGAGGATGTCGAGCAGGCTGGGCATAAGCGGCAGGTCACCACGCAGCATATCATTGGCTTTCAGCCGTCCAATCCCGGTGGAAGGGATGATCGTGATGCCGCCTACGCCAGCATCTTCCCAGCTTAGGAGAAGATCGGTTAATTTGTCAGGGTCATGCAGTACAAACATGATGAGGTGCATAAAAAGCTCTCCTTGGCCCTTAACTTGAAGGGGTGGTTTCTATGTTTGATTCTGGTTTACGAAAGGAAGCGCGCAGCATCGGCGGGGTAACCAGTGTGGTGATGAGAATCATACCGACGATAATGGTCATAATTTCTTCTGAAAGGTATCCCGCTCGTAAACCGATATTCGCGATAATAAGGCCCACCTCACCGCGTGAGACCATGCCGATACCAATTTGCAGGGATTCGCGCGGCGTGAATTTTGATAGCAATGCCCCAGCGCCGGAGCCAATAATTTTTCCTAGCACGGCGATCAGGGTGATCGCAATAAAAATCCACAGCGATTCCAAATTAAGTTCGCGCAAATTTACATTCAAACCGATACTGACGAAGAAAATTGGCACAAAAAAACCATAGGCAATTGAAAGGATGCTATTTGTGATGGCGGATTTTTCTGGCGTTCTGCCGAACATCAGCCCGGCGAGGAAGGTTCCGGTAATGGCTGCCATACCACCCACCAATTCGGCGGCCAAACCATAGGCAAACAAAACGACGATTGCAAGTGTGGTGATACCCTGGCTGATGTGCAATTTTTGGGTGAAGCGCACCACCCAGGGTAGCAGCCAATAACCCACTGCGCTCGCGCCAACCAAAAAGACTACCATCTTTACAATCACCACAAGGATTTCCGCAAAGCCGCCGCTGCCAGTGAGAAAGGCCATGGCAATCGAGAGGATTAAAATCACGAGTATGTCATCGAACACGGCTGCTCCGAGCAAGGCAATGCCCACTCGAGTTCGCAATGCTTTTAGTTCAATCAAGACTTGCGCTGAAATTGAAACAGAGGTAGCTCCCAGCGTGAGCCCGAGGAAAAGGGCGTGATCAAAAGGCATATTTAGGATTTCGCCAAACAGAAGCCCTGAAGCGACTGGCACGACAACCCCCAGCGTGCCTGCGAGCAGCGCCACGCGTGTGTTCTTGGTGAGTTCGCTGATATGCAATTCGATCCCAGCGAGAAACATTAACAGCAAGACGCCAATTTCACCCAATGAGTGAATGGATTCTCCCAAATGTCGATCGCTGATGAAACTTAAATTTGTGAGGTTGAGCAGCGATGGCCCGAGCAGTACGCCAACCAAAAGCTCACCGAAAACTGATGGCTGTTTTAACTTTGTACTTAAATAGCCCGCTGCTTTAGCGGCAACCAGGATGATGGCAATGACGGTGATCAGTTGTAAAAAATCGGACATGGTTTAATCTCATTTCGGTATGTTTCAGTTTACCATATTTTTAAAGCACCCTTTTTTGAATTCAGGTATACTCAATTAGATAAATCAAAACCCGATTCAGAGGCTGATATATGGACCTTGAGAATGAACAGAAGCGTTGGGATGAACAGGTAGTAAAACCCGTTATTGATAAATTTAAAGAGCGCAAGGCTGAGTTTACAAGTCCATCCGGCATTCCATTGCCGCGCACAGCACTGCCGGGTGAATTAGACTATAGCGAGCAGCTTGGTTTTCCTGGAGAGTTTCCATTTACACGGGGAGTGCAGCCCACGATGTATCGCAGCCGCTTCTGGACGATGCGCCAGTATGCAGGCTTTGCCTCTGCAGAAGAATCCAACAAGCGTTACCGCTACCTGTTGGAGCAAGGGCAGACTGGCCTTTCGGTGGCGTTTGACCTGCCCACGCAAATTGGCTATGATGCCGATGACCCCATGTCAATGGGCGAGGTGGGCAAAGTAGGCGTTTCGATTTCTTCAATAGAAGATATGGAAACCTTGCTTGCAGAAATACCACTGGAGAAGGTCTCTACCAGCATGACGATCAATTCCCCTGCAGCCATTCTGTTGGCGCTGTATATCGCGGTGGGCAAAAAGCAGGGTGTGCCAACCAAGCAGCTGCGCGGTACGATTCAAAACGATATTCTCAAAGAATACGTAGCTCGCGGAACTTACATCTTCCCGCCGAAACCATCGTTGAGATTAATCACAGATATCTTCAAATACTGTGAAATAGAAGTACCGAGTTGGAATACGATCAGTATTTCCGGCTACCATATCCGCGAGGCAGGTTCAACTGCAGTGCAAGAGGTTGCGTTTACGCTGGCAAATGCCATTGCTTATGTGCAGGCTGCCATTGAAACCGGTCAAAAAGTAGATCAGTTTGCTTCACAACTTTCCTTCTTCTTTGCCGCCCACAATGATTTCTTTGAAGAAATTGCCAAGTTCAGGGCAGCGCGGCGTTTATGGGCACGAATCATGCGCGAACGATTTGGTGCCAAAGATCCCAAATCATGGATGCTGCGTTTTCATACACAAACCGGCGGATCAACACTCACAGCACAACAGCCAGAAAACAATGTCGTGAGAGTCACTCTGCAGGCATTGGCGGCAGTAATGGGCGGTACACAGTCATTACACACCAACTCAATGGACGAAGCTTTATGGCTGCCGACGGAAAAATCGGTGAGAACCGCGCTTCGCACTCAGCAAATCATCGCGCACGAATCCGGAGTGGCCGATACGATTGATCCGATGGCTGGTTCATACCTGATCGAATATTTGACGGATGAAATCTCCAGCCGCGTGATGGACTATATCAATCGCATTGACAGCCTTGGTGGTGCGCTGGCAGCAATTGAACGCGGTTACATGCAAAACGAAATTCAGGATTCAGCTTATCGCTTCCAAAAGGACATTGAAAGTAAAGCCCAGTTGGTGGTAGGCGTCAACGCCTTCCAACGCGAAGAAAAAACCGATCTGGAGCAGTTACGGGTTGACCCGGCCATTGAAGCTCAGCAGCGCGCCAGGCTGGCAGCTCTGCGGATGAGTCGTGACCAAGTGCGAGCAAATGAATTGCTCAACCATCTTGAGACCGCGGCAAAAAGCACCGATAATTTGATGCCGTTGTTCATCGAGTGTGTTGAAAATAAAATTACATTAGGAGAAATCTGTGGTGTGCTGCGCAGGGTTTGGGGTGAGTATCAACCCCCTGTTTGGGGATAAATTATCAGGAGAGAGAAATGGCTAAGATAAAGAAGATTAACCATGTGGCGATTGTGGTTGGGGATATTGATGAATCGTTAAAGTTTTGGCGAGATGCGATGGGTATTGACCTGCACCATGTGGAGGATGTGCCGAGTCAAAAGGCCATGGTGGCTTTCCTCCCTGTGGGAGAAAGCGAAGTAGAGCTGGTCAAGCCGACCTCTGATGATTCAGGCGTGTCGAAGTTCCTTGCAGAACGCGGTGGCGGCATGCACCATCTATGCTTTGAAGTGGATGATATTGTTGAAATGATGGTGATGCTTAAAGAAAAAGGGGTTCGCTTGCTCAACGAGGAACCACAGGTGCTGCCCGGCAGAAAAATGGCATTCGTTCACCCGAAGAGCACGGGCGGGGTGCTGGTTGAGTTGTACGAGATCATCCCATAATCTCAGCTAACGAAAAAACGAGACAGGCACCGGGCGTATACCCAGTGCCTGTCTTTTTAATGTCGAAGAGGCAAGTTATTGGCTGGTGACCATGCGTTGTTCTTCTTCCTGTGCCACCCGAATCCCATTCTCAACATTGACTTTGGTCAGCAGGAAAATACCCAAAGCAAAGAAGATGATCAGCGAGACGATGCTGAGGCGGGATTCTCCCATGATGGTAGAAACCACACCAAAAAGCGCCGGTCCGATGATGGTGGCAAATTTCTCGGAGACACTGAAAAATCCGAAAAATTCGGCTGACTTGCTTTTAGGCATCATCTTGCCAATCAACGAGCGGCTCAAAGCCTGGCTGCCGCCTTGAACCGTGGCAACCGCAGCGCCCAGAACCCAGAACTGCCATTCATGATAGAGGAAATAACCCGCAATGGCAATCAGGGTGTAAATGATTAAGCTGATATAAATTGACTTTTTTGTGCCGATCTTCTTGGCTAACCAGCCGAAAAAGAAGGCGAACGGTGCGGCAAGGAACTGAACCATTAGCAGCGTGCCTATTAATGTGGTCTGACTGAAGCCGAGCTCAGAGCCGTAAGCAGTTGCCATGATGATGATCGTGCCGATACCGTTGGAGTATACCCAGAATGCAAGCAGCGCGAAGCTTAAATCGCGATAGCGGCGGATTTCTTTGAAGGTTTGAGAAAGGCGTGAAAAGCTGGCTTGCAACGCTGAAAATCCTTCTTCTCCAACTTGCATCTTTCTCGGCGGTTCTTTTACACGCAAGAGCAGCGGCAGAGTGAAGACCAGCCACCACACCGCCACCGTCAGGAAGGTGAGTCGAGTCATAAGCGCGCCATCAACACCTAATAAATCTGGCAGGAACATGATCATCACCAGATTCAGCGCCAATAAAATACCGCCGCCAATGTACCCCATGGCAAAACCGCGAGAAGAAACTTGGTCCATCTCCTCTGGTTTGGCGACGTGCGGAAGCAGCGCATCGTAGTAAACCAAACTACCCGCAAAACCGATGTTACCGAAAATGAAGAAAATTGAAGCCAGCAGCCAATCGCCTGATTGCACCAGGTAGAGGAGTGCGGTTGCTGTAACACCAATACCCATAAAAATCGCGAGGAATTTCTTCTTCTCGCCGCGGAAATCTGCCACCGCACCTAAAACCGGGCTGATGATGGCTGCGATCAACGCGGAAATGGAAGAGGTGAAGCCCCAATAGGCGGTGGCGATATTTGGAGCTAACCCTGAAGCCGCCACCGAGGTGTAATACACCGGTAATACCGCCGCCATGATGGTGGTGGCGAAAGCGGAATTTCCCCAATCGTAAAGCGTCCAGGCCCTTATTTGTCTTTTGTGCTGCAAATCTGATGCAGCGGCATGGTCGGTGGTGTTTTCCATTATGATTCCTCCTCGTTTTTACTTATTGCTTGGGTTAATTATAGCTTCAGCATCATTTACCGGGGCTCTTTTGTTTCCTCTTATTGAAGATGATCATGCAACAACTTCTCCACTTGGAGGGGAATATGTAGTTCTGGTATTACGGTACAAGAATCGGCTGTGCTTTTTATAACCCTGCATCTGCTCAGGAGTAACGCATTACAAAAAGCTGCTTAATATAGGACGAGAAAAATAAGGACGGCAGGTAAAGCCCAGGTTCTTTAAGGGCGCAGGGGTATAATTGTTGGTTGGATTGTGATAAAATAAGCCATTAGAAATAATGTTCGATTGGAAAAAATATGACACAAGAGCGAATACGAGTTGTTGGGGCAAGAGCCCATAATCTAAAAAATATCACGGTGGAAATTCCACGCAACAAGTTGGTGGTCATCACCGGCCTTTCAGGTTCAGGCAAAAGCTCTTTAGCTTTTGATACGATCTTCGCTGAAGGGCAGAGACGTTATGTTGAATCGCTTTCAGCCTATGCGCGGCAGTTTCTCGGCCAGATGGAAAAACCAGACGTGGATTATATCGACGGACTTTCACCCGCGGTTTCAATTGACCAGAAAGCCACTTCGCACAATCCGCGCTCAACAGTGGGCACCGTGACCGAAGTTTATGATTACCTGCGCCTTCTTTTTGCGCGCATTGGTATTCCGCACTGCCCCATCTGCGGCAGGGTGGTGGTGAAGCAGTCAGCACAGGAGATTGTCGATCAGGTTGAGCGCTTTGCCGAGGGATCAAAATTGCTGATTCTTGCACCAGTCGTCAGAGCCCGCAAGGGTACTTATCAGGCAGTTTTTGATGAAATTCGTAAAGCTGGTTTCGTTCGTGTGCGTGTGGATGGGCAAGTGTACAACCTTGAAGAAGAGATCGTGCTTGATCGCTACAAGAGTCATAATATTGATGCTGTGGTGGATCGAGTGGTCATTTCTCAATCTTCAGATGAAGAAGAGACCCGCTCATTTCGCTCAAGGCTGACAGATTCAATCGAAACCGGCCTCAAGGTGGGTGAGGGCTACCTGATTGTTCAGGATGTTACAACAGACACACCGGTTGATCACGTCTATTCTGAGCACCTTGCCTGCCCGGAGCATAATATCAACATCCCTGAAATCGAGCCGCGGACGTTTTCGTTCAACACTCCTCACGGAGCCTGCCCAGATTGCCAGGGGTTGGGCAGTAAACTTGAAATTGACCCAACTTTGCTCATCCCTGATCCAGACCGTTCTTTATGCGAGGGCGCGATTGTTGCTTTGGAATGGAACGGTCCACGAGAGCAAGGCGGCTATTATTGGCAAATGATTGAATCAGTGGCGCGAAAATACCATATCAATCTTGATGCACCTGTCAGCACGATTGCAGAAGACAATCTCCAGCGCATTCTTTATGGCACTGGAAGTGAACAGCTTTCTGTGGTGATGGAAGGGCGCAATGAGCGTAAAACTACCGTGCAAATGAGCTTCGAGGGAGTGATCCCAAACCTCGAGCGGCGTTTTCGCGAAACCCATTCAGATTTCATCCGCAATAAAATTACAGAATTCATGAGCGACCGCCCATGCCCAACCTGTAAAGGAGACAGGCTGCGGCCTGAAGCGCTGGCGGTGACCGTACTGGACCACAACATCATCGAGGTAACCGGCTGGCCGGTGAACAAAGCGCTGGAATTTTTCAATGATGCAGCCATCTCAGCAAAACTTACAAAACGCGAGTTTACGATAGCCGAGAGAATCCTCAAAGAAATCAAATCGCGATTGGGTTTTCTCGTCAATGTTGGTTTAGATTATCTGACCTTAAGCCGTTCTGCCGGGTCGCTCTCTGGTGGTGAAGCACAACGCATTCGGCTTGCCACCCAAATTGGTTCACGCCTCATGGGGGTTTTGTATGTACTTGATGAACCCTCTATTGGCTTGCATGCGCGTGACAATGAAAAGCTGCTGGAGACGCTTAAGCAGCTCAGAGACCAGGGCAATACGGTGCTGGTGGTGGAGCACGATGAAGAAACAATTCGTACCGCAGATTGGATTCTTGATCTTGGGCCGGGAGCCGGCGAGCACGGTGGTGAAGTTGTAGCTGAGGGAAATTTCGAAGCCATCATAGCCGAACCGCGCAGCCTCACTGGAGCCTACCTTTCCGGACGAAAGCAGGTGCCGATGCCGGAGACTTTGCATCCGCGCAATGGGAAGGCGCTCAAGGTATTTGGCGCGCGCGAGAACAACCTCAAGAATCTGGATATTGAGATTCCACTGGGGCAGTTTGTGTGCATAACCGGAGTTTCAGGGTCAGGCAAATCCACGCTGATGGTGGATATCCTCTACAACATCCTTGCGCGTGAGCTCAACCGCGCTCACACCCAGCCAGGCGTATATGATCGCATCGAAGGGTTGGAATACCTTGATAAAGTCATCAATATTGACCAATCTCCTATCGGGCGTACACCGCGCTCAAACCCGGCTACCTATACAGGCATGTTTGATGAAATCCGCAGTCTTTTCACCAGCCTGCCTGAAAGCAAAATGCGTGGCTACAAGCCTGGAAGGTTTTCATTTAATGTTCATGGCGGTCGCTGTGAAGCCTGCCAAGGACAGGGGCAGTTGCGTATAGAAATGCAATTTTTACCGGATATTTACGTGCCGTGTGATGTATGCCATGGGTCGCGATTTAATCGCGAGACGCTGCAGGTGAAATACAAGGGGCTTTCAATTGCAGACGTGCTCGACCTGACGGTTGAGGAGGGGGTAACGTTGTTCGCAAATATCCCTGCCATTGCCAACAAACTAAAAACTTTAGAAGAAGTCGGGCTGGGTTATATCCGCATTGGGCAGCCTGGAACCACCCTCTCAGGCGGAGAAGCTCAGCGGGTAAAACTCTCGCGCGAACTATCACGCCGGGCGACAGGGCGCACCTTGTACGTGCTGGATGAACCCTCCGTGGGACTGCACGCAGCCGATGTACACCTGTTGATTGATGTTTTGCAGCACCTGGTGGATAGCGGGAATTCGGTGTTGATAATTGAGCATAATATGGACATTATAAAAGTCGCCGATTATATCATTGACCTTGGCCCTGAAGGAGGAGACCGGGGTGGCGAATTGGTAGCCAGCGGGACGCCAAAAGAGATTTGTCACGAAACCGCTTCCTTCACTGGTCAAGCGCTGAAAGCTTATCTGAAAATCCATGAACAAGATTGCCATTAGGCGTTAAAAAACACATCCGCCTGGTTTGCAGGCGGATGCGCTTATATTGTTGCTTCCAATGATTATTTGGTTAGATTTCCACGACCAATACCGATGTAGGTAAAACCTAATGCGCGCAACGTTTCAGGGTCCCAAAGATTGCGGCCATCGAGTATGACTGATTGTTTCATTAAGGAACGCAGTTTCTTAAAATCAAGTTGTTTGAATTCATTCCATTCAGTCGCCAGAATCAGCGCATCCGCATTTTCAGCGACCTGGTAGGGGGTTTCACAGAGGGTTACGTTCTTAAAAAGGTTGGCGGCATTATCCATCGCCTGAGGGTCGTACGCGCGAACGTGGGCGCCTTCATTCTGCATCAGATGAATGATCTCAATCGCTGCCGCTTCGCGGATATCGTCTGTATTGGGCTTGAAGGCGATTCCGAGCACGCCGATCGTTTTTTCAGAGAGTGAGCCAAGCGTTTTGCGCAGCTTCATTACAGCGCGGCGGCGTTGGTTGCGGTTGATTTCCATGACAGCCTGCAGCAATTGTGGCTGAGTACCGTGCAGAACGGCCATGTGTTCCAACGCCTTTACATCTTTCGGGAAGCATGATCCGCCCCATCCCAACCCGGCATCGAGGAATTGCGGTCCGATGCGCTTGTCGAGCCCCATACCTCGGGCAACTTCACGCACATCTGCTCCCAGTTCATCGCAGATATTCGCAATTTCATTTATGAAAGAAATACGGGTTGCTAAAAAGGCGTTGGATGCATACTTGATCATTTCTGCGGTACGTAAGTCAGTGGTCATGATTGTACAGCGCAGCGGCTGATAGAGCTGACCCACCTTTAGCGCAGCCTGTACGTCCTCAGAGCCCAGCAAAACCCGGTCGGGGTTCATAAAGTCGTTGATTGCTGAACCCTCGCGCAAGAACTCAGGGTTCGAAACAACGCTGAACTTCAGGGGTTTGCCATTGCGCCGCCGACTGATGACATTCGCCACCCAGTCTCCGGTGCCAACCGGAACTGTGGATTTGTTGATGACGACAATCTCTTTTTGGGCGTGGTCTGCAATGGCTTCAGCTGCCGAACGCACATATTTCAGGTCGGCTTCGCCATCACTGCCTGAAGGCGTGCCAACAGCGATAAAGGCATACTCAGCCGCATCAAGCGCAGAAGCATAATCAGTGGTAAAGACAAGCCTTTCAGCAGCTACGTTTTGTTTAACCAGTTCTTCAAGCCCAGGTTCATAAATTGGCATCAACCCGGCCTTGAGGTTGGAGATGCGATCGGGGTCAATGTCCAGGCAAACGACCTCGTTTCCCAAATCCGCAAAACAGGTTCCTGTAACCAAGCCAACGTACCCGGTGCCGATGACACAAATTTTGCTCATGTTTCGCTCCACAGATATTTATTCTGCCTCAATTTTACCATCTCATCGGCAAGAGCTTTTTCCAATATAAGTATAATTAGATATATCAAGAAGGAGGAGTCAAGGATATGGCTGCTACGATTATTGATGGAAAAGCAATAGGCGAAAGTATTCGCAATGAAGTTGCAATTGGTGTTCAGCAGCGTCTGGCTGCCGGAAAGACAAGTCCCGGGCTGGCGACGGTATTGGTGGGAGAAAATCCAGCTTCACAAGTGTATGTAAAATCCAAGCAAAAAGCATGTTCCGAAGTCGGCATTGAGTCTTTTGGTTATGTCCTGCCACAGGACTCAGGACAGGGCGAAGTTGAGCAATTGGTTGCCAAGTTAAATGCAGACCCTGCCGTTAATGGCATTTTAGTGCAATTACCATTGCCCTCCGGGCTTGATGAAGAAAAAGTGCTCAGCGCAATCTCAATTGAAAAAGATGTAGATGGCTTTCACCCGCTCAATATTGGACGCCTTGCCCAAAAGGGGAGGGACCCGCTGTTTGTTCCCTGTACTCCAGCAGGGGTGATGTATATGTTAGAAAAGGAACTGCCTTCGCTTGAGGGGCTGAATGCTGTGGTGTTGGGCAGATCCAACATTGTGGGTATGCCGGTTGCGCTGTTGCTGGTGAGGGCAAATGCAACTGTAACAATTTGCCATTCACGCACAAAAGATCTTCCCGCAGTGGTTCGAAGCGCGGATGTTTTGGTGGCGGCTGTGGGCAAGGCAGAAATGGTGCGCGGCGATTGGGTCAAACCTGGCGCTATAGTAATTGATGTGGGCATCAACCGCGTTGAAGATGCCTCAAAACCGCGCGGTTATCGCCTGGTTGGAGATGTATGCTATGAAGAGGCATTCGAAGTCGCCAGGGCTATTACCCCTGTTCCAGGCGGTGTCGGCCCATTGACTATCGCGATGCTGTTAAAAAACACGCTCAGGGCGAGTTACCTGCAAGATTAGAACCTTACGTTATTGTCAGACAATTGACTTAAAATAAATTTCGCATTACACTCATTTGTAATGAAAGAATTGTCCGCACAATTCCAAAAAAGTTCAAGTGAGTGATATATGGGTACACTTCTTGTAAAAAATGCGCAAATTCTTGTCACGATGGATGACCACCGTAGGGAAATTCCCGATGGTGGTCTTTTTATTCGAGATGGTTTCATTGAGCAGGTTGCTCCGACCAGCCAATTGCCAGCTGCTGCGGATGAGGTACTGAACCTCGAAGGGCACTTGGTAATGCCCGGTTTGGTTAACACCCACCATCACTTTTACCAAACACTTACACGCGCCATCCCTGCGGCTCAAAACGCCAACCTGTTTACCTGGTTAAAGACGCTTTACCCGATTTGGGCGAAAATGACACCGGAAGACATCCGAATTTCGACGCAAACCGCATTAAGTGAGTTGGCGCTTTCTGGCTGCACAACCGCATCTGATCATCTTTATCTTTTCCCCAATGGGTCGAAACTTGATGATGAAATAGAGGCTGCCAAAGAAATAGGCATCCGCCTGCATGCCTCACGCGGGTCTATGAGCCTGGGAGAAAGCCAGGGCGGCCTTCCACCAGATAGCGTAGTAGATCGTGAAGATCATATTCTGGCTGATAGCGAAAGGTTGATTCACAAGTACCATGACCCTGCGCCTGGCGCCATGACGCGCATCGTGCTGGCGCCGTGTTCACCATTCAGCGTTACCGGCAGCCTGATGAAACAAAGCGCAGCGCTGGCGAGGCAGTATGGGGTTCATCTCCACACGCATCTGGCTGAAACAGAAGACGAACAAGAGTTTTGCCTGCACCAATTTGGTTATCGTCCGGTGGCTTATATGCAATCGGTGGATTGGGTGGGTGAAGATGTGTGGTTTGCTCATTCGGTACATGTCAATGATGATGAAATTGGTGTTTACGCCAGGGAAGGCTGCGGCGTGGCACACTGCCCATCCTCGAATATGCGACTGGGTTCAGGGATTGCTCCTCTGGCGAAGTTCATGAGAGTTGGAGTTAAGACGGGCTTGGGAGTGGATGGATCAGCCAGTAATGATGGTTCTCACATGCTAGCAGAGGTACGGATGGCTTTGCTGCTGGCACGATTGAATTCAGGCTTGCAAGGGGCTTCATTATCTTCCACCTCAGGCGAGTTGCTGTCAGTTAGGCAGGCGCTTGAGTTAGCAACGCGCGGCGGCGCTTCTGTGTTGGGGCGGAATGATATTGGTTCGCTTGAGGCTGGGAAATGCGCAGATTTTGTTGCGATAAACCTTCAGCGTCTCGAGTATGCTGGTGCACTTCATGACCCTGTGGCTGCGGTTATCTTGTGCCAACCCAGGGGTGTGGATTTTAATTATGTTCATGGTAAAGCAGTGGTTAAAGACAACCATCTGACAGGGCTTGACCTTGATGCCCACATCAGGCGGCACAATCTTGCCGCCGCCAAACTTTATGAAGGGTAAGGGGTAACTTATGGGAATGGATTCTTTCTGGCTGCAAAATGCACGTGAACTGGTTGATTGTGCCATGGGGCGGTTGCCGGCACACATGTTAATCAAGAATGGGCAATGGGTTTGTGTACAGACGGGAGAAATCATTCCCAATATTGATATCGCAATTCGCAGTAAACGTATCGCTTATGTGGGAGAGAATGCCGACCACACCATCGGCAAGAAGACAGTGGTAATTGATGCGCAGGGGCAGTATATGGTGCCCGGCTTGCTCGATGGACATGTGCATATCGAATCGGGCATGGTCACCGTAACCGAATTTACTCGCGCGGTAATTCCGCATGGCACAACAGGCTTGTTTGTTGACCCGCATGAAATTGCGAATGTGTTTGGGCTGCGTGGTGTGCGTTTGATGGTTGATGATGCTGCGATGCAGCCCATCCACGTTTTTGTACAAATGCCCTCCTGCGTCCCCTCAGCGCCTGGGTTTGAATCCCCTGGCGCAGTTTTAGGCCCACACGAGGTCACCGAGGCCATGACCTGGCCAGGCATTGTCGGGTTGGGTGAAATGATGAACTTTCCCGGCGTTTATGGCGGTGATGATAAGGTTCACGCAGAAATGATGGCGACACGCGCCGCGGGCAAGGTAATTGGCGGACATTATGCCTCTCTCGATTTAGGCAGAAAATTTCATGGCTACGTAGCCGGAGGACCGCAGGATGACCATGAGGGTACCCGCCTGGAAGACGCGGTTGCCCGTGCGCGGCAGGGAATGAAGGTAATGATGCGTTATGGCTCCGCCTGGCATGATGTTGCAAGCCAGGTGCGCGCAGTGACCGAGCTTGGACTTTCCAGCCGCGGGTTCACTCTGTGTGCAGATGATATTAATGCCGAAACTTTGGTAAATTACGGTCATATGGATCGTGCCATCCGACATGCGATTGAACAGGGGCTTGACCCGATGACTGCAATCCAGATGGCAACCATCAATACCGCAGAGCACTTTGGCGTTTCAAGAGAGATGGGACTGATCGCCCCCGGCAGGTTTGGCGATGTTGTCTTGGTTAAGGATCTGGAAAGTTTTGAAGTTGAAACCGTAATCGCCAAAGGAAAACTTGCCTATCATGAAGGTGAAATCATTGTTGACCTGCCTAAACCAGAATATCCTGAATGGGCGACAAAATCTGTGCATTTTCCAAGATCATTGAATGCAAACGATTTTAAACTACCAGTTTCTGGGGCTGACAAAGTCAGAGTGAACGTTATTGGTATAATCGAAAATCAAGCGCCTACCCGGCATCTTGTGATGGAAATGAAGGCTGAATATGGAGATCTTCACCCTGACCTGGCTCAGGATATCGCCAAAGTCGCGTTGATAGAACGGCATCGTCCTACTGGCAGAGTGCAAGTGGGTTTAGTTCACGGATTCGGTTTCAATAAAGCATGCGCTGTGGCAACCACTGTGGCGCATGACAGCCATCAGATGATTGTGGTGGGAACGGATGAAGAACAAATGGCAATTGCTGCCAACCGCCTGCGAGTAATTGGCGGCGGGCAGGTAATTGTCAGAGATGGTGAAATTTTGGGTGAAATTACTCTCCCGTTTGCTGGGCTGATGTCCATCAACAGCGCGGCGCATGTGGCTGCTGAAGCTGCTTCATTGCTGCAAGGTTACAAGGATTGTGGATGTCAATTAAACAATCCGAACATGCAGCTCAGCCTGTTGGGGTTGGTGGTGATACCCGATTTGCGCATCAGCGATTTGGGTTTGGTTGATGTAAACAAATTTGAATTTATCCCGGTTATCGAACCGAACAATTCGTTTGAGGTGTAAATTTGGCGCAGCAAAATGAGTTACGAGAAAAAAAGGGTAAGCTCCATCCTTCAATTCGACTTCACGGCGAACTCGCTCAATTAATACAGAATTCGAATCCCGGTGAGAAACTCCCATCAGAGCCCACGTTGGCGCATATGCTCGGAGTTTCACGGGCAACGCTGCGCGAAGGGATGCGCACGTTTGAAACTCAGGGATTAATCATGCGCCGTCAAGGCGTAGGGACCTTTGTAATGCCCCAGACGCGCATAATCGAAACAGGGCTTGAAGTGCTGGAAAGTTTGGAGAGACAGGCGAATCGAATAGGATTGGCTGTTTCAATGGGTGAGTTAGAGATTTCTGAAATCATCGCCGATTCCGAGATAGCAGAAAAGCTTCAAGTTGAAGAAGAAACCCGGTTAACCAAAATCTCCCGCGTGATTTCTGCTGATCAACGGCCGGTGGCTTTCCTTGTGGATACTCTATCGCCCGGCTTGATCACAGAAGAAGAGCTGCAATCCGGTTTTACTGGTTCAGTATTGGATTTCTTACTCGTAAGAGGCGCCCCCGGGTTGCTAAAATCCTTTACCGATATTCAAGCAGTGGCGGCTGAACCGGTCATTGCCAGAAAGCTGCAAATTCAGCGAGGGGATGTGCTGTTACTTTTCACGGCTCGGCTATATAGTGATGCCGGGGAAATAATTGATTATTCAATGAGTTATTTCTTACCCGGCTATTTTCGTTTTCATGTTGTTCGTAATGTGGCTACGAACCTGGCCACTTCAAAGGCATTGTAGGATTGATTCACGAACAATGAAATGCTCAATAAGCGTTAAGATAAAAACCTGAATTTGATGAAATGTGATGAGGTTTGCAGATGTAGCCTGAATGGGCAAGGTGAAGCAGCCAGTAAAAAAGGTATGGATGGAGATGGAATACTGCTTGATTTGTACATTATAAATTTTGTGACAAAAAAGTTGCTGCGGAAAGACTTCCGCGAATATTACAAAAATAATTGAATTAAGGAGAAATGATGCAGACATTTTTACATGGACGAGATCTTATTGGGGATCTGGATTTTTCAAAGGAGGAAGTGGAAACCGTTCTCGAAGTTGCCATGGATCTCAAACGAAAGCGTGCTTTAAACGAACCAACACCATACCTGGTGAATAAAGCACTTGCCATGCTATTTTTCTTCAGCAGCACGCGCACACGCGGTTCGTTTGAGGCAGGCATGGCTCACCTTGGTGGTCACGCTGCTTTCGTTGAATCCACGACCACGCAAATTTCTCATGGCGACACCGCCAAAGAGATCGGCGAGATTTACGGGCGCTACTTTGATGGTATTTCAATCCGTCATTGCGATTGGGCAGTGGGGAACGGCTACCTGAATGAGGTTGCCAAAGCCTCACGTGTGCCGGTTCTCAACATGCAATGTGATGTCTATCACCCCTTCCAGTGCCTGGCCGACTTGATGACGATCATCGAGAAGAAAGGGCGCGACTTGCGCCGCAAGAAGATGGTGGTTTCATGGGCATATGCGGCTTCTTATCAGAAACCGATCTCTGTACCCCAATCGCTCATCTTACAAATGCCGCGTTTTGGCATGGATATCGTTCTGGCGCATCCGCCTGAGTTCAAATTAATGCCCGAAATCATGGATCAGGCACAGGAACAGGCGAGCAAGTATGGCGTAGGCTTTGAAGTTGTTGATGACATGGACGAAGGTTTTAAAGATGCAGATGTAGTTTATGCCAAATCATGGGGTGCGATGGTGCACACGCCCGATGCTCAAGAAGGCGCGAAGATCATTAAGAAGTACGAGAGCTGGATCACAGATGAAAAACGGATGAAGCTGGCAAAATCGGATGCAATCTACATGCACCCACTCCCTGCTGACAGAAATATCGAAGTCACTGACGAGGTGTTGGACGGAGAGCAATCAGTGGTGTATGATGAAGCTGAAAACCGAATGTACGTTCAGCAAGCCGTTATGGCATTAACGATGGGATAAGCAGATCCATCAACAAAACAATAAATTCATAAGGAAGAATGAAAATGGCAAAAAAGTTGGCAGTAGTTGCAGTTGGCGGTAATTCTCTTATTCTTGATCCCAAAAAGGTAACTGTTGAAGATCAATACAAGGCTGCGGCAGAAACCTCGAAGCATATCGCTGATATGATCGAAGCTGGTTGGGATGTTGCGATTGGTCATGGGAATGGTCCACAGGTGGGCTTTCTTCTGCGCCGGTCTGAAATTGCGGCAAAAGTTGAGGGGATGCACGAGGTTCCGCTGGACTCATGTGGTGCAAATACGCAAGGATCAATTGGTTATTGGCTGCAGCAGAGTCTGCAAAATGAACTGGTGGGCCGTGGTATCAAAAAATCAGTTGCAACTGTGATTACACAAGTTAAAGTTGATAAGAATGATAAAGCCTTCCAAAACCCAACCAAACCGATCGGCGGTTTTATGGAGGAAGAAGAAGCCAAAAAACGCGAATCAGAAATGGGTTGGAATGTGGTGGAAGACGCAGGAAGAGGATGGCGCAGGGTTGTTGCCTCACCTTTACCTGTAGAGGTCGTTGAAATCGAACCGGTGAAAGCCTTGCTGGAATCAAGTGTGGTGGTCATTACCGTCGGCGGCGGCGGCATCCCGGTTGTGGATGATGGTAAAGGCGGTTGTGTCGGCGTTGCAGCGGTGATTGACAAAGACTACGCCAGCAGCCTGCTCGCCAATTTGATCAACGCGGATCTTTTTATCATTTCAACCGCGGTTGAAAAAATTGCCATTAACTTCGGTAAACCTGATCAAAAATGGCTCGACCAAATGACCCTGGCGGAAGCCAAAGCTTATCTTGCTGAAGGCGTCCATTTCGCCAAAGGGTCAATGGCACCGAAAATCCAGGCAGTCATCAACTTCCTCGAAGCTGGCGGAAAAGAAGCGCTGGTGACCAACCCGGAAAATATCGGGCGCGCCTTACGCGGAGAAACTGGCACGAGGATCGTGCGTGGGTAGGGTTGAATTTCATTAAGAAATAGAGAAAGAGGCTTAGCAATGTGTAATTGCCAAGCCTCTTTAAAATTTTAAGGTAAATTCTGCTTTATGATCGCATAATTATTTTAGCATCGTGTACAATTACTAAATAATTACCCTGTTTAACAGTTGAAGACACAAAACATCAATAGAATCTATTGGGTTTGGTGAAAGGAGGCGCAGCGAACTAGAGTTGGAATTTTGCTATTGCAAATGCCAAAAGTTGTCTGATTAATTAAATTCGCAAATATTCAGGAGAAGGAAAAATGTTGCAGAAAAAATTGCTTTTCATCCTCAGTATCGTAATTGTGGCAGCGCTGGCACTCAGCGCATGCGGCCAACCTGCACCCACACAACCCCCTGTTGCCCCAGAGGTGCCAGCAGCAACCGAAGCACCTGCCGCAACAGAAGCACCTGTTGAACCAGAAGAGCCATTTATCGTTGGCATGCTTCTGATTGGTCCGGCGAATGATGCTGGTTGGAGCCAGGCTCATGTGGAAGGACTTGACTATGTAGTGGAAAATGTTCCAGGCGTAGAGTATATCTTCCTGGAAAATGTTTACACTGGCTCAACTTCTCATGCACAGACCCCTGCAGAATTGGCAGCGGACATGGTTGCAAAAGGCGCCAAATTGGTCGTCTTCAATTCAGATGACCAGAAAGATTTCGCGATCAAATTTGCTCAAGATAACCCCGACGTTTATGTAATCCATGCGTCTGGTGATGCTTCGTGGGAAGAAGGCAAGAACTTCGAAAACCTTCCTAACATGAAAAACATCATGGGAGAAATGGAATACGGCAAGATGATGGCTGGCTGCGCAGCAGCTTTGACCACACAGACAGGCAAAATTGGTTTTCTTGGTCCCTTAATCAATGATGAGACCCGCCGTTTTGCTGCCGCCGCTTACCTTGGTGCAAAGCACTGCTGGTCTGATGTCCGCGGAAATGATCCTGCCTCGTTAGAGTTCAAGGTTAATTGGATCGGCTTCTGGTTTAATATCCCAGGTGTAACACTCGATCCGACACAGGTTGCCGCTGACTTCTACAACACAGGCTATGATGTGGTCATCAGCTCCATTGATACAACCGAAGCCTTGGTAGAAGCCAAACGGTTAGCTGCTGATGGTAAACAAGTCTGGGCGATTCCATATGATTATGCCAATGCCTGCGCTGGTGGTGATGATGTTTGTTTAGGTGTTCCTTTCTTTAACTGGGGACCCTCTTATGTAAAGGCTATTGAATCCATTAAAGCCGGTACCTGGGAAGGAAATTTCGAACTACCCGGACCTGATTGGGCGAATATCAATGACCCCGATACATCTGCCATTGGATTTAACAAGGGCGGCGCTCTGAGCGAAGAAAATGTTGTACTGCTGGATTCCTTCATTCAGGAACTTGGTGGTGGTTTGAAACTTTGGACTGGACCGTTGAACTATCAGGATGGAACTCCCTTCCTGGCTGAAGGTGAAGTAGCGACGCTCCAGCAAATTTGGTACCTCCCGCAGCTTTTGGAAGGTATGGAAGGCAAGAGCGAGTAAGTTATGTTTAAAACCTGGGGGAAAGGTTTTCCTTTCCCCCCAGGTATTTAAAAGATAAGGACAATTGCTTGAACATTACATTTCAACACATTCACAAGCGCTTTGGTAAAGTTCACGCGAATAATGACATCAATCTTGATCTTCCGTCAGGGACGATTCAGGGGATTTTGGGGGAAAACGGAGCGGGTAAGAGCACATTGATGAAAATTCTCACGGGATATTACCAGGCGGATTCTGGTGAAATTCTCATCGATGGAAAAGTGGAAAAAATTGCCTCGCCAGAAGATGCCCTGCGATTAAAAATTGGAATGCTCCACCAAGACCCTCTGGATTTTCCGCCGATGACGGTACTCGATAATTTCATTTTAGGATCAAAAGGGAAGTTTTTTCCACAAAAATCCGAGGTGGAGAAGGAGATCATAAAGCTCTCAGAAGAGTTTGATTTCCAGATAAAGCCTGATGTCCATATCGATACATTAACCGTCGGCGAACGGCAGCAATTGGAAATTCTCCGGTTGCTCTGGCTCGGAGTTGAAGTTCTGATTCTCGATGAACCAACAACGGGAATCTCAGCCAATCAGAAGGAAAAACTGTTTGCGACGTTGGTTAAACTCGCAAACCAGGGTTTGACAGTACTTTTCGTTTCACATAAGCTTGAAGAAGTGGAACAATTATGTAACCGGGTGGTTGTTTTCAGGCAGGGTCAGGTGGCGGGGGAAGTGTTGCCGCCTTACAATACCGCAGAATTTGTATATATGATGTTCGGTAAGTCAGTTGATGTTGGTGCTAAAGAAACCCACTGCACCCAAACCTCTTATACCAGGCTCGAGAATATCGGGGTCGAAGATTATCGCCTTCAGCTTAAGGGGATTAACCTCGAAATTAAGAGCGGCGAAGTCATCGGTTTGGCGGGAATGGAAGGATCGGGCCAACGGCTTTTTCTTCGTATGCTTACTGGGTTGATGCGGCCGGTCAATGGCAAAATCTTCCTCGATGAAAAAGACTTTACAGGCAAGCCCTATCACGCATTTCAAAAAGCCGGTGTGGCGTATTTGCCCGCTGCCAGATTAGAAGAAGGGCTGATTCAAGGGATGACTTTAACCGAACATTTTATTTTGTCAGAAGAACATAGCGAACTGTTTATCGATCAGAAAAAAGGCATCACACTCACGGAACAGAGGATTGGAGAATATTTCATTAAAGGCCACAATGAGAGCTTGATTGAACAACTTTCTGGTGGCAACCAGCAGCGGGCGTTGTTAGCGCTCTTGCGTAGAAAATTGAACTTAATTCTCCTCGAGCACCCAACCCGTGGGTTGGATATTGAATCTGCCATCTGGATCTGGTCGAAGCTTAAGGAACGGTGTAAGGATTGCGCCAGCATCGTATTCACTTCATCAGATTTAGATGAAATCATCCAGTACAGCGATCGTATTTTGGTTTTCTTTGGTGGGTTGGTTTCGCCGCCAATCGATGCACGAACAACAACTGTCGATGAGCTTGGTCAATTGATTGGAGGGAAAGGATGGAACTCTTTCGAAAAGGTAGCCGCAGATGTCAGTAAACCCTCAAACTGAACAACGCCATTCATTTTTCAATAAGCAAACATTGTCGAGTTATGGCATCCGGTTTTTGGCAATTGCGCTTGCTCTTGTGTTCACTTCTCTGCTTTTACTAATGGCAGATGCGAATCCTTTGGAGGCTTATAAAACCATCCTGAATGGAGCCTTTGGGTCAACCATCAAAATTACCTCAGTAATTGCAGCATGGGTGCCGCTCGTAATTGCGACTTCAGGTTTGCTCTTTACCTTCACCGCTGGTTTATGGAATATCGGCATGGAAGGTCAGATTATAATGGGGTCAATTTTCGCTGTCGGAGCATTTCGTTTTCTTGATGAAGCAGCGATTGCTCCAGTCATCGTGATTATCCTTGCCTATCTCTTTGGTGCCCTTGGAGGCGTTTTATGGGCGCTTCTCACGGGTTTGATGAAGATTTTTGGCGGTGTGAATGAAATTTTTGGCGGGTTAGGGCTGAATTTTGTGGCAAAAACCATTGCGATCTGGTTGATTTTTGGACCATGGAAACGCCCTGGTGTGGCATCGGGAAGCGGAACTGAATGGATTGATATTAAGTTTCGGCTGCCCTATCTACCAGGAACGAACCTGAGCCTGACAATATTAATCATCGCTTTTGTTATCGTGATTTTTACCGCGATAATGTTAAAGGGTACACATTTTGGTTTGCGCTTGAAGGCGACCGGCAAGAACGACAAAGCTGCGCATATTCTGGGTGTGCCTACAACCCGCTATTTCTTACTGGCATTCGGAATTTGCGGCTTATTCGCCGGCATCGCAGGAACAGCCCTTGTTACTTCAAAACAATATAGTCTTATCCCTGATGCAGGTTTTGGCTATGGTTTTCTGGGGTTGCTGGTCGCAATGCTTATTAATTTCCATCCAATCTGGGCGCCTATAGTTGCATTCTTCTTCGCCGCCCTCAGTATCGGCAACACAGAATTGCAATATATCGGATTGAACTCGTATTTTGCCGGGGTGCTTCAAGGCTCATTGGTGCTCCTCTTTTTGCTCGTAGATGGTTTTCGAAAACAATATATGAAGAAACGATAAAAAACTATGGAAATGACGACCCTTACGACATTGGCTGGAATTGTAGAGTTTGCTGTCCCTGTACTTTTCGCTTCCATCGGTGAAACAATCACCGAAAAGGCGGGGGTCATTAATCTCTCAGTTAACGGTACGATCATCCTGAGCGCGATGGGTGGATTTGTTGTTGCACTGACAACCAACAGTATTTTATTGGGATTTCTTATGGGGGCTTTTATCGGCGGATTGATTGCCGCGATTGTGGCGTTTAGCAGTATTACGCTCAAACAATCGCAAGTGGCGATTGGTTTTGTACTGGCTCTGCTTGCCCGAGATCTCGCGTATTTTCTCGGAGCTCCATATACCAATAAACCTGGGATCTTTATCTCTAAGACACCAATCCCATTTTTGGCAGATATCCCTGTGATTGGCCCAATATTTTTCAACCATTCAGTAATTGTGTATGCATCTTACCTTTTTATCATCATCGCTTATATTTACATTTATCGCACTCGTCCTGGTCTTATGCTTCAGGGCATCGGTGAGCAGCCTTCGGCAGCATTTGCGCGTGGTGCTGATGTTAAGAGGATGCGATATTTCTACACCATTTTGGGTGGTGCACTTGTCGGCCTTGCCGGACCGATGTATTCTCTGGCTATCAAAATTGGCTGGGCAGGGCAGCTTGCGGGTCTCGACGGTATCGGGTGGATCGCTCTTGCGATTACGATCTTCGGCGGATGGAATCCTTTGAAGGTAGCTTTTGGCGCTTACTTTTTTGGCGCGCTGCAACAGATGGGAATCACACTGCAGTCCACAACGAATATTCCCATCCAAATACTTCAGGCCGCACCATTCCCCCTTATGATTTTCACGCTACTGCTGGTTAATGTAGGCCGGGCTGAATGGGTGGAGCGTGAACTCGCAGCATTGCCTGAAAAACCGCGTAAGGTGATTTCGAAGTTATTACGCTCTTTACGCACAACTCCCCCGGCTGCGTTGGGAACACCGTTTGAAAATGAATAGGCAATAGAAAAATGAACGGGTTCTCCGGTTATAAATGCTCGATTTGCGAGTCAGAGTATTCATCCATCGAGGTTGTTTATACTTGCCCAAAGTGCGGTGGCAACCTTGATGTGATTTTGGATTATGACAAAATCCGCAAAACCTGGACCCCTGACACCATTATCAATACTGAGGAGCAATCGCTTTGGCGATATAGCGAGTTGCTTCCTGTTGAAGATCCTGGTTTTGAAAAAACACCTTTCCATGCGGTTGGCTTTACTCCTGTGTACCAACTTGAGAGGCTAAGAAAAAGCCTAAAACTGGAAAAATTCTGGCTGAAGGATGAAGGCAGGAACCCGACTGCCTCTTATAAAGACCGCGCCAGCGCTGTAGTTATTGCCAGAGCCTTTGAAATTGGCGCCGAAACCCTTGTAACGGCTTCAACCGGTAACGCCGGTGCAGCCCTCGCCGGAATGGCGGCGGCGACTGGTATGAAGGCGGTAATTTTCGCGCCTAAAACAGCGCCGCCTGCCAAGGTTGCTCAACTGCTCATTTATGGGGCTGAAGTTATTTTAGTGGATGCAAATTATGATGCTGCATTTGACCTCACCGTTGAAGCAGCGCAAGAATTTGGCTGGTATTGCCGCAATACCGGCATGAATCCCTTTACGCTGGAAGGGAAGAAGACCGGCGCGTTTGAAATTTGGGAGCAATTACTTCAAAGTCAGAATGAAAACGATAAACCCCTGTGCATATTTGTATCTGTTGGCGATGGCAACATCATCTCAGGGCTGCACAAGGGGTTTAAAGAGCTTGTAACACTCGGCTGGCTGCATACTGTTCCCAGGCTTTTCGGTGTGCAATCCACTTTATCTGCCGCAGTGGCTCATGCCTTCGACGCAGGGGTGGAACGAATTACCCCTGTGAGTGCCACCACCATTGCAGATTCTATCAGTGTAGATTTGCCGAGGGACGGTGTGCGGGCTGTGCGTGCTGCCAGCCAAACGAACGGCTCTTACATCAAGGTATCAGATGAAGAAATTATCAGCGCGATTGCTGATTTGGGAACTCATGGTGTCTTTTCTGAACCGGCAGGCTCTGCTGCTTTTGCCGGATTAAAGGAGGCTTTACGAACTGGCCTTGTTTCGAACCAAGATCCGGTGTTGGTGGTCAACACAGGCAATGGTTTAAAGGATGTTCGGGCTGCAACAATGGCAGCGCCAAAGGCGGCTATAATTGAACCAACGATGAATGCATTGACTAAATATCTCAATAACAAGGTAAAAGGTTAATGAAACCGATTTTCACAATCATTGCCCCTGTGTATAACGAAATTGACTGTCTTGACACACTCTATCAGCGCATTTGCGAAGTTATGGCGCAGACCGGTGAACTCTGGGAATTGATTCTTGTGGACGATGGCTCGACGGATGGATCCACTGAAAAGATTCGACAACTTGAGGAAAATGACAAGCGAATTCGTAAAGTAATATTTGCTCGTAATTTTGGGCATCAGATTGCAGTGACCGCCGGCCTTGATTACTCTCGCGGAGATGCGGTAATCATTATCGATGCTGACCTGCAAGATCCGCCGGAGCTGATTTTGCAAATGATTGAGAAATGGCGCGAAGGCTATCAGGTAGTGTATGCACAGCGATCTGAACGCGAAGGTGAAACCTGGTTTAAACGCGTGACAGCCTCCATCTTCTACCGCACGATTTACCGCATCACGGATGTCAATATCCCGCTGGACACCGGCGATTTCCGTCTGCTGGATCGTAAAGTAGTGGACGTGATGAACAGTATGCGCGAGCGGCACCGCTTCCTCAGGGGTATGTCGGCTTGGGTGGGTTTCAAATCAATCGGAGTTCCCTACAAGCGCGCG
>WPCI01051608.1_pt1 | contig 25467 bp, 19 predicted proteins | sample 5399871 | NCBI WGS metagenome assembly WPCI01 (sample SAMN12869469, study PRJNA574797) | sludge metagenome | isolation source: wastewater treatment of pH7 | place: China:Beijing | collected 2019-05-20 | reverse complement strand
AATTCCTTCTCCTTTCCAGCCTCAAATCCCGGACGGAAACAATTCATCTGTTGAGTTTCACCCTTCAAAAGTTGTGCTTATAGGCACGGCACACGTTTCCGAAAAGAGTGTGAATGAGGTAAGAAGCGCAATCAGAAATCTTAAACCCGATATCGTAGCTGTTGAGCTTTGCAGGGCACGTTACGATTCTCTTAAAGGAAATGTTCCGGAAACAAATCAGGTTCCAATAAAGGAAATTCTCACCGAAGGAAAAGTGTATTACTATCTTGTCCACTGGCTGCTTGCTTATGTGCAGAAAAAGATCGGTGAAGACATGGGTGTAAAGCCCGGTTCCGAGATGATTTCCGCAATTGAAGAAGCAGAAGCCTCAGGAGCTAAAATAGCTCTAATTGACAGGGATATTCAGGTGACTCTCCAGCGTTTCTGGGGCCGCATGAAATTTACTGAGAAAATAAAGATGCTGGGTTCTCTTATAGGCGGCCTGATAGGAATAGGAAAAGGAGCAGAAATCGACATAGACCAGATAACTCAACAGGATGTTGTCACAGCCCTCGTTAGCGAGCTCAGAGAATTTGCCCCAACTGCAGCTGAAACTCTCATAGATGAAAGGGACGCATACCTTGCAGGGAGCATTCTCAGGACGGCTGCTGGTGGAAACAAAACCATTGTTGCGGTAATTGGAGCAGGACATAAACCAGGTGTAATTAACTACCTGGAGAACCCAAAGAGCCTTCCTCCTCTTAATTCTCTTATGCAGATTCCGAAGAAACGATTTGGAATTGGCAAAATTATCGGTTTTGCCTTTGTAGGTCTTATTATCGGGTTTTTTTTGCTGCTCCTGCTTTCGGGCGTTCCACTGAAACTCCTTTTGATAGCTTTCGGATGGTGGTTCATTATCACAGGAACCCTGAGTGCAATCGGCACTCTGCTCGCAGGCGGCCATCCTTACTCAGTCCTGACCGCCTTTTCGGTTGCCTGGCTGACCACTCTTCACCCTTTAATTGCTGCGGGCTGGTTTGCTGGAATTGTAGAAGCAAGACAGCGAAACCCTACCGCCGCAGATATAAAAGCCCTTGCAGGGATAGAAACTTTCAGGGAAATGTTCAAAAACAGGTTTATGCGAGTCCTCCTTGTCGCTAGCTTTGCTAACATAGGGAGTATGACAGGTACTTTCCTGGGAGCCTATGTTATGATACGGGTTACCGGCCTTGATCCAAGAGATATTCTACTTTCCGGGTTCAACGCTCTAGGACTCTAAAATAGGACTCTAAAATAATCCTATGGATAAAAGCAGATCTGAGAGTCAGATTTTCTGCTTTCATAACTTTTATCCTTTTGCAATTTTGAAGCGATTTTTAACTTCTTAAGTTTTTTTAATTTTTATAATTTTTTACATCTTTTTATAATTTTTTATATCTTTTTATAATATCTGTGTTTTTTATAATTTTTCTACTTTTTAATCCTTTTTTAATATTTTTCTATTTTTTGTCTTCTATTTTTTTGTCTTCTATCATTTTGTCTTCATTCTCTTCCAATTCGCCTTTTTCTTTTCCGAAGAAATTTCTGGTAGTACGTACAATCCAGTTCCAGTGCAGGATAAGATGAATGATTACAAGAATTATTATCAGGATTCCAGCTCTATTATGTAGCCAGATCCACGTGGCTTTCGTTAGCCCCATGTATACAACGTATCTGCCTCTCTGGATTCCCGAAGGGATGAAAAAATACATGAAAAAACCCGTAAATGCGACTACGAAAAATAGGGCGGTCAGGACAAGATCCACCAGATAATTGATTCTTTGTTTATTCACGTTTCCATACCTCACTTTTCTCTGAAAAGTAATTAGGTCTGGAAAATAAAAAGGTGTTTGAGAGGTATAGGAAAAGCTTTCTCGTTAAAATTAAATTACAGGTAAAACAGAGAATAATAATTATTTAAAAAATAACAAATGACTAAAAAAATATTAATTATGTAAAAAATAATAATTATTTAATAAAAATAGTATGTGACTAAAAAAGAGAATTTTGAGCTCATCAGAGCTCATAGAACCTGAATTCTTAGAAGAGTTCGTGAAGTTTGAATTGATACTTACCAAGTTTGCCGCCGTAGTTCCCTGCGGAAATCTTTTTGATTCCGGGGACAGTTACCGCAGCTTCTATTCCGGCTTTCATTGCTGCTTTTATACTTGCTTCATCGAGCCCGTTGATAACGATTTCATAAACAGCATTGACATCGGCAGGAATTTCAGTGTTCTCTACTTTATCCTTTATGGAGGGGCAGAACTTTTCGTTTGCAGTAGCTTTCAGGAATTTATACTTGTTTGCTCCGGACTTGGACCCACTTGCAACAATGCCGCCAGGGAAGGGGGTAATTGTGCCTTCAAGTTCTGCAATTGCATCTACAGCGGCTTCGGCTGCAGTCAGGGCACTCATCTGGGAGTCTCCGAAGATAAAGAAGTTTCCGCCTGCAATTCCGGCTATAGCTCCGATGTTGTCTTCAGTCACGAAGTCTCCTTCCATGATCGGGACCTTGAATACTTTGCGCCCGGCAATCTGAGCTTCGGACTCCATACCGTCTCCAAAGAATTTGAGTTTAAAGCCGACATTGAACTGTTTCTCAGAATCGGGCAGGCCGTTAAAGACTGCAGTTGTAGGAGCAGTAAGTACGCACTGTCCAATCCTCTCGAGCAGCTGTTCTTCAAGGGCTTCATATTTGAAAGTACAGATCTGAATATAAGCTCCAGGTCTCCCGTCAGGAGTCTCGCTGGGGCTTGCGAACCTTTCAATTCCAGCTTCTGCAGGGCACATTATAACTGATGTCCCGAAGCCGGTAGCTTCAGTAGCTGCTACCTGAGCCCAGCGCTTTGTTACTGCTGTTATGAGCACTCGTGCAATCTTGATCGGAAACGCTTCTGCATATGTGTCTTCAATTTCTACTCCGTTGATTTCCATGAAATTCCCCTAGTTTACTTTTCGTTATTTAATTAATAAGCTACAGGTTTGATGTCTGCTATAACAGCATTTTTTAGTCAGTTTAGCGTGCTTAGGTATGTTTCAACAATTGTTACTTTACAATTATTGTTACTTTACAATTGCACATCCATTCTAATGTTTCATTTCAGCATGTTTCGGTGCAGTACATTCAATCCTTTATTTTTGATTCAGCCTTTTTAGATATCCTTGAACTATTTATATTGTTTTAAATTTATGCTGTTTTTAATTGGTCGTCCCATGCTGATCGCCAATGCTCTGCTCTATTTCTTATGCCGTATAGAAAAAGTCACATAATTCGGCGTACTTAATCCCAGGCATACACTTAGAGTTTTATGGTATTTTATTTTCTCTGTTAATCAATCGATTTTAAGCATAGCTTTTCTGCCTGCAATCGATTAGATAATGAATGTCTATTATAATATTTATATCAAATATATAATTTTTTAAAGAAAAGAAATTCAAAATACTCTGGAGCGAATAAACGAATAATACCCTGGATCGAATAACGGATAAAAAATCGACAATAAAGGGCAAACTGGATAATAAAACACAAAATGGATGATAAGATGCAAATGAGCAAACTGATGTTTAACAATAAAAACCGATGGTAAAAATAAATACTGATTGTAAAATAAAAACTGGATAACAAGATAAGAAACTGAAATATGGTATAAAATGGGTAATTAAATGCAATTAAGTACAAAACTAGATATTAATATTAAACTAGATAATAAATTCTTAAATTAATTTATCCCCTTTTAGAATTGTCTTTATAAGAAGATCTCCAGTAAGAGTATCGAATATTACTGTACGTCCGTAGTTTTTCCCCACGTCCTCAGCTATAATAGACACTCCCAGTTTTTTCATTGTTTCTCTGGCACTTTTAATGTTTCTCTCACCTATATTCAGGCGTGAATTTTCAAACATTCCCGCTCCCCCTACAACTTTTGCTTCAAGTTTATCTATGGAACCTCCTCTTCTGATCATCTCGTCTACAAGATACTCTATTCCCGCATCTGTAAATTTGGCAGGATTATCTTTTAGTTTTGCATCTTTTATGTTTGGAAGCATGGTATGGAGAAGGCCACCTATCTTTTTCTGTCTATCATAGAGGGTTATTCCAAGGCAGGAACCCAGTCCGGAGGTTTTAATTTTCATGGGGCTTCTAGCTATTGCACAATCTCCTATCCCCACCGTGATTATGTCCGAATTGACCAATCTGTAAAACCTCCTTATAAGTCTATTTTCATAACACCGGTTAGTTCAAAATTCACCTGTTTGAATTTTTATCGGTTTAAGTTATTGATTTTAAGTTATTGGTTTGAATTTTTATTGGTTTAAGTCATCGGTTTAAGTTATTGGTTTAAAGTTATCGGTTTGATATTTACTGGTTTGAAAACTGATTATTATTTTGTGATTATCTGTTCCTTTTATATGGTTTCTGTCCTGTTAATTTTAATGTAATAATCAAGCATTTTGATTAATCATCGAATTGATTCTTTCCAGCAAACAGCTAAGAGATTTCGGATCAAGTAAAGTCAGTACGTTCCCTTTAATCCTCTTTTCTTTTATCAGAAATTCTGCATCAAGTACGAAAGCAAAATCTGCTATATAGCCCATTTCTGTAATCACCGAATTAAAAATTGAGTCAGACATATCATATGTTGCATAAGGTATTGAAATTGAAAGATTAAGTTTCAAAAACTTCGCGAGAGAAGTTACATAGGTTCCTGCCAGGATATGGCTAACTTCCTCAATTAAAGATATTTTTAAAGACCTTTTTACCGGATCTGTAAGATTTTTTTCGATTTCCTCGCCTGAAAGGCTTATATAGAGGCTCTCTGCACTTGTTTCTGGGAAAAAAACAAGGATATATCCATTGAGGTCCTCTTTTATACGTATCAATGTGCCCATAACCGGGGATTCTGAAAAACCTGCTATTTTCGGTATGTCTTCGATTAATCCCAATTCCGTATCTATAACCTTTGTACATACAAGACTGTTTACGAGCCTCGAAAGAGAAACTGCCGAATTTCCTATACCTATATTTCCTATTTCTTTCAGCGCTCCATACTCGAATTCGCTTAAACTTGTTATCTCTTCCATAAAATTCCCCATAGTTTTCTTCGGTTTTTCAGATCTCTTTCATACGTATTTCTTTCGTTATGAATTTCTTTCGTTATGTACTTCTTCCATTATGGATTTTTTTCGTTATGGATTTCTTTCAATCTGGTTCCTTCCAATATGGATTTCTATTGATCTCTTCTATATGGATTTCTTTCCACATTTTAGTTTTCTTTTAAGTACAGGCGCTCTCTCGCATTGTAAGGCTTAAAGCGATTTGAAGCTGTTCCCAGCAGTGTTTCGGCTTTTCCTATCACAAAGAAACCTTTTTTATTTAATGCCCTGTGAAAGTTAAGCTGCAATTGTTCTTGAATTTCCTTTTTAAAGTATATCATAACGTTTCGGCAGATTATGAGGTCAAAATGGTCTATACAGGATTCTGATATCATATCATGCCGTTTAAAACGAATAATACTCCTTAAATTGTCGAGAACCTGATAGGTCTCACCTTTTTTCACAAAATATTTTTCTCTTGTACTGGCGTCTATATTTTTAAGTACATTTTCAGGGTAAATTCCTTTTCGGGCTTTTTCAAGGCTTATAGTGTCAATGTCAGTGCCTATAATGCTTATTCTATACTTATCCAGGTCTTTTCCAAGAGCTCTATGGAACAAAATAGCAAGAGAATAGACCTCTTCTCCTGTTGCACAGCCTGCGCTCCAGATACGGATCGATTTTACAAGCGAGTCTGATCTGGACTTTATTAAAAAAGGAACAACTTCTTTTTCAATTACCTCAAAGGTTTCCGGATTTCGGAAAAATTCGCTGACGTTTATCGTAAGGGCTTTAATAAGATATTCATGCTCAATTGAACTCTTTCTCAGCAACCTGAGATATTCTTCATAACTTTCTGACCCGGTAGCCCTGACCCGGACATTAACTCTGCGCCTGAAATGGGCTTCCTTATACTGCTCACAGTTAAATCCGGTACTTTCCGTAATCACTCTTTTTAATAATTCAAATCCCGAGTCTTCCTCAAAATCTCTTTCTGTTTTTATTTTCTCTCGTTCTCTTTCTGTTTTTATTTTCTCTGCGTCTGTCTCCAGTCTATATTTATCCGGTTTCATTCACTTTCGTTTCACCTGCATGTGTTCATTTTTCTCTTCAGTCGAGATTTCAGGTTATAGAGTTAATATCAAGGATTAAAATAACACTCCCGTCTCCCATGACGGTTGCTCCCGCAAATCCCCGGGTTTTTTCCAGCAACCTGCTTTTGAAGGTTTTTATAATTATTTCCTGTTTTCCAAGCAGTGAGTCCACCACAAGCCCTATGTACTGTCCGGCCTTTTCGACTATAACTATATCCAGGTTTTCTTCATTCTCTATCGCAGGCAATTGGAACAACTTACGTAATCTCAACAGTGGAAGTGTTTTTTCATTTATCAAAATAACTTCTTCGCCCCTTATATGCCGGACGTCCTTTTTCCTGACTGAAATGCTTTTTATTATATTGGTAAAAGGTATTGCGTACCTTTCCATTCCCACTTTTACAAGCATAGACTGGCAAAGAGCAATAGTTATTGGTAACCTCAATTCGAACCTTGAACCGGTTCCAGGTTTTGAGTCCACCTTTATGGAACCTCCAAGGTGTTCAATTCGGTTTTTTACAATATCCATCCCGACTCCTCTGCCTGAAAGGTCCGTAACCTCGCTGGCAGTACTGAGTCCTGGTGTGAAAATTAGCTGTATTAATTCTCTTTCAGAAAGCTGTTCGGCTTCGTCTCTAGAAATAAGTCTTCTTTGAAATGCGATTTTTCGGATTTCTTCTGCATCTATGCCTTTCCCATCATCCTCTATCCTGATAAGGACATAGTTTTGCTGTCTTGAAGCTGTAATTATTATCTTGCCAGTTTCCTCTTTCCCGAGTTCCACACGCTTTTCAGGAGTTTCTATTCCGTGGTCCACTGCATTTCTTAGCAGGTGCACAAGAGGATCCCCGATTTCTTCTATAATAGCTCTATCTATTTTGATTTCTTTTCCCCTTATTATGAAATCAATTTTTTTATTTTGTCCCCTCGCAAGATCTCTTATCATTCTGGGGAAAATATTGGTTATGTGGTCCAGAGGTATCATCCTTATCTCTAACACTTCTTCTTGAAGCTCCCTGGTTAGCTTCTGGTAGTCAGAAAGTGCAAAGTCCAGATCTTTTGATTTTAATTTCCCTGTGAGCTCTTTTACCCTGCTTCTGTTTATTACTAGCTCACCGACAAGGTTCATCAGCTTATCTAACTTCTCAGTACTGACCCTTGAACTATGTATTTTTGGGCTCTGGGTTTTTACTTCCTTACCACTTTGCCTTTCTTTTTCGTTTTTTTCTCTCCCTTCTGTTTCTTCTTCTTTTTCTTTCTCTACCGCTTTTTCCTTTTCCTCTTTTTCTGCATTTTTTCTTTCTCTTTCCTCATCTTCTTCTGTTTTTTCTCCTTTTTCTCTCTCTTCTATTTTTTTTCCTTTTTCTCCCTCTTTTGTTTTTTCTCCTTTTTCTCTCTCTTCTATTTTTTCTCCTTTTTCTCCCTCTTTTGTTTTTTGTGTTTCTTCTTTTTCTCTTCCTTCTGTTTTTTCTGTTTCTTCTTCTTTTTCTCCTTTTTCTTTCTCTTCCGCTTTCTCTTCCGTTTTCTCTCCTGTTTTTTCCTTTACTTCTTGTCTTTTCCCTTTTTCCTCTATTCCTTTATCTAAAGAAAAAGTACAAAATTCATTTTTTTGAAGAATGTATTCCTCTGAGGGATTATTTATCGTCCTCAGAGTTTCTAAAATCTTTTCTGCATCTGGGCCGGAGTTACTACCTTCGCTTCTATCGCCTTCTCTCCCGACGATTTTGTTTTCCATGCCTGCACAGACTTCCTCAACAAGCCTCTCCAGAGTATCCAGGCATTCGAAAAGGATATCGATTAAATAAGAATCAAGGGTTAGCTTTCCTGTACGGGATCTATCAATCAGGCTTTCCATCTCATGTGTCAGTTCAACAATCTGTTTGAACCCCATGGTTGCAGCCATGCCCTTAAAAGTATGAGCTGAACGAAATAATATATTCATCTGCTCCGCATTTTCAGGATTCTGTTCAAGTGCTAGCAGGGAGTCGCTCATCTCCTGAATGTTTTTTTCAGATTCGGACCTGAAAATGCCTATATACTTCGACATGTCCATGATTTTGCCTGCCTTCTGTAAACATTTTATAATCCTGAAAGCTACCGGAATTTTCTATAAGTAAAAATTATTAATTATGTTACTTTTAAGAATTATGTTATTTTAAAAGAATATGTTACTTTAAAGAATATGTTACTTTAAAATTCGTCTAACCCTTTGACCTAACCAGCTGAGCCAACAATTAATCTGAGTAATTAATCTTACAGACTGATCTAAGCAATTAATCTGAGTAATTAATCTTACAGGCTGATCTAAGTAACTAATCTGAGTAACCAATCTGAGTAACCAATCTGGCAATCAATCTGAACAATTAATTTAACCAGATTTGATCTAAATAATTAATTTAATAATGATCTACCCAGAGTCATCTGACTATTTTGACAATTTCATCAGCCATTTTATCCAGAGGAAGCACAAAGTCTGCCAGGTTTCGCCTTACAATCTCTCCAGGCATTCCGTATATCACACATGAGCTTTGGTCTTCTGCGATCACTTTACCGCCCATTTTTTTAATCTCTTCAGCTCCATCCGCTCCATCGCAGTTCATTCCTGTAAGTACAAGGGAAATAACTCTGGGACCGTAAATCCTGGCAACTGATCTGAACAGGACATTTACTGAGGGCCTGGACCCCAGCTCTTTAGGTCCGCAGGATAGATGCACTGTATCTTCTCCAAAGCCGTTTACTTTATTCCGTACAATTTCCATATGATAATCTCCAGGGGCTATAAACACAGTTCCTTCTTCCATTATGTCTCCTTCCTGTGCTTCTTTTACCCTGAGGGCTGATTTTGCATCAAGCCTTTTAGAGAGGGATGCTGTAAAACCCGGAGGCATGTGCTGTACTATAAGAACCGCAGCTGGAATTTCAGCGGGAAACGAGCCTATAAGTTTTTCCAGAGCTCTTGGCCCTCCTGTAGATGCGCCTATAGCCAGCACATTTCTAACAAAGGTTTTCTCCCGGAGGCTATTCTTTTTTTTCCTGTGGTTTTCAGGTATCTGGTGTTCTAAATCCCGGATGCACCCAAGGTTATTAAGATCGGCTTTTGAAGCTGCTCTGACTTTTGCACAAATTTCTTCTGCCATCTCGTGCATACTTTGACTGAGAATACCCGAAGGCTTTTCGATTACGTCCACTGCTCCATACTCCAGAGCTGTGAGGGTAATCTCCTCAGCCTTTTCCCCCAGAGCTGACACTATAACCACAGGAGTCGGAAATTCTTCCATGATATGGGAAAGAGTCTTAAGCCCATCAAGAACAGGCATTATATTATCAAGAAGAACTACATCGGGCTTAAGTTTTCTGACTTTTTCAAGGCCGTCCTCTCCATTGATTGCAGTTCCGATAACAGCGATTTTAGGATCCTGATTAAGAATATCGGAAAGGACTTTGCGAATCAAAGCAGAATCATCCACTATGAGCGCACGAATAACCATTTCAAGCACTTTCTTCGGATGTTGGTTTGACAAAATTATCTGGTTTAGAAGGTAGATCTGGTTAGACCTGATTAATCCTGTCTGGCAAAATTATCTTATCTGGTAAAGTTATTTTATTTGGCAGGGTAAATCTGGTTTTTCAATGTAACCTGGTTCTGCAAGGTTAAGTTAGTCTGGCAGGTTAATTTGGTTCGGCTATTTTTCTAATTACATCAAGCATGCTTTCCGGCTCAAAAGGTTTCACTATAAAACCCATAGCTCCTATTTTCATAGATTCGGTTATCAGAGCCTGCTGCCCAAGAGAAGAACACATTACCACTTTTGCGGCAGGATCTATTAAAAGAAGTTTTTGTAGCGCTTCCTTGCCATCCATATCAGGCATTATTATGTCCATTAACACAAGATCAGGTTTTACTTCCAGATACGTCTGAACTGCTTCTTCTCCATCACTTACCTCGGCAACCACCTCGTGTCCGTGCTTCAGGAGGATATCTCTAATTACCATTCGCATAAATTCGGCATCGTCCACGATCATTACCCTTGCCATTCTAAACCTTCCTATTTTTGCTAAGTAAGTGACAGTTTTTGTGTGCGTATTACTTTTCACTTCTATGTTAAATATTATTTTTTATTTAAATCCAGTGATTTTTGAAGTTCCCTGACCGTATTTCATTTTAAAAATACTTTCGAATTCAGTATAAACATGCCGATTTATAATCGCGTTTTTATTTTTCAAACCTGTTATTAACAGAGAACGATCTCGAAAATAACAATTTAGAATTTCAGTAACTTGGAATTTAATAGTTCAGAATTTAAATAGTTCAGAATTAAATGCTTAGAATTTCAACAACTTGGAATCTTTATTAACGTTGAATCTCTAAGATGATTACTGAAAATTTGTGTTAAACAGTAACTGAAAGTTTTTAGCTGGAATGAAATCAGAGAATTTTTAAGAAGATGCATACATGCTAACATATACAGTTAACACAAGTTTTTCTGATTATCAATTCTTTTTTCTTAATATGAAAAAGTATATACGAAAACAGCTATATTAAACTTTTTTAATTATCTTCGTCAATTTTTTTTGTTTTTGTCTGCTTCTATTCTGGCTTTTTGTGTGTTAATAAATTTTAGTAAAATTTTATTATTCTTTGCCTATATTTATTCAAAGCCGTCTGTCTCGGTTGCATAGAACCGGTGGAAGATTTGAAAGAGCTCTTTTTATAAAATATAGAGCTGGCTCTGCCTTAGCATATATGTGAATAAGAATCATGTAAGTAAGGATTATCTAAATCTAAGTAAAGATTGTTAAAATCTAAGTAAGGATTACCTAAATAAAATTATCTAAAATCTAAGTAAGGATTGCCTAAATAAAAATTATCTAACCAAGCATCAACTATCCTATTTTCAATCTTTATATTAAAATAATGTTATATATCTTAATAAATAACTTTATATTCTACGGGGATTTATATTGTTTTTATAAGTTGGGGAATTGACTCTCACGTAATATTTCCATACAAAGAATCAACATTATTTCCATACAAAGAATCACACTGGAACTAAATGACTTGTTTTTGCACTGAATTCCTTTACTTAGTGTTAAAATTTAGTTGCAGGTGTTTGTACTTAGGCTTTTAAATCCCAGCCCATTTACATTTAAATCTTAAAATTTATGCTTAAAATTTATGCTTAAATTTTATATCCAGAAGGGTAGTACGGAACACATCCGCTTTCCATAGAAAGCTGTAAGAATATTTAATGGAATTTTGTCAGATTAATCGGATATTTATTCCATATAGTTAGGAAGTTAGATAATTTAGAAGTTTATCCCCTACTAATTGCGAAACTAGATTCAGAAAAATACCCTCTTTAGAATAAAAATTTCTTTAAAATAAGTACCTCTGTATGAAGGACCCAATCAGAGAATTCTTCAAGCAGATACAGGAGTGATTAAATGCCTGAAATCCTGATTGTTGAGGATAACTTGCTTAATCTTGTTGTTGAATCCGACCTTCTGAAGTCCTGCGGATATGACCCGATAAAGGCAAAAAACGGCTTTGAAGCACTGGAAGTCCTCAGCAAGGTTAAAGTTGATCTCATACTGATGGATATGGAACTCCCAAAAATGCATGGACTTGAGCTGCTTCAGCAGATAAAGTGCAATCCTGATACAGAAAGTATAAAGGTGGTTGCTGTCACAGGGAATTGTGATCCTGAAAGTAGACAGGAATTTCTTAAAGCCGGATGTCATGCAGTTCTTTCCAAACCTATTAATTTTGATAGATTTGGATCGCAGGTCAAGGAGTTTCTTACAGTAATGAGTTCTCCCCATTAAGTTATCCTGAGTATACTTCAGAAGTAACACTTCTGATGAAACTGGTTATTCGGTTCCCCCATTATTTGAGGTTTTTACCCTTTAAGTTTCTTACTCTTTTAAAGGATCATAATATTTATGAATTCTTAAATAATCTATATTGAGCAGTTGTTGGGAAATCTGGATAAAAGCCTTCTGAAGATGTGTGTCTCTGCCTTTTACAGGTATTATCTGTATCCGGTTTTAGGCAGATAGACTACAGAAGTTAAGATGCTGGAAGCACGGGTGAAAAAAGATGTATAAAAGTACAAAAATAGGGCATGTAGTGATAGGGTTTGCCCTACTCCTGATTTTGATCTTTTTTGTAGGTTATACAGGTTATCAGGGCATGAACGAAGTTGATAAGAAGAGCCGGGCTATCCAGAATATGACTTTTATCATGAATAATATGCAGGACGCCCTGCAAGCTGAAGAAAGCTATGTTATTCACGGCGATCCTGCCTACAAAAAAGAAGTTTATCATTATCTCAGTTTTGTGCCCACACAGGCAGAGATATCCAAAGTGATATACATAGGCTACCTTGACCCTGAGAACCGTGACAGAATGGATCTTGTCCTTGAAGCTTCCAGGGAATTCAATGAAACTTTTAACAGATATGTTGAAGCAGAAGACGAACAGGCTAAGGTAAGGAGTAAACTTGTTAATGATAGTGAAATTCTAATCATAAACGCAGATAAGCTTTCTAAAAATCAGATGGTCCAGTACAGAGAGGAATTTGAGGCCGGGTACTCAAATGAGACCCTCGAGAAAAAATTTTCCAATGCCGAGAGCGCTCAAAGGATAATTGTACTGACAATGAAAGCTCAAAATGAGTATCAAAATTATGCTATGAGCCCCGACCAGCAATATGCAGATAATTTCAATGTGTTTATGGAAGAAATTATTGAACTTTCTACAGACTTAAACAGGAGGATGGATAGGCCGGAAAATATTGCTGCAGGGAATGAGATACTTAGAAGTGCCGAAGATTTCCAGGCAGATTTCGAGCAATTTAAGGTTCTGGAAGAAAGAAAAACGCTCGAAGAGAAAAATATGATGTCTATAGCCACAAGAGTTGGAGAAGTGGCTGAAGCCGCCAGTGCTGACCAGAAAGAAAAACTGGATGTGCTAATTACAAATTCCGTAAACAAAATTTTTCTGGTAACTTTCCTTTCATTGCTTATCGGCGGTTTACTTGTTTTTGTAATTATGAATATTTACAGAAAGCCCATCAACGAACTGCTTGAGGCTTCTGATATGGTTTCTGAAGGAAACCTTGACGTTGATATTAAAGGTTCCTCCAGAAGCGAGATCTTTCAGCTCTCGGAGGCTTTTAAAACGATGGTTGAAAACCTGTGCAGCTTGATTAAAGAAATTCAGGAAGGATCACTGCATCTTGCCACACTTTCGGAAGAAATGTCTGCCTCTTCCGAAGAAGTAGCATCTGCATCAAGGAGAATTTCAGAAACAGCAGCCGAGATATCTAACGGGGCAGAAGTACAGAGCACGAAAATTATTGATATAACTCATGCGATGCAGGATATGACCCATAATATTCAGGAAATTGCGGATAATACGCAGAAAGTTTCTAAAAGCACAAATCTGGTAAATGATACCGTTTATAATATTGGAAATGTCTCCAGGGATGTCCTGTTAAAAATGGACCTTATAAGTTCTTCTGTCGATGAAACTGAAATTGTTATAAAGGATCTTGACTCAAAATCTCAACAAATAAATGAAATTATAACTCTGATTACAAGGATTGCAGACCAGACCAATATGCTTGCATTGAATGCCGCAATTGAAGCTGCACGTGCAGGGGAACACGGCAGAGGATTTTCCGTGGTGGCTGATGAAGTCCGCAAACTTGCTGAAGAGTCCGGAACCGCAGCTAAGGATATTTCCAGATTGATCGATGAAATCAGGGAAAGCATCAGTGATACGGTTGAAAGCATAGATGCAAGTAAGAAGAATGTAAAGAATGGTTCATTATCAGTCAGCGAAGAGGTCGAGATGGTTACAGGGATCGTTTCCACAATCAACGAGATCACCAATATGATAGAGGATGTTGCAGCCGCCACAGAAGAGCAGTCCGCGTCCATTGAAGAAATCACCTCTACACTGGAGGATATATCTTCCATATCCGAACAATCCGCTGCAGGGACTCAGGAAACTGCCGCGGCCCTGGAAGAGCAGAGCGCCTCAATGGCTGAGCTTGCCAGCATGGCTAACGACCTCTCTTTGCTTGGCGAGAAGATGAAAAAAGCCACTGAAAAGTTCAGGCTCGGAAATTCGAAAGGTGAGTCAGAAAATATTTCTGACTAAATGTTTCAGCCCACCGAACTGGTTAAATAAGGCTGGCTAAAACGAATCAGTTAAATATTTCAGGCTAAAAAACTTGTCAAATAAGGTCTACTGAGACGGGTTGTCTAACAACTGATTAAATGATTCTGGATAAAACGGATTGGGCCAGTAAGCCGCTTAAAATCTGAAGCCCCCGGGGAATTGAAATGTTTGAGGATACGATAGAAAAGGAAAGTTCATCATCCTCTGAAGAATCACTTCAGCTGGTGAGTTTTGAACTTTCAGGAGAAGAATTCGGAGTTGATATCATGCAGGTCTCCGAAATCATTCCGATTTCGAAAATCACCCGGATTCCTCAGGCTCCGGAATGTGTAAAAGGGCTTATTAACCTGAGGGGAAAAATTGTCGTGGTAATAGACCTCAACCGGCGCCTTGGTTTCAGCCCCAGAGAAAGTGACAGCCTTTCTAAAATTATTATAGTTAAAGTTAAAGATACGACAATAGGAATGCTTGTGAATTCCGTGAACGGTATATTAAAATTGCCCCTTTCCTCTATCGAGTCCACTCCGGATATGATTAAATCAAAAATTAATTCGGAATATTTGACCGGAGTTGGAAAAGCAGGGAACAGGCTTCTTATTCTCCTTAACCTTGCAAGGGTTCTTGGAGAAGAAGAGGTTGATGAACTGAACCAGCTTTCTTCTTCCAGTTCTTCTTTCAGTTCTTCTTCCTCTTCTCCTTCCCTCTCCTCTTCTTCCTCTCCGTCCAGTTCTTACTCATCATCATCTCCCTCTTCATCTTTCAAGGAATCTCCGGAGGAGAACACTTAAGAGTCTATAAGTAAGATATACCGGGATTCATTTCCCATTATCAGCAATTTATAATTCCATAAGAGCCGGAATATGATGCATCCTGTCCTCATTTTCCTTTTCGCACTTATAGCCATACTGCTTTTTACGGCAAAATTCAGGCTTCACCCTTTCCTTAGCCTTGTTCTTGTATCTCTTCTAACAGGGATTCTTGCAGGAGAGCCCATACGTACTATCGAAGCAGTTACTGAAGGACTGGGAAGCGTTTTTTCCCGTTTTGCCATTATTATTACGAGTGGGAGCATCATCGGACTTCTGCTCCAGAAAACCGGGGGAATGTCTTTAATAGCTTCTGACATTACGCGCTTTTTCAAAAATCCCCTGCTTGCCCTGAGCTTTCTTGGATTTCTTTTTTCCGTGCCAACAATGTGCTATATCCTTGCTTACGTTATCTTTATCCCGATAGCAAAAGAACTGTCTTCCAGGTTCAATTACCCCCCGATTTCCACTGCAACTGCACTTGCATTGGGAGCCGTTGCTTCATTTAATCTGGTTTATCCTTCCCCTGTGATCATTTCGGCAGCAGAAGAACTTTCAGCAAACAGGGATATGCTTATTCTACTGGGATTTCTTACCGCTGTTCCCACTTCTTTTTCAGGATATCTTTATGCGAGGAGTCTTGGAAAGGCTGAAGTTTCCGGAATGAATGAGGGTGGGGTAATACGGGAAAAAACCATTGTAAAGGAGAAAAAAGACCTGTCACAGGAAAATGGTGCGTTGCAAAGGACAGAAAATAGAAAACCAGGAAGGTTTGAAGCTTATGCTCCGATTTTTATTCCTCTATTTCTCATCCTTTTCGAGGCTGTATTAAATAATCCTAATACTCTATTCACCTTTCTGGGAAATCCGAATGTTGCATTACTTATTGGGGTCCTTCTTTCTATTTTTTCCGGGAGAGTGCTGGGACTTCCAATGATAAGGGTCCAGGTCGAAAAAGCCATAAAAAGAAGCGGTGTTGTCCTGCTCGACCTTTGTGGGGGTGGAGCTCTTGGTGCAACTCTTGCCATGACAGGAGCAGGGGAAGCCCTTGGAAAGTTTTTCCTGCAGTTCAACCTGCCTCATATTCTTGTGCCTTTTCTTGTTGCAGCAGCCCTCCAAACAGTGCAGGGCTCAAGAGTTGTAACGATGCTCGTCGCTCCGTCCCTTTTACTCCCCCTTGTCCCTGAGCTTGGACTCCCTCCGGAAATTTTGATCCTTTCAATGGCTTCAGGCACTTTTATGATTTCACACGTTAATGACCCGTTTTTCTGGATTTTCGGAGAACTCGCAGAACTGACACCCTCTGAGGTTTTCAGGTCAAATACACTTGGAAACGCCCTTATGGGAGTAGTAAGCTTTCTGATCGTCTCCGGAATATATTTTTTCTTTTACTGATATTTTTTAAAGAATTTTATATCTTATTTGTAGTATTAGATATTTTTTAATAATTAATTTTTATGCTATGTGTTTTCTTTTACATTATATTTTCATTTATTCTGTAGTTTTTTATATTTTTCATCCTGTTTTCATTTATATTTAGTATTTATATTTTATATTTTGTATTCTGTATTTATATTCTGTATTTTGTTTTAGCCCGGAGTCCGTGGATTCTCTCAAATTTTGATATAGTAAAAGTTTTAGCTTTTAATTTGGTGTATGATAAACAATAAATACCAGTTTTTTATATTTCTCTATATGAATGAGCAGAATTATCCAGAGTTTACAGGCCTTGAGCTCTCTCCAAGGAAGGTAGATTACCTCAAATTTATTTTTGAAAAAAGAGGCACTGTAAAGACTACAGAAATTTCCTCCTGCCTGCAGGTCGACCCTTCAACAACAAGCAAAACTTTAAATGAACTTGCAACTGCTGGCTATCTGAACCATGTTCCATACAGGGGTGTGGACCTGACTGACATGGGAAAGGCATATGCAGAATTTCTTGTTCGGAGGCACAGGATTTTGAGCCTTCTCTTTACTCATTACGGTCTTTCTACAGAGGAAGCATGTGCTGAAGTTTCTCGTTTTGAAGCTTTTGTTTCCAGGAATTCGGTAAACAAAATTTGCAGTTCAATGGGCCATCCGATGGTTGGCGTCTGCGGAGAAATAAGCCACGAGAAATGTTTTCCTGAGGAGCATCACCATTAATGATTCCCAGTCTGGATCAGATCTGGATGACGACTTTTACCCGGTCCTGATATAAGTTTGGTGTTATGCCAAAATATGCCTCGAATAAATCAAATTTTTGGGTGCTATCAAATTTATCTTTTATATGTCAGTTCCATCTGATCTTCAAAAAAAATTAACTGCGCCAAAGAACAAAATTGAAATTATAAAGGAGTTTAACAATGAAATTAAAAATCATACCTCTGCTGGTAATTCTGATTGTTGGTCTGAGTATTTTCGTAAGTGGATGTACGGATGCCGGAGATTCAGGGAATAATAGGAGTACAGGACAGGGAGCTGAAATTTCAGGAAACGAAGAACCCATAATAGTTGCCGTAAGCGTTGTCCCTCAAGCTGAGTTCGTAGAAAAAGTCGGAGGAGACAGGGTAAAAACAGTTGTTATAGTTCCTTCCGGGGCAGATCCTCATACTTATGAACCTTCTCCAAAGGAAGTCAAGGAAATCAGCAAAGCCAGCATGTTATTAACAGTAGGGGTTGGGATGCCTTTTGAAGAAGTCTGGATTGACAGGTTCGAGTCTATGAATAGCGATACTCTCATTATAAACTGCTCTGAAGGAATCGAACTGAAAAAGCTTGAAGGATATCACCATCATGAAGGGGAAGAAGGACATGATGAGGAGCTGGAAACCGGGCATGAAAACAAAAGTGAGGGGAATCATGAAGAACTGGACCCTCATATATGGACATCCCCTTCAAATGCAAAGATAATGGTCGAAGAGATTTATGAAGGGCTTGTAGAGCTCGATCCTGAAAATGAAGCTTATTATGCCCAGAATAGAGATGCTTATCTTGAAGAGCTGGATGCTCTGGATACGAGGATCCGGGAAAAACTTGAAGGAAAAGAAGAAAAAAATTTCATGGTTTATCATCCTTCCTGGGGCTATTTTGCTGCAGATTATGGGCTTAACATGATCTCCGTCGAAATTGAAGGAAAAGAGCCGAGTGCACAGGATCTTACTGAACTTGTGGACCTTGCAAAAGAAAAGGATGTCAAAGTTATTTTTGTCCAGGCTCAGTTCAGCACGAGGAGCGCGGAAGTTTTAGCTCAGGAAATCGGAGGAGAAGTTGTAGCTGTTGATCCTCTGGCAAAGAATTATATTGAGAATATGGACAGCGTCTCTGATATCTTTGCCAGAAACCTGGTGTAATATCGTGAACAGGCTTTCACTTAAATTATTGATAAAATCGTCGTTCAGGTTCTACATCTAAATATAAAAAGAACATAATTCGGGATAAGATAAAAACGATAATCTGAAGGAAGGTTAATGGAGAAGGTTATAGAGCTGGAGGATGTCTGGGTTCGCTATGGAAACCAGATAATCCTTGAAGCCGTGAATCTGGAATTAAAAGAGCCTAATGGGCTGCTCGGGATAATTGGACCTAACGGAGGAGGAAAGACCACACTCCTCAAAGTGCTCCTCGGGCTCCTGAAGCCTTATAAAGGCAATGTGAAGATCTTTGGGAAGCCTCCCGAAAAAAGCAGAGATCTTGTAGGATATGTCCCTCAGTACAGACGCTTTGACTTTGATTTTCCTATCAGCGTATGGGAAGTAGTCCTGACAGGAAGGATGAGCCATACGGGTTTTCTGAAAAAGTACAGTGAGGAAGACAAAAAAGCTGCTGAAGAAGCTCTGAAAACCGTGGAGATGTTTAATCTTAAAGACAGGCAGATAGGGCAGCTCTCAGGTGGGCAGCGGCAGAGGGTTTTTATTGCCCGTGCACTTGCCACAAACCCCAAACTCCTGCTTCTGGACGAGCCTAATTCCGGGCTTGATCCCCATATGCAGGACGAACTCTACAGGCTCCTGAACAGGCTCAAGCAGGAAATGGCGATCATTATGGTCACACATGACCTCAGCGCAGTTTCTGTTTATGTGGACAGGATAGCCTGCCTGAACCGTACTCTTCATTACCATAATTCAAAAGAGATCCCGGTTGAAGACCTGGAAGCTACCTACCAGTGTCCTGTAGAACTTATTGCTCACGGAGTGCCCCACAGAGTGCTTGAGAGGCATAAAGAGAGTCCCTGAAGATCAAGGATCAGGTTCGAAAAACAGTCTCTAAAGGAGAAATGAAAAATGTTTGATCTTCTTCAATATGCTTTCATCCAGAACGCCCTTATAGCCGCAGTCCTTGCAAGTGTTGCCTGCGGAATAATAGGCTCATATGTTGTTGTTAAAAAGATTGTCTTTATCAGTGGGGGAATTGCCCATGCTTCATTCGGAGGAGTGGGGCTTGGATATTACCTTGGTATCAATCCAATGTACGGAGTCCTCCCTTTCAGCCTTCTGTCAGCTCTCGTTATGGGTACCGTAAGCAAGAAATCAAAAATCCCTGAGGACAGTGCAATAGGTATACTCTGGTCTCTTGGAATGGCTCTGGGAGTTATTTTTGTCTATCTCACTCCAGGATATGCTCCGGATCTGATGACCTACCTTTTCGGAAACATCCTTACAGTCCCCCGCCTGGATCTGTATCTTATGCTGGCTCTTGATATCATCATAGTAGGTGCAGTCTATCTATTTTATAAGGAGTTCCTTGCTTTATGTTTTGACGAGGAGTTTACAACTGTGCAGGGCGTTCCCACTGACAAACTTTACCTTTTCCTGCTCTGTATTATTGCCCTTACAATTGTGGTTCTTATCAAAGTTGTGGGAATCATCCTTGTAATAGCTCTTCTAACAATTCCTGCCACTATTAGCCGCAAGTTTACTCATAACCTGAAGAAAATGATGCTTATATCTACCGCTTTTGGGGCTGTTATCAGTGTCGCAGGAATAGGTCTATCCTATATTCTGGACGTTCCGTCAGGAGCCACTATTATTCTGGTGTTAAGTTTTGTTTATGGGTTTGTAGCTGTAGGGACGGAAATGTTCAAAGACAAAAATGCTTTTAAAAGCTGAAAAATTCTAAAATTAATTTTTTAGGGTTCTCAATCAGGACGGGTTGGAATATAAAAGCTCAAATATTTATTCCAGCATATATCAGTATTAATATATTTGAACATATTTTCTGGCAGAGCCGTATACAGATTTCTATAAAATTATATTTGGTCAGTTTTATTAAGACATAATTTTATATATGGTAAAATGCAAGAAGCCTAATCGTTAAATCAATTTTAAATTATACGACTTCAGGACCAGCTTTAAAACCGGCATCTCTGGAGTAATTAAGTGATGTAAATAAGTAATGTAAAAACGGTTTCCCAAAAGGAATTAAAAATGGAATTCAAAAATGAAATCCAAAAACGGAGTCCAACGCTCCATGTGAAATCCCTCAAAGCCGCTTCAAGTGGGGAAGCGATATGCTTGCAGAGGTTAAGGCAACCTGCGCAGAGCAGATCACTTGGATACACTTCAACCGATATATTTGCGCCTCCTATATACAGGTCCAGTAGGTGTATCCGGAAAAGCCACCTTAAAAAGGTAAATACCTGTTCCGTAAATACCTGTTCCGTCTGGCATTAAATCGTGACTGCCTGAACTAAAAAACTAATTATAAAATCTAAACTATAAAACGCCATACCAGGGTGATAAAATGGACCGCGAAACAACCCGGGATCAAAATATAGAAGAGAACGAAATTTTTGACGGTGAAAACCTCAACCTTCCGGATATTCCTCTTCCGGAAACAGACAATGTGCTGTACTCGATACTTAACTCCCTCAACCAGAATATCGCAGACTTTTACACGTTTGTGAAGTTCAACAGTTACCTCTCGGAAGACCACCTTAACGTTGAGTTGCTTAAAAGAAGTATGGGCATCCACAGGGACTTTGCGGCCCTTTTCCTGCATACTAAAGAGGAACTTATATTTACATATCCGGAATTCATCGAAAAGATTGAAAAACTGCTGTTTAAGGGGGAAGTGGGTACAGACTGTATAAAATATACACAAAAAATTTGCAGATCAATAAGTGATTATAAGATCGCTCTGCACAGAGAAGGTTATCTGCCAGACCTCAGAAGACAGCTGCCTCTTGTTGATATTTAATTTCCAGGCAACTTTAATTTCCAGGCAACTTTCTTTTTTTCTATTTTTTTCACTTTTTTTCTGCCTTCCCTTATTCTTTTTCTACTTCTCTTAGTTCTTTTTGTTCCTTTCTACTCTTTTTCTACCTTTTCTTATCCTTTTTCTACTCTTCATTATTCATTTTCTATCCTTTTTCTATCAGTTTATTGAACTTTTTGTCTTTACAATTTAAGTTTCATTTATTACTCTTTCAATAATTTACAGTACCTCTAAAAGTTTATATTTGATTTTCAGTACATCCGTATCTTTATATTTATACAAAGACATTGGCGTGCAAGGCATCTGTGAAAAACGGCAGCCTAAAAAACGGTAATTTAAAAACGGTAATTTAAAAACGGTAATTTAAAAACGGTAATTTAAAAACGGTAATTTAAAAACGGTAATTTGAAAAACGGTAATTTAAAAAACGGTAATCTAAAAAACGGTAATCTAAAAAACGGTAATCTAAAAACGGCATTATAAAACAGATGCCTGTTCTATTCAATGTTTAGGTCTTTTTTAAGTATTATTGTCGATGTTTTTGTCTTTCTTTTTGCTTTGTGATCCAAGCCTTCCAGTTTCAGATCTTTATCTCTTTTATCAAGTTTATTATGTCTTTAATTTGAATTCATTCAAAAAACCATAGTTATTATTGGATACCTTCTCAAAAAAACTATTCCCGGGAGCGGGATGCATCCCGGGTTTTTTCGTCTTCATTCACTCAGGACCAAAATTCGGGTCAGGAATTCCTACCACCGCGTGTGCGATGACATAGACATCTCGACCGTCAAACGGACTGGCGTTGGAGTATGCTCCTGGTGCAACCGTTGGGTTACCTTTTTTGTCCATCGGGAACATTTCGTAACCGGCATACACATGGGTTTCTTCTAGGATGTAGGGCGTGCCCACGTTATAGTCCGCAGTTACATAGCCATCGCTGCCGTACGTCACAGTCACCGAGCCGACCAGGGTTCCCTTAGAGGTATCACACTGTGCGGCACCGGCCCAAAGGTCCATCTCGTAGGTGCCGGGAGAAATCAGGTTGGTCCAGCCCCAATTTTTGAAGGTGGGGATGAAACAGGTTGCTCCATCGCCCTTGGCGTAGGCCGTTTCATACATGTAGCTCTGGACATTGACCTTTAGTGTGGCATCGTCAGAATCTCCCGTCTCAACTATGGTTGCCTCATTGTTGTAGACATAATCGCCACCTGCGTCCTTGCCGTAGTCTTCCCATGCAAAGTCCTTGGAGTAGGTAAACTGCGCGTTTTCTGGGGCAGTTACTGTGCCGAGAGTTTGTTCGCCAAAGAGGTCGCTAAAGTCGACAACATTGATGGTCTTGTAGTTCTCTGTAGTGGGTGTTTCACTCCAGACTATTTCAGCGCTCGCGTCATAATTGTCCCTCTCGGTCGTTACCGTCACATCATTGGAGCCATCTATCATACTATCGACGGCCTGGCTGTATCTAAGCTCTAGGGTTTCCCCGGCAGGCAGCGTGTATGGAAGTTCAATTCCGGAAACGGTAACCTGAATTCCAGTTTCACCGAGAACATCACTAATGTCGGTGATATTTGCGGGTAGGTCTCCAGTGTTTTCAATAGTGATTACACCTGAAACGTCGAAGTCACTGTCTTCACAACCTTTATGCTTCACGTCCACCGTCCACGTAGCTGTTTCATTGCCACGTCCATCTATGTAGAGCCAGATTTTTGGGAATCCTTCGTGCGTGTATCCATTTTTGGTGGTAACAGACTTAGTGATGTCCCAGTTGTGGGTACGGGTGTAAGAGGTGATGGCAGTTTTGCTGACCGTGAGTTCCTCGCGTTGCTGACAATTTATTACAAGAGGAATTTGCTTATCTATTGTTCCAGATGTCCTGCCAGGTTGTATTTGTATATGTGCTCCAATTGTGTGAGTACCAGGTTCAAGAGGGAACGATGCTTCGTAACCAATTATAGTTCCAGTGTCGTTTTTGACCCACTCAAAATCAGGTGGTATTCCATCATTTCCAGTTGTTCCTGAAACTACCGGCGCCCCTTCTGCACTATCAATTCTAACCCATGCATCATCAGCAGTGGGTTGAACCTCATAAGGTGGTACACGCAACACAAGAACATACATTACTTTTGCGCTGCAGTTATAACGCAGATAAAGCTTTGAAAGGACGTCTTTGTTTGCGTTATACGCCTCATGCATATCAGCAAAATGGTCAGCACCCAGATCCCATTCAATATATTTTCCGTCTACAACCGCTGTACCATAAGATGGCTCCGGTGCGGCAGCAGATGCGCTGGATGCGAGAGCTACCATTGCTATTGTAAAAGCTATGGAAAGCAAGACCATCTTTGTTATATTCGTTTCCAGAATTTCACTTTTTAGATTTTTCATTTATTCACTTCCAGGTTTTTCTACATTTTTAGATCTATAGAAGAAGTGAATTCAAAAATCAGAATTTGTCGAGAGGATACCCTATCCGGACAAATACCAATTTTTAACCCCCACTCCATAGAATTTGTTTTAAAACGAATATTATATGAGCCATCTCAAAACCAATCTGATCCTTAATAGGCAGGAGCTTCAGAATTATTTATCAGCATCAGAAACTCGATTGGTTATTAGGAATTTTAAATTCAGAGACTCAAATTGAGTTTCGAGATCAGCTCTATTACAAATTGACTTAAAGCCAAGCTTTTAAAAACAACTCAGCCTGAGCTAATCATATTTAATTTTGTTTATCTCTTCTCTTCCCTTGTTGATTTTTATTGTCAGATTTATTGTTTTTTATATTCCAAACTTCTGACAATCTTATTAATTAGAAGCTAAAAGATATATAATTTTAGATTTAAAATATTTAGGGAAATTTCTTTTGTTTTTGTTTTTCTAAAACTCTTTCTTTGGCACTTTCAGGCTTTTTACTTTTTATTCGTTATATTTTATTTTTTATCACTTATTTTTTAGCGTCTGATTAAATATTAATTTAATTTATATTGTGTTCTGGTAACTAATATCTATTTTTTTCAAAAGAATTCTTATAGTTTTTATTTTGTATGTACTTTCTCTTGAAATAATAGTCTATATGTCTATATATTGGATAGCACTTTCAAAAAAGATATATTTACGTTAATTGAATTACCTTATAATTGAAATTTCGAAATTCCAATTATAATTGAATATGAAACCATAAGATTCAAAAATAACTGTAAAGCTAAAATCGAAAAAAACAGGGAAAACTTGTAAATTAAATAGGGAAATAGAAATTTAGTTTTTTACAGAAGTCTTCCGTACTTTATATTATTAGCTTGCCCGAATCTTTTCGATTTCTCCTTCGTCTCCCTTCATGATAAAACATGGATCAAAGCACAAAACCTCAAAATTTAACATACAAAACTCAAATTTAATGTACTCAAGACTTAATTTTTTCAAAAAAACGAAGTCTCAGATTGAATATGTTGGATATTAGTTTTCATTATGTTATTTTCAGATTTTAGGCAAAGATACAGAAATAAAATGAAGGGTTGATCCCTTCATTCAATTGTTTTTCCATATTGGACTTCACAGGCTCTCTTTCTTTTTACTTTTCCGCTTTATTTTATTTTCTTTTATACAGGTGTACAAGCAGGAGTATTGCAAGTAGCCCGATTATGCCATAGATTAAAAATTCAGGGATACCTGTGTTTTCTTTCTTTTCTGGCTCCTTTTCAATACCTGCCTCTATATATCCGTCTTTTTGCTCAAAGCTTTTAATATCAGGTTCAAGCTCTATATTGCCAGTTTCCTTCTCTTTGTTTCCGTTCACATCGTCTGGTCTGGTGGAAGTTCTGGGGATGACACGGGCGCTACCACCGTTTCCACCCTTTTTAGTGTCATCTTTACTGTCATTGTCTCCACCGTTTCCTTTGTTTTCATCGCTTCCACCATTATCCTCCTGGTTTGAAGAGAGTTTGATCATCTGCTTCACACTGCTGCTCTCTTCTGGAAGCTCATTACAGGTTACGGTTGCCTTATTCTCTATGAACCCGTCTCCTCCACCATTAGTATTAATATCCTCGCTGGTTACCGTATAGTTTCCGAG
>WPCI01130867.1_pt1 | contig 25539 bp, 22 predicted proteins | sample 5399871 | NCBI WGS metagenome assembly WPCI01 (sample SAMN12869469, study PRJNA574797) | sludge metagenome | isolation source: wastewater treatment of pH7 | place: China:Beijing | collected 2019-05-20 | reverse complement strand
GATCGACTCGGGGTGGAACTGGACGCCCTCGACGTCCAGCTCGCGGTGGCGCAGGCCCATGACCACCCCGTCCTCGGTGCGGGCGTTGACCTCGAGGACGTCGGGCACCGAGTCGGCCGCAACGACGAGGGAGTGGTAGCGGGAGGCCTCGAGCGGGGAGGGCAGGCCGGCGAAGACACCGCCGCCCTCGTGGTGGATCTCGGAGGTCTTGCCGTGCATGATCGCCGGTGCCCGCACGACGTCACCGCCGTAGATCTGGCCGATGCACTGGTGGCCGAGGCAGACCCCGAGGATGGGCACGCGTCCGGCGAAGGTGGTGATCACCTCATTGGACAGGCCGGCGTCCTCGGGCCGTCCGGGCCCGGGGCTGATGAGCACGGCGTCGGGCGCCAGCGCCTCGACGTCGTCGAGGGTGAAGGCGTCGCTGCGGTGCACGACCGGCTCGGCTCCGAGCTCGCCCAGGTACTGGACGAGGTTGTAGACGAACGAGTCGTAGTTGTCGACGACGAGCACCCGGGGGGCCACGTCCCCACGCTAGGGCGCCCCGTTCGGCTCCCGCTTCCGGTTTTGTATAGGTTCAGGGGCAATGGCCAACAAGAAGCCCGCCAAGCGTCGCGTCCCCGCCGGTCGGGTCACGCCCAAGGGCACCCGTCCCTCCGGTGAGGTCGCCGGTTCCAGCAGTCGTTACACGCCGCCGGTTCCCCGTGAGGTGAAGGTCAGCCCGATGTGGGTGCCGGTGCTGATGTTCACCTTCCTCGGCGCCGGGGCCGGGGTGATCTTCCTGAACTACCTCGGCCTGATGCCGGGGGACACCAACAACTGGTACCTGTTGGTCGGTCTGGGGTTGATCCTGCTGGGTATCATCGTGGCCACTCAGTATCACTGACCGACCACGGAACGTGGGATCCGGGTGACATCGAGGTAGCGAGCGAGTTACACCGATGTGACCCTCCCCAGCCTTACCCACACCCTGTGGACAGGATCTTGCCCAGCGTGACAGGGGCGCCACGCTCCGTCACAGATCGTCGACGGGGGTGACCAGGGTCATGTCCTCCATGCAATGGCGGGGAGGCTCGGGGTCCTGGTCGAGGGCGGCGGTCATCCGCACCTCGGTGCCACACAGCTCGCAGCGGTAGGCCAGCTTCACCCGGCGCAACTCACCCGGCGGCGGCGGCTCGGCGACGGGTTGGGCGAACATCCGCAGCATCGCCAGGCCCACCCGCAGGATGGCATAGGCGAAGACGATGGCGATCAGGACCCTGACGGCGGTGCCCATGGCACCCCGAGCCTACGAGGCCCGGGGGCTACCCGGCCCGTTGCTACTGGCTGTCGGGGTACCCCGCGATGCCGTCGCCGTCGAGGTCGGCGCAGGTCGACGGGTCGGGGCGGACCGAGACGCAGTCGCCGCCGTCGATCAGGTACACGTAGGTGCCGTCGCCCTCGGGGTCGATGCAGTCCGGCAGGCCCTCCTCGGGCGAGCAGGGGTCGCCGGGCTCGATCGGCGGCGCGGTCGTGGTCGGCGGCGTCGTGGTGGTGGTGGTCGTGGTGGTCGTGGTGGTCGACGTGGTCGTGCTCGTGGTCGTGGTCGGTGCCGTCGTCGACGTGGTCGTCGACGACGTGGTGGTCGTGCCGCCGTCGTCGTCACCGTCGTCATCGCCGCCGAACACGAACAGGCCCAGGATGATCAGGAGGACGACGACGACAGCGAGCATCGCCAGAGCCGCCGGGTTCTGGTACCAGGCCTTCGGTTCGTCGTCGTCATCGCCGGGACCGCCGCCACCGGGCGGGGGGCCACCTGTGGGCGGCTCACCCGGCGCGGCGGGCGGCTGAGCCGGAACGACGACAGTGGGCTCGCCCACGGGCGCGACGGGCTCGGCCGGCTGACCGAAGACCGAGGCGTTCGGGTCCTCGGGGAGCGGCGGTGGGGGCTGATCGGTCATGGTCGACCTCCAGGGGTCACGTGTTGGTCGCCACCGGCGGGCCGGCGTCACCGTCCCCGTCGTTGTCGGCGCAGTCGATGGGGTCGGACTCGACCTCCAGGCAGGCGTCGCCGCCGGGCAGGTAGGTGAACTCGCCGTCCAGGTCGGGGTCGATGCAGTCGGGCAGGTCGTCGTCGGGGTCGCAGGGCCCGCCGGGGACCCGGTCGTCCACGAGGATCGTGGTGGTGGTCGGCGCGACCGTGGTCGTCGTGGTGGAGGTGGTGGTCGGTGGCGCGGTGGTCTCGGTGGTGGTGTCGGTGGGCTCTCCGTCCTGGCCGATGTCGAAGAAGAGGAAGAGCGCGGCGATGGCGACGACGCCCAGGACCAGCAACAGGGGCAGGGCCCATCGACGGTAGAAGGGGGTCTCGTCGCCCAGCCGCTTCTCGTCGTGGTAGGGCATGTCGGTCGCGCGGGCCTTGCCGCCGGGCGTGTGCGCGCTCAGCCGTTCCGGATCGGGGCCGTCAGGCGGCTGATCGCTCATGGGTGCTCCAAGGTCGTCGTCGGGCTCCGCCCGTCGCGCGAACCTGAAGCGTAGGTTCTGGGGCGCCCCCGGGCTGGGCACCGGGCCACGACCCGCCCGGCTCAGGCCTGCAGGACGACCGCCAGGAACCGCATCGTGGTCGGCGAATGCCTACAGGCGCTCGATGATGGTGGCGTTGGCCAGGCCGCCGCCCTCGCACATGGTCTGGAGGCCGTAGCGGCCGCCGGTGCGCTCCAGCTCGTGCAGGAGGGTCGTCATGAGGCGGGCCCCGGAGCAGCCGAGGGGGTGGCCCAGGGCGATGGCACCGCCGTTGACGTTGACCTTGTCCATGTCCGGGTGCAGCTCCTTCTCCCAAGCCAGGACGACCGAGGCGAAGGCCTCGTTGATCTCGACGAGGTCGATGTCGTCCATCGTGAGGCCGGAGCGCTCGAGCACCTTGTGGGTGGCCGGGATGGGTCCGGTCAGCATGAAGATCGGGTCCACGCCGGCCAGGGAGAAGGAGTGGAAGCGGGCCCGGGGGGTCATGCCCAGCTCGTTGGCCTTGTCCTCGCTCATGATCAGGACCGCTGAGGCGCCGTCGGTGATCTGGGACGAGTTGCCGGCCGTCACCACGCCGTCGGCCTTGAACGCCGGCTTGAGGTTGGCGAGGGTCTCGACGGTGGTGTCGGGGCGGATGCCCTCGTCCTGGGAGAACAGCTCGTCGGTCTCGATGAGCTTGCCGGTCTCCTTGTCGATGGGCATGGCCTTCACGGGGAGGATCTCCCGCTCGAATCGGCCCTCCTCGCGGGCCTTGGCCGCGAACTGCTGGCTGCGGGCGCCGTAGGCGTCGAGGTCCTCACGGGACAGGTTCCACTTCTCGGCGATCATCTCCGCCGAGGTGCCCTGGGGGACCAGGCCGCCGCGGTCGGCGTAGCGCAGGCCCATGCCCGGCCCGAAGGGCATCCCGGTGTTGGGGGTCATGAAGGACGAGCCCATGGGGACCATCGACATGACCTCGACACCGGCGGCGACCACGACGTCGTAGGCACCGGCCATGACGCCCTGGGCGGCGAAGTGGGCCGACTGCTGGGACGAGCCGCACTGGCGGTCGACGGTGGTGGCGGGCACCGACTCCGGCCAGCCCGAGGCCAGCACCGCGTTGCGGCCGATGTTGCCGGCCTGGGCCCCGACCTGCATGACACAGCCCATGATCACGTCCTCGACCAGCGCCGGGTCGAGGTCGTTGCGGTCGCTAAGGGCCTTCAGCACCTCACCGGCGAGGTCGGCCGGATGGAAGCCCGAGAGCTTCCCGTTGCGCTTGCCCATCGGTGTGCGGATGGCATCGACGATCACGGCCTCGGCCATGGGGTTCCCCTTGTTCGATCGAAAACTTGACTGACCGGTCAAGTCTCGCCCCCCACCCCGCCATCTGCAACCGGTCGGGGCCGAACCAGCCGATGGGCTGTGACGGTGGTCACGTTCTAGGGTGTCGGCTCCGCCGCCAGGCGACACGAGGGGGAACCAAGCGATGGCGACGAGCGCCGACATCCAGTCCGTGGTGGAGGGTCAGACGATCCCGTCCATGTTCGTGCGGACCGCAGGCGAGCTGGGCGACCAGGTCGCCCTGCGGTGGCGCAACGAGGACGACACGTGGGGCAAGTGGACCTTCGCGGAGTACGCCGAGCGGGTGGCCGCCGCGGCCGGCGGCCTGAAGGCCCGCGGGGTCGGGCGGGGCACACGGGTCGTGCTCATGCTGCGCAACATCGCGGAGTTCCACGTCCTGGACATGGCCACCTACTTCTGCGGGGGCACGGCGGTCTCCATCTACAACTCGTCCTCGCCGGACCAGATCGCCTACCTCGTCGGTCATTGCCAGGCGCACCTGGGGGTGGTCGAGGACATCGGCTTCCTCGAGTCGTTCCTCAAGGTGCGCGACGAGCTCCCGGCGCTCGAGCACCTGGGCGTCCTGCGGGACCCCGACGGCCTGGCGCCCGACGACGTCTTCACCTACGAGGACCTGCTGGGGGCCGTCCCCGTCGACCTGGCGGAGGCTGCCACCGTCGCCCAGCCCGAGGACCTGGCCACGCTGATCTACACCTCGGGGACCACCGGCCCGCCCAAGGGCGTGATGCTCACGCACCAGAACGTGGCCTGGACCGTGGAGAGCCTCACGCGATGCATTGACTTCGAGTCCTACGCGGGCAAGCGGCTCGTCTCCTACCTGCCGATGGCCCACATCGCCGAGCGCATGGTCAGCCACTACCAGCAGGCCTTCCTGGGCTACGAGGTGACCTGCTGTCCGAACCCGGGCGACATCGCCGCCTACGCCCGCGAGGTCAAGCCCCAGCTCATGTTCGGGGTCCCCCGCGTGTGGGAGAAGCTCTACGGCGGGGTGATGGGTGCTCTGGGGGCCGACCCGGAGAAAGCGGCCCAGTTCAACGGCGCGGTCGAGGCGGCCAAGCCGCTGGTCGACGCCATCGACTGGGGCACCGCCACCGAGGAGCAGGTCGCCACCTACGAGGCCATGGACGCCGCGGCCTTCGCCAACGTGCGGGCCATGCTCGGTCTCGATCAGGTGGAGGTGGCCATCACTGGCGCCGCCCCCATCCCCGCGGAGCTCCTGAGCTGGTTCCGGGCCATTCGCGTGCCGTTGTCGGAGATCTACGGCATGTCGGAGTCGAGCGGTCCGATGACCTGGACGGCCCGTCGGGTCAAGGCCGGCTCGGTGGGCCCCGCCATCCCGGGCTGCGAGGTGAGGCTGGCCGAGGAGGACAACGAGATCATCTGTCGGGGCGGCAACGTCTTCCAGGGCTACCTGAACGACCCCGAGAAGACCGCTGACACCCTTGACGACGAGGGCTGGCTCCACTCCGGCGACATCGGCGAGATCGACGAGGACGGGTACTTCTCGATCGTCGACCGCAAGAAGGAGCTGATCATCACTGCCGGGGGCAAGAACCTGAGCCCGGCGAACCTCGAGGCCAACCTGAAGCTGATCCCGCTGGTCGGCCAGGCCTGCGCCATCGGGGACAACCGGCCCTTCGTGTCGGCGCTGGTCGTGCTCGACCCGGAGGTGGCCACGGCGTGGGCCGGGACCCAGGGGATCGAGTTCACCGACCTGAACGACCTGGCCCAGAAGCCCGAGGTACGAGCCGAGATCGAGAAGGGGCTGGCCGAGGTGATGACGTCGTTCAACAACGCCGAGCGGGTCAAGAAGGTGGTCATCCTCGGCGAGGAGTGGCTGCCCGACAGCGAGGAGCTCACCCCCACCTCCAAGCTCAAGCGCCGCGGCGTCCACGCCAAGTACGCCGAGGAGATCGAGTCGATCTACACCTAGCGATCTGCGTTCTGGCCCCGGATCTACGCCCTCTGGCCCGTAGATCCGGTGCCAGAAGGACTTCCGACTCAGGTCGTGGCCGCGCCGAGGGCCTTGGCCGCCGTCGTGTCGTCGCGCGAGGTGAGCTTCGGGGCGATCTCCTCCGGCGGGATCGGCCGGGCGAAGAGGAAGCCCTGGCCCAAGCCGCAGCCGAGCGAGCGCAAGAGCTCCCACTCGGTCTCGGTCTCGATGCCCTCGGCCACGACATCGACGTCGAGGCGAGAGGCCAGGTCGACGATGGCCCGGACGATCTCGAGGTCCCGTTCGCGGGAGGCCCCTTCGCCCAGGGCCATCACGAAGGCCCGGTCGATCTTGAGGCGGTCGAACGGGTAGCGGCGGAGGTAGCTGAGCGAGGAGTAGCCGGTGCCGAAGTCGTCGACCGCAAGGGCGACGCCCACGGTGTGGATGTCGCGGAGGCGCTGCATCGTGAACTCGGTCTCGTCGATCAGCAGGCTCTCGGTGACCTCGATGCAGAGGCGGTCGGGGCTGAGGTCGTGGTCCCGGAGCGAGCCGATGATGTCGGAGATGAGATCGGGGTCCCCCAACTGGCGGGCGGAGACGTTGACGCTCATCTTGGGGGAGTCGAGGCCGGCGGCGTCCCATTCGGCCATCTGGCGGCAGGCCTCACGCAGGACCCAACGGCCGAGGGGAACGATGAGGCCGGTCTGTTCGGCGAGCTCGATGAACATGCCCGGGCCGAGGGTCCCCCGGGTCGGGTGCTCCCAGCGGACGAGGGCCTCGACACCGACGATGCCCTCGGTCTCGAGGTTGACGATGGGTTGGTAGAGGAGGAAGAGCTCGCCGGTCTCGATGGCCGAGCGGAGGTCGGTGGAGAGCTCCAGGCGCTCCATGGCCGTCTCCTGCAGGGAGGACTCGAAGAGCTCCGCCCGGTTCTTGCCGTCCTTCTTGGCCTTGTACATGGCGGCGTCGGCGTCGCGCAGCATCGTGGTCGGGCTGGGTCGGTCCCCCCACGCCACGCTGATGCCGATGCTGGCGGAGATGTGCAGCTCGCGGTCCGCCAGGTCGATCGGCTCGCGGACGGCGGCGAGCACCCGGTCGGCGAGGGCGGTGACGTCGTCGTCGGAGTAGCACTCGGTGAGGAGGACGGCGAACTCGTCGCCTCCCAGACGGGCCGCAGTGTCCCGCAGCCGGAGCACGCCTCGCAGCCGGGAGGCCACCAGGTTCAGGATCTCGTCGCCCACGGCGTGGCCGAGGCCGTCGTTGATGGTCTTGAAGTCGTCGAGGTCGATGAAGAGGAGGGCGATGCCGGCGATGGTGTCGTCCTGGCGGGTCTCCTCGATCTTCTTCATGAGGAGCAGGCGGTTGGCCAGGCCGGTGAGGGAGTCGTGGTAGGCGGCGAAGCGGAGGTCGGACTCCAGCTTGTGGCTGACCGTGATGTCCCGGGCGTTGATGACCACCCCGCCGACCGCCGGGTCGTGGCTGAGGTCGGTGATCGTGGCGTCGAGGATGAGTGGGTGCCCGTCGATCGATACGGCGTGCAGCTCCATGTGCTGGGGCACGCCCTTGCCCTCCAGCTCGCTCACGATCCGGATCGTCACGGCGTTGCGCTGCTCCGGAGCGATGTAGTCGATCGCCGGCTGCCCGATGAGCTCCTCGGAGTCGACCCCCAGCAGCGTCTGCGACGACGGGCTCACATAGATGAACCGCCCCACCTCATCCAGGACCGCCACAAGGTCCGACGAATGCTGCACGAGCGCCTTGAACCTCGCTTCGTTCTGGCGGAGCGCCTCGTCGGCGGACCTGCGCTCACTGATGTCACGGGCGTTGATGGCGATCCCACCGATGTCCGGATCGCCGCGCCGGTCGGCGATGTGGACCTCGAACCACTTGAGCGAGCCTGAGGTGTCGATGAGTTGGAGCTCTCTCGTGAGTTCCTCGTTGTGGCCGCTGGTGATCGTCTCGATGGACTCGGCGAGGCTGAGATGCGAGGTGTCGTCGACGAGGACACTGAAGTTCTCGCCGAAAAGTGATCGTGGATCCACGCCGAGAGCGGGGCGCACCGCGGGGCTGATGTAGGCCATCCGCATGCCGTCATCCAGGACGACCACGATGTCGGATGAGTTCTCGACCAGTGCCTCGTATCGCCGTTGGGCACGCTGTTCGATGAGCCTGACGCCGCGGTGGGCGAATCCGACCTCTCGGGCAAGTGCGAGGAGCGCCTGCCGATCGTGTCGATCGAGGAGCTTGCAGGTCCTGACCACCAGGAGAGTGAGGGGCTGCTCCTGGACTACAGCTACGGCGTACCGCGTCCCTTCGAGGAAGTGCATCTGGATGCTCGTCGATCCGCTCGACTCGCTCTGGACGTCCCCTGCCCACGTTCCGATCGCGTCGAGCATCACTGACCACCCCGGACCCTCCGTGGCCATCAGGTGCATCCGGGCATCGCGCTGCTCGAGGACTGCAGCACCTGCGACCTTGCCTGCGTCACACACCGAGCGCACCCCCTTGACGCCTAGTCCATAGATCTCGGACAGGTCGGCCTCGACCGAGAGTCGCTCGGCGATGTCTCTGAGCGCTTCACCACGATCGAGTAGCGAGTCCCGGCTCCGGATGAGGAGTGTGAGGCGGGCTAGTACGAGGGCGGTCATGATGAACGCAGCGGTGACCAGGAAGGTACGAGAGAGCGCAGCGACCTTGGTCACTTGGAGTGCCAGGAATACGGGTGGGATCAACTGAGCCACACCGAGGAGCACAAATCGACCGACCCCCAGCCGGGGTTCGTGATCGGGAGGCGTGTCAGTGAGCGACTCCATGGTCGGGTGGTAGAGGGTCGCTAGAAAGAATGTCCAGATTGGAACGGTGAGAATAATCCCAAAACCGAGTTCGACCCCAGTCACATATTCGGCCGTGGTCAGTAGATCCGATGTGACGAATAGCGCCATCGAGACGCCGATGAAGTAATATGATGCAGGTCGATTACCGGGCGCATGGACCAGTCGAGCGCTGACCGCGATCAGTGTCAATGCCAAGGCGCTGTAGCCGAGGTTCACCACTCGTTCTCCGAGGGCGATGCTGTCGTCGAGCGCGTAGGCCTCGAGTCCCACAGCCCATGCGCAGATCCCGATTGCCCCCACGACGATCAGGGCGTCGAGCCAAGCGTCGATGTCCCTGGCGGCGTCGGATCGCCGACGCAGCAGCTCGAGCGCGCCGAGGATGAAGGCGACGTAGCCCGCGTAGTACAGAGCATCGGCTGGAGACGGCAGCGGTCGGTCGACGTGGGCGATCGTGGCGTGCACGACTCGCACGGCGCCGCCGATGAACATCAGAGTTCCGCCTGCAGCGAAGTACTGCCATGCCCGTTTGTGTGGGGGCTGCATCCGCCGGATGCGGATCCACGAGATGACTAGGCCCACGAGGATCAGTGGCTGGGCGATGGCGTGACGAGTCGTGGGATCCACGAGAACTAGGATCAGGGACGCGGCAGAGCCCGCGAGGAGGATCCGTTTCCATGCTGGGAGTCCCACGGTCTGAACGTCGGCCGCGCCGCCAGAGGTGTTAGGTGGCCACAACTGACCCGCTGGAGGAGGACGGCGTCCCCGTCGGCTGGTTCGGCCGAGCCTGGATCGTCGGTGTTTTCGCCTTCTCGGTAGCCCGGGCGCTGGTCGCGTGGCCGACGCTCTCGCAGTACGGCGTGAATCCCTGGGTGTTCCTAGCCATCGACGTGGTTACGGCGTTCCCCTATGCCCTTGGCCAGGTAAAGGTGGTCAATGGGTTCCGCTACAAGCTGTACGGCGCCGTCCAACTGTGGGCGCTCGTAGTGGCGGCGACCTTTTTGGCGCCATACATCTACATCGTCTTGGCGGGCCAAGAACGCATTCCTGGTGTCGTGTACTTGGTGATAGCACTACTGGCGACGGTCTTCGGAGCCGCATCGGTACTCCGCATGAGGAATCAGTATCGAGCGGCCGTTCCGCAGGCGAACTCAGGTTAGATCTATCGGGAAGTCGTTCCTTACGACTTCCTTAGTAGTGAAGACCTTGAACAGCCACCGGTACATTTCCTTATCCAGCCGAAAGATCGAATCGGCGATGTCCTTGTACGTGGTCGCAATAGGGATGCATTCGGCCCCCATGTAGTCCTGACCCTCGCCGACCTGGACAAACGGGAACCCGTAGCCATCGCGGAGTAAGCGGAGGAGCGGGGTCTCGACCACAGCCACGACGGACAGCGCCCCGCCCCGGACCCCGACTTCGAGGGCTGAGCGATGCAGGTACGAGGTTGCCTGCAGCTTCCGCGCCCCGGGGGCCACCACGAACGCGCCGAACTCGCAGCACGGGTCGGGGGGCCACTCGGTCGCCCGCGGGTACTTGCTCCCGATCGGGAGGTCGGTGAAAGCGGCGATCACCGTCCGGAGGGTCCCGACGATCCCGTGTTCAGCATCGTTGATGATGTGGAACGTGCTGATGTCTGCCCAGGGCTCGTGCTCAGGCACCCGATGGTTTGACGAGGCGTTGCACCAGCCCCGGCGGAGGTACTCGTCGTACACGAATGCTGCACCGGCGTCCCACCATGGGTCGCCGGGGGTGGCGACCAGGTGCATGAGGTTCGCAGGCAGCTCACGGGGCGGGCCGAAGCGAAGTGTGGACGGTTGCGGGTCCGCGATGGATCTAGGCGTTGGCTCAGCGGAGGACATGACGTGAGCACACTACTACTCAAAGTGGTCAAGCTCGGGCCGCGTGGGAGAGCGGGAAGACGCCCGATCGCGCCACCGGTGGGCAGGTTCCCACTGTTTGTAGTGAGGCGGTGGGGAGGTGAGGTCTGTGGATCTGGTGGACGCGATGGTGACGGGGACTCGAACCCCACGCCCTCCGGGGGCCACGAGTGCAGGCGGGGAACCAGGAGGCCGGCGCCTCCGTGTGGACTGGATCGTGCATATGGTTGACCATATATATGTGAGGACGTATGCTCGTCGCCGTGCCGTCAGAGAGCGCTGTCCTCGAGGTGATCGCTGAACCGACGCGGCGACGGATCCTCGATGCGGTCCGTGAGGGGGAGCGGTCGGTCGGCGAGCTCGTCGAGCAGGTCGGGATGCATCAGCCGGGCGTGTCTCGTCATCTCAAGGTCCTGCGCGACGCCGGGCTGGTGGAGGTCCGCCGGGATGCCCAGCGACGGCTCTACCGGCTCCGTCCGGAACCGCTGATGGAGCTCGACGCGTGGCTGGAGCCGTACCGGGCGGAATGGACGGCCCGGCTCGACTCGCTGGAGCGGCACCTGCGACGCACCGCCACACCGATCCCCCCGAGGCCAGAGGAGAACCGATGACCGACGTCCCCACGTCCTCCGACGATGGCGTGTTGGAGCGCACCGTCGATGGGGGCGTGATCCGATTCGAACGCCACCTCCCGTACCCGATCCTCGAGGTCTGGGATGCGATCACGGACCCAGGGCGGCTGGCGGACTGGTGGCTGCCGTTCGACGCCGACATCACCGTCGACCTCCGAGAGGGCGGCCAGATGGTGTTTGCCGGCCGGGGTGACGAGCCGATGACGATGACGTTCACGATCCTCCGCGTCGAGCCCCCGCTGCTCCTCGAGCACACCCACGCCGACGCCGACTCGTACATGCGGTGGGAGCTCGAGGCGGTGGATGCCGGCTGCGTGTTGCGGCTCAGCCACTTCGTCACCGACACCGACACCGCGATCGACAACTGCTACGTCGTCGGCCTGCACCACTCACTCGCCCGACTGGCCCCCTGCCTCGCCGGCCGCCCGGTCGTGTGGGACTGGGACGCCTTCGCTGAGGCGCAAGCCCATTACGCCGACCTCGGACTCGCCGCGCCGATCGACGCCGGGTGACCACGACCGGATACGAACAGACCCCGACGAAGGATCAACGAATGTCCCAACTGCTCCGAGTGCAGAACTTCTGTGTGTCGACCGACGGGTTCGGCGCCGGGGAGGGCCAGAGCCTCGAACGACCCTTCGGCCACGCCAACCCCGGCGACCTCGCCTCGTGGGCCGGCGCCACGGCTAGCTGGCCGAACCGGACCGAGCCCGGCGGAACCCGAGGGCTGGACGACTACTTCACCCGCGACTTCACCAACAACATCGGCGCCGAGATCATGGGTCGCAACAAGTTCGGACCCCAGCGGGGCCCGTGGGAGGACCTCGACTGGCAGGGCTGGTGGGGCGAAGACCCACCGTTCCACACTCCGGTGTTCGTCCTCACCCACCACCAGCGACCCAGCTTCACCCTGGCCGACACCACGTTCCACTTCCTCGATGCCACACCCGAGCAGGCCTTGCGGCAGGCCACCGAAGCGGCCGGCGGCAAGGACGTCCGGCTCGGGGGCGGTGTGGCCACCATTCGGCAGTTCCTGGATGCGGACCTCGTCGACACCCTGCACGTCGCCGTTGCGCCGGTCGAGATCGGCCGGGGGGAGCGACTGTGGACCTCCGCCGACGACCTGCTCGACCGCTTCCACCTCGAGTCCGTGCCGAGCCCCAGCGGCGTGACCCACCTGCTGTTCTGGCGCCGATGACGCCCACGGCACGGGCCACCACGGAGGTGCCCTGACCGGCGACCACTCGGTGGAGACGATGGGACTCGAACCCACGACCCCCTGCTTGCAAAGCAGTCCAAGCCGCTGGCGTCGAACCTGGTCAGCCCACGAATACCCAGGTCACGGGCCTGTTCTCGTATCGGCCAGTACCGTCCCGTACCGGCCCGTCGCCGTGCTCTCGCGGAGTTTTCGCGGAGTGCTGGTGTGGTCGATTACGGCAGCTCGTCGTCTGCGAGTCGGTGCAGTTCATCGAGCGCCGCTCGGTCCTTTGGACGGTTCGCCCATTCCTTCGAGGCGATGATGTCGTCGAGTGCCGCAACGCGGACGGGGACACCGCCGAAGTCGACGGAGCTGGCACGCAGGACCAGATCTTCGTAGCGAGACCGGCCGCCATCGCGAGTCGGGAGTGCAGTGAGAACATCGAGGTCGCCGGCGTTGGTCCTCCACGTCGAGATGTCCATGCGAGCAAGCGTGTCGCCGTCGAGCTGCACCGGCAAGGCCCGAGCATCTTCCACGCTCAGGCCGGCCACCCTAAGGTAGGCACCGAGTTCGCGCAGTGCCTTGGCCAGGCGGTCGAGGTTCTCCCCGGACGTCTTGGCAAGGGAGTCGAAGTCACTCGTCGGGCGGGTTGCACCGTGCAGTTGGGCGCCGACGCCCCCGACGATCAGGTACTCAACACCGTGGCGGTCGAAGCACTCGGTGATCCTGAGCCAGTCGATCTGGCGGTCTGAGGTCAACGGGCAGCTGAGGAACCGACCTGGCGATCGCGTTCGAGCTGCGCGAGGAACGCGAGCACCTTCTCCTTGGTGTCCAGCCGGACGCCATCGGTCGTGACCGGCACGTCATCCGCGCTCGCTGGAGGCAGGTCACGGCTCATCTCCCGGATCTCGTCACGAGAGAGGTGCGTCGGCACGGCCATGAGCAGAAGTGTACGGAACTACTCGATGACGTCACCGCGCTCAAGTCGTTCCCACAGCCGAACCAGACCCTCGGCGACGGCATCTTCCGCGGCGTCGACGCCACACCCCGCAGGGACACGCCACGGACCAGGCGCACGTAGTCGGCGTCCATCAGATCGTGCAGACGTCGCTCGAGCGTTGCCGGATCCCGTCTCGCCACACCCCCTATGACGCACGAGTGTCCCGTCGGGTTCGCTCTGGCCGAACGACGCTCATCGCGTCTGCGACAGACTCGCCTAAACCGATCACTGGTGTCGAGCGTTCTCGTGGCGGGACGGTTGGGCACTCCGACCAACAAGACCGATGGGCGAGCTCAGATGGCTGAGGATGACGACATAGCGGCGTTCTGTCGGATGCACCACCCCCGGCTGTACGGCGCCATGTTGCTTCACACCCGCGACCAACAGGAAGCCGAGGATCTCGCTCAGGAAACCCTCGTTCGGGCGGTTGAGCGATGGTCGACGGTCAGCCGTATGGAGAGCCCGGACGGCTGGCTCTTCCGGGTCGCGTTCAACCTGGCGCACAGCCACGGCCGACGAAGGGCACTCTGGCCCCGGGTTCGCCGCCGACTGGCTTCGGCGACCGACACCGAGTCCGGACCACGCGATCTCGACCTGGCCCGCGCGCTCAGCGGCCTGTCGGAACGTCAACGCGCTGCCGTTGTGCTGCGTCACTACCTCGACCGATCGGTCCATGAGACCGCGACGGTCATGGGTTGCAGCGAAGGAACGGTGAAGGCCCTGACCCACCAGGGCATCGAGACCCTGCGCCGGTCGATCAGCTCGTTCACGGACGAGACCGAAGGAGCGAGACACGATGACCACTGTTGACGAACGCCTGCGAGCAGCAGTTCCCCCACCGCCCACCCCCGACATCGAACAGATCATTGCTCGCGGTCGCCGGCGGTGCGTGGTGCGCCGGGCGGTGTCAGTAGGTGCAATCGCGTTGATCCCGATGGTGCTGGTCGCCGGGGGCATCTTCGCTCTTAACCGCAGCACCGGCACGACCGTGGTCGCCTCCGATGGCGGCCGCCCCGACAATGCCTCGCCAACGACAAGCGTCTCTGCCGACGGCCTGGTGACGGTGAATCTCGTCACGCCCCGTGGGGCGCGGCTGGAGGTCAGCTACCCCGAGCAGATGCGTCTGCTGGAGCGGGATCGCATCGGTAACGCCGCGCTGGAATGGCCGGTCCGCGGGCCCGACGCCAGAGGAGACATCTGTTGCAGCCGGTCCGTGACCCTGATCTACGACGATGAGCCGTCGGGCCTCGAACGGCTCACGGAAGAAGAAGGGACTTATGTGAACGCTGACGGGCGAACGGGCCGCTTGCTGGAGGCTCCAGAGTCGGTGCCGCTGGAGCGATCCGGACCGTATGGACCTCGCGTCTTAGTGTTTGACTACTACGGGATCACCGCCGTTGTCTCGCTCCGACCCGATCCGACCGATCCGATGTCGATGACCGACGACGAACTGGAGACCTTCGCGGCCAGCTTCTCCCTCGAGGCCGCTGACGGCTCCGCCGTGCTCCGCCCGCGCTCCCCGGTCACGGTCGGGCCGATCGACAGCCCCGACCTCGTCTTCGGCGGCGGAGTGGTTGGGCTCCTCGTCCGTGAGTGCACCCGGCTGGGTCAACCCATCGCCGCCACGCAGTCCGGCGCCGACATCTACGACTCTGACGCCGGCTACGTCCTTTGCTTCGCGAACGCCGGCGTCGAGGCAGTCATCAACACCGAGTTCCCCCTCGACATCGTCACCCAGTTCGACATCGAACGCTCGTAGCACGGCTCGCGCGATGCCGTCTGTTTGACCACCGCCGGGCCCCTGGGGCCCGTTCCCGCGGCCTGACCGCGGCCTGAGAAATCGCATATTCGTCGCGAAGAACTGCCGGCGCCGAAGGCCTTGTGTCATGTGGGACAGACGAGTGCATTTGCGCTGGCGGGAGGTCTCGCGGGAGGTCCAGCGGGAGGTCGGTGTGGATGGTGGTCGTCGTGATGCGCGTCACGACGCTGAAGGCCACGGTCGACAAGCTCCCGGGGCTGCTCGCCTACTACGCAGGCTTGGCCGAGGACCGGGAGCATCCGGGGCCGGGCCGGGGGCCGGTGGACTACTACTTGGACCCGGACGAGCCCCTCGGGCGGTGGTGGGGCGGTGGCCGCCCCGCGCTGGGTTTGGACGGCCCGGTCGCCGGCGACGACCTGCGCGCGCTGCTGGAGGCCCGGCATCCCAACATGGACGCGCCGCTGGGTCGGCGGTTCGGGGACTCGTCGGCTCGGGGGTTCGACGCGACATTCTCGGCGCCGAAGTCGGTCTCGGTGTTGTGGGCCTTGTCGCCGGACGCGTTCGTGCGGGCCGAGGTCCTCGCCGCCCACGACGCCGCGGTCGATGCCGCGCTGAACTGGTTCGAGCGTCATGGGGCAGTGACCCGTCGGGGCACCGATGGAATCCTCCAAGTCGACACTCGAGGTGTCACGGTGGCGGTGTTCCGCCAGCACACGTCGCGCACGGTTGATCCACAGCTGCACTCCCACGCCATCGTCTCGGCGAAGGTTCAGGACGACACGGGTCGGTGGCTCGCCCTGGATGCCCGGTTCCTGAAGTACCAGCAGCGGACGATCGGCTGGATCTACGACGCCGCGCTGCGCTCCGAGTTGACCACCCGGCTCGGTGTCGGGTGGATCGCCAGCGGTGATGGCGTGCTCGATCTCGCCTGCGTGCCGGCGTCGTTGCGAGAGACGTTCTCGTCGCGCACGCCACAGGTGGAAGCAAAGCTGGTCGAGATGATTCGGGCCTGGACCCACGATCACGGCGGCGACGAGCCGGACCCGCGGACGATCGCCCGCCTCGAGCGCGCTGCCGTGGTCGCCTCGCGGCCGGAGAAGGTCCAGGGCATCGACGGTGGCGAGCTGCACATCCATTGGGTTGCGGAAGCACGGGCTGCGGGCTTCGATCCCGCCCGGCTCGCTCCCGACCAGATCCGTGGCGAAGCCCGGCGTGCCGAGGCGGTCCCGGACGAGGTGTTGATCGAGGCAGCGCTGGTGCTTGCAGCGGAGGAGTCGGCGTCGTGGCTGCAAGCCGACCTCACTCGCCACCTCACCACTCTCATGGTCCCCGAGCACGCGGGAAGCGCTAGCGAGTTGATCGCGGAGGTCGACCGGCTCGCCACTCTCGCCGAGCAGCAGTGTGTCCTGCTCGGGCCGGAGCCAGATGGCGCTACACGGCGACGTCTTGATGGGCGGCCGGTCACCGAGGCGGTCACCGATCGGCGCCTCACGACTCCGGCGGTGCTCAGCCAGGAACAGGACCTTCAGGCATGGGCGGCCGCCAACGTTCGATCCGTCGCTTCAAGTGATGATCCGCAGGGCACGGCAGCCAAGGCCCTCGCCGGTCACGACCGTCTGGTGCTCGTGGTCGGACCGGCGGGCACCGGCAAGACCCATACCACTGCCCAGGCTGTCGCTGATCTCCAGGCCCAGGGGCGCCCGGTGGTCGGGCTCGCCCCATCCGGGAAGGCCGCCGACGTTCTCGCCACGGCTGCCGCGTGTCGGACCGACACCATCGCCGGGTTCCTCACCCGCCACCAAGATCACCGACCCTCACCGTGGCCTGCGGGCACGACGGTCGTCCTCGACGAAGCGGGAATGGCCGCGACTGACGACCTCGCCCGGCTCATCGAGCTCGTCCGGGCGAACCAGTGGCGCCTCGTCGCGGTAGGCGACCCCGAGCAACTCCCGTCAGTCGCCAGGGGTGGGGTGTTTGCCCACTGGTGCGACACCATCCCCCGCCACGTTCTCGACGAGCCCCGTCGCTTCACCGAATCGTGGGAAGCAGCCGCCAGCCTCGGGCTACGCGCCGGTCGGCCAGATGCCGTCGACTCCTACGCCGCCCACGACCGCCTCCACAGCGCGCACCCCGCGACCGCCGCCGACCAGGTCGCCAGCGTCTGGCGAGCACACATCGACGCGGGGCGGAGCGTCGCCGTCACTACGACGAATGTCGACACGGCCCGAGCGATCAACCAGGAGATCCAGTGGCAACGCCACCCGACCGGCCGCAGCGCTCGACTTCACGACGGCACCAGGGCCTTCGTTGGCGACGAGGTTGCTACCCGACGCAACGACCCGCGGCTGCGGACGACCGAGGGTGAACGGGTCCGCAACCGCCACACCTGGACCGTCACTGCTGTCGACTCCAACGGTGGCCTTGCCGTTGAGCACCCGCAGCGAGGCTCCGTCGACCTCCCGGCCGACTACGTGGCCGCCCACGTCGAGTTGGGATGGGCCGTCACCGGCTATGGCACGCAGGGCGACACCGTTGACATCGGCATCGCTGTCCTCGACGCCAGCGCCAACCGCAACCACACCTACGTGGCCATGACCCGCGGCCGCCACGCGAACCACGCCGTCCTCTCCGACAGCACCGGCCTCGAGGATCCCGCCGAACGCCTCAACCAGATCATTACCCGACCTACCAGCACCGAGTCAGCTCTCGCCGTCCAACAGCGGCTTCACCACGCCGCCGGTGTCGAACCACCCCCGGCTGAGAAGGACGCCAGCGTGGCGAGCCACGGCGCGCCCGGCACCAGCGAAGGCGAAGCCGCGAGTTTCGAGGACCAGGTCGAAGCGATGCGCCGCCGCCTCGATGCCATCCAACACCGCGCCCCGAGTCCTGGAGCTCCTGGGCTCAGTCCATAGGTTCTCGACAGTCCAGTGACGGGCTGTCACGATCATCACAGCGCTCGTCGGCGGCGACACGTCGGCCTCTCCATCCGGACGCAACGCGTCCGTGCCCTGGAAGGCCCCCGCCGATGGCGATCAAGAAGCTCCCCAACGGACGCTGGGAAGCGTCCTACCGAGACCCTGCCGGTCGCGAGCGCGTCAAGCACCACCGCACCCGAGCCGACGCGGACCGATGGCTGACCACCGTCAAGGACCAGCTCCACCGGGGCGATTACGTCGACCCACGACTCGGCAAGCGGTCCTTCTCCTCCTTCGCCGCCGACTGGCTCACCGCCGCCACGGCGCACATCCGGCCGAAGACCCGGACGCACTACGAGTCGGTCCTGCGTGTCCATGTGCTGCCGACCTTCGCCGACCAGCCCGTCGGCGCCATCGGCCCGTCCGACATCCGCCGCTTCATCGCCGAGCGAGTCGAGGCCGGCTCAGCGCCGGGGACCGTGCGTTCGGCCCGCAAGGTTCTGCGCCTCGTGCTCGCCACCGCCCAGGCCGACGGAGCGATCCGATCCAACCCCTGCGATGGTTCCCGAGTCCCCGCCTCTCCCAAGGCCGAGATGGTGTTCCTCACCGCCGAGCAGGTCGAGACCCTCGCCGTCACCATCGACCAGCGGTACTCGACACTCGTCCGCCTCGCCGCCTACACGGGCCTTCGTGCTGGTGAGATCTGCGCTCTGCGTGTCGGCCGCGTCGACCTCGATGGCGGTCGGATCACCGTCGCCGAGTCCGTCACCGAAGTTCAGGGCCTCGGCCTTCACTTCAGCGAACCCAAGACCTACGAACGCCGCTCGGTCACCCTCCCCGCCTTCCTCGCCGACGAGCTGGCCACTCACCTCGAGGACCGACCCGACGACGCCGACACGCTCGTGTTCACCTCACCCGAGGGCTCGACGCTCAACCACAAGAACTTCTACCGCCGGCATTTCAAGCCCGCCGTTGCCGCCGCCGGCCTGCCGGCCGAGACTCGGTTCCACGACCTCCGCCATACCTGCGCCGCCCTCTGCATCTCCCTCGGCGCCCACCCCAAGGCCATCCAGGAACGCCTCGGCCACAGCAGCATCACCGTCACCCTCGACCGCTACGGCCACCTCTTCCCCAAGCTCGACGAGAGCTTGACCAAGCGACTCGACGATCTCCACAGGGCTTGCGTCAGCCGGTAGTCCGACCTAAGGGCCACGTCAGGCAACGTTTGCCCTGTCCTCAGCGGCACTTGGGGGACGCGTGTCACGCGAGTTCGGCCGCGCGTTCTGGGACAACCCCCTCGCATCGTCGACTGTGGCGCGGTCCCGCGACTCAGTCTGGGCCGATCACGCAGAACTCATTGCCTGCCGGGTCTTGCAGGACTCGTGTCGTCCACTCGCCGGCTTCAGTGATCGCAAGGGAAGTCGCGCCGGCAGCGACCATCTCATCGACTATCGGTGCCGCGTGTTCGACGAACAGGTCGAGGTGCGTTCGGACCTTTGTGGTCTTCGCCTCGGGAACCCTCTGGAAGGTGACGTGCGGCGGCCCGTCTGCGCCGTCGGGCCGGTCGATCGTTATGTACGGCCCGCTTGCACCTCCCGGACGTCGCACGTAGCCGAGGAACCTCTCCCAGAAGGTGGCCAGCTGTTCGGGGTCGGGGCAGTCGATGGTGATTCCGATCTTCATCTGTGACCTCTCGATTGCGTCATGGTGTGGTTAGTAGGTAGGTGATCGGTCGGCGCCACGAGCGAACATGGCGTGGCGTCGGAGACCGCCGCCGGACGGACCAACGGTCACGCTCAGCGCCACCACTTCAACCATCAGCGTGGCGCTCCGTACCTGGCAGTCTCGCGGAGTTTTCGCGGAGTGCGGGCTGCTGGCCCGACCTCCCGGTCACCTGCACAGGCCCGTGACCAGGGGAAACGTGGTGGAGACGATGGGACTCGAACCCACGACCCCCTGCTTGCAAAGCAGGTGCTCTAGCCAGCTGAGCTACGTCCCCGGGGTGCTCTGACGATACCGCTGGGGACTCAGCTGACCCCGGGGAGTTCGCTGTGGCCGCCGAACTGCTTGCGCTGGGCGGACAGGACGCGGCCGGCGAAGTCGTCCCGGCCCCGGGAGCTGAAGCGCTCGAACAGGGCAGAGGTAAGCACGGGGGCGGGGACCCCGATCTCGATGGCGGCCTCGCAGGTCCAGCGGCCCTCGCCGGAGTCCGACACCCGGCCCTCGAAGCCCTCCAGGGTGGGGTCGGCGAACAGGGCGTTCGCCGTCAGGTCGACCAGCCACGAGCGGATGACGGTGCCCCGGCGCCAGACCTCGGTGATCTCGGCCAGGTCGAACTGGTACTGGTACTCCTCGGGGTGGCGCATGGGCGCCGTCTCGGCGTTGTGCTCCTGGTCCTCGGCCAGCCCGATGCCCGCCGAGGCCAGGATGTTCAGCCCCTCGGCATAAGCCGCCATCAGGCCGTACTCGATCCCGTTGTGCACCATCTTCACGAAGTGGCCGGCGCCGGCGGGCCCGCAGTGCAGGAAGCCCTCCTCGGCGGTGGTGGGGTCGCCCGCCCGCCCTTCGGTGCGTCCGATGACGTTGCCGACGCCGGGGGCCAGCGAGCGGAACACCGGCTCGAGGCGACCGACGGGCTCGTCCTCACCCCCGATCATCAGCGCGTACCCGTTGTCCAGGCCCCACACCCCGCCGCTCACGCCGACGTCGACGTAGTGCAGCCCCCGGTCGGCCAGCTCGGCGGCCCGCCGGATGTCGTCCTTGTGGTTGGAGTTGCCGCCGTCGATGACGGTGTCGCCCTCGGCCAGGTGCTCGGTCACGTCGCCGATGACCCGGTCGACCAGGCCGGCCGGGACCATCATCCAGACCGATCGAGGCCCGTCCAGAGCGGCCGCCAGCTCGGCCAACGAGCTCACGCCGGTGATGCCGTCGTGCTCGCCGGCCAACGCGGCGACGGTCTCGGGGTCGACGTCGTACACCACGCACTGGTGGCCGTCCCGCACCAGCCGCCGGACCATGTTGGCCCCCATCCGCCCCAGCCCGATCATCCCCAGTTGCATGGCGTCACGGTACGCCTTCATGTCCGGACCGGATCGGCCCGCGGCGACTGGCGCACCCGACGCCGGATCCCGCACTCGCCGGAACTGGCCCCGGATTCCGTCGTCGGGGCGTGGGTTTCGGGTGCCGGTACGGGCAGGTCCGGAATTGGCCCCCGTTTCCGTCGTCGGGACGTGGGTTTCGGGTGCCAGAAGCGGCGAGGTCCTAGCCTCCGGCCATGACCCTGCCGATCGACCAGAGCCCGGCGTGGGGGGACCTGGCGGCGCACCGGGTGGAGCTGGCCGACCGCACGTTGCGGGACCTCTTCGCCGATGACCCGTCCCGGGGCGAGGGGTTCGTGGTCGAGGTCGGCGACCTCTACATCGACTACTCCAAGCACCGCATCACCCGGCACACCCTCGAGCTCCTGGCGGCCCTCGCCCACCACACCGGCGTCGAGGCCCTGCGGGACGCCATGTTCGCCGGCGAGCACATCAACCTCACCGAGGACCGGGCCGTCCTGCACACCGCCCTGCGGGCCCCCGCTGGCACGGTCATCGAGGACGGTGGTGACGACGTGGTGCCCGAGGTCCACGAGGTCCTCGCCCGCATGGGCCGTTTCGCCGACGAGGTGCGTTCCGCGGAACGGCGAGGCGCCACCGGGGAGCGCCTGACCAGCATCGTCAACATCGGCATCGGCGGCTCCGACCTCGGGCCGGCGATGGCCGCGGTCGCCCTCGACGCCTTCGTCGACCGCGACCTGGACTTGCGCTTCGTGTCCAACATCGACGGGGCCGACCTCGACGGGAACCTGCGGGGCCTGGATCCCGCCCGGACCCTGGTCATCGTCGCCTCCAAGACCTTCACCACCCTCGAGACGATGACCAACGCCCGGTCGGCCCGGTCCTGGCTGGTCGACGCCCTCGGTGAGGACGCGGTCCAGCACCACTTCGTCGCCCTGTCGACCAACCTCAACGAGGTCACGGCCTTCGGCATCGACGCCGACAACGTCTTCGGCTTCTGGGACTGGGTCGGTGGCCGGTACTCGCTCGACTCCGCCATCGGCCTGTCCCTCATGCTGGGGATCGGCCCCGACGGCTTCGCCGACCTCCTCACCGGCTTCCGCCTCGTCGACGAGCACTTCCGGACCGCCCCGGTCGAGGCCAACGCGCCCATGCTGCTGGGCCTCCTCGGGGTCTGGTACTCGAACTTCTGGGACGCCCAGACCCACGCCGTGCTCCCCTACAGCCAGGAGCTGACCCGCTTCCCGGCCTACCTCCAGCAGCTCGACATGGAGAGCAACGGCAAGTCGGTCACCCGCCACGGCGAGCCCGTGGCCTGGGACACCGGCCCGGTGATCTGGGGCGAGCCCGGCACCAACGGCCAGCACGCCTTCTTCCAGCTGCTGCACCAGGGCACCCGCCTCGTCCCCGCCGACCTCATTGGTTTCAACCGACCGAACCACCCCCACACTGACCACCACGACCTGCTGATGGCCAACCTCTTCGCCCAGGCCGAGGCCTTGGCCTTCGGTCGCTCAGCCGACGAGGTGCGGGAAGCGGGCGTCGAGGAATCCCTCGTCCCGCACCGGACCTTCGGCGGCAACCGCCCGACGACGACGATCCTGGCCGACCGCCTCACGCCGTCGGTCCTCGGCCAGCTCATCGCCCTCTACGAGCACAAGGTCTTCACCCAGGGGGCGATCTGGGACGTGAACTCCTTCGACCAGTGGGGTGTCGAGCTGGGCAAGTCCCTGGCCCAGGCCATCATCCCCGAGGTGACGGCGACCGTCGAGCCCGACCTGACCCACGACACCAGCACCAACGCCCTGATCCGCCGCTACCGCTCGAGGCGCTGATCAGAGCGGCTGACCGAGGACCTCGATGGTTCCGTCGGGGTCGGCGACGACGACGGTCGAGACCAGGTCGGCCAGGAAGATGCCGTGCTCGACCACGCCGGGGATGGCCGACAGTTCGGCCGCCAGGCCGACGGGGTCGGCGATCTCACCGAACTGGGCGTGAAGGATGACCCCGCCGTTGTCGCTCAGCCCGTCGCGTCGGTGGACCGCGGCGGCACCCAACGCCCGCAGTCGCTCACCCACGACGCCGGGGGCGAACGGCAGCACCTCGATCGGGGTGCCGAAGGGACCGAGGTGGGGCACGATCTTCGAGCGGTCGGCCACCACCACGAAGCGGTCGGCCATCGCCGCCACCACCTTCTCCCGGGTCAACGCCCCGCCGCCGCCCTTGGTCAGGTTGAGGGCGGCATCGACCTCGTCGGCCCCGTCGATGGTGACGTCGAGGTGCAGCGCCTCATCGGGCGCCACCAGCCGCAGCCCGACCCGACCGGCCAGCTCCTCGGTCGCCGACGAGGTGGCCACACAGGTCAGGTCGAACCCGGTCTCGCCCAACGCCTCGATGGCATAGCGCACCGTCGACCCCGTTCCGAGGCCCACCTTCATGCCGTCGGCGACCACGGCCGCAGCCGCTCGCCCCGCGACCTGCTTCGCCTGCTCCTGTGCCTCCATGCCGCCCACCTTGCCAGCCCGACCCGTCGCCGTCCGGTTCTGGCGTGGATTGGTCACGCATGCCCAGCGTGACAATCCACGCGACTTCGGATCGGTGGAGGCAGGGTCAGCCTTCGGCGAGCATGCGGTCGAGGGTGAGCTCGGGTTGCTCCCGCTCGACGCGGTCCAGCCAATAGGGGCTCTCGAAGAGGGCGTAACGGACGCCGTCGGCCCGGCGCAGGACCGTCACCCCCGACATGGCCCGGAGGACCGGCTCGCTCTCGGCGTCGGTCAGGCGGGCGACCCGGTAGGCGGTGGGGTTGAACTCGACGGGCGCCCCGAACTCGTTCTCGAGGCGGTGTTTGGCGACGTCGAACTGCATCGGTCCGACGGCGGCCAGCACCGGGGCCACGTCGCCCAGCTCGGGGTCCCGCAGGACCTGCACCACGCCCTCCTCGTCGAGCTGGCTGATGCCCCGGCGGAACTGCTTGTAGCGACCGGTGTCGGTGGTCCGGGCCGTCATGAAGTGGTTCGGGGCGAAGCTGGGGATGTCGCCGAAGCTGATGGGCAGCTCGTCGTAGAGGGCGTCGCCCACCCGGAGCTCGGAGGCGTTGACCAGGCCCACCACATCGCCGGGGAAGGCCTCCTCGAGGGTCTCCCGCTCCCGGCCGAAGGCCGTGTGGGCGTACTTGGTGGCGAAGGGCTTGCCCGTCTTGTCGTGGGTGACGGTCATGCCCCGCTCGAAGCGCCCCGAGCACACCCGGAAGAAGGCGATGCGGTCGCGGTGGGAGGGATCCATGTTGGCCTGGACCTTGAACACGAAGCCGGCGAAGGGGGCGTCCAGGGGGCGGGGGACCCCGTCGACGCCGGTGCGGGGGGTCGGCGACGGGACGAGGTCCACGACCGCGTCCAGCAGCATGCCGACCCCGAAGTTGGTGAGCGCCGAGCCGAAGAAGACCGGCGTCGCCTCGGCAGCCAGGAAGGCCTTGGGGTCCAGCTCGGGGACGATGACGTCGAGGAGGTCCAGCTCCTCCTGGGCGGCGAACCAGGCCTCGCCCTCCTCCTCAGCGGCCCGCTCGGCGCTGACGTGCTCCTCGGGGGCCATCGTCGAGCCGTGGCTGGTGCGGGTGAAGCGGGTGAAGCCGCCGTCGCCGGCCCGGTGGGCCACGCCGCGGAAGTCCCCGGACAGGCCGACGGGCCAGGTGACCGGCGCGGGCGTCAGGCCGATCTGCTTCTCGATCTCGTCGATCAGCTCGATGGCGTCCCGGCCGGGGCGATCCCACTTGTTGATGAAGCTGAGCAGCGGCAGGCCCCGGTCCCGACAGACCTCGAACAGCTTGAGGGTCTGGGGCTCGATGCCCTTGGCCGCGTCGAGCACCATGATCGCGGCGTCGGCCGCGGCGAGGACCCGATAGGTGTCCTCGGAGAAGTCCCGGTGACCAGGGGTGTCGAGCAGGTTCAGGACGTGGTCCCGGTGCGGGAACTGCAGCACGGTCGACGTGATCGAGATCCCCCGCTTCTGCTCCATCTCCATCCAGTCCGAGGTGGCCGCCCGCTGGCCGCCCCGACCCCGCACCGCCCCGGCGGTCCCGCCGCTGAGGGCGCCGCCGTAGAGCAGGAACTTCTCGGTCAGGGTGGTCTTGCCCGCGTCGGGGTGGCTGATGATGGCGAACGTGCGCCGGCGCGCGGCTTCCTTGACGACGTCGCTCATCGTTGATGCCTCTTCGCCTGACGGCTCATCGGCTTGCGGGCCTGGTCGGCCCGCCGATCGTCTCCGACGCTCATCGCCCCAGGATGCCCGGATCGGGTGTCCGCCCGGTGGGCGGGATCAGGGGGTGAGGGCGATCCACACGGCCTCGGACCAGGCCACGGGCTCACCGTCTCTGTCGTAGAGCGCCGTGGAGGCGAACCGCTTGCGGCCCTCGGTGGCCGTGTGGCGGCCGACGACGACCAGCGGCTCGCCGGCGACGAGCGGGCGGGCCAGTCGAGCGGTCATGGTGCCGAGC
>WPCI01169822.1_pt1 | contig 25584 bp, 31 predicted proteins | sample 5399871 | NCBI WGS metagenome assembly WPCI01 (sample SAMN12869469, study PRJNA574797) | sludge metagenome | isolation source: wastewater treatment of pH7 | place: China:Beijing | collected 2019-05-20 | reverse complement strand
TTGGCAGCTTGCAGCCAGGCCGCCAGCCGCAGCGCCTGTCCGGCCAGCTCATCATGGGTCAGTGGCGAAGGACCAGTCAGCACGCCCTCATGCCGGTGCAACAGCAAATCCGCAATATCAATCCAGCTCATCAGCTTTTTTTACCCGTTGGCGAATCAGCCATTCAATGCCAAACATCAGACCAATCAAAAAATAAGCAATAAAACCGTTATATAGCAGCCACCAGCTACGCGGTGCCCATAGGGTCAGCGCGGCTGCCACACCAGCATTGGCGGCAAAAAACAGCACCCAGGCCACAGTCACCTTGCGGGTATAGGCTACCGCCCGTGGCGGCAAGTCCGGCTCCTGCAGGCGCGCCAGTCGTTCAATCACCGGCGGACCACTGACCAGACTGGCAGCAAATACCAGCATCAGCAGGCCATTGACCAGCACCGGATACCAGTACAACAACTGCCCCTCGTTGACGGTAAACAGTAACAGGCAAAAAGCCAGCACAACAGCGGACTGGATTTTGCCTTGCCCGCCGGGCAGCGTAAAACTGCGCAATAGCCATACCAGGGCCAATACCACGGCAAACAGCCGTGGTGAAAGGTGGTCAAAGCCGAAATACACCACAAAAGGGTAAACAATACCGGTTACGACAACCAGTATTGTCAAAAGCGCCTTCATTCGCCTGTGCTGTTGGCCAGGATGTAAATCGCTTCAACTACGTCGCCGACCGTGCGTACGGCCTTGAATTCTTCAGCGGCGATTTTCTTGCCGGTCAGCTGTTTGAGATGGTCGATCAGGTCAATGGCATCAATGCTGTCGATTTCCAGATCCTGGTACAGGTTGGCATCCAGACTGACCTGCTCCTCGTCCAGTTCGAACAGTTCGACCAGCGCGTCGCGCAGCATGATGAAAATCTCTTCACGGCTTTGCATGGTCACTGCCCACCCTGCTGCTTGCTGCGAATGAAATCAGCCAGGCTGTCGATGCTGGCGAAGTGCTGGCGAACGTCTTTGGAGTCGGCATCGATCTTGATGGAAAAATGCTTCTGGATGGCCAGGCCCAGCTCCAGCGCATCCACCGAATCCAGCCCCAGTCCGTCACCAAACAGCGGCGCCGTACTGTCAATGTCGTCGGCTGTCATGTCCTCAAGACCAAGGGCATCAATGATCAGGTTTTTTACCTCAAGGTGCAGATCGCTCATTTTTTGTCAGTTCCTGTACAAAATATTCATGTAAACGGGCATCAAGCCTGCGTGATGCAACGGGTGGCGGGGCAGCCTGTGCATATTCCCGCGGATCAATATCTTCCCCCACGCTGAGGCTGAAATGCACCCTGCGGGCGGGAATGCTGTACCAGGGCTCGGCCTTGGTCAAGGTGGTCGGGGAAACCCTGATGACGACCGGAGTCACGCACAGGGCACCACGAATGGCAATGGCAGCCGCGCCACGGTGAAAAACCGGCATCTGCCCCGGGCTGGTACGGGTTCCTTCCGGGAAGATCACCAGCGTCTGGCCTTCGCGCAACGCAGCTGCGGTTTCCTCAATCATTTCCACACTGGCATTGTTGCTGATGTAGCCGGCCGCCCGTACCGGCCCCCGGGTAAAGGGATTATGCCAAAGGCTTTCCTTGACCACACAGTTGGCATCACGCATGCAGGCAATCAGCAGCACCACATCAATCAGTGACGGGTGATTGGCCAACACCATCTGCCCGGCACGCCCAAGACGCCCGGGATGATCGATGGACCAGGTGATGACGCCGGTACGGCGCATGAACTCGACAAAAAAACAAAAGGCGCGGCTGATCAGCAGCCTGGCACGACGGCGTCGTTGCTGCGGATCGCGCTCAAGCAGGGCAATCAGCGGGAAACAGATAATGCGCAACAGCAAGCCACCCAGCCCGAACAGGGCAAAGCTCAAGCCGGTAAAGACCAGCCGCCACAGCCTGGGCGGATTCCAGTGATCCCTCATTGTCCAGTACACCGCCATTGCCAGTTGCCGCTGCAATGCGAGACTTCATCGCCCAGCAACAGGGGCAGCAGGCGCAATGCCGGTGGCACCGGGCAACCGCTTTCACTTGCTTCCCGTGCCTCCTTCTTCGCCTCGCTTGCACAAGGCTCCAGCGTCCAGCGCGTACCTGCAACCAGCTGCAGGGCGATGGCGTGGGCAAAAGGCACGTCATCAATCCAGGGCAGGTAAACCTCTGGCTGGTTCTCTTCGGCAACAATCACCAGAACCGACGGCGCACCTGCCTGCAACAGCAAAACCGCCTCCATGACAGCCAGCTCCAGCCCTTCACTGGTGGCGGCAAGGGCGGTCATCTCGCTGGTGTCGCCACGAAACATGGACCACAGGCCAATAATGGCATTGTGTACCGACAGGCTGAAATGAGTTGGCGATAACGCCTCACCCAGCCCGAGCTGGGTCAGCAAGGCCAGGTTGCGCGGTGTCTCGCCATGCCTGGAGCAGAATACCACCGGCTGCGCGCCCTGCATTTCCGCCAGCGGCCAGGCTACATGAAAGGCCATTCGCGCCAGCGGGCTCAGCCGGCGACGCTGCATCGCGGGTAAAAACGAGACATCCGGCTGACCTGCGGCCATATCCGGTAATGCAGGATGGGCATGCCAGTCCCGCCATTGCCGTGGTGTAGCCAGACCGGGCGCCCAGGCTCTCCAGTCCCTGATATCAAATTGCATCATTCATGTCCTTGCCAAACCGCCTGCTTCACACCCGCATATTGCCTTCAAATGGCTAACAGTGCATTTTAGCAGTATTTCCCTGAATTGGATGAGCCTGTCCCATGAATAGATGCAACTTCCAGCTCAACCCGCAAAGCGGCTGGCTGCAGGGTGCGGAGCAGATCGCTTCGGTAAACTTCAATCAGCGCCCTACGGATGAAATTTCCCTGCTGGTGATCCACAACATCAGCTTGCCACCGGGGGAGTTCGGCACCGGCATGGTTGACGCCCTGTTCACCAACTGCCTGCCCGTTGATGCCCATCCGTTTTTTACTGAAATCAGCCACCTGCGCGTTTCCGCCCATTTCCTGATCGAACGCAACGGGCATGTCAAACAGTACGTCAGCTGCAATGAGCGGGCCTGGCATGCCGGAGTCTCATCTTTTCAGGGCCGGGAAAACTGCAACGACTTTTCCGTCGGCATCGAACTGGAAGGCACCGACGACCAGCCTTTCACCGACAACCAGTATAGCGCTCTGCAACAGCTCACCGCCGAGCTGATGCGCTGCTATCCCGGCATCACGCAGGAACGCATTTGCGGACACAGCGATATCGCACCAGGCCGAAAAACCGATCCGGGCCCGTTTTTCGACTGGCAACGCCTGAAAAATTCCTGAGCCAACTCTGTGGATAACCGCTATTGAAGCCTGCTGACAACCCGGCTGATAAACGGTGCATGGTCCGGGCTGTGGATAAAACCGGCAGTTACACACAGGTTGCACAGACCTTGCAGACAATCCATACCGCTGCTGACTACAGGCTTAAACCAATCATAATAATTTGAAATATAAGTAATTTTACGGCTTTTCAACAGAAACCCTGCTGCTTATGAATAATAATAAAAACTGTCTTTTTATCTTTTAAAATATTTTTGTTCTATTTTTCATGACCCGGATGAAACCGGATACAAACCATGCTTGCCCGGCGCAGACCCGGGCCGACAAAATAAAAGTGGTAGTGGTGTGCCGGAAAGCCTGATGACAATTGACCTGACTGCCGAAAGCCACTAGAATCGCCAGTCTTGTTTTTAACGGGGACCGCTTTGGGACCCATTTGTCCACTGAAGTATCAGGTATCAACACCATGAAACGTACTTTCCAACCCAGCGTTATCAAGCGCAAGCGTGACCACGGTTTCCGTGCCCGTATGGCTACCAAGGGCGGCCGTGCCGTTCTGGCCCGTCGTCGTGCCAAGGGCCGCAAGCGTCTGAGCGCCTAATTGACAGCGAATGAATCAAGGATTTGGCCGGGAAAAACGGCTGCTTGACGCTAAACAGTTCAAGGCGGTCTTTGATTCACCTGATTATCGCTTGTCAGGACGCTGTTTACTGGTTCTTGCACGTCACAACCAACTTGAGCATGCCCGTCTGGGGCTGGTCGTTGGCAAGAAAAATAGCAAGCTTGCGGTGACGCGCAACCGGATCAAGCGAGTGTTTCGCGATTATTTCCGCCTGCACCAGAATGAATTGCCCTCTGTCGACATGGTGATCATTACCCGCAGGGGAATCGCCGACCTGTCAGCTTCCGAGCTGCGACAGGAGCTGGCCCGGCAGGTCAATCGCCTGCTGCGCCAGTCCCGGTCGGCATCGACACCCCCCTCTGTTGTACAGGCAGGTCAGAGCAATGCGTAAGCTGGTGATTCTACCCATCCGGTTTTATCGCTATGCCATCAGTCCGATGATGGCCAGTCATTGCCGCTTCTATCCCAGTTGTTCCGCTTATGCCATCGAAGCCATCGAGCAACATGGCAGCCTGCGTGGCAGCTGGCTGGCAGCTAGCCGTCTGGCACGTTGTCACCCCTGGCATCCTGGCGGTTTTGACCCTGTTCCGCCTGCTTCCGATCAATCTTTCCTGGCCAAGTAATTATGGATATCAAGCGTACGGTTTTAATCCTCGGTCTTGCCGTTGTTTCCTATGCATTGGTGATGCAGTGGAACAATGACTATGGCGATCAAGCCGAAACCATTACCAGCACACAGAGCGCGGTTGCTGCCGACCTGCCTGTTGTTGATGCGGCCCGTGCCGATGACCTGCCTGTGGCTACTGACGAGCACACTGTTGACACAACAGCCGGCATTGCTCCTGCAGCCAGTGCCACCGGCAGCCTGATACGCATCCAGACCGATGTGCTGCAACTGGCGATTGATCCTGTCGGTGGCGATATTGTCGAATTGAAGCTGACGCAATATCCCAAGCGTTCAAAGCAGCCTGATATCCCGTTCCAGCTGTTTGAAAACAGTCACGAGCGGCTGTATGTGGCACAAAGCGGACTGATCGGCAGCGATGGTCCCGATGCCCGCAGTGCCGGCCGCCCGCTGTTTAGTACAGCACAGCAAAATTACCAGCTGGAGCCGGGTCAGGACAGCCTGAATGTTGACCTGCAATTCAGCGAAAATGGTGTCAACTACACCAAACGCTTCACCTTTCACCGTGGCCTGAATGAAAAATGTAGCGCCCGTGATATCGAGCGACGCAAGAAAGCCTGTGTCAATGATCAGGCTTACCAGATCGACCTGTCTTATCTGGTTGACAACCAGGGTGAGCAGGCCTGGCGCGGCAACCTGTTTGCCCAGCTGAAACGTGACGGGCAGGGTGATCCTTCTTCAAACAGCCCGGCCGGTACAGCCACCTTCCTCGGTGCCGCCCTGTGGACACCGGACGAGCCTTACAAAAAACTGAAAATGGGCACCATGGATGACAAGCAGTTCAAGCAAAGCATCCAGGGCGGCTGGGTTGCCTGGTTGCAGCATTATTTTGTCACCGCCTGGATACCTGATCCTGCCACCACCAACAATGTCACCACCCGCAAGGACGCTGCCGGCAATTACATCATCGGTTATACCAGCCCTGCAGTGCAGGTTGCTCCTGGAGAGCACGCCCGTCTGGATGCCACCCTGTATGCCGGCCCGAAAGATCAGGCCAGCCTGAAAAAGCTGTCCCCCGGTCTGGAGCTGACTGTTGACTACGGCTTCCTCTGGTTCCTGGCGCAACCGATTTTCTGGTTGCTGAACGTGATTCATGGCGTACTCGGCAACTGGGGCTGGTCGATCATCGTGCTGACCCTGATGATCAAGCTGATATTCTTTCCGCTGTCAGCCGCCAGTTACAAATCCATGGCCCGCATGCGTGCGGTGGCACCGAAAATCCAGGCGCTGAAAGAACAGGCTGGTGATGATCGCCAAAAACTGTCCCAGGGCATGATGGAGCTGTACAAGAAAGAGAAGATCAACCCATTGGGCGGCTGTCTGCCGATCCTGGTGCAGATGCCGGTGTTCCTCGCCCTGTACTGGGTACTGCTGGAAAGTGTGGAAATGCGCCAGGCTCCCTGGATGTTCTGGATCACCGACCTGTCGATCAAGGACCCGCTGTTCATACTGCCGATCATCATGGGTGCCAGCATGTTCGTACAGCAAATGCTCAACCCGGCACCCCCTGATCCCATGCAGGCCAAGGTAATGAAGATGCTGCCAATCATCTTCACCTTCTTCTTCCTGTGGTTCCCGGCGGGGCTGGTGCTGTACTGGGTGGTCAACAACATCCTGTCGATTGCCCAGCAGTGGTACATCACCCGCAAGATAGAAAAAGCGGCCGCCAGCAAAAACTGACCAACGCTTTTCCACAGATATTTGAATAACCGGCAGACCCCGCTATCATGCGGGGTCTGTTCGTTTCAGCAGGTTCTTATCCCATGACTTATCCACAAGATACCATTGCCGCGATTGCCACAGCGCAGGGGCGCGGTGGCGTTGGTATTGTGCGCGTGTCCGGCTCACTGGTAACAGACATTGCCACAGCGGTTTGCCAGGTCCGTCTGCAACCACGACATGCCCGTTATGGCAGTTTTGTGGATAACTCCGGCCTGCCGCTGGACGAAGGTATTGCACTGTTTTTCAAGGGACCGAACTCCTTTACCGGTGAGGACGTGCTGGAGCTGCAGGGGCATGGCGGTCCGGTGATTCTTGACCTGATCCTCAAGCGTTGCGTGGAACTGGGCGCACGGCTAGCCCGACCCGGCGAATTCAGCGAGCGGGCCTTTCTCAATGACAAGCTGGATCTGGCCCAGGCCGAAGCCATTGCCGACCTGATCGAGGCCAGTTCCGTCCAGGCGGCCCGTAATGCCGTGCGTTCATTGCAGGGCGAATTTTCCCGTCATGTGCATGAACTGACCGAACAGCTGATCGAGCTGCGCATCCATGTGGAAGCGGCGATTGACTTTCCCGAGGAAGAGATCGACTTTCTCGCTGACGGCCAGATCCTGGCCAAGCTGGAAGCGGTGCGCAACCGTTTGGCCGATGTGCAAAACCGGGCCGGGCAGGGTGCATTGTTGCGTGACGGCATGAATGTGGTGATTGCCGGCCGGCCCAATGCCGGCAAGTCCAGTCTGCTCAATGCACTGGCCGGCCATGAAGCTGCCATTGTCACCGACATTGCCGGTACCACCCGCGATACGCTGAAAGAACATATCCACATTGACGGCATGCCCCTGCACATGACCGACACTGCCGGCCTGCGTCAGACCACTGATGCGGTGGAGCAGATTGGCGTACAGCGGGCTCTCAGGGCCATCGACCAGGCTGACCGCATCCTGCTGGTAGTGGACAGCAACAGCGGCGAAGCCGCTGATCCCTTTGCACTCTGGCCGGAATTTCTCGACCAGGTGCCACCAGTCGGCAAGGTCACCCTGATCCGCAACAAGGCGGACCTGTCTGGCGAACCCTGCGCTATCGAATCCTTTGCCGACGGCCACAGTTGCATCAGCCTGTCGGCCAAGCAGGGCCAGGGCATTGATTTGCTACGCGAGCACCTCAAGTCATGCATGGGTTATCAACAGACCAGCGAAAGCACCTTTAGCGCCAGACGCCGCCATTTACAGGCACTTGAGCAAGCCAGCCACAGTTTGCACAATGCTTATGAACAACTTGTCCACAGCCGCGCTGGCGAGCTGGTAGCCGAAGATTTGCGCATGGCCCAGCAGCAGCTGGGCGAAATTACTGGCGAGTTCAGTGCCGACGATCTGCTTGGCCGGATTTTCTCGAGTTTCTGCATCGGTAAATGACGCCCGCTTTTGCCGGATGCCAATGCTAGAATCATGGCCTTTCCGTCAAAATCGCAGGAGCGATCCATGTTGTCACGCCGTTTGAAACTCGTTGTCCCCGTAGCCCTGTCCCTGCTGCTTGCCGCCTGTGGACAGGAAGCCGAAAAAAAGTCGGCCAAAACCCTCTACCTTGAAGGTTATCAACAGCTGAGTGCCCCGACCGCCCAGTACAACTTCAATGCCGACATCAAACTGGATGGCCATCAGCTGGAACCCATGCTGGCGGATGTCAAGCTGACGCTCAAGGGAGCAGCGGATATCGAACGCAAAAAGTTCGAGATCATCCCGGAAGTCAAGGCAGCCATGTTCCAGATCACACTGCCCCTGAGCCTGGACCTGAAACAACAGCATCTGATGCTGGACCCTTCCGATATCATCAGTGCCATGCAGATGTTTCAGCCGGGCGCAAGCGGAGTGGTGGAACGCTATAAAAACAAGTATGTCCGGCTGCAGAAAGCCAGCTTCAAGCTGGATGAGGAACAGCAGCAAGAAGTCGACAGCGCTCTTGGCGTTGCAGGCGAGGTACTGGATATCGTTTTTGACGTGGCGGAAAAAGTCAGCCAGGATCTGCCTGAAAGCAGCTTCCAGCTGCAGGAACTGGGCGACTCCGGCAAGCATGCCGGTGCTGTTACCGCCGTCACCCTGACATTGACAGCTGAGCAAAGAAAAAAGCTTGAGGATGACATGTACATCCAGGTCAGGCAGCGAATCACTGAAAGCGACAGCATTCCCGACGAGATCAAGGAAAACATCATCGTCGCAATGGAGGAAGCCAAAGCTGCTGAGCAAGTCCAGGAAAATACCGATTCAATCATCTATCTCAACGACAAGGGCCAGATTGTCCGCATCAATGACCGCTACGCCTACACTGTGGAAGGCAAGCAGGCACTGGTCGACCTGCATGTGGTACTGAGCAATTACGGCCAGGCCCAGTTTGTCATCACTCCGCCGGAAGAGCGGATCATCGACCTTGATGAGGAAGAAATTGCCATCATCCAGTTTCTGATGGGCAAATAAATCCTTCCCGGTTTCACTCGGGGGTCGATCGTCCGGTCGGCCCCGTCCTTTCCCGGTTTAACCATTTCCCTCTCCTTATCCTTGCCTGAGATCGGCCATATTTCTGTGCTTGGCATAAAATTCTGGCAGGACAAGCCCTGTGGATAACCGGACATGGAGCTGGTTGGTAACTCGTACCGAAAAGTCTGCATAACCCCGCCTGTGGATAACCGTTTGGGTTGTCCACAGGACATGCAAAGGATTCGCTACTGGTTACCAAGCCGTTACCAGCAGACTTATCAATTATGTAACATAATGAAAAATAAGGGAAAAATCATTATATCCACAGAAGTTATCCAGTCTAAGAATAATAATAAAAACAAGCTTTTCTTTATTTAAAGTTTATTTTGATCTTTTTGAGCAGACAGCTTATTCCTCAATGCTTTTTACCCGTGATGCGCAAGGTGCTAGAATTGCCCCTTTGGCCCATAACATGCTTTTCAGCCCACGAAGCCCTGGTCCCCGGCCGGAAACCGGCAGAAAATGACAGCAGCTGCCCGGTCAACAGATATTTTGAGGTACAAGGTGGATTACCCTTCCCGTTTTGATGTCATTGTCATTGGTGGCGGCCATGCCGGCACCGAAGCCGCATTGGCAGCTGCCCGCATGGGCAGTAAAACCCTGCTGCTGACCCACAACATCGACACGCTGGGGCAGATGAGCTGCAATCCGGCCATCGGCGGTATCGGCAAAAGCCATCTGGCCAAGGAAATCGATGCCCTGGGTGGTGCCATGGCAATGGCTGCCGATCATGCCGGCATCCAGTTCCGCGTGCTCAACAGCCGCAAGGGTCCGGCAGTACGTGGCACCCGCGCCCAGACTGATCGCGCCCTGTACAAGGCATTTATCCGAAACATGCTGGAAAACCAGCCCAGTCTCTGGCTGTTCCAGCAGGCAGTTGATGATCTGCTGGTTGAGCAGGACAGCATCCGGGGCGTGGTGACCCAGATGGGTGTGCGTTTTTATGCCGACAGTGTGGTGCTGACTACAGGTACCTTTCTTGGCGGAACCATTCATATCGGAATGCAGAACCAGCCCGGTGGTCGTGCCGGTGATCCACCCGCACTGGCGCTGGCCCGGCGGTTGCGGGAGCTGCCGCTGCGCATTGGACGGCTGAAAACCGGCACACCACCGCGCCTTGACAGCCGCAGTATCGATTTTTCAAAACTGATCGAGCAACCGGGAGACACACCCCTGCCGGTCATGTCCTATCTGGGCAAGGTCGAGCAGCATCCCGAACAGGTCAGTTGCTGGATTGCCCATACCAACGAACGTACCCATGAAATCATCCGTGCCGGCCTGGACCGCTCACCGATGTATACCGGGGTCATTGAAGGTGCCGGGCCCCGTTATTGCCCGTCGATTGAGGACAAGATCACCCGCTTTGCCGACAAGGATAGCCATCAGATTTTTCTTGAGCCGGAAGGACTGCAAACCCGCGAAATCTATCCCAACGGCATCTCGACCTCGCTGCCTTTCGATGTTCAGCTGGAGCTCGTGCGTTCCATGGCCGGGCTGGAGAATGCCTACATCATGCGGCCGGGCTATGCCATAGAGTACGATTACCTGGACCCGCGAGACCTGAAGCACAATCTGGAGTGCAAGCACATCACCGGGCTGTTTTTTGCCGGTCAGATCAATGGCACCACAGGTTACGAGGAAGCCGGCATCCAGGGCCTGCTGGCCGGCTGCAATGCCGCCCTGCGGGCACAGGGCAGGGACAGCTGGACGCCAAGACGCGATGAAGCCTATGTTGGCGTACTGGTGGATGATCTGATCACCCTGGGTACCAAAGAGCCCTATCGAATGTTCACTTCACGCGCGGAATACCGGCTGATCCTGCGCGAGGACAATGCCGACATGCGTCTGACTGAAAAAGGCCGCGAACTGGGGCTGGTCGATGATGTGCGCTGGGCCGCCTTTGTTGCCAAGCGCGAAGCGATCGAGCAGGAAGAGCAGCGCCTGAGCACCACCTGGGTACGTCCGGGCACACCACAGGGCGATGCGTTGGCCGCGCACTTTAACATTCCGCTGTCACATGAGTATAATCTGTTGAATTTGCTGGCCCGTCCCGAAGTGGACTATGCCGGATTGCAACAGGTTACTGGCAACGGTCTGGCCGATCAGCTGGCCGCTGAACAGGTGGAAATCCGAACCAAATATGCCGGTTACATTGCCCGCCAACAGGAAGAAATTGCCCGGTTGCGGGCCAGCGAAAATATAGACTTGCCCGCTGATATCGATTACTGGAGCATTTCCGGGTTGTCGCGGGAAATCCAGCAAAAACTGACCGACATACGTCCGGCAACACTGGGCCAGGCGTCACGGGTACCCGGAGTCACACCGGCAGCCATTTCCCTGTTGATGATCCAGTTGAAAAAACGTCAGGCCGGACAGGCCCTGGAGTCTGCTGATCCATGAGCATCAGTCCCGCACAGCGTCAGTCACTGATTGACGGTGCACAACAATTGCAGACCGGGCTGGAGCAACACCAGCTTGAGCAGCTGCTCGCCTACCTGGCGTTGCTGATCAAGTGGAACAAGGCCTATAACCTGACCGCCGTACGCAACCCGGATGAGATGGTTTCGCGCCATCTGCTCGACAGCCTGAGCGTTTTGCCTCATGTCCGCGAGGGTGGGCAACGCTGGCTGGATGTGGGCAGTGGTGGCGGCATGCCCGGGATCATCCTGGCCATCATGCTGCCGGAAAAACAGTTTGCATTGCTGGACGGCAATGGCAAAAAGACCCGCTTCCTCACCCAGGTCAAGCTGGAGCTGGGCCTGGCCAATGTGCAGGTATTCCACCAGCGTATCGAGGATCATCAGGTTGATACCGCCTACGACGGCATCATTTCCCGCGCGTTCAGTTCACTGGCCGATTTTACCGGCTGGACTTCCCATGTCGGCAACGCCGATACCTGCTGGCTGGCAATGAAAGGTGTGGAGCCGGACGACGAGCTACAACAGCTGGGGGGCGAGTTTGTGGTACGAGAATGCCATAAACTGTTTGTGCCCGGTTGCCAGGGACAGCGTCATCTGCTGGTACTGGCCCGAGAAGACGGAGAACACTGACATGGGCAGGGTCATTGCGGTTGCCAACCAGAAAGGCGGAGTGGGGAAGACCACCACCTGCATCAACTTGGCCGCCTCGCTGGTAGCGGCCAAACGTCATGTGCTGGTTGTGGACTTGGACCCGCAGGGCAACGCCACCACCGGTAGCGGCATCGACAAGCTGGATCTGGAATATTCCGTGCTGGATGTCCTCACCGGACAGGCCAGCCTGGTCGATGCCATGCACTACTCCGAGCAATGCGGTTATCAACTGTTGCCGGCCAACCGTGACCTGACCGCTGCCGAAGTGGTGTTGCTGGATGTGCCACAGCGTGAATCCAGACTCAAGGATGCACTGGCCCCGGTGCGTGGCAACTATGATTACATCCTGATCGACTGTCCGCCGTCGCTGAACATGCTTACCGTCAACGCGCTGGTCGCGGCAGATAGCGTGCTGATTCCGATGCAGTGCGAATACTATGCCCTGGAAGGACTGACCGACCTGATCGGCAGCATCCAGCGCATTACCGAGAGCCTGAATCCGCAGCTGGAGATCGAAGGCATCCTGCGTACCATGCACGACCCGCGTCTGAGTCTGGCGATGGATGTGTCGGAACAACTTAAAGAACATTTTGGTGATTTGCTGTTCAATACCCTGATTCCGCGCAATGTGCGTCTGGCTGAGGCACCCAGCCACGGCATGGCGGTGCTGGGTTATGACAAGCAGTCAAAGGGTGCACTGGCCTATCTGGCGCTGGCTGGCGAATTGGGCCGGCGTCAGCGGGAACGCCAGCGCAGCCAGAAACAGTAACAGGAAAGAAAAATGGCAGTGAAGAAAAGGGGACTGGGACGTGGTCTGGATGCCCTGCTGGGCAGCAGTACGGCACGACCGGTACCGGATGCAGCGGGCGAACCGGCAGATGCGGGCTTGCACAGCATTGCCCTGGACCTGATCCAGCCGGGAAAATACCAGCCGCGCAAGGACATGGACCCGTCAAGCCTTGAGGAATTGGCACAATCGATCAAAGTGCAGGGCATCATGCAGCCGATCGTGCTGCGTACGGTTGCTGCCGGCAAGTATGAGATCATCGCCGGTGAACGGCGCTGGCGTGCAGCCCGTCTGGCCGGGCTGGACAGGATAGACGCGATTGTGCGTGAAGTGCCCGACGAAGCGGCCATCGCCATGGCGCTGATTGAGAATATCCAGCGTGAAGACCTCAACCCGGTCGAAGAAGCGGTAGCGCTGCACAGGCTGCAGCAGGAGTACGAACTGACCCAGCAGGAAGTTGCCGATGCCGTCGGCAAATCCCGCGCAACGGTTGCCAACCTGTTGCGCTTGCTGGCTCTGCCGGAAGAGGTCAAGACGCTGGTCGCTCATGGCGATATCGAAATGGGACATGCCCGCGCGATTCTTGGCCTGCCGGCCGAACAACAGGCCGAAGCGGCCCGGCATGTGGCCGCGGAAGGCATGACCGTGCGCCAGACCGAGGCCCATGTGCGTGCCGTGCAACAACCCAAAAGCGAGCCGCAGGTCAAACCGGAAGATCCGGATATCCGCCGGCTGGAGCAAAAACTGGCCGAACGCCTGGGTGCCATGGTGCGTATCCGTCATGGTGCCAAAGGCAAGGGCCAACTGGTGATCCAGTATGCGTCGCTGGACGAGCTGCAGTCGGTACTGGCCCGCATGCACTGAGCCTGATGCTTTTCGGAGCAAGACTTTAGTCGCAAAAAAAAGGGCAAATCGATACCAGGCCGACCCTTGGTCACAAAAAGTGACATTTGAGTTGAATGCAGAGCCCGTGCGCCCTATACTCTCTGCGCAATTTTGTAGTGGCGAAGGTCAAACGCTACAAGCCGGTTAAAGGAGTCCGATGATGGCAATCCGCAACAGGATTCCGTTCTGGCAACTGGAAGCGTTCCCTGTCCTTCTGTTGCAACTGGCAGTCAGCCTGTTGCTGGCAGTGCCGGCAACCTTGTTGCTGGATGCGGTTGCCGGCTACTCGGTAGTGCTGGGCGGATGTATCGCCTGGCTGCCCAATGCCTGGTTTGTGCGCAAGGCGTTCATGTACCAGGGGGCGCGATCGGTGACTGCGGTGATCCAGTCATTCTGGTCGGGTCTGGCGGGAAAAATGATTTTGACGGCAGTGCTGTTTGCACTGGCGTTCGTGGTAGTGCAGCCGTTGAACGTGGCCGGCCTGTTTGCCGGTTTCGTCCTGGTTCAACTGACTGGAGCGGCGTCACTGCTGTTAATGAAAGGTTTCTAAAGCGTTAGCATCTGAGGCAACTATGGCAAACAGCAATGCTGAGTACATTCAGCACCATCTGCAAAACCTGACTTACGGTAAAATCGACGGCGTTTGGCGCTTTGCCCAGACTGCAGAAGAAACCCAGCAAATGGGCTTCTGGGCCATTCACGTGGACACCATGGCGATGTCCCTGCTGATGGGCTTTGTCTTCCTCTACCTGTTCCGCCGGGTGGCCAAGATGGCCAACAGTGGCGTACCGACCGGCCTGCAGGGCTTTGTCGAGGTGGTGGTCGAGTTCGTGCAAAACATGGTGCGTGACACCTTCTACGGCCGCAACCCTCTGATTGCTCCGCTGGCGCTGACCATCTTCACCTGGATCCTGCTGATGAACAGCCTGAAATGGATTCCGGTTGACGTCATTCCGGGCATCGCTGATGCACTGGGTGTACCCGCATTCAAATACGTTCCGACTGCCGACCCCAACGCAACTTTCGGCATGTCCATCGGCGTATTCCTGCTGATCATTTTCTACAGCATCAAGGTCAAGGGCTTTGGCGGTTTCAGCAAGGAGCTGGCCTTCACCCCGTTCAACCACTGGTCGCTGATTCCTTTCAACCTGTTCCTCGAAATTCTCGGCCTGCTGACCAAGCCGTTCAGCCTGGCGCTGCGTCTGTTTGGTAACATGTACGCCGGTGAGGTGGTGTTCATCCTGATTGCACTGCTGCCTTTCTGGGTACAGTGGACCCTTTACGGCCCATGGGCGATCTTCCATATTCTGGTGATCCCGCTGCAGGCCTTCATTTTCATGGTGCTGTCGATCGTTTACCTGAGTGCAGCCCACGAAAGCCATTGACGCGCAAGAGAGCGTTGATTTAAACCTCTAAACTGTAAAACCTAAACCTGAAAACTCTAGGAGTAAACCATGGGAATCGTAATCCTTTCAGCTGCCATCATCATCGGTCTGGGTGCACTGGCTACCGGTATCGGCTTTGCCCTGCTGGGCGGCAAACTGCTGGAATCCACTGCACGTCAGCCAGAACTGGCGCCATCCCTGCAAACCAAAACCTTCATCATGGCCGGTCTGCTTGACGCCGTTCCAATGATCGGTGTTGGTATCGCCATGTACCTGATCTTCGTTGTTGCTCCAACAGCAGGCTGATTGCGCGATTTCATGATTACGGCAGGCAGATGACCTGCCGTAGGACGTTATCTTTGGATAAACAATGAAATAGCATGGGGTACATCGATGGCTATTAACCTGACGCTTTTGGGTCAATTGATTGCCTTCGCTATTTTTACCTGGTTTTGCATGAAGTTTGTATGGCCGCCGATCACGGCAGCCATGGATGCACGCCAGAAAAAAATTGCTGAAGGCCTGGATGCAGCCGGACGTGCCGAGCGCGACCTGAAGCTTGCTCAAGAAAAAGCTGCTGACATGCTGCGGGAAACCAAACAGTCTGCTGCCGAAATTATTGAAAAAGCCAACAAGACTGCTAACGAAATAGTTGAAGAGGCCAAGCAACAGGCACGCGCTGAAGGCGAACGTCTGCTGGCTGGTGCAAAAGCCGAGATCGACCTGGAAGTGAACCGCGTCAAAGACGACCTTCGCAAACAGGTTTCAGTACTGGCTATTGCAGGTGCTGAAAAAATCCTCGGTTCCGCCGTGGACGCCAAGGCACACAATGATCTGGTCGAGCAACTGGCCACTGAACTTTAAGCGAGGCAAGCGATGCTGAATATCAATACGCTTGCAAGACCTTACGCCAAGGCTGCTTTCGAGCATGCTTCGGCAGCCGGGCAGGAAGAGGGCTGGGCATCAATGCTGTTGCTGGCCAGCAGCCTTGTCGAAGCTCCCGAAGTGGTTCAGCAACTGGGCAACCCGTCGCTGAACAAGCAGGCAAAGGTCGAGTTTCTATTGCAGCTGTGCGGAAAAGAAGCGGATAAGGATTTTGCCAATTTTCTCCATGTACTCGGAGAAAACGGCAGGCTTTCTCTGCTCCCCACCATCAATGAGCTGTTTGCTGCACTGGTTGCAGAAAAAAACCGTGCCGTTGAGGTGGAAGTGCAGTCTGCTTTCGAATTAAGCGCTAAACAACTGAAAACACTGGCTGCCGCCTTATCCAAGCGGCTTGATCGTACCGTTCAGCCCAAGGCGACTGTAAACCCCGCTTTAATTGGCGGCCTGTTTATCCGTGCTGGTGATTTGGTCATTGACGGCTCGGTCCGCGGCAAGCTGGACAAGCTCGCCGAAGCGTTGAAATCCTGATTTGGGGACATATGGCATGCAGCAACTGAACCCTTCTGAAATTAGCGAAATCATCAAGCAGCGTATTGCCAAGCTTGATGTTTCTGCTCAAGCCCGCAATGAGGGCACCATCGTCAGCCTGTCTGACGGTATCGTACGTATCCACGGCCTGGCCGATGTGATGTACGGTGAAATGATTGAATTCCCTGGCGGCATCTACGGCATGGCACTGAACCTGGAGCGTGACTCCGTTGGTGCAGTGATCCTGGGTGCCTACACCGGTCTGACCGAGGGCATGAGTGCCAAGTGCACCGGCCGCATCCTGGAAGTCCCGGTAGGTCCGGAACTGCTGGGCCGCGTGGTTGACGCCCTGGGTAACCCGATTGACGGCAAAGGCCCGCTGGACACCAAACTGACCGACGCGGTTGAAAAGGTTGCTCCAGGCGTGATTTGGCGTAAATCCGTCGACCAGCCGGTACAGACCGGTTACAAGTCCGTCGACGCCATGATTCCGGTTGGCCGTGGTCAGCGCGAGCTGATCATTGGTGACCGCCAGATCGGCAAGACCGCCCTGGCTGTTGACGCCATCATCAACCAGAAAGACAGCGGCATCAAATGTGTGTACGTGGCCATCGGCCAGAAGCAGTCCACCATTGCCAACGTCGTACGCAAGCTGGAAGAAACCGGCGCCCTGGCCAACACCATCGTGGTGGTTGCCAGTGCCTCCGAGTCTCCTGCCCTGCAGTACCTGGCTCCCTACTCCGGCTGCACCATGGGCGAATACTTCCGCGATCGCGGTGAAGATGCCCTGATCGTGTATGACGACCTGTCCAAGCAGGCAGTGGCCTACCGCCAGATCTCCCTGCTGCTGCGTCGTCCGCCAGGACGTGAAGCCTACCCGGGTGACGTCTTCTATCTGCACAGCCGTCTGCTGGAGCGCGCATCCCGCGTATCCGAAGAGTACGTTGAGCAGTTCACCAACGGCGAAGTGAAAGGCCAGACCGGTTCCCTGACCGCCCTGCCAATCATTGAAACCCAGGCGGGTGACGTTTCCGCGTTTGTTCCGACCAACGTGATTTCCATCACTGACGGTCAGATCTTCCTGGAAAGTGCCATGTTCAACGCGGGCATCCGTCCTGCGGTCAACGCCGGTATCTCCGTATCCCGTGTTGGTGGTGCGGCCCAGACCGACCTGATCAAGCGACTGTCCGGCGGTATTCGTACTGCACTGGCCCAGTACCGCGAGCTGGCGGCTTTCGCCCAGTTTGCTTCTGACCTGGACGAAGCGACCCGCAAGCAGCTGGAGCATGGTCAGCGCGTAACCGAGCTGATGAAGCAGAAGCAGTATGCGCCGATGTCCATCGCTGAAATGGCCGTATCCCTGTATGCAGCAGAACGTGGCTACCTGGCCGATGTGGAAGTCTCCAAAGTTGGTGCGTTTGAAGAGGCCCTGCTGGCCTGGTTCAAGCGTGAAAAAGCCGACTTGATGGCAACCCTGAACAAGGAAGCTGCCCTGAAACCGATTGATGCCCAGCTCAAGGAAGGCGTCGAGCAGTTCAAGGCAACTCAAAGCTGGTAACACGCAGCGGGAGCCTGGCTCCCGCCTGCTAACCTGAAAGGTGTCAAATGGCAGGCGCAAAAGAGATTCGCACCAAGATTGCGAGTATTAAAAATACGCAAAAGATCACCAGCGCCATGGAAAAGGTGGCGGTCAGCAAGATGCGCAAAGCACAACAGCGCATGGCTGCAGGCCGTCCCTATGCAGAACGTATTCGTCAGGTTGTCGGTCATCTGGCCGATGCCAACGCCGAATACAAGCATGACTTCATGGTGGAGCGTCCGGTCAGGAAGGTAGGTTATATCCTGGTTTCTACCGACCGTGGCCTCTGTGGTGGCCTGAACTTTAACCTGTTCAAGAACCTGATCCAGAACATGCAGGAATGGCAAAAGCAGGGTGTCGAAGCCGAGCTTTGCATCATCGGCAACAAGGGTGCCAGCTTTTTCCGTCCATACGGCATGGAAATCAGTGCAACCGTTGGTGGTCTGGGTGAAGAGCCCGAGATCAGTCAGCTGATCGGTAGTGTCAAGATCATGCTCGACGGTTTCCTGGAAGGTCGTATCGACCGTTTGTATCTGGTGTCGAACAAGTTCATCAACACCATGTCGCAGAAACCTGCTGTCGAGCAGCTGGTTCCTCTGGCAGTGGATGAAAAAGTGGAAAACAGCCGTCTGGGCTCATGGGACTATATTTATGAACCCGGCGCCAAGGAACTGCTCGATTCACTGATCATCCGTTACATCGAATCCCAGGTGTACCAGTCCGTGGTTGAAAACGTTGCCTGTGAGCAAGCAGCCCGGATGATTGCCATGAAGAACGCGACTGATAACGCCGGTGACCTTATTGATAACCTGCAACTGGTTTACAACAAGGCACGTCAGGCGGCTATCACCCAAGAAATTTCCGAAATCGTTGGCGGCGCTGCCGCGGTTTAGAACGGTTCAAATATTCAGAGGACCAGATATGAGCGGACGTATCGTTCAAATTATCGGCGCCGTAATCGACGTGGAATTCCCGCGCGAACAGGTTCCGAACATCTATGATGCCCTGCACGTGCAAGGCAAAGAAACCACCCTGGAAGTCCAGCAGCAGCTGGGCGACGGCATTGTCCGTACCATCGCCATGGGTTCCACCGAAGGCCTCAAGCGTGGCCTGGATGTGACCAACTCCGGCGCTGGCATCAGCGTTCCGGTGGGTGTAAAAACCCTGGGTCGCATCATGGACGTTCTCGGTAACCCGATCGACGAAGCCGGCCCCATCGGTGAAGAAGAGCGCTGGACCATCCACCGTGAAGCGCCAAGCTACGCGGACCAGGCTGGCGGCAACGAAATCCTGGAAACCGGCATCAAGGTCATCGACCTGGTTTGTCCGTTTGCCAAGGGCGGTAAAGTCGGCCTGTTCGGTGGTGCCGGTGTTGGTAAAACCGTCAACATGATGGAGCTGATCCGTAACATCGCCATCGAGCACAGCGGTTATTCCGTATTTGCCGGTGTGGGTGAGCGTACCCGTGAAGGTAACGACTTCTACCACGAGATGAAGGATTCCAACGTACTGGACAAGGTTGCCCTGGTATACGGCCAGATGAACGAGCCACCCGGCAACCGTCTGCGTGTAGCCCTGACCGGTCTGACCATGGCCGAGAAGTTCCGTGACGAAGGCCGTGACGTACTGTTGTTCATCGACAACATCTATCGTTACACCCTGGCCGGTACCGAAGTATCCGCCCTGCTGGGTCGTATGCCTTCCGCGGTTGGTTATCAGCCGACCCTGGCCGAGGAAATGGGCGTTCTGCAAGAGCGCATCACCTCCACCAAGACCGGTTCAATTACCTCAATCCAGGCCGTATACGTACCTGCGGATGACCTGACTGACCCGTCTCCAGCCACCACTTTTGCTCACCTTGACGCAACCGTGGTACTGAGCCGTGACATCGCCTCCCTGGGTATCTACCCTGCGATCGACCCGCTGGACTCCACCTCCCGTCAGCTGGATCCGCTGACCATCGGTCAGGAGCACTACGAGTGTGCCCGTGGCGTACAGTATGTCCTGCAGCGTTACACCGAGCTGAAAGACATCATCGCCATTCTGGGTATGGACGAGCTGTCTGAAGAAGACAAGCTGCTGGTGACCCGCGCGCGTAAAATCCAGCGTTTCCTGTCCCAGCCATTCTTCGTTGCCGAAGTGTTTACTGGCGCCCCGGGCAAGTATGTTTCCCTGAAAGATACGATCCGCGGTTTCCAGGGTATCCTCAATGGTGATTATGATGAACTGCCCGAGCAGGCGTTCTACATGGTCGGTTCCATTGATGAAGCCGTCGAAAAGGCCAGCAAGCTGTAACAGGCCGGGCTTTTTGATCAAGCAACCTGCTGGTGGGCAGAAACGCCCACCGGCAAAACACTGAGGCAAAGATTATGGCCATAACAGTACACTGCGATATTGTAAGTGCAGAGGAAGAGCTGTTTTCCGGCTTGGTTGAAATGGTAATTGCCCATGGTCACATGGGTGATCTGGGTGTACTGCCCGGTCACGCACCTTTGCTGTCCACCATCAAGCCCGGTCCCGTCCGTGTGATCAAACAGGGTGGCAACGAGGAGGTATTCTATATCTCCGGCGGCTTCATTGAAGTGCAACCCGATATGGTCAAGGTGCTGGCTGACACGGCAATCCGTGCAGACGACCTGGACGAGGCTGCGGCCATGGAAGCCAAGAAGGCTGCCGAAAAAGCCATTAACGCCAAGTCCGCCGATATGGACTACAGCACGGCTTCGGCACGTCTGGCCGAAGCGGCTGCCCAGTTGCGCACCATTCATGAACTGCGCAAAAACCGGCGCTAACTGTGTCGCAAATTCAAGAAAGGGTAGCCGTCAGGCTGCCCTTTTTTGTTTATACTGACCCGCATGCCGGAATCATGACAGCTGTCTGATTATTGACGTGCATGTTTTGTTACTTGCGATATAGCCCTGTCCGGGCGCTTTCATATTCTGCTTAAAATTTCCAGGAAGGCACCATGTCCCTTGATATTGTAATTTTGGCGGCGGGTCAGGGCACCCGTATGCGCTCAGCCTTGCCCAAGATCCTGCATCCAGTAGCCCACAAGTCCATGCTGGGTCACGTGGTTGATGCAGCGCGAGCACTTGGGCCGCAATCAATCCGGGTTGTGGTCGGGCATGGTGCGGAGCAGGTTGAGCAGACGCTTGCAGCACCAGACCTTGATTTTGTCCTGCAGGCCGAACAGCTGGGCACCGGGCATGCAGTGGCACAGGCCCTGCCGCATCTGGCAGCGGACACTGTCCTGATACTTTATGGCGATGTTCCCCTGATTCAGGTGGATACTCTCAAGGCCCTGCTGCAGCGCTGTGATGAACAGCGTGTCGGCCTGCTGACCGTGCTGCTGGATGATCCTGCCGGATACGGGCGTATCGTACGGAATGCGCATGGCGAGGTTGCTGCCATTGTCGAACACAAGGATGCCAGCCAGGAGCAGCTGTCCATCCGCGAGGGCAACACGGGCATTCTTGCCGTGCCGCGCATCAAGCTTGAGCAGTGGCTTTCCCGGCTGTCCAACGACAATGCCCAGGGTGAATACTACCTGACCGACATCATTGCCATGGCAGTGGCGGACGGCTTGCAAGTCGATACCGAAACCGCTACGGATGCCATGCAGGTGCAAGGAGCCAATGACCGGTTGCAGCTGGCCCAGCTCGAGCGTCACTACCAGAAGCTGCAAGTGGAACAGCTGATGCGTCAGGGCGTGACCCTGCGTGATCCGGCCCGTGTCGACATCCGCGGCGAGGTGGTTGCCGGGCGTGATGTGCTGATTGACGTCAACGTGGTACTGGAAGGCAAGGTGATTATTGAAGACGGCGTGACCATTGGCGCAAATACCGTCATTTGCAATACTGTCCTGCGCAAGGGAGCCGTGGTCAAGTCACATTGCCACCTGGAAGGTGCCGAGCTGGGTGAAGGTGCCGATTGCGGCCCGTTCGCCCGCTTGCGTCCGGGGGCGGTGCTTGGCAAGCATGCCCACGTCGGCAATTTTGTCGAACTGAAAAATGCCCGTATGGGCGAGGGTGCCAAAGCCGGACACCTGAGCTACCTGGGCGACAGCGAGATCGGGGCACGGACCAACATCGGTGCCGGCACCATTACTTGCAATTACGACGGTGCCAACAAGCACAAAACCGTCATGGGCGAGGATGTATTCATTGGTTCCAACAGCTCGATCGTTGCACCCGTGACGCTGGGGGATGGGGCGGTAACCGGTGCCGGATCGGCCATTACCAGCGATGTGCCGGCCGGAGCCCTGGCGATTGGACGTGGCAGACAACGTAATATCGAAGGCTGGCAGCGACCGAAGAAAGCCTAGGGTGAAGTTGCGCACGGGCTGCGGGGCAGCCCGTCAGCGCCAGCGCAGCAACTGATTTTCCTCGTTGATTTGCTGGTTCAGCGTCCAGTAATCATAGAGAACCCCAAGCAAGAACAACCCGCCGGTCAGAAGATAGAGCAGGCCGGTAATCCATTTGCCCTGGTACATGCGGTGAATGCCGAAAACACCGAGAAAAGTGAGCAGAATCCAGGCCAGGTTGTAATTGATACGCCCGCTCTGGAACTGGCTATTGGCATTACGGTCCATCGATGGAATCAGGAACAGGTCGACCAGCCAGCCAATGAAAAACAGCCCCAAGGTGAAAAACCACAGGGTTCCGGTCAATGGGCGGCCGTAATAGAAACGGTGGGAGCCCATGAAGCCGAAAATCCATAGCAGATAGCCCATGACCGGGCTGTGGCTGGGTGCCGAATAATGCATTGTGCAACCTCTACAAATTTCATGAAAACGGGATTCATGGTTAGAACAACAATTTTGCTGTTTGGTTTGATTTTATCTGCCTGCGCGCAACTGCCAGTGGATACCAGCCGGCAATCCGGCAGTTATGATCACCGTGTGCAATGGATTGTCTTGCACTATACCGCGGCGGGCTCGCAGCGCTCACTTGAGCTGCTGACCACAACGGATGTCAGCAGTCATTACCTGCTGGACGGCAAGCGGATATACCGTCTGGTTGATGAACGCCATCGTGCCTGGCATGCCGGTGACAGCCAGTGGCAGGGCCGGACATGGCTCAACTCCTCGACTATTGGCATCGAGATGGTGCATCAGGGCTATGTTGAAACCGCAGATGGCAGGCAGTGGCAAGTCTGGAACAGGGAGCTGGTTGATGCCCTGGTGCTGTTATTGAAAGATATCACTGCCCGTTACGGGATGGGAGTCGACAGCATTGTCGGGCATGCTGATATTGCTCCGCAGCGCAAGGTGGACCCGGGCCCGCTGTTTCCATGGTTCCGCCTGGCACAGGAGGGCCTGATCCGCTGGCCACTGCACGGAGATATTGTGCAACAGCAACCACTATTCGAGCGTGAATTGCCTGATCCATCGTGGTTTCAGCAACAGTTGCGGGCGTTGGGTTACGCCGTCGAGCCGACTGGCGAGCTGGACGGGCAGACCCGCAATGTACTTGCCGTTGTGCAAATGAAATACCGTCCACAGCTGTTCGATGGTGAACCTGATGCGGAAACGGCAGCGATACTATGGTCTTTGGTCAGACAACAGTCATCCTGAGGGTTTTTAATGCTTAACTTGCTCTGGTTCGGTTTTTTCCTGGTTGCCGCCATCGCCGGCGCAGCACAGTGGGTGCAGGGTGATCCGGGTGTCTGGGCGGCCATGGTGGAAAGCCTGTTCAGCATGGCCAAACTCTCGGTTGAAGTGATGATCCTGTTGTTCGGCACCCTGACCCTGTGGCTGGGTTTTTTGCGTATTGCCGAGCAGGCCGGGCTGGTCGAGCGCATCGGCACACTGCTGGGGCCACTATTCGCCCGGTTGATGCCGGAAGTGCCGCGCGGCCATCCGGCACTGGGCCTGATCACCCTGAACTTTGCTGCCAACGGGCTCGGGCTGGACAATGCCGCCACACCGATCGGCCTGAAAGCCATGCGTGAACTGCAAAGCCTCAATCCATCCTCGACCACCGCATCCAATGCGCAAATCCTGTTTCTGGTACTCAATGCATCATCACTCACCCTGTTGCCGGTTACCATATTCATGTACCGGGCGCAGCAGGGGGCGGTTGACCCGACGCTGGTGTTCTTGCCGATCCTGCTGGCAACCAGCGCCTCTACCCTGGTTGGCCTCTTCTCGGTTGCCGTGATGCAACGTATCCGGCTATGGGAGCCGGTGGTGCTGGCTTATTTGCTGCCATTACTGGGAGCGCTGGCGGTTTTTATCGTGATCCTGTCAGGTTTGAGCGCTGTGACTCTGGCCGCGGTCTCCTCGTTGCTGGGCAACCTGACACTGTTTGGCATCATCCTGTTTTTTCTGCTGCTGGGCACCTGGAAGCGGATACCGGTGTATGAGGCCTTTGTCGAAGGAGCCAGAGAAGGTTTTGATGTGGCTCGCAGTCTGCTGCCCTATCTGGTTGCCATGTTGTGTGCGATTGGTGTCTTGCGGGCATCCGGTGCGCTGGAGTTTGGCCTGGACGGGGTACGCTGGCTGGTAGAGTGGCTGCAATGGGACAGCCGTTTTGTGGATGCCTTGCCGACCGCGCTGGTCAAGCCGTTCTCAGGCAGCGCGGCACGGGCAATGCTGATAGAAACCATGCAGAGCCAGGGGGTTGACAGCTTTGCGGCACTGGCGGCGGCGACCATTCAGGGCAGTACCGAAACCACCTTCTATGTGCTGGCGGTCTATTTTGGTGCCGTTGGCATTCAGCGTGTGCGCCATGCGGTCGGTTGTGCCCTGCTGGCCGAACTGGCCGGAGTGATTGCGGCAATCATGGTGTGCTACTGGTTTTTTGGATAAACCGATGAAGATGAAAATGACGAGCTGTACCGGAATCGTGCTGGCGATACTGACAAGTGGTTGTGAAGCGGTGTTACCCGAACACGATCCGGCAATGGCCTGGGTCGATGTTGCCGGACGTGCCGGTTACAGTCTGTCCGCGAGAAGACTGGACGGTGTGAAGACTTCTGACGCGCGGTACTTCCAGCTGAGCCCGGGCCGGCATCAACTGGAGTTGCGCCTGGGTTATGAGCGCAAGGGCAGTGCCAGCGGTTCGCAGTGGCGCCACTGCCGGGTGGAGTTCGATTACGCCGGGTTCGCTGCCGGTCAGCGCTACTCGGTGTATGCCGTGGCCACGGGCTTTACCGTCCGCGTCTGGCTGCGGGACCAGAGCGGCGAACGGGTGCTGGAGAGCCGTTCGGTACGCTGTGGCAGCCAGTACTGAAAATAAATTTCAGCAGGGGCTTTACAAGCAGTTTTAAATCTGTAGAATACGCACCTCATCAAGCGGCGCATTATGGGTAGCTCAACCCAAGCAGTTGATTTTAAAACAAAAAATTTAAAATCAGGGGTTGACAAGAGAAAACAACTCTCTATAATGCGCAGCCTCAGTTGAGACGCAGTTCTGGTCTCACTGACATGTTCTTTAACAATTGAATCAAGCAATTCGTGTGGGTGCTTGTGTGAAATGATGGTCGCACTGATTATCAGCAACACAAGTTACTCTGTGAATTCATAGAGTTTTTTGCGATTGCTGAGCCAAGTTTAGGGTTAC
>WPCI01422455.1_pt1 | contig 25701 bp, 14 predicted proteins | sample 5399871 | NCBI WGS metagenome assembly WPCI01 (sample SAMN12869469, study PRJNA574797) | sludge metagenome | isolation source: wastewater treatment of pH7 | place: China:Beijing | collected 2019-05-20 | reverse complement strand
ACCGACCAGTCCCACCGGTCGTGGCAGTACAGCCCGCGAAACAGCCCCTCGTTGCCCGCGAACAACTCCGCCAGCGTATCGATGAACAAACTCTTGCCGAAGCGGCGCGGGCGGGAGAGGAAGTAATGCGTACCCTGCTCGATCAGGTTCAGCGCATGGGCGGTCTTGTCCACATAGTAGTAATCGTCCTCGCGGATCTTGGCGAAGGTCTGGATGCCGATGGGCAGTTTCTTGCGGGGCAGTACGGCGGACATGGCGGCTCCTGAAACGACGCGGGCAGGCTCAGGTCGATTCTACGACCTTTGCCTGCCCATGTCCCTGAAGCCCGGGCCTTCAGCGGCTGCACATCGCGCCCGGTCTGACGGTCACGCCTGCAGCCCTCCCGCGCATGCCCGGGCCTCCTGTCGCAGGACCGGGGCAGCAGCTGGTCAGTGCAGCGAAGTTGCCGGCGCAAACACCGGGTTGGCCTCGATGTGCAGCGGGGCGTCCGGGGTTTCCGCCGCCTGTGCGCCGGTCTCGGCCTCCGCCCCAACCGTCTCTTCACCTCGGCTCAGCCAGTGCAGGCTGCGCCCTTCATCGGCAAACCCGATACGCACCGACTGCGCATCGGTGTCCACGCCTTCGGGCCATTCGACCGTGGCATGGCGACCGGTGGCGTCGTCGATCACCCGCAGCCACACTTCGCCGTCCTGCCCACGCTCCTGCCAGGCCAGATAACGCCCGTCGCTGCTGATGCGCACGCAGCAGGCGTCCTGGGTGAAGGCGTCGAGCGGGGTTTCCTGGCGGGTGGCGCGGCTGGCCAGTTCCAGGGTGTGGATCTGGCGCTGGCCGCTGGCATCTACCTGATCCCAGGCAAGCAAACCCGCCTGCGCGTCGAGCGCCGGGCGTTCGGCCTGCGGGTCGGTCTTGTCGAACCACAAGCCGGTCACCAGCGCTTCGCGCAGCCCCGTTTCCAGATCGACCAGGTACAGGCCGGGACCGTTTTCGAGGTTGCTGGCCTGGGTGCGGAACACCAGCTTGCCCGCTTCGGTGGCGAAGTCGTAGTCCACCGTGTCGCCATCGGCCGGCTCGCCCCATGCGGTCTCGCTCAGGCGGCGGATGAGGCCGGTGGCGAGGTCGACGCTGTAAAGGTGCCGGGCGCCGTTTTGCACGCCGCGCACCAGGTTGGTGGCGCGGGAGAGGAACAGGGCGCGCTGCGCGTCGGCGGTGAGTTGGGGCTCGGTAAAGGGGGCGTTGGGTAAATTCCCATCAATTGTTCTAATTTGATGCAATGAGGAATGTGACGAAAATTCCTCATCTAAGCCATCTTTGAAATATCGCAGAGATTGACTTACATAAAATCCAGAACTAACCAAAGAATAATTGTGTATGTAGTGCGAAGGGAAACCATCCCAATTTCCAATAAGGTATCCAAATCGCGGACCAGAAACAGCCAATCCTTTATCGAAACAATAAGATCTAGGATAATCTGTATATTTTTTTGTGAAATGATAATTAATTTCAACGCACGACTGACAATTATCTAGCATCACAATTTCACCAGTTAAAACATCCCCAGCCATAACAACTGTCACCCCTTCGCGAACAAATTTATCAATAGTTCCATTGACAGTCCCATCAAAATGGTTGTCAAAATATGAGAGTGGTTTGCATTGCCCTGAAACTTGTCCGTTATCAACTGACGTCGATGGAACACCCCAAACCACATTCGAAATTGCTGACTGTGCAGATACAGTCACCGCTCTCACAGCAAAATAATAGCGCTCTCCATTTTGCAGATCCGCTACCGCCATGGTAGTGCCCAAAGACGCCGGTTGAGAAATCTTCCTGAAATACGTACCGGAAACACTCGGATCGATGCCGGGGGATGTCGATACGTAAACTTCATAGCTGCTCGCGCCCGAAACCTGAGTCCATTCGAGTCGAACAAACGCATTGCCTTGCTCTAACACGGATAAATGAGGCGGATACAGAATATCAAAATCATTTGCTCCTGCTGCTGCAGACACCTCTTTGGATGGTTTAGTTTCATCACGCCCAAAAATTGTCAACCCACTATTTAATGTTGCCGTGACAACAAAATAATAAGTTACACCATTTGGGAATGCTCCCTCAAAACTGTTTTCTAAAACAACTTTTGACCTCAAAAATATATTAGAGCCATTTAAATCAATCCCTGGGTCAGTATGATAAAAAACAGTGTAATTTTCAGCGCCAGCTACTGGATCCCAACTCAGTCTGATTTTTTCATGACCCGATGTAGCTTTTACATTTCTTGGTCCTGAAACGAGTGGAGTAAAATCATACAAATATCTTGTTAAGTAACCATAATCGCTGAATGAGTGCACGCCAGTCCATTCTAAATCATTGTGATGATGGCCAAAAAAATCAAGATTATATCTTCCTGGAGGAACATCCGGAAAGAAGTAATTTACAGTCCAAGCATTTGAGTCCGACGAATCGATCCGCATCGGACCAAAAAAACCTCTAGTCTCATTACTGCCTTCACCAATCCGAATCGACAACCCAGACGTTTCCTTTGGTATTTTTATACTACCCTCTAACGAAACGGTACTGCGCACTAAAGCCTTTCCAGTCGCCGTTTCCTGCACCATGAAGCAGTTCGCAATATGCGCTGGCGATTTGTCCTTCAAACTCTTCTGCGTAAGATCATTGATCCTCGCCCAACCATAAACTTTACCTAGAACGGCAATTTTCTCTTGCACTGCAGACAAAAACATTGCCGCCTTTAGAGGAGGGGGATAAGGTTTTCTGCTCAACTCAAAACGAGCAACAGTATCCCATCTCAACTGCCATTCTCTTAGACCTTGAATAGTTTCAATGTACTTCAACGGATCGCCTGTAGTAATTATGGCAACCCTATATGCAAAATTATTTTTCCGGAAAACGCTTTGGCTCATGTGCGAGACTAAAATAGCAAACTGCTGAACTACATCAGACGCAGCCAACTCGACTGTTTTATACTCGATGACCCCCTCGTCTCTATGAATTTGCTCTGTTACTTTTCTAATTTGATAACCTAAAACCAAGACTTTTTGAATAAGCGCTCGTACTGCAGCATAATCTGGCTCATGACTTGTCGCAATATCGACTAGCAAACCTTTGACATTTTCATCAATTGCAGCACTTTCTTTAGAATAATCAGGCGTTAAATTACTGGCTAAGCCAAGCACATCTGACAGTAGCAAAAAAATGTTGGTGTAAGCACTTTTATATATCGCATCTAAAAGTGCTGGATCTTGGGTACCCAACTGAACAGCCAAGTCTTGACTGAACATGTAGCCACCAGAAATAAAAGTTATCGGATCGAACTGGGCAAAGCACATGCGCTCACGGTTTCCACTACCATTGAGCGTCCAGTAAGACTTACTTGAAAATGGATCTTTTTTGCAGTTCCACGCCCACCCTTCGTCGCATTTTACAAGGGACTCGTAAGAGTCAGTCGCAAACCACTTCCAAAAAGCTGCCTGCGTCTCAAGCAATCCAGACTGTCTTAATGATTCATCAATCCTGCTTGTTGGTGAAAAAATAAAACTATTAAACAATCCAGAAAGCGGATTTGGCTCTAGTATTTCATACTGATAATCATCTAGCTTGTTCAAAGCCACTGCACTATCGTCAACATATTTATCGATCCCATTTCGGCCGCTCAGAACAATCTTACCCTCTCGATCATACTGCGTTGAAGAGACTCCAACACGAATAAATGGAACCTTGGAAAACGGAAATACATCTTCACTATTTACCAATTCAAGTTGTCGCCCAGTGTGCAAAGTCTTTTCCTGTTTATACCATTCCGATTCGTTCGTTTGTGGTTCTGCCATGGCACTCATCATCAATTGAGTTTGACCTGAACTCTCTTCTACTAATTTTGCAGTGAGCTCTAAAAGGACGTCAGCAATTAAATAATTTAACTGCTCATCTCTATTTAGCGCCTTGCCCGTCGAGAATCTAGTCTGAATCTGCGATATCAAAGAATCAAATTCAGGAATTGCAGCCAAGATGCTTTTAAGCTTCTCATAGCCAAGACTATCGATGGTCGATGCACTGATTTGATCTAGTACAAGTACGGTAGCTGTAGATGTAGGAGAAACATCAATTCGGTTACTTCCAGACTCGATTAAACCGTAAGCTATTAATTCATTATTATTTCCACGAACCTCGGAAACTGAGTTTGTATCTGGTGTTGTCAAGCCATTAGACAAAAAATCTGAACGATTTAATGCCTCCTCACCTAATGCTGGATGGTGTATTTTTACATTTGAACCGCTTAATATGTCAATAGGATCCATAATATTTGTGATATGTATTTCCGGTGGCACTCCACTCCCACTCCCCTCCCAACTCACCGTCAGCCCCAGATTCACATACGCCGAATACCCATGCACCAGAATGTAATACTCACCCGGAAAAGGCGTCTCGAACAGGCAGTCCTCGCGGGTGCCGATATTGTCGGAGAAGCAGTCATTAAGGCTCAAGGTCGGCTTGCTGCCCCGTTTTACGTACAGATCCGGATCGCCGCCCTCGCCCTGGGTGCCTATGCGCAGGTTGCGCACGCCGTCGGGCACGACGACCTTGAAGTATTTGTATGAGTCCTGGCCATCGCTCAAACCGGTGACCGACCCGGTGGCTTCCTGTCCGTTCGTGCTCATGCGCAGCGTCGGAACGTCCTGCCCTCCGCCCCCAATCAGATCATCGAGCGACATGCAAGCCCTTTCCCGCGACGCGGCATCGCCCCGTGTGTTGCTGATCGCGTCAGCAAGTAGGTTGCCATCGGTAATGTTCGGCGCATTGGCCCCAAGCGCCTCCATGCGTGTCACGAAATGCCGGGCCACTGCCTTGCGGTTCTCCAGCACCGCAATGTCCTCGCCCTCCGTGCCGTCATGGATGCCCATCGCAATCGATGCCAGCGAACTGACGCCGCTGTCCAGCCAGAACTCATAAAAGAACCAGCCCGCCTCATCCGGGTCACGGCCATACAGTTGCTGGTACAGGTTGCGGATCAGCTCCCGGCTGCTCATGCTGCCGAAACGCTGCTGGTACTCCGGCGAATTGCCGAAGGCGTCGATGATCGCATCCAGATTACCGCCCGCCCCCGCCAACTGCCCCTGCCAGTACGACAGCCCGCCGGTATCGGCCGGACGGCCGTAGTAAGCAATGTAAGCAGAGAGTACGCGCTCTTCATACGCACTGAAACTGCGCGACTGACACGTTTGCTGTGCAAACGCCGCTCCACTCAACCCCGCGAGCATCAGCAGGCACAGCAGATGGACGATGAATGCCGCAGCACGCAAGCGCCCCCCTTTCAAGACAGGCCGCTCTTGCACGACCCCGACAGGACTGGAAAACAACATGACGATGGATCCTCCAACTGGATGAACAGGCGTTTTACAGCCAAACGCCAAGCATGTGCCACGCAAACACAGGTGCATTCGCTTATAACATGTGGATTGTCAGATTTTCGAGACGACTTGCTGTCGAGTGTGACAAAGTTGGCATTCAAGGGCTTTTTCAAGAGCCGTTCCATGACTTGACTGCAACACTGCTTCGGTCGGGTTTCTGCCGCGCTTGCGATTCGCGTATAGTCGTCCGGTTAATGAATCCGGAGTGCCCCACCATCAACTGCACTTACGCGGCAAGAGGCACTCCAACACCGACATGGCATCATGCAGATGAATTATTACCCGCACATCGACGGATTGCGCGCACTGGCAGTACTTGCAGTCATCATTTACCACCTTGACCCAGGCTGGCTCCCCGGCGGCTTCACCGGAGTGGACGTTTTTTTCGTGATCTCCGGGTACGTGGTGAGCGCATCACTCGCAAAGCGTGACAACTCGACCTTCGCCCGCTTCACGCTGCATTTTTATGCCCGGCGCTTCGTCCGTATCCTGCCCGCCCTGCTGGCCTGCCTACTCGCTACCAGTGTGGCAAGCACCCTGTTCATTCCCAAGGCCTGGCTGAGCGAAGCCAACGAGTGGACCGGTTTGGCAGCCTTTTTTGGCGTCAGCAACATCGTCCTGGCCCTGAACCAGGATGCTTACTATTCGCCACGCGCAGAGTTCAACCCCTTCATACACACTTGGTCGCTCGGTGTTGAAGAGCAGTTCTACCTGTTGTTTCCGCTGGTGTTTTTTTTGTGGGTCAAATGGCAGGGAGCACGGCGCCAGGCTGCGATGATGCTACTGGTTTTACTGACCATCGCCTCGATGACCTTCAGTTGGTGGCTCGTTCAGCGCAACCCGAACGGCGCCTTCTACTGGCTGTTCAGCCGGTTCTGGGAGTTGGCAGCAGGGGCGCTTCTGTTTCAGGTGACTGCTGCCATGGCATTTCCACTGAAGTGCTGGCCAGCCCTGCTGCGTCAGGGGCTTCAGTGGATGGGGCTTGCGCTGATCTGCCTCGGCATGCTCTTTTCCGATCTGAGCAGTTTCCCCCTTCCATGGGCCTTGCTTCCCGTACTCGGCTCGGTATTGCTTATTCTTGGCTTGAAGGGCTCACAAGGCGGGTTGCCTTTTACCATCCTTTCGAGCCCGCTCGCCGTCTGGGTCGGCCGCTTGTCCTATTCCCTTTATCTCTGGCATTGGCCGGTCTTTGCATTGCTACGCTGGACGACAGGGCTGGAAACGACTCCAACCCAACTGCTCGGGGTGGGGTTGACTCTGGTTTTGGCCGCTGCTTCATATGCATGGCTGGAGCAGCCGGTGAGAATTGCCCAAGCTGCCCGGCGCTGGCCAGACAGGGTTGTTGTACCGGGGGGCATCGTGGCGGTAGTGGTAGCTGCCGGCATCTCGCTCTGGACATTCACATCGCAAACCACGTTGAGCTTGAGCGTAACAAGCAACACTGCACAATGGTATCCGCATGCATACTCGGTACCCACCGACCAAGCCAGATGTGAGCTTCTCAGAGAAAACAATGAAGTGGGCGGAGCAGTACGGCAACGCTTCATTCCACAGGGCTGCGAAACCAGCGGGCGCAGGGTGTTCGTACTGGGCGACTCACATGCAGGGGCCTATCTTCCCATGCTGACACGACTGGTCCAGGAGCATGGACAGGAGGTCTGGCTGTACACACAGGGGGGGTGCGCCTACCTCAACCTCTTCAAGCCCATGTATGCGGAAGATACGGGGTGTGCCACATTTGCCCGGTCGGCGCACGATGACATTCTGGCTCAGCTTCGACCGGAGGACGTGGTATTTCTGCCCTCGCTCCGGCTAAGGCGATTCGGGGACCAGTGGAACCTGTTTCCACTTGACGACGTCCAGGCCAGCATGGATGGCCCCAAAGCGCGGGAGGACAGAAAGCATGCCGTCGAAGAAGGCAGGCTTGATCTTGCGTTGTTCGTATCACGAGGTGCTCGAATCATTCTTGAAGCCCCGAAGCCGATTTTCAAGGCCCCTGCTTTCCGGTGTTCAGACTGGTTCAACCAATCCAATCCAATCTGTGCCCCCGGACTGGAAGTCAGCCGGGAGGAGTTGCTGCGCTTCAGGGAGCCCGCGCTGCAAGCCCTGGAAATGCTTACCAGAAATGTAGACGGTACGACGCTCTGGGACCCTTTCGAGTTGTTATGTCCGAACGGGCCATCATGTTCAGCCGCCGACGAGGACGAACCACTGTTCTTTGATGGCGATCACCTCACGACAGCGGGTAACATGCGCGTCTATGACCACTTCGTCGCATGCCTGAAGAGTCCCGCAGCATGCGATTCAACCCACGCCAGGAATTGAGTCAACGCATTCCAGCAACGGCTCTGGCCTGCCGTTCAGCCATCCACTCACCTGAGGTATCGAAATGTGGAAAACACCTTCCCACTCAGCACAGACAGCACTGCTTGGACTGATTCTTTGCTCGCCCCTTGCGCATGCCAGCACCTGCACACCGGACACCTTCAGCGCCATCGACAATAACGTCCTCAGCGCCTATGTGGCGTACTACGGACGCCCAGCCGATGCAGCCGGTCTCCGCTACTGGTCCGGGCGCATGTCGAGCGAAGGTAGCCTGAACAGCATCATGGAAGATTTTGGAACATCCCAAGAATTCAACGACCGCTTTGGTGGCCGCACCCACGAGCAACTGGTGAGCGGAATTTACCATCAACTGTTCGGGCGTTCGCCTGAACCCGGCGGACTTGACTACTATGCCGCAGAACTCGCTTCGGGCCGGCGCAGCCTTCAGTCAATCGCACTCGATGTAATGTTCGGCGCCCAGGGAGATGATGCCAGGGTGATTGAACAACGACTTACTGCCGCACGTCATTTCACGATAATGGCTGAAATGCAGGATGCCGATCCGGCACGCTTCGATGCTGGAGCGATGTCATCTGTCTTGGCCAGTGTAGACACCTCCCCTGAAAGCAGCGACCGGGCATGTGCAAACTTTGACGCCATGCTTTCGGCTCTTGGAGGGATGGCTTACAGCAAGCACTTGACAGTATCCACCACCACAGACAGCAACAATGCCTGGTGTCGCGACACCTGCTCATTGCGCGACGCAGTCAACGAAGCAAACTCAACCAACGGCCCCGTATTAATCAACCTTCCTTCAGGTGTTTATACCCTGACACACCCGGAAGGTGATCTTTTCATTTCTGGAAACATTCACCTGAACGGGGATGGCACGGAAAGCACCATCATTGATGGTAACGGCCAGACCCGGATTTTCTGGCTGGAACAACCTACCGCACAACTGACGCTCAGTAATCTCGCGCTGCGCAACGGATTGCACGACTTTGGCGGAGCAATACTGAACAAAGGCCTGCTCACACTCGACCGAGTATCGATTCATGACAATATATCAACATTCAATGGTGGAGCCCTGATGAATGTAGGGAAACTTCACAGTTTCAGCACACATTTCATTGCCAATACAGCCTCAGGATCCGGTTTCGGCGGAGGTCTGGTTCATGAAAGCGGTGAGGCGCATCTGTACCTCAACACATTCTTTGAGAATCATGCAAGCCATAGCGGTGGGGCAATATTCAACCAATCCCTTCTATTTGTTAACGATACGGTTTTTGTCAAAAATACTGCCGCCATCAACGGGGGAGGAATCGAAACCACTGGCCCCGTCCATGTAGCAAGATCGTCATTTGATGCCAATACGGCCGATGATGGCGGCGCGATTTCTCTTCATGAAGGAGGGGTATTGACTGCCTACACGACCAACTTCAATGACAACCTCGCCATAGGACTGGACCTTGGCGGCGGTGGCGCAATCTTCAGCTATTTCGGTAACATTGAACTGAACAACACCCGGTTCATCAAAAACGTAGCCGATGGAGAAGGAGGCGGAGCCATTCAGAATCGGGGCAGGCTGGTGATTCGTGACAGCGACTTCCTCAATAACACCGCTCGCATGCACGACACCCCGCTGCTTGACTCGGCCGATGGTTTCGGTGGGGCCATTCTCGTAATTGAAGGCAGTCACGTTGACATATCGGGGTCACTTTTCAAGAACAATGATGCGGGAAACTCGGGAGGAGGCATATACAACGACCGATTCACCAGTCTCACCATCCGAAACTCAAGCCTTGAGTACAATACGGCTCGTGGGTTGTTCATACGGGGAGCCGGTGGATATGGAGGGGGCATTCACAACGAAGGCTTCTTGCATATTGAAGATAGCGTCCTGTCTTTCAACAGTGCAAAGGAAGCAGGCGGCGCGATCAGCCTCAACCAGTCTGCGGATGTATCTGCAGTTCGCACTGACATTACAGACAATACTGCATCAAACGGCGGGGGCATCGCTGCCTATACAGGGAAGCTTTACACTTCAAACGCTCTGATTGCCAGAAACACCGCCACTAAGGCGGGTGGCTTTGGAGGTGGGATACTGGTCGGAGCGTCTGACAACCTGCTTGAAGATACCCATGTTCGGAACAACCACGCTGCCGTCGGAGGTGCTTTCTCCATCAACAGCGGTGGAACAGTCAGGGTTTTTCGCAGCACCATCGAGCATAATACAGCCAATGATGACGGCAGCGCATTCATCAATTTCAGTGGTGGGCGCGTCGAGTTACTCGACAGCATGATTACCGGCACATACAGGAATCACCACGGCAGCACCTTTGTCGATCAGGGAGGCAATACCTACCGTCCCTGACCCCCTACAAACTATTAACCCGGCCCTTAAGACGTTACCACAAAGTTTCATCACATAAAGCAGCCTTCAGCATTTGTGTGGCCGGGGTTTCTTCAGGAAAAACGTAGGAAAACTTCTTGTGAACGGCTTAGTGAGGTGGGAAGCGTGAATGCGACAAGGGGTGAGGCTGGTTTTCTTTGAGGTGGTATGCGTATGTGTTCAGGTGATGGAAAGGCGTCTTCATTGTTGGCGAAATGGATGGATGAGGGGGGATTCAGATGCGGGCAGTGCGGGGACGCTCGGCTTGTTTTGACGGCGGAAGCGGTGGTGTGCCGTGGTTGCACGGCGCATTGGCCGGTGCGCAATGATGTGCCGGACTTTTTTAACCGATATGACTTGGTGGGTGGCGACAAAGCAGCGGTGGACATGGAGGGCGCCGCAGTAGAGACTCTGATGCGCACGCTTGACCTCGATGACGATGAGCGAACAAGATTGGCTGTGGCGGATATCGTGCGGCGCTCACAGGCTTGGTCGTGCGAAGACCCAGCATTGAGCGCGGAGATCAATGAGCTGATCGAGAGGTTTGTGCCACCGGAGTCGGCTCCTCCTTTGCCGCCGCCGTCGGCGCAGGCCAATAGCGATGCCGAGATCGTCTATGAGCGGCATTATTTCCGTCCAGGCTACGGCGTGGGTAGTGCGTTCAGTGCGAATGTGCGGGTCAGGAATGGCGGTGCGCACCCGTGGTCGTCCCGTACCGGACGATGCAGGACGCTGGCTGCGTGGTGGTGCAAAAACGGGGAAGAGCCGGGGGAGTTGGCGACAGAGTGCCGTTTTCCAGTGGATATGGAGGCGGGGGCGAGCATGACCTTGCCGCTGCGGTTGGTGGCGCCGAAAAAGGGTGGGAAGTGGACGCTGGTGATAGGCTTGGCCGAGGGGGGCGAGCGCTTGGCTGGTTCAGCGGTGGCACGTGTGAACATTGAGATTGGCCGGCTGGCTGGAGGCTGGGGGTTGCCGTGGTTGCGTAGGGCAGCTGCACGCGCGCGGCTTTCGCGTCGGCGGGCTGGTGTTGCTGCTGGCCTGGGGCAGGGCAGCTGCACGCGCGCGGCTTTCGCTTGCCGGAGGGTACGAGGCGGTCGATTATGCGCAGGATCATGCTTTGGCCGTAGATATGGTGAAGGCATGGGCAAAAGAGCGAACCAGGTCGCTGGGTCGACGCGCCAGGATGCTGGAGGTCGGTTCTGGAACTCATCCGCAGACAGCGTGGCTGGAAGAGTTGGAAGTGCTGGCGGTGGATATCAGCTCGCCTATGCTGGAGCTGGGCAGTCTTTATTTCAAGCGGCGTTTTGCCAATCGCCTGGGGTTTTGTGCGCTGATGCATTCGATTTGCCTTTGAACCCGGGCCGCTTCGATGGGGTGGCGATATTCAGTGCGTTGCACCATTTTCCCGCACCGGATGAATTGCTTCGGGCGTTGGCGGTGCTGCTGGGGGATCAGGGGAGGATATTCGTGATGTGCGAGCCGGTAGGCGATGCACTGGATGGAGTAGAGGCGGTCAGGGATTTGGCAAAGGGTATCAACGAGCAGGTGTTTTCGAGGGACGAGTATGGGTTTATTTTCGAGCGTGCCGGTTTGCGCGAGCAGTTTGTTCGCGTGGATGGATGTTCGTTGAAGGCAGTGCTGAGACGAGCGTAGGCGTAGCAGATTTGACTGGGCGTGCGAACCAACGATGCCCACAGCAAGCGCCGGCGCGGGCTGCCACACGAAGTGCTGGTGTACTTCGTGATGACGATGGCGCTTTAGAACGTGTTCACGATCCCACGTGGATGCTGGCCTTTTTGGTCCTGCTCCTCAAGAGATTGGGAACACGTTCTAACAAGCAATCATCCACTCGAACAGTGCTTATCGAAAACCTTACGCTCAAAAATCAGGCAAAACTGTCATCACAGCACCAGAACATCCGTTATCCAGTCCTGCTTCACATTGGCACCACTAATCACTATATCGACATGGTAATAATCATCTATGAAAGAAAAATAAACATTGTAATGACCGTCCGGCAGTCTCAACTGATAACCTCCCGAGTGAAAGCTCTCGGCTTGGTACTCAAGACCACTAAACTGATTGACAGCTCGGATGCTAGCTTTCCAGACTCCTTCACCCACATCATAAAATCTGTTCCCGTTATCATCACCATAGATCACTCCTAGCAGAAAGCTGTCACCCCCGCGTGAGCCAAAATCCTGTGTTACCATCATCGCGTTGTACTGTTGATACTGTCCCAGCACAGCCCCTATACCTACCTCTTTGAAATTATCATTCAGAATATTGACTCTATGCCCGCGCCCGGGATAATTTTCATCGACAAAGAGATTTCGCTCCAACTGTGCAATGTCACCGGAAATTCGGCTCTCAAGGTACGGGCCAGTGGTGCCAATCCACGCAATGTTTTCTCCTGCATACCAGTAATCCCTGTAGCCGGCTGCGTCCATCCTGTCCCATGGAGCAGACTCACCCATACCCATATGAGAAAATACACCCTGCTCCAGCATCCACTCCGAATGGGTACGCGCTGCCTCCACCAAATTCAGATTCATTGCCAATGGCTGGCGTGGATCAGTATGCAACGTTCCCGGTGCCAGCCCCTCATTCAGATCGATGCCATAGTGATTTGCAGCCAGAACAGGATTGGCACGCTCCCAGTTGATAATTTCAAGCATGAATTGCTCGAAGGCCGTTGGCTGCATGGGGTCAACAGGCTCCCCCACATACCATTGATAAACAGCGTCAAGAGCTGTTTCAACACTGTCCTGTGAGCCGTCAACCTGTTGTAGCAATGCAACCGCACGCAGAATGTCTCCAGCACCATAAGCGCCGCCCGCTTGCTCGACTTGCGTGGTAAAGGCCTTTGCCACCTCAAGCTTGTTTCGAATGATGTCCAAGTCTTTTCCACTGGCACCATCCCAAATGCGCTTGGCGATATCCACCAAGGCTGCCCGCCCTGACTCATACTCTTCCCGATACCATGCCAGGCCAGAGGAGTCCGGTGTGCGGTTGAAAATTTGCTGGTAAAAAAGCGTAATCAATTCATCCGTACTCAATCCACCAAAACGCTGTAGATACTCTTCGGAATAGCCGAAACTGGGTAGTATTTCGTCGAGATTGCCGTTCACCATTGCAAGACGTTCGCTCCACCAACTCACACCTGAGGGATCACCCGGACGCCCATAGTAGGCGATGTACATTGACTGGACCAAATCAACATGGTTCATCATATTTTCTCCGTCAAGAACTCGAAGGTAAGCAACTTACAAGAAGTTTTTCTACGTTTTCCCGGAAGGAATCCCGGCATCACATGAGCCGAAGACCGCTGCATGTGAGAAGACTTTGTGGTAGCAGCTTATGAGTATCGTACACTTTTGCCGCCATGCTGTCAGGGTATCATGTGCATCACAACACTGATCCCACAAGCAGCTAAACGCCTGCTCATTTCCTCCCCATTTCAGCCCCTTCATCTCAAGTCATTATGGTTTTAAATCAGATCACTCTCACTGTCATGTGCTTTTGAAACTCCACTCGGGATTGACTTGAATCAACAACAACGGCACATTTTCACAACTACGCAAGCCACTAGCCTCCCACGCGCCCAACATGGAATCCGCCCTGCAGCAGTTCATCCGCAAACGTGCCCGACAGCGTGGCCTGTCGCTGGCGGCGTTGTGCCGGCAGGCGGGCATCTCGCGGCAGACGCTGTACGACGCCTGGGCCGGCGGCAGCAACCTGCCCAGCCTGCACACGCTGGTGGGGCTGTCGGTGCCGCTGGAGGTGCATCCGCTGCGCCTGCTGCAGTTATTGTTCGTGGATGCGACGCTGCCGGCAAGCGTGCGACGCCTGGCCGACTGCGACCGCAGTGCATTCGTTTCCGATGTGAGCCACCCGGACGGTGCGTCGGTGCTGGCCTGTTCGCAGTTCGTCAAGACCTGGCGACTGGCCAACGCGGGCGCCACCCCGTGGGTGGGCCGCAAGCTGGTGTGCATGGATGACTATGTCGCAGCGCCAGCTTCCGCCGCCCCTGCCGCACAGGTCGGCGCGGCCTTGCAGCCTGAAGCGCGGGAGATCGACATTCCGCCCACGCTGCCGGGCGAGGAGGTGGAGTTGAGCGTGCGCTTCACGGCACCGCCTCATCCATGCAGCGTGATGTCATACTGGAAGATGGCGCTGGCCGATGGCACGCTGTGCTTTCCCGAGGCAACCGGCATCTGGGTGAAGGTGCAGGTGATTGCGCCGACCAGTTGTGCAGGCAGCACCCTGCAGGAAGACTTGCGCTGGATCAGGGACTGAAGGCCGCTGCTGCCTCGCGCATTTGAAGCCGGCATGACACAGCGCACGTCTGCAACAGAATATTTCCTGCTACGCTTGTGCCGTTCATCATTTTCATGACGGTAAAGTCCATGCAGTGGATTCGACACTGGTTTGGCGCACTTTCGCTCAGTGCCTTCGGCCCGGCTCTGGCCGATGCGCTGCCCGAACTGGATGAGGTGGTGGTCCATCCGCCGCCCACGCCGGTGTTCGGCTGGCTTGACGAGGCGTATTCGGCCACCGGTGCAGCATCGCGCATGCTGCTGGAGCGCGATACGCTGGACGCACTCGGAGCCGACCGGCTCGAAGCGCTGGACATGGCCTGGCCCGGGGCGGGTTCGGCGATGCTCAATGGTGGCCTGTCGACCGTTGCGATGTCGCGCGGCTTTGCAATCGCCCGCCCTTACTGGAACGGTCTGCCCGACATTCAACGCTTGTTCGTGCGCGACCTCGGTACGGTGGATCAGGTGGTGCTGCTGCGCGGCCCGGATGCGGTACTGCACGGACTGACCTCGCCGGGCGGGGTGGTGCACTATGTGGGCAAGCGCCCGCAGGAAGTCCCGCAACACAGTCTGTCATTGCGTCTGGGCCAGCATGAGCAGTGGCGCTGGGAAGTGGACAGCACCGGGCCACTGGGGCCGGTGTCGGAGGCGTCGGGGCTGTCATGGCGGGTGGTGGGCGCACGCCAGGGCGGACATCAGGAGCCCGGCCGGCTGGGGCTGGAGCGGTCGCAAGAGATGGGGGTGCTGCACTGGCGCTACCGCCCGGGGGGCAGCCTGACGCTGGAAAGCGAGCATCAGGAGAACCATCGTCCTTTTTCCTTTGGCACGGTGCACGTGGGCGGACGGGTGCGCTACGACCAGGTGTATGCGTCGCCGGATCAGCACAGCCGCCGACGTTACCAGCGCCGGGGCGTGGCCTGGGAGGAACGCCTGAGCCCTGCGCTGACCCTGGCGGCACACCATGCACACAGCCGGGTGGCGCGTGACGAGACGCTGTTCGGCTTCTGGTCGGTGCGCGATGAGCAGTCGCTGTGGGGGTATTACACCGCGTACCGCGACCGTTACAGCCAGCGCAACTGGCGGGCCGAGGCGCGGTTGCGCTTTGACACCGGCTCGTTGGCGCACCAGTGGGTGCTGGGGCACGATCGCAACCGGCACCATATCCGCTTTGGCGGGGTGCAGAACATCGCAGGCTTCACGATCGATGTGGCGCAACCGGACTTTTCCGCCATCGAACCGGACGCGCTGGAGCTTGCGCCGCGTTACAACCATGAGCGGCACCGGGAACGGGCCTGGTTCGTGGCCGACCGGGTGCGCCTGGGGCCGGTGTGGTCGGCTTCGCTCGGTTGGCGCCGTCAACACTTCGATACCCTGGCCGACCGCAGTGGACGCGGCTTGCTGGTGGCCAGCCGTGGGCAGGCCGATGGCTGGCATGCGGGGCTGGAGGCGGAACTGGGCACGCTGCACCTGCACCTCACCCGCACGGCATCGATGGAGCCGAATCGCGGCATGACGCGCGAGGGCGGTTTTTTGCCCGCGCAACGTGCCCGCCAGCTGGAGCTGGGCGCCCGCTGGAAACTGGCCCGGGGGATGCGCCTGGAGGGGGCCGTGTATCGGATCGACCTGCGGCACCTGCCGATGACCGACCCGGAGGACCGTACTGCGCTGGTGTCCAGCGGTCACCGCCGGGTCACCGGGTTGGACGGTGCGGCCCACCTGGCCTGGCGTGCCTGGACGGCCACGCTGCAAGGCAACTGGCTGGACACGCAAAACCGCGCGACGACGGCGCCCGGACAAGGGGCGCATTTTGTGGGCGTGCCCCGTTTCAGCGGCAGCCTGCGGGTGTCGCTGGCGCACGTCGGGCCAGCAGCAAGCCGCTGGGAAAGCTGGCTGGGGCTGGTGCGCGTGGGGCCGCGCTACGGCGATGCGGCGAACAGCTTTCAGGTGCCCGGCTACATGCGGGTGGACCTGGGCAGCCAGACCCAGCTGGCCGATGGCACGCTACGCCTGGGCATCCGCAACCTGACAGACAGCCGCCATGTGGCGGCGATCAGCAGCGCCAGCGATGTCCATCAGGGCACCCGGCGCGGTGTGTGGGTGAGTTACAGCATGGGGTTGTGAAAAACGTCGTTTCCCTGCCCAGTTCAAAGCCACACAGGCTTCCTCTGGATGCCAGGCCATCCTGCACCCCTTATACTGACGCCCCAACCCACGCCCCTCCAACTCTCACGCCCTGCAATGCGTTTTCGACTGCCGTATGCCTTGTTGTGGACTGCCCTGCTGCCGCTTGCGTTGTTGCGGCTGGTGTGGCGTGGACGGCGGCAGCCGGCTTATCTGCGCGATCTGGGCGAGCGTTTGGGGCACTATCCGGCGCGCCCCGACAGCCGGCCGGTGATCTGGCTGCATGCGGTGTCGGTGGGCGAGACGCGGGCGGCGCAGCCGCTGCTGCAGGCCTTGCGGGCACGCTGGCCGGAGGCACGCATCGTGCTGACTGCGATGACGCCCACCGGGCGTGAAACCGGGCGGGCGCTGTACGGAGACGATGAACAGGTCACCCAGGCTTACCTGCCTTACGATCATCCGTGGCTGGTGGCGCGTTTCCTGCAGCATTTCACACCTTGCCTGGGGGTGGTGATGGAAACCGAGCTGTGGCCGGGGCTGCTCGATGCCTGCGCACGACAATCGGTGCCGGTGGTGCTGGCGAATGCGCGCCTTTCGGCACGTTCGGCACGACGTTATGCGCGCTTTCCGGCCCTCACCCGCCGCACCCTGGGCAAGTTGAGCGCGATTGCCTGCCAGACCACCGAAGATGCGGACCGGCTGCAGGCACTGGGGGCCGAGCACCTGTCGGTGACCGGCAACATCAAGTTCGACAACACGCCGCCCGCGTCACAACGTGAGCTTGCCCGGCAGTTTCGCACCTGGATCGGTCAGCGGCGCTGCGTGCTGCTGGCCAGCAGCCGGGAAGGCGAGGAGGCGCTGCTGGTCGATGCCTTGCGCACCCAGGCCCGGGACGATGTACTGTGGGTTGTCGTGCCGCGTCATCCGCAGCGCTTCGACGACGTGGCACAGCTGTGCAGCGCGGCCGGACTGACGCTGCAGCGGCGCAGCGAAGCACAGGCGCTGCACGCCGATACGCAGGTGTGGCTGGGGGATTCGATGGGTGAAATGTTTGCCTACTATGCCGCAGCCGAAGTGGCACTGGTTGGCGGAAGCTGGAAGCCACTGGGCGGACAGAACCTGATTGAGTCCTGCGCGGTGGGCACTCCGGTGATCGTGGGGCCACACACCTTCAATTTTGCTCAGGTGGCGGAGCAGGCCATCGCCTGCGGGGCTGCCAAGCGTGCCGACGATCTGGCAGCGGGCATGGCGCTGGCTTTGCACTGGCTGGAAGATGAGCCGGCCCGCGCCGAGGCCGCCCGCGCCGCAACACGATTTGCGCAGCAGCATGCCGGGGCGACCCAGCGCACACTGGCGTTGATCGAAGGAACGCTGAACGAAACCGGCAGAGGGTCGAAGGCGCTGGAGGGCTGAGGCTGCTGAGGTTGAAACTGAGCGTGCGCCTGCTCGCCCCGCCGGCGCTTGCGCTTACTGCTCTCGTCCGTCCTGTGCGACCTGCTCGACGAGCAGCGCATTGACGGCCTTGACGTCGTCCTCGTCCAGCGAACCGGCTGCGGCCTTCAGGCGGAATTGCGCAAGCAGGGTGTCGTAGCGGGCCTGTGCGAGCTGGCGGCGGGCATCGGCCAGCTGGGTCTGGGCATTGAGCACATCGATGTTGATGCGCACACCCACTTCGTAGCCCAGGCGATTGGCTTCCAGCGATGAAATGGACGACAGCTCCGCAGCCTCCAGCGCCTTCACCCGCGCCATGCCGCTGGTCACGCCGACATAGGCTTGACGGGCCGCGAGCACGGCGGCGCGACGGGCGTCATCGAGATCGGCGTCGGCCTTCATGCGCAGGGCGGCCGCCTCGCGCTCACGCGACGAAATGGCCCCGCCGGCATACAACGGCAGGTTGAACTGGACGCCCAGCGCAGAGGTGTCGGCACTGCCGGCACTGCCTCCCTGACGCGAGCCGTTGCCGTGCGAAGCGACCAGATCGACCGTAGGGTAGTGCCCGGCCCGGCTGCGCCGGACTTCCTGGGCGATGATGTCGCGGCTGATGAGCTGCAACTGCACCCCCCGACTGCCCTGCTCCGCAGCCGACGCCCAGGCATCGGGATCGGCCGGTTCGGGCGCAACCAGTTCCACCCCCGGGCGCAGCGTGGCCAGATCAGGCACGTCCCGGTTCACGATTCTGGACAGTGCTTCACGCGCCACATCCAGCGTGCTTTCAGCGGCGATCACCTGCGCCACGGCGAGATCGTAATAGGACTGCGCCTCATGCACGTCGGTGATGGTGACGGTGCCCACTTCGAAACTGGTCTTGGCATGCTGGAGCTGTTCAGCCGCCGCCGTGCGCAGTTGCACCAGTGCATCGAGCGCATCTTCGGCATTGAGTACGTTGAAGTAGGCTTCGGAGACGCGCAGGATGAGGTCCTGACGGGCCAGTTCGAGCTGCACATCGGCCGCCGAGGTCTGCAATTCCCCCTGCCGCGCCTGTGCCCGGTTCTGCATCCGGAACAGCGGCTGGGTGAGCTGCACGCCCCAGGCATTGCTGTTGTAGCTGCGGCTGTCCGCGCCTTCGGGCTCCGTGCGGTTCCACTGGGTATTGGCCGAAGCCCCGATGCTGGGCAACAAGCCCGCCCTGCCCTGTACTGCAGCCTCCTGCCCGGCCAGGTGCTGCGCGCGGGCCGCTGCGAACTGGGCATCGTTGGCCAGTGCATCGCGGTAAACATCGAGCAGGTCTGCCGACCACAGCGAGCTTGAAAACAGGCCGATGAGACCGGCAATCAGGGTTTTCTTCATGCGGACCACTCCTGGGGGTTCAGTTCAGTATTGCGCCATGCCCGGATCGACTTGGGCGGCCCAGCCGGCAACACCGCCGGACAGGTTGATGACCTGATCGAAACCGTTGCGCTCCAGGAACATCGCCACCTGGGCACTGCGACCGCCGTGGTGGCAGATGACCACCGTTTCGGCCTTGTGGTCGAGCTCGCGAAAGCGGGCCGGCACCGACGCCATGGGCATGTGCAGGGAGCCGTCGATGTGGCAGAGCTGGAACTCCCAGGGCTCCCGTACGTCAAGCAGCACCGGGCGGGGGCGCTGCGCATCGTCAAGCCACGCAGCCAGCTCGGAGGGAGTCAAGTGACGCATCCGCGTTTCCCTTGTGATCAGAACTGGAAGGTGTCGCCACGCTGCGCATTGCGCAACGGCGGCACCACGGTTTCAAAAATGTCCTCGGTGGCAAAGCTGCCTTCGGCCACACAGGTGACCAGTCGCGCCTTCATCAGCGGCGCCTCGCCCACGAATGCAAACAGGCGCCCGCCCGGCTTGAGCTGCTCCAGCAGGGCCTGCGGAATGGCCGGCAGGCCACCCGACACCACGATCAAGTCATACGGTGCACGCAAGGCCCAGCCCTGCGCACCGTCGCCTTCCTCGACCAGCACGTTCTGCACGCCATAACGGTCGAGATTGGTACTGGCCAGGCGCACCAACTCGGGTTCGATCTCCACCGTGCGCACCCAATCGGCCCGTGCCGCCAGCAAAGCGGCAAAGTAGCCGGAGCCGGAGCCGATCTCGAGCACCGAGTCGGAGCGGCGCACCTGCACGGCCTGCAGGATCTTGCCCTCGATGATCGGCTTGAGCATCACCTGCCCGCAGCCAATCGGGATCTCCACCTCGGAAAACGCGAGATTACGGTGTTCCACGGGCACGAATTCTTCCCGCTTCACCGTCATCATCAGGTCGAGCACCTCCTGATCCAGCACCTCCCAGGGGCGGATCTGCTGCTCGACCATGTTGAAACGGGCTTGTTCGAAGTTCATGTTGGCGATTCCTGAACAGAATATTAGCACAAGCTAATCAAGATTACTCCGGATTGCGCCCTGCGGCCAGGGTGCAACGCAGCACGGAAGGGCGATATTCTAGCGCACTTCACCGCTGCCACCCGGGGCCCTTCAGCGTGCCTCAGCGATTTCGCCCGGGGCCCGCCTCACCCGGTACCAAGCGGCGTACAGCGCGGGCAGGAACAGCATGGTGAGCAGCGTGGCCACGGTCAAACCGCCCATGATCGCCACGGCCATGGGACCGAAAAAGGCACTGCGCGACAGCGGAATCATCGCCAGGATGGCCGCCGCTGCAGTGAGCATGATCGGCCGGAAGCGGCGCACCGTGGACTCGACGATCGCATCCCACTCGCTGCGCCCGCTTTCCAGATCCTGGCGGATTTGATCGACCAGAATCACCGAGTTGCGCATGATCATGCCGGACAGCGCAATCGTGCCAAGCATCGCGACAAAGCCGAACGGCCGGTCGAACAGCAACAGGAAGGCCGTGACCCCGATCATGCCCAACGGCGCGGTGAGCACCACCATCAGCACCAGCGAGAAACGCTGCAACTGCAACATCAGGATGGTCAACACGGTGAGCACGAACACCGGCCCACCCGCCGCCACCGATTCGCCCCCCTTGGCACTCTCCTCCACCGCGCCCCCCACCTCAAGGTGATAGCCCAGCGGCAGGGACGCGCGCAGCCGCGCCACCTCGTCCGCCAGTTGCTGCACGACGACCGCCGGCTGCACCGTGCCATACAGCGAGGCGCGCACCGTCATCGTCGGCAACCGGTCGCGCCGCCAGATCACGCCCGGCTCAAAGCCGTACTCGGCGGTGGCAACCTGCTCCAGCGGCACGCTGCGCCCATTGCCCAGCGGAATCGCCAGATCCGACAACAGTCCCAGGCTGGCACGCTCCGGGGCTGCGCCGCGCAACACCACGTCGATGGTTTCGCTGCCTTCACGATACTGAGTCACCACCCGGCCCTGCAGCGAGGTGTTGAGCAGTCCGGCAATGTCGCTGCTGGACAGGCCGAGCAGGCGGGCCTTGTCCTGATCCACCCGCAGCCGCACCGTCTTGGAGGGTTCCTCCCAGTCCAGATGCACGTTCGACAGGTGCGGGTTGTCGCGCATCAACGCAGCGACCCGATGCGCGGTGGCGCGCAGCACATCCACCTCTGGACCACTCACCCGGTACTGCAGCGGAAATCCGACCGGCGGACCGTTCTCCAACCGGTTCACCACCCCGAGCAACTCCACCGGTGCTTGCGCGAACAACTCGATCAGCGCAGCGCGCAGGCGCTCGCGCGCCTCGACTCCGGTGGTGAGCACCACAAACTGCGCAAAGCTGGTTTGCGGCAACTGCTGGTCGAGCGGAAGATAAAAGCGCGGGCTGCCGCCGCCCAACCAGGCCACATAGTTTTCCACGCCATCCTGCGCATCGAGAAACGCCTCGATACGCCGCACCGCCTGCTCGGTGGCATGGTGCGACACCCCCTCGGTCAGGCGCAGGTCCACCAGCAGTTCCGGACGGGTGGAATCCGGGAAGAACTGCTGTGGCACATGGCGCACGAACACTTGGAGGGACAACACGAACAACGCCAGCGTGGCGACGATGACCCACCAGCGATGACGCACGCAGGCATCCACCAGGCGGCGCAGGGCACGGTAAAAGGGCGTGTGGTACAGCGCATTCTCGTCGTGCTTCACCGCCTGCGCCGGCACCGCAGGCTGCCCGCCGGAACGCAGCCGGCCCAGCCAGCGCCGCACTCGCCCCTGCTTGGGAGCACCGTCGCGGGAATGTTCGGGCAGCAGGTAAAACCCCAGGTAAGGCACGAACAGGATCGCGGCAAACCACGACACCAGCAGCGCGATCACCGTGACCTGAAAAATCGAGCGGGTGTATTCCCCGGTGCTCGACGCAGCCATCGCAATCGGCAGAAAACCCGCCGCCGTCACCAGCGTGCCGGAGAGCATCGGCATGGCCGTGGACACATAGGCAAAGCTCGCCGCACGCACCCTGTCCCAGCCCTGCTCCATCTTGCTGGCCATCATCTCGACCGCGATGATTGCATCATCGACCAGCAGGCCCAGCGCAATGATCAGCGCCCCCAGCGAAATCTTGTGCAGGCCGATATGGAACACATGCATGAACAGGAACGTGATCGCCAGCACCACCGGAATGATCACCAGCACCACCACGCCGGTGCGTATCCCCAGGGTGAGCAGGCTCACCGCCATCACGATGACCACCGCCTCGATGAGCACCTTCACAAACTCACTCACCGACTCGCGCACCGCACGCGGCTGGTCGGTGACCCGCTCCAGACTCAAGCCGACCGGCAACTGCGCGCTGATGCGCGTCACCACCCGGTCCAGATCGCGCCCGAGGGCGACGATGTCGCCCCCCGCACTCATCGACACGCCGATACCGAATGCAGCCTGTCCCATGAAGCGCATGCGCTCGCCCGGCGGGTCGGCATAGCCCCGGCTGATTTCGGCCACATCTCCCAGGCGCACGCTGCGCTCCCCCACCCTGAGCACGGTATCGGCGATCTGTTCCAGCGAAGCAAACGCCCCGGACGGGCGCAGCCACACGCGTGCTTCGGCCGTTTCGAAAAACCCGGCACCGCTCACCGCATTCTGTGCGGCCAGCACCGCCATCACGTCCTGCACCCGCAGGCCGAGTGCGGCCAGCCGGGTGTTCGAAAGCTCCACATACACCCGCTGCGCCTGCTCACCGAAGAAGCTCACCTTGGCCACATCGGGCACGCGCAGCAGTTCGGCACGGATCGCTTCGGCGTGGCGCTTGAGTTGGGCCGGCTCGAAGTCCTCCCCCACCAAGGCAAAGATGTTGCCGTAGGTGTCGCCGAACTCGTCGTTGAAGATCGGCCCGATGACCCCGTGCGGGAAAGTGTGGGCAATGTCGCCCACCTTCTTGCGTACCTGATACCAGATGTCGGGCATGCGCGACGAAGCAATGTGGTCCTTTGCCAGCACAAACACCATCGCCTCGCCATGGCGGGAATAGCTGCGCAGGACATCGAGTTCATCGATGTCCTGCAAGGCCTTCTCGATCTTGTCGGTGACTTGGCCGGCCATTTCGGTGGCACTGGCCCCCGGCCATTCTGCGCGCACCACCATGACCTTGAAGGTGAAGGGCGGGTCTTCCGACTGCCCGAGGCGGGTATAGGAAAACAACCCGATGACGGTCAGCGCGATCATGAAATAGGCAATCAGCGGCCGGTGGTTGAGCCCCCACTCCGAGGCATTGAAGCGGCTCATCGCGACACATCCAGCGCCACCGGAGCGCCAACCTCGCGCACCCGCACCTGCTCGCCTTCGATAAGCAGGTGCACGCCGGCCACCACCACCCGCTCACCTGCCTGCACGCCCTGCACAACCTCCACGCCCCGTTCGCGCATTGCACCGATGAGCACCGACCGACTGGCCAGCCGCTCGCCCTCGCCCACCACCCACACCGTGGGGCGCGACTCGATCGCGGTCAGCGCGCTCAGCGGCAACTCGATGCCGCCACTGCGCTTGCGCGCAAACAGCACATTGGCCGTCGCCCCCAGCGGTGCAGGCGCAAGCGTGGCATCGGCCTCGTCGGGCGGCAGCAGGCTCACCCGCACCGCATAGGAACGGGTCGCCACATCGGCCACCGGGGCAATCTCGCGGATGAGCGCCGGGCGCAAACCGTCCTCTCCCAGCACCTTCACCTGCGCCGCCTGCCCCACCGTGTAGTTGCGCATACGGCTTTCGGGCAGATGGAACAGCACTTCGCGCGCCTCCGGCTGCACAATACGCACCACGGTCTGCCCCGCCGCCACCACCTGCCCGGCCTCGGCGCTGACCGCGACCACGATGCCCGCCTGCTCGGCGCGCAGTTCGGCATACGCTGACTGGTTGTCCGCCACCTCGGCCTGGGCACGGGCCTGACGCAGCGCGGCTTCGGCCGCCTGCAGGGCGGTGCGACGCGCATCGAGTGCGGATTCGCTGATGTAGTTGCGCTGGTGCAAGTCTTCGCTGCGCACCAGTTCGGCGCGGGCCAACTCCACCTCGGCTGCGGCCGCGCTGACCTGCGCGCGGGCCGCATTCGCCTGCAGACGCACATCTTCCGGATCGAGCCGGGCGAGCACATCGCCACGCGCCACGCTCGCCCCCACATCCACCCGACGCTCGACGAGCTTGCCGCCAATGCGAAAACCCTGCTCATGCTCATAGCGGGCACGCACCTCTCCGGCATACACCTCGACATCGCCGGGCTGCACGTCCCGCTCGTCGGGCACCACCTGCACCAGCACGGTGCGCGGTTGCGGGGCAGGCACTTCGGGTTCGGCGCAAGCCGACAACAGCAGCAACAGGGACAACAACAGGGACAGCAGCACGGGATGCATCGTCGGGCACGCTCGAAAAACGCCGGACAAGGCCGGACAGAGCGCGGATTATACGCTGCACGGGCCTCGCTTCGCCCGGTCACAGCACATCGAATCATGCCATTTGCAAGCCCCTCGCATCCGTACTCAGCGCGCGCGATACACCCTTCTGTCGTGCGCGGCCCGGGTCGGCCGAGAGGTGTCGGGATGCACCATCTGCAGCAGGTAGAGCTGCTCGGCAGACAGGCTCACCGCGCGTCGCATGACCACCCAGACCACCCCCTCGGTGCATGGCGGCGTGATCAGCGAACCGGGGTACAGGTAGTAGTCGGTATGCGGCGGCAGCGTTGCCAGCAAATCGAGCAGCTCGCCGCCGGAACGGGTTTCTCCCCCGCGCGGCGGCAGATGGGCGAGCAGCTGGCGGATGACCGGATTTTCGGCAAAACCGAGCTGCAGCGGTACGACCAGGATGAGGTGTTGCCCGTCGGCGGCGCGGTGATGCAGATGAATCGCCGCATCCGGGCGCAGATCGTCAATGCGCTCATGCAGCGGATAGTGTAGCTGCAGGTGCGTCAGCGCATAACGCTGGTCACGCACGTTTACTGCGAGTCCGTTGCCCACATGCATCTGCAGCAGCCGGCCGGTATCGACAACGCGGAACGCCACCCGGGGATATTCGAACACCAGAGGGGCCAGATCGATCTCTTCGCCTCGCACCAGGTCGATCGGCGACTGTTGCTGGCCGCGGTCGCACTGCGCCCATTCACGCCGCAACCGGCCCCAGTGCTCGGGGCCAGTGCTACCCTCGAAGGACCAGTCCGCACCGCGGCGCGCAGGGCGGGTGGTGCCTTCGGTAATGCGGCTGGCGGGTGGCCGGGGCTGGGCGGGCATGTCCTGCGCGCTCCGGCGGGGGGAGGCTGGCGGCTCGGC
>WPCI01157171.1_pt1 | contig 25707 bp, 23 predicted proteins | sample 5399871 | NCBI WGS metagenome assembly WPCI01 (sample SAMN12869469, study PRJNA574797) | sludge metagenome | isolation source: wastewater treatment of pH7 | place: China:Beijing | collected 2019-05-20 | reverse complement strand
ATGGGACGAGGCTTCGGCTTGGGGGTGGGAGTGGACTCACTCATCAGGTGCTCCTCGGTGGAGACGGTGCCCTCGGGCACCGTGCGAAACAAACTTGCCAATAGTCTACGACGTTTCGTAGACCCTGAGGCACGGTGTGTAGCGCTTGGCGATCCGGCCATATAGCGTGAGGGCATGATCTTCTTGCGCTACTCCGAGACACTCATTGAGGCCAATTGTTACATTCTTTGCGACGAAACGGCGAAGAAAGCGCTGGTTGTTGACCCTGGAGCCGGTTCCGCCGAGTGGATTGGCTCTGCTCTGGCCAGTCGTGGGCTCGAGTTGGAAGCGGTTCTGTGTACGCACGGACACGCTGATCATGTCTGGGATTCGGGCGTTGTCGCAGGTGACGACGTCGTCGTCTATCTTCCGGAGCCGGACATGTACCGTTTGGACAACCCGGCCGTTTCAACAGGTGCATTCGTGGAATTCTTCGTCTCATATTCGGGACACTCATGGATCAGACCCGGCACCGCTGCCGCACTGCCCCTCCAGTACTTCAGCGACGAGGGAGCTGACATCGTACCGGGCATCCACCTGAGGGCCATTGCGGCCCCGGGGCATTCGGAGGGATCGAGCGTCTTCCTGCTGTCGGGTTCCATCGCCCCCGACCGAGAAGCCGTGGCACTGCCGGAAGGATCGTTCGGTGAGGATTTCATGCTTTCTGGCGATGTGCTCTTCCGTGACGGAGTCGGACGTACGGATCTTCCCGGTTCGGACCCCGCAGCCGCCAGACGATCACTGCGCCATCTTGCCGAGACGGTCGCGCCGGCCACGGTCTTCTTTCCGGGGCATGGGCCTGCCTCGACAATGGGGAGGGAACTGCGCCACTCCTACTATTTGCGTGAGGCGATGCAGGCCGGTTGAGTCAAAAGCACCCAAAGCCGGTTCGAACCGTGTCTCAAGGTGAGGAAGCGGCTCCAGTCGTGGAAGAATGTCCCTTATGAAGATTGCCCCCCTTTCCGGTTTCCCCGAGTGGCTGCCCGATGGCCGAATCGTTGAACAGCGCATTCTGGACACGTTGCGTCAAACATTCGAGCTTCACGGGTTCTCGGGAATCGAGACTCGCGCCGTCGAACCTCTCGACCAACTTTTGCGCAAGGGTGAAACCTCGAAAGAGGTCTATCTTCTCAATCGTCTGCAAGGCGGGGACTCCCAGGATGCCGAACTCGGTCTGCACTTCGACCTCACTGTTCCTTTGGCGCGATACGTTCTGGAGCACGCCGGCAAGCTGGACTTCCCTTTCAAGCGCTACCAGATTCAGAAGGTCTGGCGCGGTGAACGCCCCCAGGATGGCCGTTTTCGTGAATTCATTCAGGCCGATGTCGACGTCGTCGGAGCCGATGCCCTGGCGTTCCATCACGAGATCGAGCTTCCCCTGGTCATGGTCGATGCACTGAGCAAGCTGCCGATTCCGCGCGTGGTGGTGCGCGCCTCCAACCGCAAGGTGGCCCAGGGCTTCTACGAGGCCATTGGCATCGAGGACGTCGCAGAGACCCTCCGCATTGTCGACAAATTGGACAAGGTGGGGGCGGGGGCTGTTGTGGAGATGCTCGCCGAAGGTGTCGGAGCCAGCGAGGAGCAGGCCAAGCTCGCTCTCGCTCTGGCGGAGATCTCCGGGACTGACGCCTCGGTGGCCGAACGGATCACATCTCTCGGTCACACCTCGCGGATGCTTGAGGAAGGTTTGGACGAACTGGTGCGCCTCATCGAGGGTGCCAATGAGCTGCTTCCCGGCTCCGTGGTTGCAGACCTCAGGATCGCTCGTGGCCTCGACTACTACACGGGATCAGTCTTCGAGTCCACGATGATCGGCCACGAGGATCTTGGCTCCGTGTGCTCGGGTGGGCGCTACGACTCCCTCGTGAGCGACGGCAAGCGCACCTATCCCGGAGTCGGGCTGTCGATCGGAGTGTCGAGAATCATCTCGCGGCTTCTGGCCAGAGCTTTGGTGACCCCGAGCCGCAAGGTTCCCACCTGTGTCCTTGTGGCCGTCAACAGTGAGGACGAACGCCGCCACGCTGAGCAGACCGCCATGTTCCTGCGTCGGCGCGGAATTTCCTCGGACGTTTCGCCGAGCTCGCAGAAGTTCGGCAAGCAGATTCGCTTCGCGGACCGCAGGGGCATCCCATTCGTCTGGTTTACTACAGAAGAAGGTGAACAGGTAAAGGATATTCGCTCGGGAGAACAGGTGGCGGCCGACCCGACCACGTGGGAGCCCCCGGCTCAGGACCTTTACCCCGGGTTGAACGAGGGTCTATGAGCATTCCGGTGGTGAGCGAACCGGACACAGGGGCAAGTCTGCGCCAACTGTGTTCGGCTCTTGAGGCAGCACATTTTCCTCTTCCGGGGCCGCATGCCGAGGCCGGGAAGGAAGCCCGAGGTGACCTCCTTCACCAACTGGAAGACTATATTCTGCCGCGCTACGCCTCCCTTGACGCACCTCTGTTGGCTGTTGTGGGAGGCCCAACCGGCTCCGGCAAATCGCTCCTGGTCAATTCCTTGATTCGAGACCATCTGGCCTCCTCCAGCGCGATTCGCCCCACAACGAGGCGTCCGCTACTGGTGCACGCGCCGGAAGAGGGAACATGGTTCGCTTCCCAGCGAATCCTTCCCACCCTTGCGCGGGTATCCGCTGATCAGGCCGCTCAAGGGTTGCCGTTCGAGGATACGAACGATTCCCATGCCGAGCTGCAGCTGGCTACGAGTTCGGGTGTTCCCGCAGGGCTTGCCCTGCTGGATTCTCCGGACATCGACTCTGTGGTGGAAGAAAATCGACGCCTGGCGGCCCAGCTTCTGGCCGCAGCTGATCTGTGGATCTTTGTGACGACGGCGGCGCGTTACTCGGATGCGATCCCGTGGGCACTGCTGAACGAGGCCGCCGGGCGCAACATTGTCATGGCGGTGATTCTGAACCGCGTCCCTCCCGGCGTGGGTACCCAGATTCGTCCGGACCTTGCCGGCAGACTGGAAGAACGAGGCTTGGGCGCGGCGCCCCTCTTCGTGATCTCCGAGGCGCTCGATGATGAGGGCTTCATTCCAGCTGCGAACATCGAAGCGTTGCGCACGTGGCTGGCGGGCATTGCGGAGGATTCGGCATCCCGTGCCTCGGTGGCGCGGCAGACGCTCGGCGGGGCCATGGACACTCTTCTTGCTCGTGAGAGCACCATCCTGGAATCGTTGGATGAGCAGTTGGCCATGCGAACGCGCATGGAGGACGAACTGACCAGGGCATTCGCGGGGGCCGAGAATGCCATCGCGGGTTCGATCGACGACGGCACATTGCTGCGTGGGGAAGTGTTGCAGCGCTGGCAGGAAGTCGTGGGCACCGGCGAATGGATGCGCAAGTTGGAAAGCGGTGTGGCATCGCTGCGAGACAAGGTCTCAGGCTGGTTTCGCGGGCGAGGTGCAAATCTGGCGACGGCGGGAGTCGATGAAGCCATCGAGGATTCGCTGTTGACCATGTTGGTTGCCAGAGCCGAGGATGCCCTCGCGACGATCGAGGACGAGTGGCTCTCGCGCCCGGAGGCCGTGAGCGTCCTGACGGCGGCGCACATGAGCCTGCGTACTCCCGCTGAACGCGAGGCCGCCGCTGCGCAGACGGTTCGGCAATGGCAACGCGACCTCGTGGCGATGGTTTCCTCGACGGGTAAGGACAAGAAGTCCACGGCGCGGCTGCTTTCGGTTGGGGTGAACGTGGTGGGTGCCGCCCTCATGATCGTGATTTTTGCCTCCACCGCGGGACTGACCGGAGGTGAGGTGGCCGTTGCCGGAGGTACCGCGGTGCTTGCCCAGCGTGTTCTGGAGGCCGTGTTCGGCGATGATGCCGTGCGGCGGATGACCTCGCGGGCGAAGGCGGATCTCCTTGAGAGGACTCGTGCCTTCCTGGCGGAGGACTCGCGATCCTTTGCCGAATGCCTTGGCGTGTTGGAGATCGACGAAGCCGTGCGAGAGGAGATTGCGCAGAGCTTTGCCGCAGCGCGGATGACCCGAGGAAAGGAGCAGAGCCAATGAGCGGTCTGACACTACCCGAAGGCATCCTCACCCTCGAACATGCCCTGTCCGTCAGTGCGGATCATCTGCCGGCCGCCACGGTCCGCGAGGCGCGTGGGTTGCTGGAGAAGATCCGAGAGCGCCGTTCCGAGGGAATGGAACACACCGTCGTCGTCTTCGCGGGCGCGACCGGGTCCGGTAAATCGTCGCTGCTCAACGCCGTTGTGGGGGCGGATGTGGCTCCGGTGAGCGCGATTCGCCCCACCACCTCCGAAACCTTGGCCGTCTCGGGCGGAGAAGTTGCCGGACTCCTCGATTGGCTGGACATCAAGCAGCGCCGAGTGCTCAGGGATATTCCATCGCATCCGGACTCGCAGCTGGTGCTGGTGGATCTTCCCGATATCGATTCCACTGAATACCACAACCGGGAACTCTCCGAAAGACTGATCGAGCGCGCCGACGTCGTCGTATGGGTTCTGGATCCGCAGAAGTATGCCGACGCAATTCTGCACGAGGACTACTTGCGCCTGCTGCGTGAACATTCGAGCACCATGCTCATCGTGCTCAACCAGATCGATGCCATCGATGCCGAGGAGTGTCCCAAGGTTCTGCGCCACCTCGAATCGTTGTTGCAAGCCGACGGCGTCAGCGCGGAGTTGCTGATCTCCTCGGCCGTTCAAGGTGAGGGCGTTGAGGAACTGCGACGCCGGATACTGGGAGCGGCGGCGACCAAGCAGGCGGCAGCACGACGTCTGGCCGCAGATCTGCGGTGGCAGGCTCAGCTGCTTTCGCGGCAGGTGCTCGCTGAGGACGGAGTGATGCAGGCTCCCGCCACGCTTCCTTCGTTCGACGGCGTCGCGGGCACGCTGATGACAGCCTCCGGGGCTCAGGTTGTTTCCGACGCCTCCGCACGGTCCTACCTGTATCGCGGCGGCAAGGCCACGGGGTGGCTGGGTACATCGTGGCTGCGGGGCAGGGGAACCGACCCCCTGACTCAATTGCATGTGGAGACGCGCCCCTCTTCTCACCCCGGAGCGAGCTCTCTCGTACCGCTGGAGCGCCAGCGTTCCATGGCGCGGGCCAGCGTGCGCCGCTATGCCCGCCAGGCGAGCGAGAACCTGCCGAGGACGTGGCGTCGCGATGTGGTCGCCTCCAGCGAGGAGAACGCCGAATCCCTCGTGGACGTGGCGGATTCACTCATTGTCGGCCCGGATCAGGGCTACTTGCGTAAACCCGCGTGGTGGAGCCTCGGCCGCGCAGTGCAATGGCTGGCCGCGATGGCCGCGGTGGCGGGGCTGGCGTGGCTGCTTGCACTGTGGCTCACCGGCGCTTTTCGTATTGCCTTCCCGGAGCCACCCGCACTTGGGCCGATCGGCGTACCCACACTTCTGCTCGTTGGAGGAGTGGTTGTTGGGTGGGTGGCAGCCCTGACCGCCAAGTACTTCCTGCGCATCGGGGCGCGACGTACCGCCAAGAGAGTGTCGCAGCGCCTGCACAGGGATCTCACGGCTGCGGCGCGGGAGAAGATATTGGAGCCCTTGCACGGTGATCTTGAGGACTACGGAAGCTTCGTGGACGACATCGACCGTCTGACATCCGTGGGCTGACAGGCCCGGCTGTGTGCTAGAGCACCGTCTTCAAGTAATGTTAGTTCATGCATAACAACGTATAGTTATGCACATGGCATTCAAGGTGGCCGTCGCGGGGGCGACGGGATACGCGGGCGGAGAAGTGTTGCGCCTTCTCGAGGGACACAGTGAGTTGGAGGTTGGGGCGCTGTGCGCTGGCACCTCGCGAGGCGCACTGGGTGCATATCATCCCCACCTGCGATCTTTGGCTGGTCGCGACGTTCAGCCCACGGATCCGGCCGTGCTCGCGGATTCAGACGTGGCGGTTCTCGGACTTCCACACGGCGCTTCCGCGGAAGTCACCGCAGCCATCGAGGCCATCAACCCGGACTGCCTGATCGTGGATCTGGGCGCAGATCATCGATTGGAATCCGCTCAGGACTGGCAGGACTTCTACGGGACTGCGGCCAGTGCGCCATGGAGCTATGGCATGCCCGAGCTGATCAGGGTGCAGGGACCGGCACAGCGCCAAATCCTGCGGGAATCCATCCGAATCGCAGCCCCCGGCTGCAATGCCTCCGCCGTGACGTTCGCTTCCCAACCCGCCATCGCGGCGGGCATTGCCGAGGCACAAGGAATCGTTGCGGCACTGGCCGTGGGCTACTCGGGCGCTGGCAAGGCCATGAAACCCCACCTCATGGCAGCGGAAGCTCTCGCAAGTGCATCACCGTACGCCGTCGGTGGTACCCACCGTCACATCCCGGAGATCGCACAGAATCTGCGGGCCGCCGGAGGCGACATTTCGACTCTCTCCTTCACTCCCATCCTCGTGCCCATGGCTCGCGGCATCCTCGCCACGGTATCCCTGCAGGCCAAGCCGGGAGTTGGTGCGGACGACGTCGAAGCCGCCTACCGTGACGCCTGTGCCGGTGAACCATTCGTGCTCTGGAGCGACACGATCCCAACCACCGCCTCGGTGACGGGAGCCAACACGGCGCTGGTGCATGCCACGCTCGACCGTGACGGGGAACGCATCACGGCCATCTGCGCCATCGACAACCTCGTCAAAGGAACGGCTGGTGCCGCAATCCAGTCCCTCAATCTTGCACTCGGCCTTCCCGAGGAACTCGGACTCAACGTGAATGGAGTTGCACCGTGACGGTTACCACCCCCAAGGGCTTTACTGCGGCAGGCGTTGCGTGCGGCCTGAAGACGAATGGAAATCGGGATTTCGCCGTCGTCGTCAACAACGGTCCGGAATACACCGCCGCCGCGGTGACGACCTCCAACCGCGTTTTTGCCGCGCCCGTTGCATGGACGCGACAGGCCGTGCGAGGTGGAACCCTGCACGCCGTCGTACTGAACTCCGGCGGCGCAAACGCCTGCACCGGTGAGAAGGGCTACTCGGACACGGTCGCCACCGCTCATTTGGCCGGCGCAAGACTCGGCGTTGTTCCCGGAGAGGTGGCGATCTGTTCCACCGGTCTCATCGGAGAACTGTTGAACATGAACGCGGTGCACGCCGGGGTGGATCTGGCTTGTGCCAGCCTCTGCGCACAGGGTGGGGCCGATGCTGCCGAAGCGATCATGACCACGGACACCCGCCCCAAGTCAGCCAGCTATACGGGTGAGTATGCCATCGGCGGCATGGCCAAGGGAGCGGGAATGCTCGCCCCCCAGTTGGCCACCATGCTCGTGGTGCTCACCACTGATGCCTCCCTGAGCAAGAAGCAGGCGGACACGGCACTTGCTGCCGCGATGGAACAGTCCTTCAATCGCATCGACTCGGACGGATGCATGTCAACCAATGACACCGTCATCCTGCTGGCGTCCGGCGCTTCTGGCATGACGCCCGACCTCGGTGATTTCACCGACAACCTCACCGCGGTGGCCAAGAACCTTGCCGAACAGCTCATTGGGGACTGCGAGGGCGCCTCGCATGACATCGCCATTGAGGTGACGGGAGCCGCCTCGCAGGCGGCCGGTCTCGCGGTGGCCCGTTCCGTGGCCCGCTCGAATCTTCTCAAGTGTGCAGTGTTCGGCAACGACCCGAACTGGGGCCGTGTGCTCTCCTCGCTGGGCACCGTCCCGGTGGAAATCGCGCCCTTCGATGCCACCACCGTGGATGTCTCCATCAATGGTGTGATGGTGTGCCGCAACGGCGGTGTGGGCGAACCCCGAGAGCTGGTGGAGATGTCCGAGCGCCTCGTCACCATCGCCATTGACCTCAAGGCCGGGAAGGACTTCGTCCGGCTGCTCACCAACGACCTCACATACGCGTATGTCGAGGAGAATTCGGCGTATTCCTCATGAGTGAACTTCTTGTGCGTCTCCAACAGGCTCAGCAGAAGGCCGAGGTTCTGATCGAGGCACTTCCCTGGATCCGAGAATTTGCGGGGGAGGTCTTCGTCATCAAGTACGGCGGCAACGCCATGGTCTCCGAGGATCTCAAGAGCGCTTTTGCACAGGACATCGTATTCCTGCACCACATGGGTATCAGGCCCGTGGTGGTGCACGGCGGTGGTCCGCAGATCAATTCCATGCTGCGGCGCGTGGGAATCGAATCTGAATTCCAGGGAGGTCTGCGCGTCACGACCCGGGAGACCATGGACGTGGTGCGCATGGTTCTGACGGGGCAAGTGCAGCGAGAGCTGGTCTCCCTCATCAACGAGGAGGCCCCCTACGCTGTTGGGCTGTCCGGCGAGGATGCCGGCCTACTGCTGGCCAAGCGGCGCACCGCCGTCGTACAGGGAGAGAAGGTGGACATCGGGCACGTCGGCGATGTCATCAAGGTCAATCCCGTTGCCATCACGGATCTCTTGGGAGCAGGCCGGATCCCAGTGGTGTCGACCGTTGCCGTGGACATCGAGTCACCCCGCGAGGTTCTCAATGTCAATGCGGATACGGCAGCCAGCGCCATCGCCGTCGCGCTCGGGGCCAAGAAGCTCATCATGCTCACGGATGTCGAGGGGCTGTACCGCAACTGGCCGGACAAGTCGTCCCTCGTGGATCAGATCGTGGCCGGAGAGCTGCGCGAGCTTCTTCCCTCGTTGGACTCGGGAATGGCCCCCAAGATGGAGGCGGCGTTACGCGCCGTGGATTGCGGGGTCTCCCAGGCTCACGTCATCGACGGGAGAATGGCACACTCGATGCTGCTCGAGGTCTTCACGGATGCTGGCATCGGCACCCAGGTGGTAAGAGATTCCGAAGGAGGAAAACGGTGAGCGAACAGGGGAAGAACACCGTGAATGCGGACGACATGACTGGATTGAGTTCCCGCTACGGACACACCTTCATGAATACCTTCGGACCACCTCAGCTGGTGCTGGAGAGGGGTGAGGGAGTCTACGTCTGGGATCGCGCCGGGAAGAAATACTTGGATCTTCTCGCGGGCATCGCCGTCAACGCCCTGGGGCACGCCCACCCCGCGTGGGTGCAGGCCGTCACGGCTCAGGTGAGCCAGCTCGGACACATCTCCAACTTCTTCACCAGCCCGGCTCAGGTTGCCCTCGGCGAGAAGATCCAGCAAATTTTCGCGGAGTCCGGATACACCGAGCCGGTCAAGACATTCCTCACCAACTCGGGTGCGGAGGCCAACGAGGCCGCCCTCAAGCTCACCCGCCTCCACAAGCCCGGGGGGCGGGTCATCTCGCTCGCCCATTCCTTCCATGGCCGTACAATGGGGGCTCTCTCGGTCACCGAGAAGCCGATCATCCGCGAGCCCTTCGAACCGCTTCCCTCCAACGTCCAGTTCGTCGAACCTGAGATTGCTGCACTCACCGAGGCTTTCGACGACGACGTCGCCGGAATCTTTGTGGAACCCATTCAGGGAGAGGCCGGGGTGGTGCCGTTGGGCGAGGGAATCCTGGCCACAATTCGCGAGCTGTGCGATCGTCACGATGCTCTGCTGGTCATCGACGAGGTACAAACGGGTGTGGGACGGACTGGAGCGTGGCTGGCCTCGCAAGGCATACGTGCCGACGTCGTCACCCTCGCAAAGGGACTGGGCGGTGGATTCCCCATTGGTGCCTGCGTGGGTGTTGGAGAGGCGGGCGAGATCTTCGGCCCGGGAAGCCACGGGTCCACCTTTGCGGGCAACCCAGTGGCCAGCGCGGCTGCACTGGTCACGTTGGAGGAGGTTGGGAAGTTGCTCGACAGTGTTCGTGACACTGGCGCCTGGCTCCGTGAGCAGCTGGAGGTTTCTGGTTACACGGTGCGTGGAGCCGGTTTGCTGCTGGGCGTCGAGGTTGTGGATTCCTCTCAGGTGAGAGAAGCACTCATGGACGCGGGCTTCATTGTCAACGCGCCCAATCCGACCACGATTCGAATGGCTCCGCCGCTCATCGTAAGTCCCGTCCAGTTGCAGCCGTTCGTCGACATCATGGCTCGCCGAGCCGATGCCTTCTCGAGGGGAAAGTGACGATGGCAGAAGCCTTCATTCCCGGTACTCGTTCGGCGCGTCAGGCCCGCATTGCCCAGATCCTCGTCAAGGAGAGGATCGGCTCACAGAACCACTTGCAGAAGAGGCTGCGTGAGGATGGAATCTCCGTCACGCAGGCTACGCTCTCTCGCGATCTGGACGAAATGAGTGCCGTCAAGGTGAAGGATGCGGACGGCCAGCAGGTATATCGTGTCCCGGAACCCGTCGAGGTGCAGGCAGCCACGCAGGGTGCACGAGTACAGCTGGCCCGCTGGTGCGCCGAAGTTCTCATCAGCGTGCAGCAGGCAGGCAATCAGCTGGTGTTGCGAACTCCGCCGGGGGCCGCACAACTGCTCGCCTCGGGAATCGATCGTGCCATGCTGGAAGGGGTACTGGGATGCATCGCCGGGGATGATACGGTTCTCGTCGTTGCCACGGATGCGCATGTGGCCTCCACGCTGCGTGAAGAGCTGCTCGACCTCAAGTAGCTTGGGCCAGAACAAGGAATTGCCGCTCAACGCGGGAAGAAAACGGAATTACCGCCTCGTGCGGGATGAGACAACCGGTTCGTCCGGAACACAACAAGGAGAAGAGATGCCTCAGCATAAGGATCGCGTCGTACTGGCCTACTCCGGTGGCCTTGACACCTCGGTTGCCATTGGATGGATCGCGGAGCAGACCGGCATGGATGTCGTGACCGTTGCCGTCGATCTGGGACAGGGCGGAGAGGATCTTGAAACCATCCGCCAGCGCGCGCTTGATTGTGGCGCGGTCGAGGCCTACATTGCCGATGCACGCGAGGAGTTCGCCGCCGAATATTGCATGCCGCAGCTGCAGGCCGGGGGCCTGTACATGGATGCCTACCCGCTGGTTTCCGCCCTTTCGCGCCCGGCGATCGTCAAGCATCTCGTGACGGCCGCGCGCGAGTTCGGTGCCACCGTCGTGGCACACGGTTGCACAGGCAAGGGCAATGATCAGGTCCGTTTCGAAAACGGCATCACCTCGTTGGCTCCTGATCTCAAGTGCCTTGCGCCGGTGCGCGACCTCGCCATGACTCGCGAGTTCTCGATCAACTACGCCAACGAGCACAACCTGCCCATCGAGACCACGCACCACAACCCGTTCTCGATCGACCAGAACGTGTGGGGCCGTGCGATTGAGACCGGTTTCCTCGAGGACATTTGGAATGCGCCGACCAAGGACGTCTACAGCTACACCGATGATCCGACCTATCCTCCGCTACCGGACGAAGTCATCATCAGTTTCGAGAAGGGCATCCCGGTGGCGATTGACGGCCGGCCCGTTACGCCGCTGCAGGCCATTCAGGAAATGAACCGCCGCGCCGGCGCGCAGGGCATTGGTCGCATCGACATCGTGGAGGACCGCCTCGTGGGCATCAAGTCCCGCGAAATCTATGAGGCTCCCGGAGCCATGGCTCTGCTGACCGCGCACAAGGAGCTGGAGAACGTCACCCTGGACCGTGATCAGGCCCGCTTCAAGCGCGGCGTGGCGGACAGCTGGACCGATCTCGTCTACGAAGGCCAGTGGTTCTCCCCGCTCAAGCGTTCTTTGGATGCCTTCATTCGTGATACCCAGGAGTACGTCTCGGGCGACATCCGCATGACCCTGCACGGCGGCCGCGCAGTGGTGACCGGTCGCCGCTCGGAGACCTCGCTCTACGACTTCAACCTTGCCACCTACGACGCCGGCGACAGTTTCGATCAGTCGAACGCCAAGGGCTTCATCGAGATCTTCGGCTTGACCTCCAAGCTCGCCGCAGCGCGCGATGTCAAGTTCGGCAAGGGCGAAGCGATGGGCAAGTCCAAGCTCAACTGAGGTTCCGGGGACACCACGGAGACATCGGGGTACCAAGGAGAGAAGGGGCCACTCGGGAGAGTGACCCCTTCTCTCATCAAAGGATCCCGGAGCCGCGTCTGTTGAGCGAGCACAGCGAGTCGAAACCTGAAACCCAGCGGGTATGAGGCATCGTTGCTAGAGCTGGTCGTCACCAAGAATGGCCGCGAGCCTGTCCAGAAGGCTGACACGCCACCACGCCCAATCGTGTCCACCGTCGACGGCCTCGATGGTGACCGTTCGTGTTTTGGGTGCAGACGTCGGAGTTTCCGTCAGTTCACGGTGGAGTTCCCGGGCGTGGGTGAGCATGTCACCCTCGAAGCGACCGGCCTGCAAGTGCAACGACAGCCAGTCGTGCTGATCACGAAGCGTAGGTGCGGTGTCGAAGCGCCACAGGGAGGGCGATTGGGCGATGGCGTGTCCAATTCTGTACCCACCGAGCGCGAGCGCCCAGACTGCGGCGATACCACCCAGACTCTGACCGCTGACAATGGTGGTGTCCTTGGTGGATCCGACTCCGTAGTGCTCGTGCAGAAAGTCGAGAAGTTCGTCGAGCACGAAGTCGACCTGGCCCGTGGGCACTCCGAGCTCATCCCATCGGGCCGCCATGTCGCGGGAATCCACCATCGCCACATACAGCGGTGGCAGCGTTCCAGCGAGAATCATTGTGTCGAGCAGGCGAGGTAATCCCAGCTCCCGATGCCATACTTGGCCATCGAAAAGTATGAGCAGGGGAGTGTCGCAGCCCATTTTGCCCGTCGATGGCGGTTCGTACAACCACATCTGCTGCTCGCCATAGCGGCCGGTCTCCATGAAGGAATGTTCGTGAATGACCCCGGCCGCACCGGGCCTTGCGGTGCCGCCACGCCAAATCTCGTGTGGGGCGTCAGGTCCACAGGCCAGCGACGACGGTCCGTGGGACCCCCCGATGGTCTCGCCTGCGCGGGGATCGATGGTTGAGGCAAGGAATGCGCCATTTCGAACTGCGAAGCGATCCCCGCCCAGCCGCCAGGGCGGCGTTTCCCGGTTTTTCCACACGGCGATCCGATACGAAGCCCGCCATGAGCTCGGTAGTCTCAGGGTCAACGTCCACAGATCTGAACCCGGGAGATGTTCGAACTCCGAGGAGGCAGGATTCTCGTGATTGAACATGCCGTTGGCCCACAGAAGGACCGCATGCGCGTCGGGAGACTCAACAACCCAGGTGTAGTCTCGGCAATCGGCCCGCCCGCATTCGGAGATGATTGGGTTGAGAGAGTCAAGAGAAATTCTCTGGGGCGTCGATACACGAGGAACGGCTCCCTCATGGTCCGGCACAGCGGCAGTCTTCTCCCAATGGGTGGCCCCGTGGCGATCGATCCACGAGTGTGGCGTTGTCTCGGATCTCATCGACTGAAACCTGCGAGGAGCTTTGAGAGAGAGTCATCGCGGAGCTCAACCGATTCGGGCAGTGTGACGGAGGATTCATCGCGTACGCGGTCGTGATTGTCCGCGACGGAGTAGGCCGTCTCGGTACGGCCGAGGTGCCAGTAGCCGATGATCAACTGGTTGCGCCGCGGTACACCGAGGAAGCGTACGTGTTTGCGCACGGCGCGCACCACCCGCGCCTCCGCCGATGCCCACACGAATGCATCCTCGTAGGGTTGAGGAATCTCCACCGCGCAGACTTCGTCCAGAAGAAGGTGCGATGTACCGGGATGGGTTGCACCCCGTAGGAGCCAGCGCACTTCCATTCCTTCAGGATGATTGACACGCTGCCGATCACCCGGAACCGACACTTCGAGCAAGGCGAGTCCACGTTGGTCCGGGGGAAGCTGCTCGAGAATCGCCAGGGCGCCCGGTAGCCCGGTGTCATCGGCGATCAGCAGCAGCCAAGAGCAGGGGGCGGGCAGGCGACCCCCACCACCCAGGGTTGCGAGCTTGTCGCCGACCTTTGCTCTGGCAGCCCATGCCGAGGCCAGCCCTTCATCCCCGTGCATGACGAAGTCGATGTCGAGGATGCCGGACTCGGCGTCGTAGCGCCGTACGGTGTAGGTGCGAACACGTGCGCGTTGCTCGGGTGTGAAGTCGTAGTGATGCGAGCCCTTTGGTTGTGGCATGTCGAAGTTGCCGTGCTCGTCCGGGAAATAGAGCTTGATGTTGGGAATACGGGGTTGGCTGAGGTAATCCTTCACTCCCTTGCCCGCAAAGCTGATGCGCACCATGCTCTCTGACACGTTGCGCACGCCCGCAACCTCCATCAGGGCGGGTAATCCATCGAAATAGCTCGGGCCGACATGATGATGTTTTTCGTGTCCATGAGGATGGTCGTGAGGCATGGTGATGTCTGCTTCCTACTTGTTGTTCGATGCGAAATTGGGTGAGAGGGCGAGGGTCTCGGTCGTGACGATCATGGGGCCACCGGTGGCCGGGTCCGGCAGGCAGAGGCAGGAGATTCCGTAAACTTCCTCGATCAGTTCCGCTGTGACGATCTGATCCGGATGCCCCTGTGCCACCACAGCGCCGTCTTTCATGACGATCAGGTGAGAGGCGTAGCGAAAAGCCATGTTGAGATCGTGGAGAACAGCGACGAGAGTGTAACCGCTCTGGTTGAGCGTGCGGCACAGTCCCAGCACCTCGAGCTGGTGCGTGATGTCCAGAAACGTCGTCGGTTCGTCGAGTAGAAGTAGCGGAGTCTGCTGTGCAAGTACGAGCGAGATCCACACCCGTTGCCGCTGTCCTCCGGAGAGTTCATCGACACGGCGATGCGCCAACTCGGTGACGCCGGTGGCTTCGAGAGCAGATGCGACGGCGTCGTCGTCCTCCTGCGACCACTGGCGCAAGAGAGACTGATGGGGGAATCGGCCCCGGGACACCAGATCTCGCACGGTGATTCCGGCGGGGCTGGTGGAAGACTGGGGGAGCAGTCCGAGCCTGCGCGCCACGGTCTTGGAGGAGTACTCCTGGATGTCCCGTCCGTCGAGAATCACGTTGCCGGCCTGAGGGTCGAGCAGTCGTGAGAGTGCACGCAGCAGGGTGGACTTGCCACAGGCATTGGGCCCGATGATCACCGTGAAGGAGCCGTCGGGAACCGTCACATCAAGATTCTCGCTGATGGGGGAGGCACCGTAGCCCAGCGTCAGATTGTGGCCAGCCAGTGGAGGATGGGTGTTGGTCATGCGGTTACTTTCGTGACGAAGAGAGGAAGGCTTTTACACGGTGCGTGTGCGAGTCAGGAGCCACAGGAGATAGACGCCGCCCAACAGGCCGGTGGTCAGGCCCACGGGCATGGCGATCTTCACCGGCAAGTGCACTGAAATCAGGTCCGCGATGAGCAACAGGACTGCTCCCACCAGGGCCGAGCTCAGGACTTGTACGCGGGCCGCTCCAGTGAGTCGCCGCGCTATTTGTGGTGCCGACAGGGCGATGAAGGCGATGGGTCCCGAGGCAGCGACGGCAGCCGCTGTCAAGACGACGGAAGCGAACATCGCGATCTGCCGGATTCGCTCCGGCGCCACCCCCAGTTGGGTTGAGAGATCATCGCCCATCTCCACCACGTCCAGCCAGCGAGAACATGCTGCGAGCACGGGAACGAGAAGGACGACGGCGGCGGCCACCGGAAACGCATCATCCCATGTCCGGGCGTTGAGCGAGCCGGAGAGCCAGATACGGGCCTTGGTGGCGAGATCGAGGTCTCCGCGCACCAGAAGAAGAGTATTGATTGCCGCCATGAAGGCGCTGACGCCGATTCCCACGAGAACCAATTGGTATCCGGCTTCTCCGCCATTGGTGCGCGCCAGAAGATAGACCAAGCTGGCGGTGAGAAGGCCCCCGGCCACCGCAGCCAGAGAGGTGGCTGCCGGACCGGCATTGAATAGAACGATTTGTAACACGGCTCCCGTTGCGGCACCGGTGGTGAAGCCGATGACGTCGGGCGATCCGAGCGCGTTGCGCGAGATGGACTGAAAGACGCAGCCCGAGGCGCCCAGCGCCATGCCCACCGCGACGGCGGTCACCACTCTGGGAAGGCGAATCGTGCCAACTATCTTGACCGTCTGACTGTCCCCGGTTCCGAGGAGTGCTGACCAGACCTCCGCAAGGTTCAGGGAGATCTTCCCGGAGGAAAGCGAGAAGGCGGCGCATGCCAGGGCCAATGCCGTCAGGACGAGCAACACCCGGACGGTGCGCCGCTCCACTCGAAGCCGCGCGGGGCCGAGCATAATGCGGTGGACGCGGGCATCCTGTGATGTGAGCTGATTGTGGTCCCTCATAGTCCCTCCACCCGGCCGCGTCGAATGAGATGGATGAAGAAAGGGGCGCCGATGATGGCGCTCATGATTCCCGCGCCGACCTCCGAGGGATGGATGACGGCGCGTCCGGCGATGTCCGCGAGCAGCAGTGTGAGCGCGGCGATGACTGCCGAGTAGGGGAGCAGCCACCGGTGGTCTGGGCCCACGAGCGAGCGTGCGATGTGGGGAGCGGCCAGACCAACGAAGGCCACCGGTCCGATGGCCGCGGTGGCGGCGCCCGCCAACAAGAGGATTGCCAGATTCGTGAGGGTCCAGGTCCGGCGTACGTTGACACCCAGTCCGCGTGCCATGTCTGATCCCAGCGAGATTGAGTTGAGGGAGCCGGACACGACCATCGCAAGGAGAAAACCGATGATCAGGCTGACGCCGGTGACCGGAAGGGCATCCCAACCCCGGCCCTGCAACGAGCCGGAGGCCCAGTTCCTGAACGAATCGAAGACGGTCTGAGGGCTTGAGAGGATCACCATTGTGGTGACCGAGGAGAGCATGATGGAAAGCCCTGCTCCGGCCAGAACGAGCCGTACCGGATTCACCCCTGATTCGCCGGCGTGTCCGAGTCTGTGTACGAGAAGGGAAGCGACTCCCGCCCCGACGAACGCGAACCAGACGTAGACGACTATTGAGGCTGATCCGGTGAGGGCGAGGCCGAGGACAACGCCCGCGGCGGCCCCGGAATTCACCCCGAGCGTGCCGGGTTCCGCGAGTGCGTTGCGTGTCAGTGATTGCATCAGAGCGCCCGCCAGCCCCAGTGCGGCCCCGGCCAGAACCGCGAGGATCGTGCGTGGAATGCGCAGCTCTCGAACCACCAAATGACTGTCATTGGCGGGATCGAAGGCATGGAGAGCGGCGAATACTTCTTCTGGGGGTATTGTGCGCGAGCCGATGACGAGGCTCAGGATCATCACCGGAAGTATGAAAAGGGCCAAGAGGGCGAGGATGCGTCCGCGATGTCGATGGGAATGCGGCTCCCCGGTGAGGACGTGATGCGAGGCATCGCTGTCGGGTGAGGACCTGTTGCCCAGTGGCAGTGGATTTTTGGGAAGCGGCTCGGGCCGCCGTACCGTGGTGGAGAACATCATGGAATCAGACCGGGTAGGGAGATGGAGGCGGGAACCGATTGGAGGAACCCGCCTCCACATCAGGAAGCCAAGACAGTGTTGACCATTGGGAAGCCGGTGTTGACCACTAGGACAGTGCGTCCACGACGGCGTCGATGAACTGCTTTCCGGAGTAGTAGTCAATACGGAACGATGTCGGTCCCAACGGGTAGACCTGCTCAGACTGGACTGCGGGAAGATTGGCGAGCACCGGATCGGAGGTGAAAGCCGCCACGGTTTCGTCGGTTCCGGTCAGGAGGAAGACGGAGTTCCCGCCAATTGCCTGACTGAGATTCTCGTAGGTGACGAAAGAGAAGTCCTGACGGGTCTGTTCGGAGGTGTCGAGGTCATCCGCCGCGGGAATGACCTCGATACCGAGGGCTTCCATGAGCTGGGCTTGAGGACCGGTGGGCTTGCCGATGCCTTGGTCGGCTCCGGGGCCGTTGAAGGAAACGATCGACGCGCCACCTTCGGGAGCGGTGATCTTGGTTGCGGCGTCGGCGGCGTAGTCATTGAAGTCGGAGATGGCCTTGTCTGCTCCCTCTTCATTGCCGGTGGCGTCACCGAGCTGGGTGGCGAGATCCTGCCAGGTCTGCTTGGAGTAGTCGACGACGATGGTGGGGAACTCGGCCGAAATCTGTTCGTACTGGTCCGCCACGGAATCGGCGCCGGAGGTGGAGATGACGACCAGGTCTGGGTCGGCGGCGATCAGAGCCTCCATGTCGAACTCGAGGTTGTCGTAGAGAACCTCGACTCCCTGCTCGTCTGCGACATCGGCCCACTGGGAGAAGAATCCCTTGTCGTCGGTGATGTCAGAGGGAGAGGTTGCAGCGGAGGCCACTACCGGGGCATCGATGGCCAGAAGTGTGCCGGTGACGCTGACAGAGGTGGAGACGATCCGCTCGGGTTTGGCGTCGAGTGTCAGCTCGCCCATCTCGTGTGTGACGGTGCGAGGCCATTCTCCCTGGTCGTCGCTCGCCGCAGTGGTTGTCTCCCCGGGAGCGGGAGTCTCGGAGGAATCCGAGGCATTACCACAAGCGGTGAGCGACAGGCTGGTCAATCCGACTGCGGCGAGGAGGAGGAATCGTTTTGTTGGTGATCGCATGAAGCGACTCCTTTGGTTACGAGTGGAGATGACTGAATAAGGATTTACACAACAGTCATGATGCGAAATTAGGTTAGCATTACCTAACCCCCTGGCCAGACCTTTGAGGAGAGGATGTGATCCACCAGACGTTCCACGTGCGGGTTCATCTCACATGCAGGCTCGATGAGGGGGCTCCGAATCGATCGCTGCATCCGCCCACCCACCGGCCCACTGGGACGTTTGTTCGATTGGGAGCCGATTGCGTGATGGGAGAATGAACCAATGGAGCCTTTGAATTCGACAATCGCCGCGCAGTTGGGGCATCGCACCATCCGTAGGTTCACGTGCGAGCCGGTGGCGGCTGAGCATTTTCGGCAGTTGATGGATGTGGCACGGGCAACGGCGACCTCGCGCGGGCTGCAACACGCATCCATTATTCGAGTTACCGATTCTCGGCTCAGGAGTGAACTCGCCGAGATTGCCACGCAGGCCTATATGGCGGACGCTCCCGAGCTACTCATCTTCATTGTCGATACCCATCGTTCGCAACGCATCATTGAGGAAAAGGGAGCGGACAGTCCCCATGCGAATTCGATGAACGCATTCTTCGAGGGGGTGACCGATGCCGTCCTCATGGCGCAGAACATCGTCGTCGCCGCGGAATCTCTCGGGTTGGGGACAAACTACTTCGGAAACATACTCAACGATCCTGCCCGAGTCATCAAGCTCCTGAACCTGCCCGAGTTGACCTTTCCGGTGCTCGGCCTTTCATTCGGCCATCCGGATCAGGAGCCACAGCTCAAACCGCGCCTGGAGATGTCGTTGCGGCTCATGGAAAACGGCTACTCGGAACCTGAGTCGTGGATCGAGGCCTTGGTCGAGTATGACGAGATCATGCAGACCTACTACGACCTGCGAGATGTGAACAATCGGGTCGACTCCTTCACGAAACAGACGACTGACCGCCTGGCCGCTGAACCGGCGGCCCGCACCCGAATGATGAGAGTTGCGCAGGCACAGGGATTTGACTTTGCCCTGACGGATTGAGAGGGGTTCGGCTGTCGGGATGAGCACTCCCGACCGTCTGGCGCCGGCATCGGCCCATCCGCGGCGACGACGGCCCCACGGTTGACGATGTCCTTTCGGTACACCGAAAACTTGTTAGTATTTTCGCCATGCCGAAGTTGAAAATGAGGTGAGGCCGTGAATGACGTGCTCTTTGCGTTCGGTTTGACGCTTTTGGCTGGCCTTTCCACGGGTATTGGTTCCGTCATCGCCTTCTTCTCGCGTAAGCAGGACCCACGCTACCTGTCGGTTCTGCTCGGTTTCTCGGCGGGGGTGATGATCTATGTGTCGATGATCGAGATCTTCCCCAAGGCGAACGATGCCCTCGTCGCCGAGTTGGGAAACAAGCAGGGTGCTTGGGCCACGGTCGCCTCCTTCTTCGCGGGGATTGCCGTCATCGCGCTGATAGATCGACTTGTTCCCAAGGAGGCAAATCCACACGAGCTGGCGCACGCCACCCAGCCAATGGATGAGGCCGCGCGCAGCAAGCTCAAGCGCATGGGAACGTTCACCGCGATCGCCATCGCAATCCACAATTTTCCGGAGGGCTTCGCGACCTTCATCTCGGCGTTGCAGGATCCGACAATTGCCATACCGATTGCCGTGGCCATCGCGCTTCACAACATTCCCGAGGGAATCGCCGTCTCGGCCCCGATCTACTACGCCACCAAGAGCCGTACCAAGGCCTTCTGGCTTTCCTTTGCCTCCGGGCTCGCAGAACCGCTGGGAGCGCTCATCGGGTATCTCTTGTGGCGCCCGTTGGTGGGCGAAACACTTTTCGGGGTGGCTTTTGCCTCGGTGGCGGGAGTGATGGTGTACATCTCGATCGACGAACTGTTGCCCTCGGCCGAAGAATATGGAGAGCACCATCTGGCCATCGGCGGGTTGATTGCCGGTATGGCCGTGATGGCGCTCTCGCTGTTGTTGTTCGTCTAGCTTGCCGGGTGCGGTACCGGGCCCGGAGATCAGATCATCGCGGGATCCGCCAGAGTTGCCACCATGACGGCCTTGATGGTGTGCATACGATTCTCCGCCTGGTCAAAGACCACCGACTGACTCGATTCGAAGATCTCATCGGTCACCTCGAGACCGTCCATACCCGTGAGATCGAAGACGTCACGTCCCACCACGGTGTCGAGATCGTGGAAGGCGGGCAGGCAATGCATGAAGATGGCCTCGGGATTGCCGGTGAGGTCCATGACACGGCGATTGACCTGATAGTCCTTGAGAGCACCGACTCTCCGGGTCCAGACATCCTTGGGTTCGCCCATGGAGACCCAGATGTCGGTGGACATGACGTCCGCTCCGGCAACACCGGTGGCGACGTCGTCGGTGACGGTCACCTTGGCCCCGGTCTCTGCTGCGTACGCGCGTGCCAGAGCAATGGAATCCGCATCAGGCTGGAATTCCTTGGGAGCGACGATCCGAACGTCCATGCCGAGCATTGCCGAGGAGACGAGTGTGGAGCGGCCCATGTTGAAGCGTCCGTCCCCGATGAATACATGGACAACCTCAGAGAAGGGTTTCGCGACGTGTTCGCGGATTGTCAGCGCATCCGCGAGCATCTGGGTCGGGTGCCATTCATCGGTCAATCCGTTGTACACCGGGATCCCGGCATACTCAGCCAGCGCCTCAACATCGACTTGACGGTCCCCACGGAACTCGATGGCATCGTAGAAGCGGCCCAGAACTCGCGCCGTGTCGGCGACCGACTCCTTGTGCCCGATTTGGGAGCTGGAGGGGTCGAGATAGGTCGTATGAGCGCCCTGTTCGAAAGCTGCAACCTCGAAAGCACAACGGGTACGGGTGGAGGTCTTCTCGAAGATCAGGGCCACTGATTTTCCTGCCAGCCGCTGGCGCTGCTCACCCCGCGCCCGCTCCGCTTTGAGCCGCTCGGCCAGATCGACAAATGCCACCCACTCACCTGGAGTGAAGTCGGATTCCTTGAGGAATGAACGTCCCTGAAAAGTCATGGATTCAGTGTAACCGTGCTCACGGATGGTCCGTAGTCGGCGACGAAGAGTGAACGTGAATGAGAATGTGTCGGAGGCTGCGCCTACGATAGAGGCATGACGGAACACATCGCACTGTGGGGCGGGCGCTTTTCCGGCGGCCCAGCTGATGCCCTGACCGAACTCTCACGCTCGACCCACTTCGACTGGCGTCTGGCCAAATACGACATCGCGGGTTCGCGTGCTCACGCCCGTGCTCTTGCGCAAGCGGGGCTGCTTTCCGCCGCCGAACTCGAGGGCATGCTCCTCGCACTCGGAAGCCTTGACGAAGATGTCGCCTCCGGAGCGTTTGTACCGCGCCCCGATGACGAAGATGTTCACACTGCTCTGGAGCGAGGTCTTCTGGAGCGCGCTGGAGCACACCTCGGCGGTAGGCTCCGCGCCGGGCGTTCCCGCAATGACCAGATCGCCACCCTCATCCGGATGTATCTGCGCGATGAAGCGAGAATCATCGGAGGCAAGCTGCTTGACGTCGTGTCTGCACTCGTTGATCAGGCGCAGGGCGCTGGGGATGCCGTCATGCCCGGTCGCACGCACATGCAGCATGCCCAACCGGTACTCGTGGCTCACCACCTTCTTGCCCACGCCTGGCCGATGCTACGCGATATCGAACGCCTCATTGACTGGGATCGCCGGGCTGCACGCAGCCCGTACGGTTCCGGTGCTCTGGCAGGCAATACGCTGGGGATGGACCCCGAAGCGGTGGCCGCCGATCTCGGGTTCTCCGGCGTCACCGAGAATTCCATCGATGGCACATCGGCCCGTGATGTCGCGGCGGAGTTCGCATACATCATGGCGCAGATTGGGATCGACATCTCGCGAATCAGCGAGGAGATCATCATCTGGAATACGAAAGAGTTCAGCTTCGTCACGCTGGACGATGCCTTCTCCACCGGGTCATCGATCATGCCGCAAAAGAAGAATCCGGATGTCGCGGAGTTGGCACGGGGAAAGGCGGGGCGTTTGATTGGCGACCTGACCGGCCTTCTGGCAATGCTCAAGGGGCTTCCCTTGGCATACGATCGAGACCTGCAAGAGGACAAGGAACCCGTTTTCGATCAGATCGACACCCTCGATGTCTTGTTGCCCGCAGTCTCCGGAATGATTGCCACCATGCGCCTCAATGTGGAGCGCATGGCGGAGCTGGCCCCACAGGGATTCTCCTTGGCAACCGATATCGCCGAATGGCTGGTGCGCGAGGGCGTACCGTTCCGTGATGCGCATGAGATCTCCGGGGCCTGCGTCCAGGTCTGCGAGAAGCGGGGGATGGAACTGTGGGATCTCTCCGATTCGGATCTGCGGCGCATCGATTCCCGCCTGTTGCCTGCGGTAAGGGATGTGCTGACGGTCGAGGGCTCGGTTGCTGCGCGTCGTGGCGTGGGGGGCACCGCTCCCGAGCGGGTGCGTGAACAACTTCAGGCAGCCAGAGATCAGTTGGTGTCTCATCGCGCCTTCACGGATTCCCGGATCGAAGCTCGATGACATTCGGGGTGTGAGAGCCTTTCATGATTGATCTTTCTGCCAGTCCACTGGAGGTTGCTCCGCGCCTGCTTGGGGCGACTGTGACCGCCAACGGGGTGACCGTGCGGTTGACGGAGGTCGAGGCCTACTGTGGTGAGATCGATCCGGGCTCTCATGCCTTCCGGGGGCGAACCGCGCGAAACGACACAATGTTCTTGGGGCCTGGCCACCTGTATGTCTATTTCACCTACGGCATGCACCATTGCATGAATGTCGTGTGCTGGCCCGAAGGCCAACCGGGTGGTTGCCTCCTCAGAGCTGGCGAGGTGATGTCGGGGGAGGACACAGCCCGGGAACGCCGTCCCGGCGTTGTACGCTCCCGAGACTTGGCCCGCGGCCCCGCCAATCTCACTCGCACGTTGGCCATCACCCGGGAAGCTGATGGTTCCCTCCTCCGCGTCGGCGGCCCGGGAGTTCTCCTCGCCCTTGGTGTGGAGAACTCCCGGGCTGCGCCGTCGTCGAACGTCATCGTCGAACTGAATGGCGGTGGGGAACCATCCGGGCGAATAGCAACGGGTCCACGCGTTGGAGTCTCGGGTGTGGGAGGCGACGGCGAAGTCTACCCCTGGCGTTTCTGGCTTGAAGGAGACCCCACTGTCTCCGCATACAAACGCGGGGGCGGCTCACGAACCAGACGGGGGCAGTCTCATAACGTCGCTGCACGCGATGGAAGGCTCAACCCGCCGCGAGTCGGGAACAATCAATCGTGAGAGCCTTTCTGTTTCTGGTCAATCCGAAACTCGCCTACGATCCCTACCCGGATTGGGGGCGATGGATTCCCATGCTTGCTGCGGGGAAGAACGTCTCCATGCGCTGGAATACGGGGACTCGGCGCCAGGGGATACAGTCAGGAGATCTTGGAATCATCGTGAAGGTCGGAGAGCATCCCAAAGGAGCGATTGGACTGACGACGGTCACCTCCCCCATATGGATCGGGCCGCACTGGAACCCGGATGCCAAGCGTGTGGAAACCGGTTACGTGGACATGGATGTCGATGCGTTGCTTCCGGTGGACGAGCCGTTTCCACTTGCGGATCTCAGACTTGTGGCACCGAACGTGCGGTGGACGCCACGCACGTCAGGGACCGAGATACCGATTGAGGTTGCGCAGGAGTTGAGCCGACTCATCAGCGAGTAGTCATGGAGAAGCGCGAATCGGTGAGCCGCACGAGCTCCGCGCATGGAAAACGACACCCTGCGGACAGAATTGGAACATGCGGTGTCATTGCGGGCACACTTGTCTGTGTGCTCGAAGGCCGAGCGCAGCCGACGAAAGGCAAGCAACGTGACTGACGTCCTCGACGAACTTGAGTGGCGTGGGCTGATTGCCCAGCACACCGACATCGATGCGCTTCGAGAAGCGCTGAACTCGGGACAGGTCACCTACTATTGCGGCTTCGATCCGACAGCTGCCTCGCTTCATCACGGTCATCTCGTGGCGGTGAAAGTCATGCGCCATCTGCAAATGGCCGGGCATCACCCGCTGGCTCTGGTGGGCGGTGCGACCGGACTCATCGGAGATCCGCGTGACAAGGGTGAGCGGTCGATCAACTCCAGGGACGTTGTTGCCGGATGGGCTGAGGCACTGCGGGGGCAGTTGGAGAGCTTGCTCGATTTCGAGGGGGAAAACCCTGCTCGCATCGTCAACAACCTGGACTGGACCGCGGAGCTTTCTGCGATTGATCTGCTGCGCGATCTGGGCAAGCACTTCCGGATGGGAACGATGCTGTCCAAGGACGTGGTCCAGCGTCGCTTGCAGTCCGAGGAGGGAATCTCCTACACGGAGTTCAGCTACCAGATCCTGCAGGCCAACGACTACCTCGAGCTCTACCGTCGCCATAATTGCACGCTTGAAGTGGGGGGCAATGATCAGTGGGGCAATCTCGTGGGAGGCATGGACCTCATTCACAAGGTTGAGGGAGCGAGCGTACACGTTCTGACCAACCCGCTCATCACGAAGTCCGACGGCACCAAGTTTGGAAAAACCGAGGGCGGGGCCATATGGCTCAACCCGGAGATGCTCAGCCCGTACAAGTTCTACCAGTTCTGGCTGAATACAGCAGACGACGACGTCATCCGCATGCTCAAGATCTTCACGTTCCGTTCTCGGGAGGAGATTGCGGAACTGGAGAAGCTCGTCGCCGAACGTCCGCAGGCGCGTGAGGCTCAGCGGGTCCTGGCGTCCGACGTGACCACGTGGGTGCACGGCGCGGATGCCAACGATCGTGTCATCAAGGCCTCGCGTGCCCTGTTTGGGGGTGCTGAACTGGCCGAACTGGACGAACAGACGCTTCGTGATGCTGTCGCGGAACTTCCTTCCGCGCAAGCATCGGTGGGCACGCCCATGGTCGAGCTCTTCACTGCCGTTGGTCTGGAGAAGGGTGTCGGAGCTGCGCGCCGCACAATCTCCTCCGGGGGACTCAACTTGAACAACAAGAAGATCATCGATCCTGCCCAAGTGCTTGAAGCTTCGGATGTCCTGCCGGGCGGAATGGTGCTGCTGCGCAAGGGAAAAAAGAACTTGGCACTGGTACGCGTCGTTTGACGCATCGATGTTTGCCCACACATGGCGATGTGGATCTCGGCTGATTGAGGTCCTGTGGCTTCGGTGAGGTAGGGCGTCAAAGTTCAGGTGGATCTTGGGCTGTAGCAGAAGGCTCGGGTGGGCCGGGAATGCCACGCATGCGTGGCATTCCCGGCCCTTTCCCGTGGGATGGAGCTTTTCCTGTGGGGTGTGGTTGGTGGGGTGTTTTTGTTGTGGT
>WPCI01375220.1_pt1 | contig 25714 bp, 26 predicted proteins | sample 5399871 | NCBI WGS metagenome assembly WPCI01 (sample SAMN12869469, study PRJNA574797) | sludge metagenome | isolation source: wastewater treatment of pH7 | place: China:Beijing | collected 2019-05-20 | reverse complement strand
CCCTTCAAACTTACTAAATTTTCACATTTTACTCAATACTTTGAAACAGATAATCTCATCCATACCTCGCCATCGGAGAAGGCAAAGAAAATTCAAATAAAGGCTCAATGTTCTTACTAAAAATTAGACAGTGATAAATATTTATCATGTCTGGGTAAAAAGAAAAAAATACTTGTGAAGACATTCATTTAATTGGCAGACAGACAAAGCTTTCACAGTTGGATCCGCCCGCAGACAAGACTGCTGGCAAAAATATATGGGAATAAAAACTAGGGAACACGGGGGAGAAAGGGGCTCAAGATGCTCTATGGGGATACTGCATCGGAAAAACTCCTGCTCCCTTAACTTCCTTTAAAACAGTGACCTGCTGTAAACTATACCTGCCGTAAGCTAAAATACCCTAAGTTCAGTTTTCAGCCATCAAAAATTCAACCATTTAACCCTTTCTTTAAAACGCTGCAATATCTCCCTTCACAGGGTTGTTAAGATTTTATTGTTTCCTTTTTTATTTTTTTTTCATTTTTTCATAGCTTCAGCCCGGAGGTCAGGAGGGAATTTTTCGATAGCGTACCTCAGGGAGGTCCTGGGCATTTCTTTTTTGTTTCTCATGACGTATTCGAAGACTTCCTGCTGGTGGGGCTTGCTGGCTTCTTTCAGCATCCAGCCGTAGCCTTTCCTGACCAGGTCGTCTTTATCTGTCAGGAGTATGTTTGCGATCGCAAAGACTTCGGGAAGAAACAGGCCTTTTCTTGCAGGCAGGACAAGGGTTACGGCTGCTGCCCGCCTGAACCAGCGGTTGTCAGACTTCGCCCATGTCTTGAGGTTATCAACAAATTCAGGGAATTCTTCTATAAAAGAGCCAACCGCGTGGTTGCAGAGGGTATCGCATTTTGCCCAGTTGTTAACGTAATTTTCGATCCAGCGCTCAAAAACAGGAAAGTCGTCTTCTGTGTACTGGTCTCTTACCTGGTATGCCCAGTCGAAGGCGATATAGGCTTCCTCGCAGTAGTCCGATTTCAGGAGCTCTTCAGCAAGGGAGAACACGTTCTTTTTATCCGCCCTGCCTGACTTCTGCATCTCCTTAAAATAGTCTTTTGCTATCTTTCCGACAATAGAAGTCTTTATTCCGAGACACTTTACTTCCTCTTTAAAAAAACGGGAAGAGCTATTTTTGGTTTTCTCATCAGCGTTTTCGCTGAGGTCCTTTCTAATCCTGGATGTTATATCGGCTTGCACAGTTCTATATTTAATCAAAGGTGTTACTTATATCTTATTTTTCGGCACGTTAGCTGGTCCGGATGGAAGCAGTAAAAAGGTAAAATAACGAGGCAGGAGTTTAACCGGGCCTCCAGAAGTTTAACAGAGTCCCCCAGGGGTTTAACAGGGCTCCCAGGGGTTTAACAGAGCCCCGGCTAAAAAATTGGAAAGGTGTCAAAAGCTTTATTCAGGAAGGAAGCTCAATTTTCCATCATGCTTCAAGTAAAAATTCGCCCTCAGGAGATTTTTGACGCAGAACGCTTTTTTGAAATATTCACTCATCTGGACTACCAGTTTATAGAAGTCCCCATAAAAACCCTTGAGGACGAAAAAAGGTTCCTGAAGCTTAACGAAGCGAAACGGAAAACTAATTTTGAGCATAACTATTCAATCCTTTTGGAAGAAAAACTTGTGGGAGGCTGCGGGATCAGGATTGACCAGCACAGGCCGTGGACAGGGGAAATCGGCTATTTTGTGGATAAGGCTTACCAGGGTATGGGCATTGCAACCGAAGCTGTAAGACAGCTTGAGAAAATCGGTTTTGACGAACTGAAACTGCAGAGAATAACTATCCTGATGGATGTAAGGAACACTGCAAGCGAGAAGATTGCAGTGAAATGCGGATACGAAAAAGAAGGCATAGCAAAAAAGATCCACAGGATAGGGCAGGAGTATTATGACTGCTTTGTGTATGCAAAAACCAGGCAAATAACAGAGTAGAGAGGTCTGCCGCAGAAAAAGATATTAGAGTGGTAAAAGAGGAGCTATTGGAGGAATTTTTAAGGACTGTAAGAAGGACTTTTAAAGGGCTGTAAGAGAGAATTAAAAGGATTTTTAAAAGGATTTTTAAAGGGATTTTTAAAGGGACTTTTAAAGGGACTTTTAAAGGGACTGGGAGACAACTATTAAAGGAGCTGTCGGAAGAGCTGCTAGAAGGAACTGTTGCCATTGATGAAAGGGTCAGATCAGCCCGAGAGACTCTATAAGACTGCTTCCGTACCAGACCACCATGAGGTTATTTATGGTGACCAGAATGCCTACGGATTCGATTATTCGTTTTGTAAGCTCCCACCGCCCTTTTGATGCCTTAATTATTGGAGCTACGTAAAAGAGCAGAAGGACGAATGCGAATTTTATGAGCAGAAGATGGTAAATTCCGTAATTTTCCAGAATCATTGCCGGAACAGGGTTATATTCCGTACCGAATGGCAGTGCGTAAAAGGTAGATGCCCAGTCCCCTATCACATAAAAAAGGATGATAAAACGAATATCGTACAGATACGTCCAGAATGAATTCCTAGTGTAACTAACTTCCAACAAAAGTCCTCCCTAAAATACCCTTCTGTTTTTCAGTAGATGCGACTCTATTTTTTAGGGTTATATAAACATAAGAAACTAAGATAGAGACTTAGAAATTTTAGTAAAGAAAGAGTAAAGAGGATTAATAATATTTAAAGTGTTTATAAGCTGCCAAATACGAAATAAAGACATAAATAAACTTAAATTAGCAATAAAACAGTAAAATATTAATTTGACGGATATTTTTGAGAAATATTATAAAAAAGAGATAATTAATGGCTTTCAATCTCGTTTACCGTTAAAATTTAGACAGCATATCCAATACACAAACTAAGCTGGCTAAAATATATAGTTTCGTCACCAAATAAAGACTTTAAAGCTTTTTTCTATTCAGGATTTTATGTAAGATAAAAGGACTATCTGAGAGATGGAAAAGATTAAAAAGGGGAGTTTAAACCAAAAGGAACTCTCCGGCAAAAGATTTAATAATCCCGAAAAATCCAGAGACATCACTGATGTTAACCGGAAATATATAAACCGAAAACATATGAGCTGGAAACTAATGAACCGAAAAAATATAAGCCGGATATATGAGTTAAAAACATATGAGTCGGAAACCAATGAATGAGAAATTAATAAGATAATGAATGGGAAATTAATAAGAGTTCCGCGGAAATAACAGCCGGATTGCTGGCCTAAGTTAAATGCTGCTAAAATTAGGATTCCAAACTCAAAAGATGGTACCAATGACTGAAAAACTGAAAAATGCAGGAACGGAAAATTCTCCTGCCCTGCTGGAAATGAAAAATGTTACGGTTGTCAGGAGCGGGAAAAAGATCCTCGACTCCGTATCTCTTTCAATAGAGAAAGGAGAACACGTGGCAATCATAGGGCCCAACGGTTCGGGAAAGTCTTCCCTGATAAAAACCCTGACAAAAGAATACCACCCTCTGGCAGGAGCAGAAGGGCTTGTGCTGAAAATCATGGGAAAAGAAACATGGCACGTTTTTGACCTCAGAAAACTTCTCGGGATTGTTTCCGGGGAACTCCAGCAGACATGCTGCCGCGAGATCACGGTCTTTGATGTGATACTTTCCGGGTTTTTCAGCAGCATAGGAATATACTACAACCACAAAGTTACCCCTGAAATGGAAGCCAGAGCAGAAGAAATCCTTGAATTCCTTGAGATTTCTCACCTCTCAGACAGATTTATGCACGAACTTTCAACAGGAGAAGCAAGAAGAGTGCTTATAGGTAGGGCCCTTGTGCACGACCCACAGGCCCTCATCCTTGACGAGCCTGCAAACAGCCTTGACTTAAAAGCCATGCACAGTTTCCGTGAAAGTGTCCGGAAAATAGCCGGCTCGGGGAAAAATGTAATCCTTGTCACTCACAACCTTCAGGACGTTATCCCGGAAATAAGCCGGGTGGTCCTTATAAAAGAAGGGAAAGTCTTCAGGGACGGAAATAAGGAAAAAGTCCTTACAGACGCAAACCTCTCCGAGCTTTTTTCTCTTCAGGTAAAAGTCCTGGAAAAAGATGGCTACTATCAGGCATGGAGCTAAAAGGAACAGGAAATTAAAAAACCTTGTTTTCAGCTAAGAGTTATTAGCTCTCCCGATAAGGATATTTATTAATAGTCCCTGGTTGAGCCTGTATTATGACTGTAATGGGCATAATCGGCTGCAGGGTATTCGAGGACGAAATTGTCCACGTACTTTCAGGTGACCCTGAAGTGGAAAGGGTTTACCTCGTAAAAAACAAAGAAAATATAGGCCTCCAGGATAAACTTAAAAATCAGGGTCTTAGACCTCTGGCACTGCCTGTCCATGAAATAAAAGCCTGCCTCAAGAAAAGTGACGGGTTCAGTGTCATCGTCCAGCTTCAGGAGATAGGACTTCATTCAGACCCTTCCAGGCTCAAAAACAAAACATATACAAACCTGAGCCTTATGTCCGGTTTTACAGACGGAATTCTCCTTTTTTACGGGCTCTGCGGGCATGCTTTTTCAAAGATGCGGAAAGATTTTGCATATACAGGGTGCTCTCTACAGCTTCTTCAGGACAGAAGCACAGGAGGAACAGCCCGGCCTCTTGACGACTGTATTGCAGCAGCCCTTGGAGGCAATTCCCGCTATCGGGAAATTCTTAAAAGCTATAGTGATACCTTTTTTTTAACTCCGATGTGGGCAGTAAACTGGAAAAGCGCTTTCGGGACATTTGAAGGAATGATAGGGGGCTTTGAGTTCACCCCGGAAAACCTGAGAGAACTCGGGTATCGAAAAGTAGCACGAGTCAATACAGGGCTCTCCTACGAACCTGATTTTGAAAAAAAGATAGAGGAATTTGCTCTTAACTTCGGTTTTGAGATTATAGAACTTGAAGGCAGCACTGAAATTGCACAAAAATCATACAAAATGATGCAGAATATGCTGCTCAGGCCGCTTAAAACTTGAGAATGTTTCAGGCCAGCTTTGAAATTAGAAATTGTCCTGAAAGCATTATACCGGGTTATTGAAATATACCTGAGGATTAATCAGTATATTTTTTTAACGCTCAGATATATAAGCAGTGCAATATATTTCTCATAGAGAGATATCTATTAAAAATAGGAAAATATTATTCCGGACACATGCTGGTTGCATGAATTGTTTCAGGGACCTCCCTATCAGTTTTTAAAAAAGAAATAGTAAGTTGCACGTGCCAGAGGAGCTTACATGCCGGTAATAACCATTTTAGGGTGCAGGATGTTCGAAGACGAGATAATGCACCTTCTGGAAAACGATCCCGAGATTGAAGAAGTGCTTGTAGTTGAAAATGAAGACTGCGTGGGCATAATGAAAAAGATGGCTGAAGCAGGACTTGCATATACTGCTCTTTCCCCCGAGAAAATCCCCGAAAAGTCTTCAGAGGCAGGAAAAGGCCTGACCCTGATAGTTTATATGCTTGAGCTTGCCCTCCACGCAATCCCTGAAAACCTTAAAAAGACCGTTTACTCAAAAGTCGAGCTTATGTCTTCCTGTTCGGACGGGATTCTGCTATTTTACGGGCTCTGCGGAAACGTGCTCGGGAAAATAGAAGAGGATTTCAAAGACCTTGGCTGCCAGGTCTGCATACTGAAAGAAGAAAACGGAGAAATCGTTGACGACTGCATAGGAGCCGTTCTGGGTGGGAGGAAACAATACCTTGAAGTCCTGAAAAGCTGCAAAGGAGTGGGGACCTTTTTCCTGACACCCATGTGGGCTGTAAACTGGAGGGAAATGATAAGAACCTCAGGTCTGAGCCAGAACCCTGATGATATATCCATGTCAAAGTTCGTCTTTGATTATGCAGGCTACAAAAGAGTTGCAAGACTGGACACGGGACTGGCTTATGAAAAAGATTTTGATGCCTGCGTAAAAGAATTCTCAACACTCTTTGAGTTTGAAGTTACGGAACTTGAAGGGACTTTACACCTGATAGAAAACTGTTACGCAAAAACAAAAGCCTCGGTATTCGAAGCCTGCCCTCGCTCGCAGGCCTGAAGCCTCTTATCCGAAAAGCTTTTTCCCGGCTCTATTTTCCCGCCTTAGCCGGGCTTAAGTTTCCCGGCCCTTATCCTGTTTATTTCCTCCTTCCTGCTTATACCCTTCCTGCTTATACCCTGTTCCTGCTTATACCCTTCCTGCTTATTCCCCCTCCTGCTTATTCCCCCTCCTGCTTATTACCTCTCCCTGTTCCTGCTTATTCTCCCTCCTGCTTATTCTCCCTCCTGCTTATTTCCTTAACTTCCCGTCTTCATCAGTTTCCTTTATCAATTTATAGAGATAATAAATATTAACAGCAAACTAAAAATTAACACAGAATCTAACAGTAAAAAGCCTGAGGGGGAATTCAGGAATTGGGAAACCATTTCATAATTATTGCAGGAGAAGAGGCAGGGCCTGCATCAAACAAAATGGGCGGGATCTGGAACGTCATTGACGAAGAAGCGCATACTCTGGCATCACTTTTTGATTCCGGAAAAATAAAAGCAAAAGAAAATACGGAAATCCTTGTCGCAGGCCCTTATTTCGGGCACAGGGGCGCAGACTGGAACCGTGGCCTGAATAGAATTACTGATATGGAAGGGCTTGCCCCTCTGAGTTCGGACGGGGAGCTGGAAAAATGCCTGAAAACCCTTGAAAGCGAAGGCATTAAGGTCTTCACAGGAGAGGAAATGGCAGGAGAGACCAGGATAGGCTACCTGCAGTTCCAGACCTCGGATTATGGGAAAATTCGCTCATCATATATGGGAAAAGAGATGACTCTCGAAAGCCGCATCAAAGCCGAAGCCTATGAGCTTCTGGGGCTTGATTCCCTCAAATATGAAAGCCTTCCAAACGGTGCGGAATATACCCATTACCTTTCCCTTTCACACTCAATTTCAGAGCTTATCCGGCTTCTTATCGGTTCGGCTCCAAGAACTGCAGACACCTGGGCAGAAGAAGGTGCTGGCAAGGACCTTATTCCCTGTCCCGGGATTTCCCTTCACTGCCACGAGTTCGGGACATTTTATGCGCCTGCAAGACTTAAAAAACTGGGGATCCCGATAAATACCGTTGCGACTCTGCATGCAACCCTTCCGGGCAGGGCTGCAGGATACAGCTCCATTCAAAAAAGGAGAAACAATGACAGTACATGGCCTCCTGGTGTGCCTGAAAACCTTGCCTCACTAGAAGCCCTTGCCCTGTATGCGGACACCGTTACTGCAGTAGGGGAGTCTACCCGCCAGGAAGCCAGGCTTTTTTACGGGATAAACGGGATTGTCATCAGAAACGGGATAACCATTGAGTCCGAAAAAATAGACTGGAACAGAAAAGAACTATGCCTCTCAGGGATCAGAAATTTCCTCTCCGAAAACCTGTACAGGTATTACGGAGGGGAAAAAATCGAGCCCGAAAAGATCATCCCTATTTTCACAATCTCCCGAATAGAGGTTGAAAATAAAGGATACCCTGACCTTCTGGACTCCCTTGTGGCTCTTGAACACATAATAAGGAACAGCATTCTGGAAGGGCATATGGAAGAGAAAATAAAGGTCATCTGCTTCCTTGTAACAGCAGAAGGCCCGAAGGCTGACCTTCCCGAAGGATTTCCTGTGCACCTGCCAAAAGATGTGCTTGTGGGAAACGAACTCAGGCTTCAGCAGATGATAGAAGAAAGAGGGCTGGATTTCCCAAAACTTGTAAGAGGGAAGCATTCAGTTGCTGCTGTCCTCTACCCCCAGATAATCTCAGAAACAGACGGAGGGCTGGGTATGGGAGTAAGGGACTTTATGGCAGGCTGCTGTGCCGGGGTCTTCCCCTCTCGCTATGACCCTTTCCTGCTCACAGGGCTTGAAGCAGGAAGAGAAGGGACACCAAGTGTGGTAAGCCGGGTCTGCGGCTTCAGCGATGCCATAAAAACCATCGAGTCCCTGATAGAGGGCCTGGGTGGAGTGATAGTGGTGGACAACATAGACCTCTCCTATTACGAAACAGTCCTTGAATATGCCCTGGCAATCAGTTACTTTACCAGAAACTTCGTAGACGATAGAGTAAAATACAAACTGCTCTGCAGGGAAGCTTTTCTCCTTGCAAAGGACATGGATTGGAGAAAGCCAGCTGAGCAATATTATGAATTGATCAGCGGAGCACACTTCTGTATGCGGGAAAATGAAAACCCCGCAAAAAGCAAAAAGTAAACAGGGACAGGCGGAAAAAACTGGCTGAAAGAAAAGGTTGAAAAAATTTATTGAAAAGCTGGCTGAAAGAAGAAGGTTAAAAGAAACAGATTGAAAAAGGCAAGCCGGAAGGAAAAATTGAGATACATATATTGAGGTCTCAGGATGTCAGAAATAAGAAAGCATTATTTCCTCTGCGAATACTGCATAATTGCCAAAGAGAGGGCAAAAAGGCCTTCAGACTTTGCAGTGGCATCCGGGGGTTCCGGAAAAAACGGTTCTGGAAACTGTGTATTCTGCGAGGGAAATGAAGAAAAAACACCTCCTGCAACTGCTGTATATAAGAATGGGGAAATCTTTGCCGATACAGGGGAAAAAAGAATATCCGGCTGGGATTTCCGCTGTTTTCCAAACCTTTACCCTGCACTTTCTCCTTTTTCAACCCTGCCGGAGTCCCGTGAAAAAGACCCTGAAGTTATTCCGGGATTCGGCTTCCATGAAGTGATAGTTGAGTCTCCTGTGCACGGGAAAAGACTTGAGGACTTTTCGGATGCCGAAATCTCAGGTCTGATGAATGTCTACAGGGACAGGGTATGCCACTACGCGGCTCATGAGAAAATCTCTTACGTATCCCTTTTCAAAAACTCCGGAAAAGAGGCAGGCGCTTCCCAGGACCATCCTCACAGCCAGTTAATAGCCCTGCCGGTTTGCCCTCAGCTTGTTGAAAAGGAGCTGGCATCCATAAGAGGTTTGAAAAACTGCCCTTACTGCACTCTCCTTGAAAAAGAAAGAGTTTCCCCGCGCTTTATCTTCGAAAACAGCGGTTTTATAGCTTTTGCCCCTTATTACTCAACCGTGCCTTTTGAGGTATGGATTCTTCCGAAAAAACACATAAACTTTCTTGGAGGGCTCGATTCGGGGCTCCTTTTTGCCCTTGGAGAGATATTAAGGGATGTGCTCGGAAGATATTCAAAAGTACTTGGAAACCTGTCCTATAATTATATGTTCTATCAGCTTTTTGAAACTCCGGAGTATCATCTGAACCTCAGGCTGCTTCCCAGGCTTTCCACAGCTGCGGGATTTGAACTTAACACAGGGATTTACATTAATACCGTTTCTCCCGAAAAGGCAGCTTCATACCTTAAAGGAAATGAATGAGCCATCTGAAAATAAGTTCAGAATATATAAAAACGGGGTGAAAGGCTCAAACCCTAAACATGTAGAAAAAACCAGAGATATGTTTATGTATAATAAATAAGGAATAAAGTTAGGGAAATATAGAGATTACATCTTTAACAGGAAAAATTGCCCTGTAACAGGTAGTTATATTTAGATAAAATTATTTAGATAAAATTGGTTGGACAAAATCTTTTGGACAAAAATCCTGTTACAAATAGAGTGCGAGAAGGATTTTTTAAGAGGGGAATGCGCACGGAAAAATTAAGTAGGAAAAGGCACAACCTGAGTTTACCAATCCGGAAAATAAGTCTGTTCCGGTAAACTGGAAGGTTTGAACAGGACGGGCTGGGGGAAGCCTGTAACTTTTGAAAAACCGTGGTATCCTTCACTTAGACAAAAAGGAACAAGTGAGTTTATGAAAAAAATTCGAATAGGAATGTTTAGTTGGGAAAGTTTGCATTCAATACGTGTTGGAGGGATCGCCCCTCACGTGTCCGAACTCTCCGAGGCCCTTGTAGCTGAGGGGCATGAGGTTCACCTATTTACCCGAGGTCAAGAAAATAATGATGATATAATTAACGGAGTCCACTATCACAGGATCGCATGCGACCGGACTGGAGGAATAGTGGAACAGATGAACAGGATGTGTGACGGCATGTACTGCCGTTTCCTGGATGTCCGGGAAAAGGCAGGAGAGTTTGATGTCCTCCACGGGCACGACTGGCATCCTGTAAATGTTCTCTGCAGAATTAAAGCCCAGTTCGGGCTGCCATTTGTCCTGACCTTCCACAGCACGGAATGGGGGCGCAACGGAAACCGCCACGGAGACTGGTGGGAAGCAAAAGAGATCTCACACAGGGAATGGCTTGGAGGCTATGAAGCTTCCGATGTAATTACGACTTCCAGAGTTTTGAGAGAGGAAGTCCAGCACATATACAAAATTCCCGATTACAAGATGTGGGAAATCCCTAACGGAATAAATGTGGGAAAAATAAAAAGACAGGTTGACCCTGGAAAAATAAAAAGAAACTATGGTATACACCCCTGTCTTCCTGTGGTGCTTTTCACCGGGAGGATGTCCTATCAGAAAGGGCCTGACCTGCTTGTTGAAGCCGCAGCAAAAGTCCTGAGGAAGCGCGATGCCCAGTTTGTTCTCATAGGAGAAGGAGAGATGCGGACCCATTGCGAATACCAGGCTCAAAAGCTTGGGATTGGGAATTCCTGCAATTTCCTCGGCTACGCACCTGACAATACCCTTATAGACTGGTACAATGCCTGCGATCTTGTATGTGTCCCGAGCCGGAATGAACCCTTCGGAATAGTTGTGCTTGAAGCATGGGACGCACAAAAACCGGTCGTTGCGAGCGATGCAGTCGCCCTTGTCGAAAACTTCAGGACAGGAATCATTGCTCATAAAGAGCCATCTTCCATTGCCTGGGGCCTCAACTACGTACTTGAAGGGCTCGGCCGCAACAGGATGGGAGAAAAAGGTTACGACCTCCTGAAAAAGAGATACAATTGGGAGACAATAGCCAGAAAGACCATTGAAGTATATGAAAAAGTTATGGAAAAAATGAGTATTTAAAGAATTATAAAAAATTTAAATTTTTGGAAAAATTAAATACTGAAAACCCTGAGCATTTTAAATCTGGAATATTTAATAATTCAGGTCACTGAAAAAAAGATTTAAAATGTTTGAAGAAAAGTGTAAGAGGAAGATGTGGTGTAAATAAAGACGTTATATTGCATCGTCCTCGTCATCTTCATCGAATTCTTTATAACTGTCGCTTCCTACCATTGCTGCTGAGATAGAATCAATCCCGTCAAGCCATTCTGCAACAATTCCGTATGGAAGATCAGCCATTAATTCTTCCGGCAGGGTCTGCCCTTTGAGCACTATTGCACCGCACTGTGCAGTGTAATCAAGAGCGAGTTCAAGGTTATCCGAGGCTTCGGCATCGATTGCTGCTTTTATAAGCTCATTGATATCTGCTCCTTCCTCGTAGTCGCCCATGACATAGCATTCAAAGGCCACAAGTGCGCCCATTAAAGAGGTCTGTACAGAATCAATCATAAGGTCAATATCCTCGGAAATAGGTTCGACCTCGGCAAGAACGATATCCCTCATCTCCTCAAGAATCTGTAAAGCCATTTCTTTGGAGAGCATCTCCTTTTCAAAGCGTGCGGTTACTTTCAGGCAGGCAAGAATTACATCATCTACCATATTAACGAATACAGCACTTTCCTTGCCGGCTTCTTCTTCGGACTCTTTGATCTGAAAACCGCTTTCCTTTGCCCGTCCGAGCCAGTTTTCCCAGCGCTTTTGGGTATAAAATTCATAGGGGAGGACCTGGTTCATTTCATGTTCAGGCACTTTTAACACCGCTTATAAACCTTTTTTATTATTAATCAGTCTTACTATTACTAAAAGGTGTTTGTTTATGTTCACCACGCAAGCTTTACCTTTTTCAAGGAAATGCCGGCTTCGCATTTTGAATCAAGGCTCTCGAGGACCTCTACAATTTTGCATTTGTCCCCTTTTATAAGCCCTTCAGGGTGGCATGTCTCATACTCAGCACACTCTCTCTTGCCACATTTGGCGGGCTCATACATAATTTTTGCCCCTTGAACTGCTTTTCTGGACTCCACACTTGTTGTGATGGGAGCCCTGCTGACATCCACCGCAAGAACCCCGCTGTCGTGCAGGAAACATTCGTGTATATCCTGGCTTTTAATTCTAACAACTTTATACCTGCGCCCGGGTTCAAGGTTAAGGCAGGTGTTCTTCAAACGGCATTTCTTACATTCAGGCATTTCACCTTTGAATATGAATTCCAGACCTTCCCTTGCCAGCCGTGATCCGATGAGTGTTATTTTGGTATCGCTTTCTGTCATAATAGTTCTTCCATTTAAATTTTTTTCGGGCCTTTTCTGAGTTTTCAGGATATACCTGAGTTATCCCAAAAATTTTGAGTCCGGTACTGAATCCTGGCATGAAATAAGGCTTTAGAGTTGGATTATCCCGAATAAGCCGAATTCATCAACCAGATAAATCATTTGAATTTGAATGAACAATTGATCATGATTAAATCGAATCCTGCGTTAAAAGATTCTGCTTATTTATAGCATATTGCTTCGTGATGTTTTGGAGAATTGATAATTTTCTATTTCAGCCTGAATAAAACAACTTTTCAATTTATGACCTTTGTGATTCTTGCAACTTTCTCAGCTGCCGAGAGCGTCAGACCATTTCCGAGAATGGTGTATCTGTCCGGGCGGATGCTGTGCGCCTGCAGGAGCGCTTCAATTATATATTTATCCTCTATGCCGAGCTCTTCAGCATTCGTGGGAGCCCCGATTTTTTTCAGAGCATCCCTGATCTCCTGCCAGTTTCCTCCGTGCAGGTACATCATCATAATTGTACCAACCCCGCACTGCTCTCCATGAAGCGCAGCCTTTGGGGCAATCCTGTCAAGGGCATGGCTGAACATATGTTCCGATCCCGAAGCCGGCCTTGAAGAGCCTGCAATACTCATTGCGACCCCGTTTGAGACCAGAGCTTTTACCACAAGCCTGGCTGAAGTCTCATGGTCTGGCTTTATTGAATCGGCGTTTTCTATTACCACCCTTGCTGCCATTCTGGAGAGGGCAGCAGCGTATTCCCCGAAATACTCGTTTCGGAGACGGCTTGCAAGCTCCCAGTCCAGGACTGCGGTATAATTGGAAATGATGTCTCCACAGCCCGCTGCAAGGAACCGGTACGGAGCGGCCGAAATAATTTCAGTATCCGCAATCACAGCAAGAGGTGCCTGAGCCTGTATGGAAGCATTTTTTCCGTTGTCTATTACCGAGGCGCGAGAAGATGCGATGCCGTCATGAGAGGCTGCCGTGGGCACGCTGATAAAGGGAATTTCAAGCCTGGTGGAAGCGAGTTTTGCAAGATCGATAGACCTGCCGCTTCCCACCCCGAGCAAAAAGGTCGCTTCCGTATTCAGGGCTTTTTCCATTAATTTATCAACTTCTTCCATGGTTGCCCTGCACGTAAGGACCGTTTCCGTACTGTTCCCTGCGTCCTCCAGAAGTCTGCTGACTCTTTTGCCTGCAACATCCTGAGTAGTGCTTCCGGTGACTATCAGCGCATTTCCTTTGAGTTTCAGATCCCTGCAGACATCTCCCACTTCTTCAAGGACGCCGTGCCCGACAAGCACGTCTCTTGGAAGCTGCATCCATTTTGCGCTGTTTTTATTAATGGTCAATTTCATACCCGCATGAATTTTTGATCGTGATAATGATAATTTATAATAGAGTTAATTAGAGTTAATTGATTGAGTATATAAACCCGGCTTAAACCATCCAGTCAGTGAGTAACCCGCTTGCCGGGAATAATAAATGCACTGTTATGTCAAATATCTATATTTATAAAGTATTTAACACCAGCAGATATCTGCCAGCAAATATCTATAAACTGAAGCTGCGGATAATAATGCTTGCAGAATACATAGGTAACTTACGAAAGATAGTATACATAGTTTAATAGGGAAACTTAATTCTTTAACTTAATCTCAAAAGAAATAAAGGAATGACTCGGGTAATTAAAACCTGAATTCTTTTTCTGGTTTTCAGTCCGTTTGGTGTTTCAGTCCGTTTGGTGTTTCAGCCTATTTGGTGTTTCAGCCTATTTGGTGTTTCAGCCTATTTGGTGTTTCAGCCTATTTGGTTTCTCAGTCATTGGTTCTTCTTCCGGAAATGTCAAATTTCAAAGCCTGTTTCAGGCTAAATGCAGATATTTTTCCAGAACACAGGCGTTTATTCAGGGTAATTTACTTAAACCAATTCTCTCTATTGACATGTCTATAAACACTTACTTAAAACACTTACTTCAGATGTCTATTAGCACTTATTTGACATGTTTATTAACACTTACCGCAGATGTAACTGCAAAGGTGAATTATAAAAAGATAGTTATATAATACACATATAATATAAGACTCTCACAATATGTTTGCTTTTTATCAAAGTTGAGCCTGGAGAAAGCAAAGAGATATCTGTAATTAAACCGAACACGGTTCACGGTTGAGCCACCATACCCGGAATTAAAAGATAAATTTATTCCAGATTATAATGCAGTAAACATATTCAGCTATATACTGTGAGTATTTATTCAGCTATATTGTGAGTATTTATTCAGCTATATACTGTGAGTATTTATTCACCTATACTGTGAGTATTAATTGTATCAGGTCATTGCCATTTTAAATGAGTGATAAGATGAGTTTTTTAATGGAAAAAATTTCACAATTTATCAATACCTATTATCTTGACCCCATAAAGGGCGATGAGGGGTATAACATTGTAAACACATTTACCTGGGCAGTGGTACTGGGTATCTGTATTTTCGGGGTTTTCAGGCTTCTTGAAAAGATGGAAGTGAAGATAACCCCAAAGTTCATTCTCTCGCTCCTGCCATTCGTGCTTGCGGGCTCCTCCCTGCGTGTGCTCGAAGACTCGCCTGCTAACATCTTTCACCCCCCTTTCAGCTATTTGCTTATAACTCCGAACATTTATTTCCTGGTCTTCGGAATAACAGTGATCTGCCTGTGGCTCTCAATAAGGCTGCAGAAGGCGGGGCTTGTAAAGGATTATCATCCTGCCTTTGCAGGCTTCGGGCTGGCATGGTTTTTATTGAACCTCGGAGCCCTGCTGTATTTTGAGGACATTGTAGTCCCTTACGTTCCGGTTTTTGTGCTTGGGGCAGGTACAGGGCTAACATTTGTCTTTTATCTGGTTGCCCGACACTTAAAATCCGCGATTTTCACTGATCCCCTGAACCTTTCCATCCTTCTTGCCCATATGCTGGATGCTTCTTCGACATATATAGGGATAGATAAACTCGGGTATTTCGAAAAACACGTGCTCCCCTCATATCTTATTAAACTTACGGATACTGCACTGGTTATGTATCCATTGAAGATAATTATCTTCGTAGGGGTTCTTTACGCACTTGATACCCAGTTCGAGAAAGATGATGAGTCAACCAACCTGAAAATGCTGATTAAAATGGTCATCCTGATCCTCGGGCTTTCTCCGGCAACCCGGAATACAATCCGGATGATGCTTGGCATCTGAAAAGTCAGGAAACAGGTGCCTCGCTGATACCGGGGTTCAATGTGTCAGGTTTTATTGGGGATAAACATGGAAAGAGAAGAAGAATATTCACGGGAAAAAAACGGAGAAATAATAGCAGAAACTCCTGACGGGGGGAAGGAAGAAAAAGCGTACCCTCCGCAAGAGAATGCCTATCTGGCTGGCAGCAGGGAAATAAAATCCCTGCCTGAAGAGAGAGGCGCCTCAAAGATATCAGAATTTACGGGCTACCTGCGCTTCATCCAGCCTTATGTCCTTTTTATTACCTTTGTGTTCTTCGGGGCTTTGCTTGCAGGTTATCATTCATCGGCAAATTTTCCGGAGATGGCGGACCAACTCATGGAAGGGTTCAGTGCCCGTTTTGCACCCCTTCTTGCAATGCCCCCGATAGTCATTATGTTCGGGATATTTCTGAACAATGCCTTTGTAAGCCTGCTTTTTCTTGTGCTGGGGCTTGCCCTTGGCGTCCTTCCTGTACTGTTCATCGCTTTCAACGGGTATATTGTGGGAGTTATCTCGCATATAGTAGCCCAGGAAAGAGGTCTCCTTTTTATAGTCCTTGCTCTCCTTCCTCACGGAATCGTGGAGCTGCCTATGGTTTTTCTGTCAGCCGGAATAGGGCTCAGACTGGGGCACCAGGTTTTTGCCGCCCTTATAGGCAGGCCTACTGAAATAAAAAAAGAATTTAAGGAAGGACTACAATTTTATTTTCGCTGGATTTTGCCACTTCTCTTTCTGGCAGCTATAGTTGAGACCTTTATTACACCTTTGATCCTGAGTTTCCTCTAAAAATCAGACAAACAGAGCTGCCGTGAGAGGGCAAACCAGCCCTTCACCATACCTTTATTATATGCCCCCCTCAGCTTACCCTATATTTATAAATGATTACTTCTATTAGAAAGGGTTTTAATAGGTAAAGCCGTTAATGGGGAAAAATCCGATCAGAACTTTTGTTTAACAAAATACGGCAGGCTAGCACAGGGACCTGCATTTCAGGAAATACTGCTTCAATACAGATCAAAAATCACACAGGCCAGTGCCTGATCACCATCTCACGGAAGTATCACTACCTCGAAAAAGCTGAGAGATATCACATATGATTGACAGGAAAGAAATAAAGGAAATTGTTGAAGGCTATTACGCGCACGCTGATAAGATAAAAATAGGGGCAATTGCCTCACACTCAGGGCTCGACATCTGCGACGGAGCAGTTGAAGAAGACTTCAGGACCCTTGCAGTCTGCCAGGCAGGAAGGGAGAAGACTTACACTGAATACTTCAGGGCTCAGAGAGACCATTACGGAAGAATAAAAAGAGGGATTGTCGATGAAACAGTTGTATATAAGAAGTATAATGAAATCCTTCTGCCCCAGAACCAGCAGAAACTGGTTGACGAAAAAGTGCTCTTTATCCCTAACCGTTCTTTTACTTCCTACTGCAGCATAGATGAGATTGAAGATAATTTCAGGGTCCCCATGGTAGGAAGCAGGAACCTTTTGAGAAGTGAGGAACGCAGCGAACAGCAGAGCTACTACTGGATCCTCGAAAAAGCAGGGCTTCCTTTCCCTGAGAAAATAGAATCTCCAGAGGACATCAACGAACTCGTAATGGTAAAACTTCCACACGCAGTAAAGAAACTCGAGAGAGGCTTTTTTACGGCTTCAAGCTATAAGGAATACCAGGAGAAATCCGAAGCTCTTATAAAGCAGGGAGTAATTACGCGCGACGCCCTTGAAAATGCCAGGATAGAGCGTTATATCATAGGACCAGTGTTCAATCTTGACATGTTCTACTCTCCTATCGAGCCGAAAATGAGCAAACTGGAGTTACTTGGCGTTGACTGGCGCTTTGAGACTAGCCTTGACGGGCATGTAAGGCTTCCTGCCCCGCAGCAGATGGCTCTTGCACCTCACCAGCTCACTCCTGAATATACGGTCTGCGGACATAACTCTGCGACACTTCGTGAATCTCTTCTTGACAAAGTCTTTGAGATGGGAGAAAAATACGTAAAAGCCACTCAGGAGCACTATGCTCCTGGAATTATAGGACCGTTCTGCCTCCAGACCTGTGTGGACAAGGACCTTAATTTCTATATTTATGATGTGGCCCCGAGAGTAGGCGGCGGGACAAATGTGCATATGTCAGTGGGTCATTCCTATGGCAATTCACTCTGGAGAAAACCGATGAGTACGGGCAGAAGGCTTGCCTTTGAGATAAGACGCGCTCTGGAGCTCGAGAAGCTTGATATGATCGTCACATAAATTTATTAAGGCTTTCCGGCATTAGTAGATATAAATTGTGCAGAAACCGTAAACTTTAAAAAGATCTCCTGAATCTGCGGGATTCAAACCGTAATGAGATCTCTCTTTAAGTTACAATTACAATAAACCAAGGATCACATAATAAAATTAAGAATCAGACCAGGTTTGGAATTGAAATCTGAAAGCCCCAGGGAAGAAAAAAGTCCTGAAGGCACAGGTTTCGGAAAAAATACTTGCCTTATATCAGATTATTTTCACTCTACTGGAGGAAACTACAACTTGAGTCAGCCCTGTGTTAATATCGGCATGGTAGGTCATGTCGACCATGGAAAAACCACACTTGTTAGAGCTTTATCCGGCGTGTGGACGGATACGCATAGTGAAGAAGTAAAAAGAGGAATTTCGATAAGATTGGGGTATGCAGATTCCTCATTCATGAAATGCCCGAAATGTCCTGAACCTCAGTGTTATACTGTCGAAAAAACCTGCCCTAACTGCGGAGAAAAAACGGAAGAGCACAGGACAGTTTCCTTTGTAGACGCTCCCGGGCACGAAACCCTGATGGCAACCATGCTTTCCGGTGCTGCAATTATGGACGGGGCAGTGCTTGTAATTGCCGCAAACGAAGACTGCCCGCAGCCCCAGACAAAGGAACACCTCATGGCCCTGGACATCATCGGGATTAAAAACATTGTTATAGTCCAGAATAAAATCGACCTTGTGTCAAGGGAAAAAATTATCGAGAACTACCACCAGATAAAAGAGTTTGTCAAGGGCACTGTTGCCGAAAATGCACCTGTAATCCCTATTTCTGCCCAGCAGAATATTAATATTGATATTCTCATCGACGCCCTGGAAACCCAGATCCCGACTCCTTCCCATAAAGTAGATAAGCCAGCCAGCATGCTGATTGCCCGGTCTTTTGACATTAATAAACCAGGTGCTTCAATTGAGGAAATCCGCGGAGGAGTTATAGGAGGAACCCTTACCGAGGGCGTGCTTCATCCCGGAGACGAGCTTGAAATCAGGCCTGGAATAAAGGTCACAACAGAAGGCAGCACCAGATGGATCCCTATTTTGACCACGGTTTCATCAATTTATGCAGGAGCAACAAAGGTAGATGAAGCAACCCCCGGAGGGCTTCTTGCCGTAGGAACTTATCTTGACCCTACCCTGACAAAGGGAGACTCCCTTACGGGGCAGATGGCAGGTGTTCCGGGTACCCTTCCTGAAACAAGGCACCAGTTTGTTATGGAGCTTCATCTTCTGGACAGGGTTGTGGGAGTTACCAGGGAAGAGAAAATTAATGAAATCAAGACCAGTGAACCCCTTATGCTCAACATAGGAACCGCTACAACTGTAGGTGTGGTCACAAGTGCCCGGAAGAATGAAGCTCAGGTGGCACTCAAGCGTCCGATAAGTGCAGCCATAGGAGCTATGGTTGCGATCAGCAGGAGAGTCGATTCCCGCTGGCGGCTCATTGGAGTAGGGGTAATAAAGAGTTGAAAATTATAATTGACACCAACGGATTCATGATCCCTGTCCAGTTCGGAGTGGATATCTTTGAAGAGCTGAAAAGGCTGGGTTTTAATGAGTTCTATGTGCCTGAAGCTGTTGTATTTGAAATAGAAAAACTCATAAAGCGGGAGAAAGGTTCAAACAGGACAGCCGCAAAGGTTGCCAGGTCCATGATGGAAAGGTGCATGCGGATCGCAGGCAAGGGACCTGCTGATGATGTGATCCTCAGGCTCGCAAAAGAGATGGGAGCGGCTGTTCTGACAAACGATATAGGGTTGAAGCGCAGGCTTGCTGAAAGCGGGATCCAGACCATATCCCTGCGCCAGAAAAACAAACTGGATTTTGTTTGAAAAACCCACCGGAGATTCCGGGGCAGCAGTTCGATTGATTAAGTTTACGGGTGATTAGCAGATGTATAAATTAATGAAACTCGTTGATACGGTTCGTATCCCTCCTACCCTTCTCGGGGAAGAAATAATGCCCACTATTAAAAATGCATTAAGGGAGAAACTTGAGGGGCAGGTAGACAAGAAACTTGGCTCTCTCGTTGCTGTTTACAATATTGACGAGGTCGGAGAAGGACATATCCTTGTCGGAGACGGGGCTGTGTACTACGATGTGACATTTGAAGCGATAATGTTCTACCCTGATCTCCAGGAAATCATAGAAGGCGAAGTCGTTGAGGCTGTAGGCTTCGGAGTTTTCATAGGGATGGGACCAATGGACGGGCTGCTACACGTCAGCCAGATCACTGATGATTTTATTTCCTATGATGCGAAAAATGCAAGGCTTGTTACTAAAAGCGGAGGCAAGTCAATTGCCGAAGGCGACCATGTAAGGGCCAGAATTGTCGCGGTCAGCATTAATGAGAGGGAGCCGAAAGAAAGCAAGATAGGACTTACCATGCGCCAGACAGCCCTTGGAAAACTTCAGTGGCTCGAAGAAGCCCGCAGAAAGAAACAGCCTCAAGAAACCCCAGGTGAAGAGGCTGCCTGAGTAAAAAAAGGCAAAAGAGAGGATTGCAATGCCAGAAAAAGTCTGTCGACACTGCCTGAGGGTTCTCGAAGGGCAAACATGTCCTGTTTGCGGAACTTCAGACCTTGCAGAAGAATGGAATGGACTTGTTATTATTCTTGATACCGAACGCTCGGAAATCGCAAAAAGACTCGGGGTTGACATCCCGGATAGATTTGCTTTGAAGGTGCGCTGAGTTGAGTGTTCATATCGAACTTCCGAGAGAACTTCGCCCACTTATGAAAAAACCCCTCGGTATTTTATACAGAGGAAAGGGCAGGGATACGATAGAGAAGTTTGCAGGGGAACTTTCAAGCCCCACAAAACTTATATCCGTAGGGGATGTTACTACCTTCCACCTGCTCGAAGCCGGAATTATTCCGGACATCTGTATTGTGGATGACCGAACCAAAAGGAAACCGGTATCCAGCGATGTTTCGGTCCGGAACAGGGACAAAGTATATGAAGAAGTTTCGGTTGACAATCCTGCAGGAATAATCACCGATGAGCTTATAAGAACTCTCTGCGAAGCGTTTGCTTCGGAAAAGCTTCTCCGCATTTTTGTAAGGGGAGAAGAAGATCTGGCAACCCTTCCGGTAATCCTTCTGGCTCCACCGGGGTCTGTTGTCCTTTACGGACAGCCCGATGAGGGCGTGGTCTTTGTAGAGGTCACCGAGAAAAAGAAAGAGGAAATAAGAGCTCTTTTTGAAAAGCTTATCAGTAAAAATCAGAATAATGAATTGGATAAAATACGGAGAATCCTAGATGGACATAAAGATAATTAAAGACAAAAAGAATCCACTTTTAAACAGAAGGGAACTGGATTTCATTGTGAAATATGAAGGTTCGACTCCTTCCAGAAATGATGTAAGGAACAAGCTTGCTGCAATGTTAAATGCTCCCCTTGAACTGCTGGTTATCCAGAGGATCAAGACCGAATACGGTATGCAGGAAAGCAAGGGCTATGCAAAGCTCTACGAAGACGCAGACCGCATGAAACAGGTAGAACAGGAATATGTCCTTAAAAGGAACGCTGTCCCTGGTTCGGAAACTGAGGGAGAAGAGGCTTAAGCCTTACCGAGGTGTATAAACATGGCAGTAAAAGATTATTACAAAGTCCAGGGCGACTCCGTAACCAGACTCAAACAGTTCTGTCCCAGATGCGGACCCGGTGTATTCCTTGCCGACCACAAAAACCGCCTCGCCTGCGGGAAGTGCGGCTACACCGAATTCAAGAAATAACCCGCAAGGGAAATCATAACTCATTTTTCAACCCGGAGCGCAGGAATTTTCCTGCAGCTCCTTTTACTCAGGTCTTTTTACAGAAGAAAATACCGCATATCTTTTCTTTGGAAGTTTATGAGGTTTTTGAATTATTCAGGGATGTTTTAAATTATTCAGATCCTTTCTTTGAATATTCCAGGATTTTTTAAATTATTCAGATCATTTCTTTGAATTTTTCAGTCTTTTTTAAATATTTCAAGATTTTTAAATAGGTCAGGATTTTTTAAATATTTCAGGACTTTTTAAAGTTTTCGGTCTTTTTTTGAATTTTTTGAGGATCTCTTTGAAACCTTTCAGTTTTTTCTTTCAGATTTCTTTCAGATTTTTTCCGACATTACAGGGCTCTGTTTTTCCTTAAGTAGCCAGAGTTTGCTTCAATATTATATAATTTCAAATCCCAAAAATTACATTATTGAAAATAAATAAATCAGATTTAAGGACTACTTTTATGCAAGATTTTATCTATTTTGTATGCTAATTTCTATTAGAAGTAATATTTCTGATTTTTACCGTCTCGAAAAAACCTGTGAAAAAACCGGACTTAAAAAGAGAGGCAGAAAACTGCTTCGGAATATATCAGAATATTATACTTAAAAAATACATTAAGGAAACAAAGACGCTTTCGGAAAGGATAGGGATAAAATATGCCTGGGGAAGATAAAACAAAAATAGTCAGAGTAAAGAATATTCGCATAAAAAGCCTTAAAGTAAAAGGCCTGAGACCGAAACCTCTTATTATAAGGAACCTGACATTAAGAGACGTCAGGAAAGCAAAGAGGTAACATGTCAGAGAAAAACACAGAAACAAAAATCATCACAATAAAGGAAGCGAACATAAAAAATCTGAAAATAAAGGGCTTGAGACCTGAACCTCTCATCATCAGGAACCTGACCTTAAGAAACGTAAGGCTGATATTCAAACTCCCGCCAGAAAAGAAGAAATAATGGAATTTAACTTCAAGATGTCTGTTTTTATTTATTTTACCGACTTTTATTTATTCTACTGACTTTTATTTACTCTACTGACTTTTATTTATTCTACTGACTTTTATTTATTCTACTGACTTTTATTTATTCTACTGACTTTTAATTTATTCTATTGATTTTTAATTTCAACACTTATTTTTTATTATTTTTAAGGATTGTTAAATCCATTACTGGTCTTTGCTTTTTTTTGCTGAATTTTAATTTTTATACTGATTATTATTTCATTTTATCAGAAAAATCCAAATTATAGATCAGTAACTCTTTTCTGCAATCATATTTATAGCCGGGAGCGTATATAATTTCACACAAATATTTTTAGAAGAGAACTCCCGGGGGAATATGCAGTCTCTTTACGCCAGAGCCTGGTACAGCAAAGCTCTTGCTCTTTTGAATCTCAAAAATCCTATAGGGTCAGAGAAAAATTTTGAAAAAGCTCTCGAGGCTTTTGATGCCCTGCTTGAGATAACCCCTAAGGACACGGTTGCCTGGCAGTACAGGGGAAATATACTCAGATACCTTGACCGTCCTGACGAAGCCCTGGAAGCTTTTGAAAAGGCTCTTGCTTTTGACCCGGAAAACATCCCGGCCCGCTACTTTAAGGGGCTTACTCTGGGGTATTTGAACCTCCCGGAAAAAGCTCTGGAAGCATTCAGAGGAGTAATCGAAAGAGATCCTGAAAACGCAGGAGCACTCTATTACAGCGGGCTTGCTTTAAACCAGCTCTGGAGGCATACTGAGGCAGTCTCAGCTCTTTCAGAAGCTCTTAAAATAAACCCTGATAACCCCGGAGCCTGGTACTACAGGGGGGTATCTCTCTACATTCTGAGAAAATGTATGGAGGCTCTGGAAGCGTTTGAAAAAACACTGGCACTTGAGCCTTCACATGCAGGAGCATGGGAGGGAAAGGCAAAAGCGTATCTATCCCTGGGCAGGAGAAGAGAAGCTCTGAGAGCGTGTGAGAAAGCTATTGAACTTGAACCCTCTTCCGCAGGAGCATGGGAGACCCAGGGTAAAATTCTGAAAGGCATAGGAAGGAGAGAAGAAGCTCTTGGAGCTTTTGAGAAGAGCCTTATACTTGAGCCCATGAACGCAGAAAACAGGCTGGAAAAAGGCAGGCTGCTGGGGAGTCTGGGAAGATGCGGAGAAGCGCTTCTGGAGTTTGAAAGTGTTCTTCAGATAGACAGTTCCCTTACTGAGGCAAAAATCAATAAGGGAAAAGCTCTTCTGGCTGTTGGGAACTACCAGAAAGCTCTCGATTCGTTCAGTAAAACGCTCAAAGAAGGCACGGAAAATTCAGAGAGCTGGGGAGGAATGGGAAGCTGCCTCCTTGCCCTCGGGAAATATTACGAAGCTATGAAGGCTTATGAAAGAGCCCTCGCGTTAGGAACTGAAAATAGCTGTACCCTGAGCGGAATCGGGGAAATCTATTACGAGCTCGGGGATTTGACCAGAGCCCTGGAGTTTTTTGAACAGGCTCTGAGCCTCGATATTGAAAATGCTTTTGCCTGGAATGGGAAGGGAAATGCTCTCTGCAAACTCGGTAAATACAGGGAAGCCCTGGAAGCTTATGAAAACCTCCTTACTCTTGACTATGAAAGCCTGCCTGCCAGATACAATAAAGGAATTGTCCTTTCCAGGCTTAAAGCCAGACTAAAGAATTCTGGAGAATCACTTGAAAACCAGTTCCAGACCGCTTTTAAAAAATACCTTGAATTGTCAGGAAAGCTATCTGAGAATAAGATAGGCTCTGAGGGATGGAAATGCAGAGGGCTTGCTTTTGCCGAACTTGGGGAATACGAAGAAGCTATTAAAGCTTTTGACAGGGCAGCAGAGTACAGCCCGGAATATATAACTCCAGCTGTTTACAAAGGAATTTCCTTAATATGCCTTAAGAGATATGAAGAAGCTCTGGTGCTCTTTGAGCAGGCAGAAGAGATTTTTTACACAAACATGGGTGCGGAAGGAAAAGGAGATCCGGATGAAGAAAAAAAGGCAGAAGAATCCTGGATGATGAATTTTGCCATGAATTTTGCCGGCAAAAAGCCCATACTGGAAATTCTCAGGAATGCAAAAGGTTTTGCCCTTGATGCTCTTGGCAGGTACAAAGATGCCCTTGAAGCCTTTGAGGATGCCCGAAAGGTTTCGGGAAACGGAAAAATTTCGTTCTCAGGAAAAGGAATTGTTTTTGCGCACTGCGGAAAATGGAAAAAAGCAATTGAAGAATTCGATAGTGTCCTTATTTTAGATCCTGAAAATGTTCCGGCTTCTGTTATGAAAGCCTTTGCACTCATAAGGCTTGAGGAATTTGGGAAAGCTGCCGAATTCCTGGAGAAATTGACATTAAAAGACTGTGATTCCGACCTTTCCTTATGCCTGCTGGGTTTTGCCTTTTCAAAGCAGGGAGACCTCGAGAAAGCCCTTCGAGCTTACAGGAAAGCAATTGAAGCAAACCCGAAAAACATTCATGCCAGAAACGGGCTTGCAGAGATTTGCTTCATTATTGGGAACAGCACAGGTGCATTAAAGGAGCTTGAAGCTTCTATTGCGGAAGCCCCTGATAATGCATATTCAAGAAGCCTGAAAGGCAGAGTAGAACTTGAAGAACAGGAATGTGAAAACGCCCTTGATTCCTTCAGGCGGGCTCTTACTCTTGATACTGAGAACCAGAGGCTTATGCTCTGGGATGCATATGCCAGGTATATATATGCAGAATCTTTTTTTGATGAAGACAGCGCACGTTTCAGGTACGCCCTTCTTACAGCTGCCGGAAAACTTGAAAAGGCAGCCGTTTGCAGGGAAGCCGAAGACAGTGAACTTAGGGCTTATGCCCTGTATTTCCTAGGGCTTTGCTACTGCAAAGTCCATTATTTCCGAAAAGCCTCGGAAAGGCTCGAAGAATGCCTGAAGCTTGAAAACTCAAAAAAGATAAAACAGCCCGCGGCCCTTCTTCTTAAAAGTATTCGCGCAAAGAAGCCAAAACACGCCTGGTGGGAATGGTGGTTTGCTCCGGGAGCGCGTTCGTTTATTAAAAAAACCGGATTCGGAATAATTGTAGCCCTTATATTCAGCATACTGCTGTCTCACCCCGCA
>WPCI01334847.1_pt1 | contig 25714 bp, 16 predicted proteins | sample 5399871 | NCBI WGS metagenome assembly WPCI01 (sample SAMN12869469, study PRJNA574797) | sludge metagenome | isolation source: wastewater treatment of pH7 | place: China:Beijing | collected 2019-05-20 | reverse complement strand
GCCCACACCCGCCGCTCGCTGATCTGGACGCCGGACGCCAGTCGAGCGCTGGCGTTGATTGGGAACACCGCCAGCGCCTACGGGCAGACCTGGCACCTGCCGGTGGACCCAAACCTGCTGACCTACGACCAGATGATCAAGATTGCGTCCAAGGTCGTGGGGAAAAAGATCCCGTTTACGACTGTGCCCGAGTGGGCGTTTCGAATCGGTGGCACGCTGAGCAAATCGGTGCGCGAGTCCGAGGAACTGCTCCCCCGCTACCGCCAAGACAACGTGTTCGAGTCGGCCAAGTTCCAGGCGGCATTCCCCGATTTTGCTGTCACCCAGTACCGGGATGGGATTCGGCGGATCCTGAGTGATGGGTAGGGGTGGGTTGGGGGGACACAACTGCCTCGGCATCCACAGCTGCCCAGATCGGCAGTGCGGCGCCGCAATTGCTCTCAGTGTGTGCAGAGCAGTCATCGCGTGAACTGTGCAGGTCCTTTGTGTCCTTCTTCTACCAGGCGTTATTCCGGGTATTACCGCTCTTCGGATTGACTTGCCGAGCGGGCACCCCCAGCAACTTCGCTTCCAGGTGGATGAAGGGGTCGATCGAACCTAGTTCGTGACCGAGAAGTGCGGGTAGTTCCAGTTCGATTCATGCGAGTTCACCAGATACATCATGGCGGAGTTGCTCATCGAACAGGTGCAGCTTATGGACGAGTCCGATTGTCGCACTCGAACAGAATGAGTCGAGGCTGTATCCCGTTGCTCTAGCGAACCTGCACATTGGATGCCAATAATCAGAGAGACGATAGTGGTTCAACTGACATAGCAACGCTTCGGCAGCTACCGGGTCTTCGATGGTCATGTCGCACTGTTCAAGAAGTGCCTGCTGCTGCGCGTATATGTTGAACTGCTTGGCTTCCGCCGTCGTCACCGTCCGGCAAGCAAAACGAGGACCGGCCCTGGACTCCCGACAAAGCGGGTAGCGGAACCGGTCTTGTTACTAGCCAAGCTAGCACAGGTACGACTGAAAACGAGGACCAGCTCTTGCCTTTTCAGTTGAGCCGAGACTAGAGACTTCCGGCCTCGACATCTCGGCGATGCCTGAAGAGGCCTAGCGCAAGATTCCCCTCCGAGAGGACTGGATCATCAACGAAAGTGAAATCGCCTAGTCCAAGAATTCAAGCGATACCGAGGCTTGACACATGGTAGAGTCGTCGTCAATGCCCCGGAGATAGGCCCATAAAGCGGGAAAGTCGAGAGTTATGGCCCCGTCAGCTGTGCATCAACCGGATACCTCAACGTCCTAGCCTCCACTGCCCACGCTACCTGCAAGCACTTTGTTCGCACTCTCACCAAAAAGCCGGTCCAATGCGAACTTACAGCGGCGCCCACCGCACGGTCGGTGAAGAATCTGGCCGGAGCCGCCACATACAATCAAGACTTACCAATGCCTTCTGCACCTGCGTCACCACGTTCGTTGGGTTTCCCCCGGCAAGCATCCGAATGAATCCGCAGCATCCTCAAGAGGGTCTATTCAAGGGGCTGCACACCTCCATCGACGGCAATATCCAGTGCTGCATCATTGCAGCCTCCTCAACATCCATTGACGTCGTCTAGCCCAGGAACTCAAGCACCATCTTCGCCGTGGCATCAATCAACTCCTTTACCGCGCCAACCACGCCGGCTGGATCGGAGTCTAGCAGCAGCTCAACTCGTCGGAAGGTATCGGAGATGCCCGAGGCATCGCGCAAGCCGTCGAGCCCAGAAAGTGAAGAACGCACGCCACCGAGCATCGTGATGTAGCGACTAGCGTCCACTGAGAAGCCATCGATCTCGAGTACGCTGGTGAATGGGGTGACATAATCACCACCGAACTCGATCAGAGAGTTCGCGTAGACCTGGAGGACGCGCCGATTGTGTTCGAAGTCTACCCAGACGACGGATGCCTCATACTCAGCCGAAAGCACGACTCGCTGACTTCCGAGGAGCGTCGTTGGGCCAGGCACGCCCACCTGCCCCCACGCCTGAGCCGGCAGTTGTAGAGGCGTGACTCGCAACTTACGGACACCCTCATCTTCCTACCATTAATATGGGGATGCCGATCTGCATGTGAATATGCCGGTCCGGATAACCCACGCCAGACGTGCAATACGTGATGCCGGCGACGGGAAGAGACAGAATGTCAACGCAACACACCAAGCTATGTCCCGTTTTCACATGTCATACTTTTGGTGGACCTGGCGGGAGGCTTGTCGAAACTTGCCCCGGCACTGGCGCGGATGGTCGCGAGCCACGGAGCAATTCGGAGGTGTGCGTGTCCACCACGCTCACGGAGGCGTAGCCTCCTTCAACTGTCTCGACCGGATGAAGCTGCCCTTCAGGAGGCGGATACTGCATACCTGTCGGGGCAGTCGTTGAAGGCGATCGCGAAGGAATTTGGGATCGGGCATGAGCGGTTGTCGCACCTCCCTCGCGAGCGCGGAGTCAAGCTACGGAACCAGTCCCCTGCTCGGGAAGAGACTGCTCAAATGAAGACTCGGTACACCGAGGGCATGTAACTTGAACGCATCGGAGCAGTGCTGGGCTACTCGTCTGGCACTGTAAGAGCTCATCTGCTCGCTGCCCAGGTTGTCATGCGCGACTCGCGTGGGCGATAGGCCTGCGCGATCAGGCCGATCCGCAATTGTCGGGCCTGGCTTCCACTTCGTCGAACAGTGCGAAGTGAACGAGGAGGCGGGACCTCGGCGCTAAGGGTCCGATCCGAGTGTCAGTCTTCCGCTTACTCGCCGACGTCGATAGCCTCGCAGGAGAGATCGTTCCATCCTTGCCGGGCCTCACCGCAGCTGGCTGGAGCGCCATCACGGTGTGACCAGCCTCAGCATCAGGATCCCTGAACAACTGCCCGAGCGGCGCCCCCTCCACACCACATAGTATCTCGGGCTGCTGTGAAACTACTGACGACAAGGGCGGAAAACCACCGAACTGGCCACAGCGCACGACGCGACGCGTATACCGGGGCGACCGTTAGCTCCCCTAGCAGAACGCCCTCCACAGACCGGTCGTCAAACCCCTGATCGAGGACTACGCGGCCGGAGCCTCCAACTGCGAGCTTGCCAACCGGTACGTGCGCCGCAACACCGTCGGCGACACGCTCCGCTGCGCCGGGCTCGACCTCACTGTCAAGGCTAAGCACACCGCGCTCAGCGACGAGCAGAAGGCCAAGGCACGGCGCCTGTTCGCCAACTGGACGACCCGACGTGAGCTGATGGAGATATCCGGAGCGAGTTAGTCGACGATCCGGCGGGCGCTGCGCCTTCAGTGACGACCAACACCTGCTCCCCGTTGGAAGCCTCAGCGGTCGCGAAGCCCACCTTCGCCATGATGCGGCGCTCGCGATGGTGTCGATGTCATCCGATCGCATCCCAAGTGCCCGGCACTTCGTCTGCACTTGCACACCAATAATTGAGATCCAGCGGGGCAGGTAGAGCGCGGGGAAGCTCGAGTTCCAACGGCGACCCACTCTGGGAATTTACGGCAATTGCCGCGCCTTTTGGCGTCGGGGCACCTTAGTTGCCGGAACCACTCCGCGGCGCTGCCGAAGCAGGTTCTCGTCCTTTCTGTTCTCTCGGACCTCGAGCCGATCCAGAATCCGCTTCTGTGTCGATGGCGTCCAGTAGACCTCGAGGTGCTTGCGAGCTCGCGTAATCGCGGTGTAGAGGATGCTGTGTGAGATGTTCTCTTCGTTGGCTTCCGTGATGACGACTTTTACCGAGTCGAACTCGAGACCCTGCGCCTTGTGGATCGAGACTGCGTAGGCGATCTGGAATGGCACGATGGTCGTCGTCGAGTCATCGTCCTCGTCCGTGTCTGGGCGTTCGATGACGTCGAACTGCACCACGGAGCCTCTGACGACGCGGAGGTCCGAGAGCATCGCCTCCATCGTTGTTATGTTGCACCCGAGCTCAAGGTCGATGTCGAAGGTGATCTTCCCGGGCATCTGGCTGATCCCGACAATCTTGCCCTTCATGTTGTTGAAGATCAGGGGACGGAAGCGATCCGTCTCATTGAAGAGCACCGGATCGCCAATCTTGTAGACGGCTTCACCCCAGACGTAGGCCGGGGTCGGGTTGTTTGCCTGGAGGAAGCGGTTGACGTTATTGATGCCGTACAAGCCGTCGTAGTTGAGGCAGAGCACGATCTCGTCGGCACCGTGCCGCGTGAAGAGCGACTCCCCCAGCTCCTTGGAGTACTCATTCTTCGACAGCGATTCTTCGATCCGGTCGTCAAGGTCGCGCACGCGATCCCAGAGGGACAGGAGCGCCTTGTCTGTGGTGCGGAACGGGCGCGTCAGTTCGTGCACTGACTCCGGCGGGATGTAGGAACGAATTGTGCCGAACCAGTTCCCGAACTCGATGGACTCGATCTGGTAGACGTCACCGACCAGCACGAGCAAGTCGAAGTCGGTGTTGGCGAGCACTTCGAGGAACGCAGCGTTGCTGACCGTGCTGCATTCATCGATGACTACGACATCGAAATGACCTGATGTGTCCCAGTCACCCCGCACGTGCTTCGTGATCGTGCTGAAGTGCTTGTTGGGAGCGTCGACGCGGCGCTTCAGGTTGTCGACGGCCGGATTGGTGTGTGCCAAGAACAGCTTCCGCTCACTCTCGAAGTAGTTCGCGATGTGGTTGACCATCGTGGACTTGCCCGTGCCGGCTGCGCCGTAAATGAGGGCGACCTTCGAGTGGGCAAAGAGCTTCCGCAGGGCATCAGCCTTGATCTCATCGTCAACCTTCTGCGGATCACCGTCTGGAAGCTTCGCGTTTTCGTCGAGCCATGCGGCGACGTCGTCCGCATAGCTATCGATGCCACTCGAGGCGATCTTCTGGAGCTGCTCGATGATCTCTACCGTGCCGTCCTCATACCCGACGATGAAAACATGATCGTTGTCATGCTTAAGCCGGCGATTCGCATGCTTGTAGTACAAGTTTCCGTTGTATGCGCTAATCAAGCTATCGATGTCGCCGAGATCCGTGAGCTCGGAGTCAGGGGTGTAGATCACGCCGCGCTGTTCGACGTTGTTGCGTACTCTGCGGGCCAGGAGCTCATGTTCCCGCCCAGCCGCCGAAACGCTCGCGGCGACATCAACAAACCGGGGCTTGTGATCGACGAGGAACGTGCAGAAGGGCATCGTGTCGAACGGAATGCAGCCCCATGCAACACGAAGGTTGGAGAGTCTGGCGCACTCACTGGCGCTGTACTGCGCCTTCAGGATCTGGTTGTTCATCCGGAGCATCAGGTAGCGCAGAAGTCGGGCGCCTGGACGGTTCCGCTGGATGATTGCTCTCGCCGCGTCCAGTGCCGGGAAGATGAGCGACGTCCGCTGGGCGTTCGCGAGGGCCCAGGTCTTCACCTGGTTGTACACCGCGTTTGACGAGTCAATGAGGTCGAGCAGACTGTGACGCGTCGCCGTTAGGTACTGCATCAGGTTGCGGTACTCGACGTGACCTGACTGCACCTTGGTCTGCTGGCCAAGGAGTCGAGCGAAGTTGTCGAACTCGCACGGACGGATCGACACTGACCAGTCGCGCACGATGATGATCGGCATCGTCTGACCAAGCACGTCGATCGAGTCATTCGCGAGCTCGAGTTGCGCAGCGTAGTAGTCGCTCACATCAATGTTGGTGAAGCCGATGATCCGATCGAACTTGCTCGTCCGGTTGTGGGCGAGACTGAAGGTGACCTCGTAGTAGATTCGGCCGCCAATGAAGAACGGCCGAGAGTTGTTGATGTAGTAGCGCTCGGTCTTCCCGGTCAGCAGGTCGTCTCTTGAAGCCTCGATCCGCCCAGCGATCTTCTCGTAGTACGCGCGGAGTGCCGGATCCTCGTGAAGCGGGAACTGCTCGAGATTCCGGAGGATGTCCAGGCTAAGGTGCTGCTTCGCAAGGTCGCGCGTGCGTAGCAGGTACTCGTAGTACTTGAGCATCAGGCGCTCGGAGGGATCCCGGTCGAGGGTGTAGTGCGAGACACTGATCTGGAGCAGGTTGTGGAAGCGCGTCAGCAGGCGATAACGGGCATCGCCGTTCACTGCGTCCCGGGCAGCATCAAACTGTGTCTGGTAGTTGTACGTTACCGACCGATCCGGGACGTGCGCATAGACGATCAGGCCCTCGACCAGGTGGCGCAGGTATTGCAGCAGGTTCTGCGACAGGAACCCGCGGTCGGTTGTGATTACCGAGATGTTCTGGCCGATCGCGTTGCTCGAGTCCAGAACCTGCTGCTCTACCGTGGCCATATTGAACAACCCTCCGACAGGAAGTGCGTCGCTGACGTGCTGAGCGATCGCGGTCGCTTCCAGCAAACGGTGCGTGGCCTCACTCGACGGCCTCCTCCAGAGCCAAGATCTGACGTGCGACAGCTGTCAAGTCGCGATTCCCTGCCACGGCCACATCGATCTCCCCTGAGTAGACATCGTTGTGGTCGCGAGCGGTGAGCTCCCAGGTACCGCGAATCGAGGTAAGCGAGCGATCTGCAACGACCAGCACGATCTCCTCGTCTTCGGACTCATATGTTCCGCGCGGCCGTAGTTTGCCCACATCCAGGTTGAGATCGACCGAGCCGCCGTTCCTGTAGCTAATCGAGGGAGGGATGTACTGCATCGCGCTCGAAGTGTAGAGCTGGCCCATGTTCGCGGAGTTCGGGATGCTAAGTGATGGCTGCGTCGGCCCCCACTTGCGCGGCGGATGAGGCAGCTTGAGGTCAGAGAAGTCGTCCGCCCTTTCGGGTTTGCAGTAGTCGAAGGCAAAGATGTCCCCTTCGAGGTGAAGGTTTACCTCAACATCGTGGAAGAACGTCGTCGTTCGGTTCGTGATCCTGACGACGGTCGGACGAAGCTGGCTTGCTGCGATCTTAGGGAGCGCCGCTGTCCATGCCTCGCGGAACTTCGACTCCCAACGGTCGATCGAGTCGAGGTACTCCTCCTCAGAACGTTGCTCTGGCTCCATCAGGGCACTCATCACTGGCAACAAGCCATCGAGAGCGGCCCTGTAGGCAGATAGTCCAGCTAGACCAACCCTCACAGAACCCGCATCCGTCGATTGTGATTTAGGCCTCGGCATCGCATCGATGAGGCGCGCACGTATCTTGTTCAAATACTCGTCGACGGTGCTTTCCTTGTCGACAGCTACGGAGGCAATCTCACCGAGCACCTCAACAGCGAAGTCAACTTTTACTTGTACTCCTGATGCACCACGCTTAATCAGAAGATCGAGCTCCTCAGAGTTCGCTTCCCGCGTCTCGCCATCAGCGCGTATGTAGATGCGGCCGTCTGTGAGCGAGTCACCACTCGAGCGGCAAGGGAAGGGTGCCTGTCCAAGCTCCGGTGGATCCACGATGATCACGAGCACTTGGTTTACCGATCCCTCTACCGGCACCCACACGATGTCCCAACGAGGTCCGGCTGCACCGACGTACTTCTGGATCACCTTCGAGATCTCCATCATCTCGACGGCCGGGATGCCGGTGATAGCGCCCTGCGCCACACCGATGATCATGACGCCGTACCCCTCGAAAGCCGTGGCTGCCACGTCCGGCATACGGTTTGCAGCTCCGAGGATGAACTTGGCGATCTTCTCCTTGCCCTTCTTCGCCGAGAGATCTAGCGTGCTCTTGAGCTCAAGGTAGTGACGCTCGGCCAGGTCGCCTTGCTCTGCGACGGCTGCCACAAGCTCCTGTGCCGCGAGAACGCCTCGCGGGGCGCGAGTGATATCCAACTCTGGCATCAGTCGACCTCCCCCTTGGCGAAAAGCTCAGCTTGTTCGAGCACCAGCTCGATTGCCTTGGCCTCGGCGTCAGGTGGGTAGTCGTAGCGTGCCAGGAGGCGGCGTACTTTGGAGCGCATAGCGGCTCGGACAGAGTCCTTGAGATTCCAGTCAATGGTAGCGGACTCACGAACGGCTTTGACGAGCTTCTGCGCGATCTCCTTGAGTACCTCGTCGCCAAGTTCCAGAACAGCGGCATCGTTCTGCACGATGGCGTCGTAGAAGGCAATCTCGTCCTCGCGTAGCCCAAGACTCTCGTGCCGCTTCTGGTCGTCACGCATCTGCTTCGCGAGCTTGACCAGTTCCGCGATGATCTCGGCCGTCGTCAGCGATTGGTTTGTGTACCGGTTGATCGCTTCACCGAGCAACTCGGAGAACTTCCGCGCCTGCACAAGGTTGGTGCGCTGCACAGTACGGATCTGATCGTTGAGGAGCCGACGCAGCAATCCCATCTGCAGGTTGGGCTTGTCCTTGTCGGCCAGGGAGTCAAGGAACTCGTCGCTGAGGATCGACAGCTCCGGCGTCTCGACGCCAGCGAGCTTGTAGATGTCGATGACCTGGTCTGCAGCGACGGCCTCGTTGAGTAGCTGGCCGAGCGCCGTATCGATCTCGACAGCACCCGATCCTCCGCGCCCAGAATCCGGGTTCTGGATCTTCAAGATGGCGGCACGTACGTCGGTGAACAGGCGTACGTCGTTGCGGATCGCTGCCGCCTCGTCACGCGCTCCGGCCAGCGCGAAGGCCTTGGCGAGTGCGAGCACCTGGTCGTTGAACCGCTTCGTGCGATCAGGATCGGCCATGACGAAGTCGAGTACTTTGGCGTATTCCGCCAGGCGCTGGGAGGCGGTGAGCGTCGGCGAGGCGTCGTAGTCAACGCCGTGCAGTAGACCCCGGATGATGTCGTGCTTCTCCAGCATGACGGCGACCATCTCGTCGATGGGGACGCCGGCCTGGTCGCGGTCGGAGGGTGAGTACTCCTGGAGCGCCGCCTGGAGATTTGCGAAGACGCCGATGTAGTCGACGATGAGCCCACCGGGCTTGTCTCGGAAGGTGCGGTTGACGCGGGCGATGGCCTGCATAAGCCCGGCGCCCTGCATGGTCTTATCGACGTACATCGTGTGCATGCTGGGCGCGTCGAAACCGGTGAGCCACATGTCCCGGACGATCACGAGCTCGAGCTCGTCGTCGGGGTTCTTGGCCCGGAGCTTGAGTTCCTTGCGAACGTCCTTGGAGTGGATGTGCGGCTGGAACTCCGCCGGGTCGGCGGCCGATCCGGTCATGACGACTTTGATCTTGCCCTTGGCCGGATCGTCCGAGTGCCAGTCGGGGCGGAGCGCTGTGATCTTCTCGTAGAGCCGCACCGCGATGCGGCGGCTCATCGTGACGATCATGGCCTTCCCGAAGAGCGCCTCACGCCGCTTCTCCCAGTGCTCGACGATGTCGCGGGCGATGAGGTCGAGGCGTGAGTCGGCGCCGACGATAGCTTCGAGACGTGACCAGCGAGACTTGGCTGCCGTGGCGGCATCCTCTTCGACGGTCTCGGTGATCTCGTCCGCCAGCTCGTCGAGTGCGGCAAGGTCGTCGTCGGACAGATCGATCTTCGCCAGGCGCGACTCGTAGAAGATCTTGACGGTCGCGCCGTCCTCGACCGCACGGGTGAGGTCGTACACGTCGACGTAGTCACCGAACACCGAGCGCGTGGACTTGTCACCTGACTCGATCGGTGTACCGGTGAAGCCGAGGTAGGTGGCACCGGGCAGGGCATCGCGCATGTGCTTGGCCAGGCCTGAGCGCAAGCGTCCGTGACGGTCCAGCGTCTCACCGAAGCCGTATTGGCTGCGGTGTGCCTCGTCAGCGACGACAACGACGTTGCGGCGGTCGGTCAGCACCGGGTTGGCGTCGCCATCCTCACCGGGCGCGAACTTCTGTAGCGTCGTGAAGACGATGCCGCCCGAGGCGCGCTTCAACTTCGCCCGCAGGTCAGTACGCGTGGTCGCTTGCACGGGCGTCTCCGGCAGGATGCGTGCCGGAGCGAACGTCTCCCCGAACAGCTGATCGTCCAGGTCGTTGCGGTCAGTAATGAAGACAAGCGTCGGATTCGCCATACGAGGATCACGCGTGATCTTCGCTGCATAGAACACCATCTCGAAGCTCTTGCCCGAGCCCTGGGTATGCCAGACCACACCACCACGACGATCGCCATCAGGCCGGGACGCCTGCACGGTCGACTCGACCGCGCGTTCACCGCCCAGTACTGGTGGTACTTCGCCACACGCTTCACCAGCACCCGCGTCGGCTGCCCGGTGGCCTTGTCCGTGGCGGTCTCGTCGCTGAACACGATGAAGTTCTGCAGCAGATCAAGGAACCGCTTCGGCTCGAACACCCCCTTGATAAGCACCTCAAGGGCAGGGCGGTCGCTTACGACCTCGCGCCCCTCGATCGTCTTCCACGGGGCGTAGTGCTCGAACGCCCCGGCGTAGCTGCTCATCGCAGCCGAGGTGCCATCCGACATGACCGCAATTGCGTTGGGTACGAATACCGACGGGATGTCCTGCCGGTACGTTTGCACCTGATTCCACGCCGACTTCAACGTCGCATGCTCGGCAGTCGGATTCTTCAACTCCAGCAGTGCCAGCGGCATGCCATTGACCAACACCAGCACATCGGGCCGACGGTTCTTGCCGTTCTCAATGATCGTGAACTGGTTGATCCCCACCCAATCGTTGTTCTCCGGCTGCTCGAAGTCCATCAGCCACAACCTGGTCGTGCGCAGCGCACCATCCGCGTCCCGGTGCTCAACAGGCACACCCTCCGTGATGAGCTGGTGCAGGCGGTAATTCTCGTCGATCGGACTCTGCGACTCGGCCCGGCGCACCCGCTTGATCGCCTCGTCGACAAGGGCAGGGGAAGTCCCCGGATTTATCCGGCGGATCGCCTCACGCAGACGCCCCCACAGGAACACGTCCTCGTACGAGTCACGCTCCGCAGCAGGTTCACCCGGCGCGATGTCCGTCCCGTGCAGGGTGCGGTAGCCAAGTTCCGCGAAGTACTCCAACGCCGCCAGCTCGACGGTGTTCTCGTTGAACGCGCTCACGGGGCAACCTCCAGCTTGGACTCATCCACCCAGCGCGCCAGCACACTGAGAGCGGCCAAATACTCCAGTGCTTGCTGCTCAGGCATCTCCTGGTCAGCCTCGTGAGCAAGCGGGTTACGAATGCCAGCGAAGATACCCTCGGCAAACATCCGAGCGCCACGCTGCACCGACTTGAACGTGCTGCTGCCGTCGTTCTTCATGCGGTAGAGACGGGGCTTACCCGCCGCAGGTACCTGCTCGCTGAATGCCTGGTTGAAGAGATCAGTCTCGCTGACGTCGCGGCGACCGAGCTTGTTCTGCGTCTCGGCGTTCAACTTGCGGATCGCACTTTCGACGGCCTCGCGGAAGTGCCCAGACCGCCACAACGACGAGGCTCCGTCCCAGACCCACGGATGCAGAGCCTCAGCCGACAGCTCAGGGGCGTCGTCACCTAGTTTCTCCCGCAATTCGACATCACGCTCAAGCGCAGCGATTCCTCGTGCTGCCCAATCGCGCAGATGCTTCCAGCGTGCCTTGCCCTTGGTCTCACTACCTTTGCTTTCTGCAGCACGCCATTCGGGTAGCACGCGGTCGAGGATCTGCTCGGCGACGTAGGCCAGCTCGGCGGCCTTCGAATCAGGCATGCGCTGATGGGTGCCGATCATCACAACGCCGCCGCGCGAGTTGTCGTAGCCGACCTGATCGGTGGCGTGGATGAACTCCCGAAGGGAAGTGATCGCCCAATCGGTATCAAGTACACTCACGCTGCCACCTCCGTGACGGGCACACGAATGCGTCCGGACAGAAGCTCGGGCAAAAGGGCATCCCGGAGCGACGTCAGTCGTCCGATCTCCGATGCCAGCTGGTCTGCCAGCTCCTCAAGTGCAAGCAGTTCCTCAGCTAGTTCGGCTGAGTCTCCGCTCGGGATCGAAACGCCAAGCGACCCCAGCCTGGCGGGGCTAAGCTCAGTTTGCCCAGTGCTCCCTGTAGCGAGCGCCTCTATATCCTCCTGCCGCCCAAGAAGCGCGTACGCGAGGATGACCGGGTCAATCGTCTTTGCATCCGGTTTCACTACCGAGACGTGGCTATCAATGAATACGTCACCCCGGTGCCAGCGCGCGACACGGCCGAGTGTCCCGACCCCCGTTGAGTTCACCAAGATGTCACCGTCCGAAGCTCGCTTATCCATAGTGACGTTGCGGTTATGCATGCGCCGAGCGGGGCCGAGCGAGACCCATCCGTCGCGGATGCACTTTTGGTTAATGACGACGGGTGCCGTTGGGTCTTCGTCGGCATACTTGGGGCTGACACCTCGGGCAATCGAGAGCGTTAAGTCCTTCAACGCTAGATCCTGAGCGCCCTGGTCGAGCATCTGCTGAAATCTCGCACTGCCTAGAGCCCGCAGGTTCCCACGAACCCGACGGTTCGACTCGATCTTGTCATCGAGGGCACCGAGTGTCGCGGCGATCGCGTGCTGCTCCTCGATTGGGGGAAGCGGAATCGGAAAAGCCTGAAGATGTCCCTTGGTAATCGCTTTACGCGTCCCACCTGATGAGTAGCCAAGCATATACTCTTTCATCAAAGGCAGGGACAACCATTTCTGCAGGAATCCAGGATCAACCAAACCGTTTGATCGCACGATTGCTACGTGCTGGTTGACTCTTGCGGGCAGTACCGCTTCTGGGGCTATTGCAGCTCGCAGAATCGAATCTCCGGTGATGTTTATCAGGACATCGCCGGCCTCAACAGCTACGCCGCGGAGCGACCAGGCTGCTTCCTGACTTAAGAAGACCAGCCCTTCCGATTTGAACTCATGGTCGTGAATATTCTGACTACGAATTAACGCCGGACCCAATGCCACATAAACGGAACTTCCGCCTCGCGGCGTAGCACCACTACCAATCTTCGAGGTAACCTCGGCCAGTGTTGCTGCGCTCCAGGAGGCAGGCAGCTCAATCCCCAATCCAGGCAAAGCTGTCATGACAGCGCCTCCAGTCTCCGCCGGACTTCGCCTTCAAGCACCCGACCATGCTCGAACTCGGAGAACAGTTCGTTGGTGAGACGTTCGATCTTCTTGGTGATTGGTTCGTCGTCAGCCTCGGCCTCGGCAACACCGACGTAGCGCCCTGGGGTGAGCACGAAGTCGTTATTAGCAATCTCCTCTAGCGACGCCGCCTTTGCGAAGCCAAGCACATCCTCGTACCCACCGTCGTGGTTGCGCCAGGCGTGGTAGGTATCGGCGATCTTCGCAATGTCGTCGTCGGTGAGCACGCGCCGGCTGCGAGACTCCATCGTGCCAAGCTTGCCGGCATCAATGAACAACACCTCGTCACGCCGCCCGCGATGCCCATTGCCGTCTCGACCCTTGGAGACGAACCACAGCGAGACAGCGATGCCGGTATTGAAGAACAACTTGTCGGGCATCGCCACGATACAGTCCACCAAACCGGCCTCGACGAGCTTGCTGCGAATCTCACCCTCACCGCCAGTCTTCGACGACAGTGATCCGTTAGCCAGCACGAAGCCCGCCGTTCCGCGCGGGCTAAGGTGGTAAATGAAGTGCTGCACCCATGCAAAGTTGGCATTGCCTTTGGGCGGCGTGCCATACTTCCAGCGCGGATCATCGGCCAGCTTGGCATCCCACCAGTCAGAAACGTTGAACGGCGGGTTGGCGATCACGAAGTCGGCCCGTAGATCCGGGTGCAGGTCATCCGTGAAGGAGTCCGCAGAACGAGGCCCCATATCGGCTTCTATCCCACGAAGTGCGAGATTCATCTTTGCAAGCTTCCAGGTCGTGTCTGTGAACTCCTGCCCATAAACAGAAATATCGGTGCGTTTGCCTCCGTGGGCTTTCACAAACTCGGCCGACTGTACAAACATTCCGCCCGACCCTGCGGCCGGGTCATATACTCGTCCGTGAAAGGGTTCGAGCATCTCGACCAGCGTCTTCACCACGGAACGCGGAGTGTAGAAGGCTCCAGCTTCCTTCCCAGCCTCTTTACCAGCGAACTGGCCGAGGAAGTACTCGTAGACCCGGCCAAGGACGTCATCTGCGCCGTGGTCATCTGCCTCAGTGAAGCCGATGGAGCCAATTAGGTCGACTAACCCACCCAGGCGCCCTTTATCTAGGCCTTCACGGCCATAGTTCCTAGGGAGCACACCACGCAGCGATGGGTTCTCCTCCTCAATGAGATCCATTGCCCGGTCGATTTGCTGACCAATCTCGGGCTGCTTAGCCCTCGACTGGATGTACCCCCAACGTGCCCGCTCCGGCACCCAGAATATGTTGTATCTGGTGTACTCATCCCTTTCTTCAAGGAACGAAGCGACACGCTCAGGCTTGATACCTTCGGCAGCCAACTCGGCTTCAAGCGTCTTACGCCGTTCCTCGAAACGATCGGAAATGTATTTGAGAAACACCAATCCCAGCACAACGTGCTTATACTCACTTGGCTCTTGGTTACCCCGCAGTTTGTCGGCGGCCTCCCAAAGAGTCTGCTCCAGTGTCTTCTGTGGTTTCAGCTTTGCTGCTTTTGCCATCTACTGTGATCTCCTCCGCGCCACCGGCGTGCATGTTATTGTTGTGCTCTCGCGGCGTGTCCTACCTTACCTACACCCACCGACACTGATAGAGTGCCGCGCCGATAGAATGGCCAACGAGGACTAGCAGCAGTGAACTCCCGGGAGTCAGTCACTAATTGTGGATTACTTGGATTCCCTTGTAATAGATCATTCCCTGGAAGAGGAAACACCGCACTTGAATTACCTGAGGCCACTTGTCGCGACAATATGAGGTAGGAAGTGGTAAAGCGTAAAAGGTCTATGATCTGTGGAGTGGTAGCATTTTTGCGAGAACACCTCAGAACCCCATAGATCTCCGGGGAGGCGCGCATGCGGCGGCAAAGCTGATCTGGCAGCCAGCGACCTAAGCCAAAGCCAATCAGTTCCCCATACTCGTCGACCGCAACAGACTGGATTGCCATCTTGGGCGAGACTTGCCGGTAGACATCGCAATACCTACTCGACGTTGAAGGAGACTCGAGGAACGAGAATAGGCCAGGCATGTTCATCACTCCAACCACAGGTGTATATCCTCAACTCCGGACGAGTGCCGGGCGTGCAACGAGCTCTCATCGGCCTGAAACCAAATGTCTTTCGGCCCTAATTCATGTGCTTTGCGCACGCTATGGCTGCCCGCACCGATTTAGCCATGGTCAAAACCCTGGATCAATAGTTTGCGCTAGACACGGACAACGGTAGCAATGCCACACGCTCAGCCGAGCGCACAGCCGTTGCATGCGATACATCAAGTAGCAGCGAAGCTACGTGGACCGAACCATGACGTTCGTACTCCTACACAGCGACACAACCTGCTCGGGCCCCTCCCTCACGGACCGCACTTCCACAACAGCAAAGCCTTCAGTCACAAATTCGGCAGGTTGGTCTTCGCTCATTTCAAGGGCACCAAAAAGTACACCATCAGGTTGCTAACGGCACCCATCACTGCATACCGCACCTGGCAAACTTACGCGGAAGAGGAATAAAACGCCGCGACGCCTGGGTAGTCACACAGAGTGCTTTTGCTACTCGTTGGCTCTAGATCACCGAAAGTCACCTCAGGCGGACAGGATCGCAGACAGGGCCCATCTAGGCTCAACCTGCCTAATGGAACGAATGAGAAAAACGACTGCAGCGAACATCATCTGGTGGACCTACGGGGACTGTTTTCGAAACTTGCCCCGCGGCTCCGACGTGCGCTGATGGTCGTCAGGAAGGTTCGGCGCCGCCCGAACGGGGGCACGGCGCGCTGGCGCCGCGAGTCTCACCAGGTTGTCCAGTTGAGCGAGCGGCAACTTGCCGCGGCTGAGGCTCGCTACACGGAGGGGGCCAAGCTCCGGGACCTCGCACCGGAGCTTGGCGTTAGCCGAGTCCGACTCGCCGACCTGCTCCGTCAACGAGGCGTACGAATCCGCAATGCCTCTCCGACACCCGACGAGGTCACGGAGATGGTGCGCCGCTACGAGTCCGGGGAGTCGTTGGAGCAAATTGGAGAGCGTCTCGGGTTCAACGGCGGCACCGTGCGAAATCGCTTGGTTGCCTGTGGCGTAGCGATGCGCGACTCGCACGGCCGCGCCCGGTAGGACGCCGAACTTTTCAGAGGGGAAGGGCGCTTGAGAGCCCCTCGATCAGTTGGCGGGTCACCTCAGCCATTTCGGCCGTGGTACCAGTGACGACTCCTGCCGCGATGGGTGCCAGCAGCCCCTTCAGGAACGTCGTCGCCCGCTTCACAACACTCTTCTCGGGCTCCGGCTTCACAACCTCACCAAGAATCACATCGGCATTGTCCCGAGCGTCCGCCCTATCGTCCTCATCGAGCGGCAGGCTCGGAAGCTCGTTCAGCAGCGTGGACACAATCTGGGCGAGTTGCTCGTACCCCTGCGCGACCTCTTCCGTCCGCTCCTGCGTCTGCGTTACGTGGTCCGCATCCCAGGCGAGCTGTGCGTGATCCCCGTTGACTGTCACGATCGGCGCGTTGTAGTTGTTGACGGTAGTCGAGTGAGACCCAGTGCCACGTGGCCGGTCGGCCTCCAACGGGACTCTGACTGGGTTGCGCGCGAACTCTCGTTCGATTTCCTTGGTCATCTTTCGAATCCCTTGCTTGTTGATCCTAAAACCATTCGTCATGGACGGCCCCTCTACCCGGTCTGTACGTTCAGGAACCAAGATCGCATCCCGGTCCGACAACTACGGTGACTCTCGCGCTACCGATGCCCTGCAAGGTCTTCCCAGCGCGCGGAACTCGCGCTAGATTAGTGGTGGCGATCTCCATCAGCTTGTCCCGTCGCTGGACGCGATGGGACGGCTAGCCTCTCGACTGGCCGATCCTCTTCATCCTTGTCGCCGAAGACTTGGGGAGGACTGTCGCCGTGCTTCGCCTGATATGGACCGCCAGCGTCCACGTGAGAATCATCACGCGTCGGTATATGCCGACGAACATCGCGCTCGACGGGCTCCGCTCGCGCCGCGGCCTCAAGTGGGGCATCCCAGCGATGCTCCTCGCGATCCCCTATCTCTACACCGCCTCGCTCCTCACGGCGCTGATCGACAGCGGAGCGCCCCGATGGCTCTTCGCCTTCACGGTCATCTTGATTTGGGACGCCTTCAAGTTCATCGCCATGGGGCCGGTAAGCCTCGTAGCGCTGCTCCACGTGCGCGCTGCCGAGTCCCGCCAGCACCGAGCGCTCCGGCGCCCTGTAGGCCCACTCACCCACCTGTAGAACACGTTCCATCGAGCCACCAGCCTGTCGGTCACTTTAGGTACGGCAAGAGGGACACAACCTTTCGGCTGCCGTCCTCTTCCGGATGTTCGTTCGCACCGATTCCCGGCGCTCGTGCGGTCGCAACTTCGAACAGCGAATCAGGCACACACGACTCCTCGACGAGGACCGGAACTTCGATGCCATCTTCATCGAGCAGCGCCACTGCTCGCGGCATGAGAGACGGCTGTTCCAAGATCTTCACACGACCAGGTTCCTCCCGGCGCCAGCCGCGGGACGACAAGACCATCATGGCGTTGCGATACGACACATCTGACAGGCAGCCCAGCTGCCTCGCTCGATACAAAAGTGCTTGAAGGCTTACCCCCCACTCTTCTTTCAAGCGAGCGAGTCTTCCCCATGCATCCTTGCCCATCGAGGCAGGCAAGAGTGGGAGGAGCTGATTTCGCGGCATGAGAAGTTCCGCAGCAAATCGATTAGCTTGGTCTTCAATCACACGCCCTCCGGGTTCTGAATCCGTGTGCATCACCAAGTGTCCCAGTTCATGAGCAACGTCGAATCGCTGTCGGTAGTAGTCACGCTTAATCGGATTCAGAACGACCACAGGCCGCACCTTCGATTCGAACGAATACGCGTCAACAGTCGAAGCCTGAGGTGGACTGAAGACGACCAAGACGCCGTGAGTTTCAAGAATCCTGACGAGATGCCCGACTGGTCCGTCACCCAGCTCCCACGTCTCCCTCAAGGAGCGAGCCGCATCCTCGGGGGTGGCGGCAGAATCTTGATCCAGGTACACGGGAAGTGACGGCACGTCGACCGCTGGAAACTCGACATGCTTCTCAAGGGCGATCGAAATCTCCAGCGCGATCTTGCCGTATGCCGCAGCTTGATCCCTGGCAAGCTGCGTTGTGGATCGGAGGGACCGAAAGTGAGGGGTAGAAAGCGCAGCTACATCGCTTCCGCCAGCGGTAAAGAACTCTGGCGCAACGCCCAGCCCCATTGACAGCTGTCCGACAGTTTCAGCTGAAGGGCGCTTCCTTCCGGACTCCCATGCTGTAACGGCAGCTGGACTCTTTGCGATCATGCCTGCCAACTCCGTCTTTCGGAGACCGGCAAGCTGCCGCGCTGTCGTCAGACGCGCACCATCAAAAAACTTCGCGACAGTGGCAAGTCGATCTCCCCTGCTCACTGATTCCCTCCGACCGTGTTGTTGACCTGCGACGCGGCTGGGCGGCGAAGCTTGACAGGAGCGTCAGGAACCTCGTCGGGCTGGACGAACGCATGTTCAGCCGCATCACCGCGAGCCCCGCCTGGGGCCTGTCCGGCGAGGAGATCCATGGTCCAATACCACGCAGACGTGCCGTCTGGATTCCATCGCGACTGTCCAAGAACAAGCTCTCGGCCATATGTAACAAGATCGAGCGAATACCCAACAACAAAGGTATCGACATCGAAGGGGTCCCCGTTCCAAACGAAGAGTTCGTCACTGTCTACATTTCCCGCGTAGTCATCGAACAAAGATGGACTCTCTTCGCTCTTGCCGAACTGACGCGCGACCAACTGCTTTGTAGGACTTTTACCTGTCCACTCAATGGCATCGATTCCACCTGAGCGCGCAGAGGCAAGAAGCCAGCGAACGCGTCCGAAACGCCAACCAGCACTACCGTTCAAGTCCGACCTTGAGACGATGCCAGCGGCAATCCTAGGAAGAGTGGCAACTTCATCGGAGGTCAGCTCTGCATACAGCAGATCGAGCCCAGAGTCCTCCGTCTGATCAGGATCCACCGCGTACTTACCACAGGAGAACACTCGATCCAGCCGATCCGCAAACAGGGCAAGGAGGCCGACACCTGCGCAAGTCGCGTTGTACCCAGCAGATTCCGAAAAGTCCTCCACCAATCGACTGGCGGCCGAACGGTAGGCCCAAGCGATCCCGGCGAGAACCCCGGTCTCTCCAAGCTGGTTGCAGAGCTGCTCCTGACTCATCATGGCACGAGCATACACCATCCGCAGTAGACTCCGCGTGAAACTGAACCACATGAGTGCCCGCGCGACCCAGACTGCACCACACTTCGCCCGGGGGCTACGGTCCCGACACGCGCAAGCTGCACAACCCCTCGCTTCAGCGCGAAGGTCTCTTCCCAGCTCCCCGGTCACAAGAATCGTCCCGATGACGGTGCCGCAGTCTGTACTTTCTCCATCGGCATGCTGCTGGCCGCAAGCCTGCGGACGGCGTCGAGCGCTGCCTGAGCTCTGGCTGCGTCGATCTTCTGCCCAATGGTCTCGGCCTGGGTGCCGATCGCTGCCTCAGTAATTACCTGGTACCGATCTCGGTAGGCGGCCACCACCCGGGCAGAATGTCTCCAGGTCGCCAGCTTTTCGACGTCCGTGGGCCGTGGTCCCAGCTCCGCGGTCCATGGCGCGGCTCCAGCGAGTGCATTATCGAGGACAGCGTCGGCGCGGGCTTCGATGAGGTCGCGGCGTTCGTTGAGGGCCTGGCGCATCTCGTCGCTCATACTGCCGGTGGCTTCCGGGATGAGACCAGCAATCAGCCGTGGGGTCTTGCGGGTGCGTCCTGATCCTGCTGGGCGTGCGGTGGCCATGGCGACGCGGTGGTGGAGGACGGCTGCGACGTCGTCGGCGTTGTCGAGCCGTCGCGCACGCACCAGTTTCGGGAGAAGAACGTCGACGTCGTGATGGTTCGCTTCCGCCCTGCGCAGTTCTGCGGTGAGTGGCCCGAAGGCGTCGGAGGCGAGCACGTCGGCTGCCTGGGTATCGGTGAGGCCGGAGTTCTGGATGAGCGTGGCCCAGCGGTCATGTTGGGCGGCCGCGGCGATGGTCTCGTATTCGGCAGCCAGCTGAGCAATCGAGCCCCAGGTCTCCTGCTCGGCTGCGATCGTCTCATGGGCCGACAGTTCTGCGCCCGCGTGCTGAAGGACGCCGTACAGGACGCTGCGGCCGGTAGCGGCCTGGTTGTCGCCGGGGTGCGGAATGTCGTGGGCTGTATCGGGTTGGTCGACGGCGACGTAGGCGACGTTCGCGTCCCGTCCGCGGGTCATGGCGACGTACAGGTTCTCCCGGGTCATCGCCGAATCGACGAGGACGTGGGCGGTGTCGGTGGTGATGCCTTGCGCCCGGTATGAGGTGACCGCGTACCCGAGTTCCACGTGCTCAGCGACGTAGTCCGCGGGGACGATGACCGTCGCACCCCACTTTGCTCCGGCGCGTTGGAGGGCGATGGAGCCATCGTCACGGACGTCCATCACGTTCCAACGGTCACCGTTGCGCACCCATCCCCGCCCGGCCCGCAGGCGTCGATCGTTGCGTCGGGTGATGACGACATCGCCAGTGGCGGCGCGCGTCCCGTCGTGGAGGTCGACTTCCCTTGGGCCCCGGACGGCCCCATCGAGGATGAGGTCGGTGCGGGCTCGCGTGTTCAAGGCGGTGACCGACTCGTTGGAGTCCGACACCAAGACAGTGGCTTTGCCTGCCAGCAGGTCGGCGCGCCAGGCGGTGTAGGCGGAGTCGATCATCTCCTCGGTCTCTCCATCGTGGATGCGGCCGTGAGCATCGTAGCTGTCGATGACATCAGTGCGTCCATGCCGCAAATCGAGGGATGCTGTCTTCTCCCACGCGTGGGTGAAGCGATGGACGTCCACCAGCTCCGGGGCGTCGCCTCGGTCGTGGACCAGCAGCCCGAATGAACCGCCCGCATCGACAGCCTGGAGCTGCGCGTGGTCGCCGACCAGCAGCAACTTCGCGCCTTCTTCGGCCGCGAGGCGGGTGATGCGGTCAAGGGAGAGCGTGCCTGCAAGCGACGCTTCGTCCACGATGACGAGTTGCCCGGCGTTGAACGTGGCGCCCGTGGTCTGGTGGCTCTGCCACCATTTCGCCGTGTTCTCCGTCGCGATCCCCAGATCCTCCGCCAGAACCCGGGCGGCACCCGCCGACGGCGCCAGCCCAACGACGGAGCCCGCACCGTGCTCGGTCTCCCAGGCTCGACGCAAGGCGTTCATCGCAGTGGTCTTCCCAGCACCCGCGGGACCGACCAGCACGTCCAAGACACGGCCAGACACTGCGATCCGTACGAGCGCGTCGGATTGGTCCTCGCCCAGCACGCGTCCATCGGAGTCAGGACGCCTGGCGATGCGTTCCATCGTCCTCAGACCGACTGTCGGGCCGGTGGTGTCATGACTGCGCTCCAAAAGCCGGTCCTCGGCGTCGAGGAGCTGGTGGGAGGAGTAGATAGTGGAGTTCTTCGGCCGGAAGACCGAGGTCGCGTCCGGGCGGCGAAACGCTGCGGGGCTGGAGGCCAGTTCGAACGGCGTCAACCGGAGCGACACCGCTTCGGCGGCGTCCACGACCAGTGCGACGATGGCTTCGCGGTCCTGGGTGGTGGCGAACCGGTAGTCCATGGTCTGGCGGGCTGCTTCGGCGGTGAGATTCCAACGCCGCCACGTTGAGCGCTTCTCACCGACCGCCGCCACGACATTCTCACCAAGGGCGCGAACAACGTCGAGCGATATGTCGTCGGCCCTCAGCAACAGCGGCTGCTCGTTGGCTACAACCCTGCGTGCCCACCCGGTTGCATCCTGACCCAGCACAGCAGTGGCGCGGTTGCGCCAGGCTGCGGTGAGGTCGGCCAGGGAGTGCACCGTCTTCTCGGGCCGAGTGGAGAGTGTTGCTTGGGCGCGCAACTTCATGATCGTCGCAGCCGACGGACGCCGCCCGTGCCCGGCCACGTACGTGTCGATCAGCCGGTCGGTTACCTCGTCGATGTGGCGTGCACGGGTCGAGAACTCCGCAACCAGCTCTTCGGGAACTTCTGTGATCGCCCATGCCGGGTTGCGGTCCCGACCGCGGGCCCGTGCCTCCCACTCAACCCCGAGCATCCGTGTCAGGTGGTCGGCGAAGACGGCCTCGTGCAACTCCGAGAGCGCGACGGTCGCGCCGTGCATCGGGCGACTGTCCAGAGACCTCCACTTGCCATCCAGCACGGTCTGGACCTTGTTGCTGATCACCACGTGCGTATGCAGGTGCGGGTCTCCAGCACGGGAGTCGTAGTGGTCGTAGGCGGTGGCAATGAGTCCCCGAACGTCGACCTGGGCGACCGCGCCGTCGCCTGCGGTCGTGCCGGTGCGGGTGGCGGCGACCTCGCGCTCCATGAAGGCGATCATGTCGGCAACGGCGTCATGGTGGGCTTGGGCGATGAGGGATTGCGTGCCTGCGTCAGCGACGGCCCACAGCACGCTGGCGGATTTCGGGATTGAGAACGTGAAGTCGAATCCTGCAACGGCCCTCCGCGTCCCGCGCTCGGCCTCTTCGGCCTCGATTGCAGCGATTGCGCGGGCACGCGCGGCCGGGTCAAGGTGCTGGTCGAGGGTTGCAGTGCGCTCCTCGATACGTTGCGTGACCGTCTTGTAGACCGGATACGCCCGGCCGAGCGGCGCGCCCGTCACGGGCTCGCGGCCCATCCCCACCAAGAGCTGGAGCTGGGCTTCGCTGACTTCGTCGCCCGAGGTGACCTGGCCGGTCCCGAGCGCTGGGAGGCCGCTGCCCATCCACCGGCCAGGAGGAGTGCCCTCCGCGTTGTAGTAGCGGGTCAGTGGCGTCGACAGTGACCGGTTCCCGTCCCCGGCGGCGACGGTGCGCAGGAGGTACTTGTAGCCGTCCCCGGCCGACATCACCCGCATCGAGACCGTCACGCCCGTTCACCTTCCCTGTGTCAGGAAGGAGGTGAACTACCCGGTCCACCGGGGCCTCGATCTGCCAGAGGCGTGGCGGCTCGAATGGAGGCTCAGAAGGTGGGGCTGGCGGCCAACTGTTCGAGGTCTGCGAGGACGCCTTTGAGGACCTGCTGGGCGATCCTGGCTGTCTCGATCCGGGGTGCGAAGCCCTCTTTGAGCTGCTGTCTGGGGTGGATGTAGTTGCGGAAGTTCCGGACTTGGTCGGCGTGCTTGGCGACATCCTCGCTCAGGACACCACACGCCCGCGCGACGGCGATCAACTCCGACAGGCTCCACTGATCCAATGGCTTCGTCTTGCCCTTCAGCATGGGCGCCGCAGGGGACCTGAGGAACTCGGTTCGGTGACCCATCGCAACTTCGGAAAGCAGTCCCTCGACCGTGCTGCCGACGAGAAAGATGACCGCCAACGGCGCGTCGGCGTCCAGTGCTCGGTCGATCTCGCCCATCCTGTCGGCGATGACCTGCCCAGCGGTGAGTTCGGATGGGAGCGCATCAAGGTTGAGGGTGCCAAGGTCCTTGTTGAGGAATGCAACGTCGTCAGCGGAGAGTGCCGGAATGCTGGCTGACTGGAAGACAGCGGTGGCGGTGTCGATCACATCTTGCTCGTAGGCGGTCGGCGTCTTCTCGTCGCGGCGTGCGATGAATCGCCAGTGATCCAGAAGATCCAAGTTGAGCTGTGCGACGACCTCGGAGGGCTCCTTGGCCCAGATCTGGCGGAGCACAGCGGCCTTCGAGCCTTGGTATCTGTCGTAAGGATCGACGCCAATCCACGGCTCTACGAACGAGGCGAAGCTCGCGTTGCTGAAGTCCATGACGTAGCCACTCGGCATCCCGAAGAGGTCTTCGAGCATGGACTTCACCGTGTTGTCGAATGTTGTGTGCGCCATCGGGGTCACTCCTGGTCGATGGCGACGACGGTGTCGTAGAGGCCGTAGTGGCGTAGTCCCTTGTGGGATTCGATGCCGGTGTAGGACAGGGAGGAGTCTTCGTAGCGGCGGAAGGCGAAGACGGCCTGGTTCATGTGGGTGGCGTTGAAGACTCCGAGGTTGACCAGCAGGTTGAAGTCGGCCACGGTCAGGCCGGTGACGGCCTTGAACAGGTCGGGCTCCAGCTTGGTGATGACGTCTTGGAGGGTGTTCTCCCGGAAGTCGGTCAGGTACATGAACGCGGGGATGCGGGTCGCGAACTTGACCAGTTTCTCCTGGATCTGCTTCCGCTTGGACTTGTACTCCTTCTCCTCGTCGGAGAGTTCCTTCTTCTCCTTCGGGGTCAAGTCCTCACCGCGATCCTTCTTGGTGGCCTTGACCTGCTCGGACTTGTTGACCACGGTCTCGAAGATCGCCGACCCCAGGGCCCGGAAGCCTTCGATGTTCATGACGGCGTTCATAGCGTCCTCGTTGCCCATGATCCGGCGCAGCGTGTCGTTGTCGACGTTGACGAGGATCGCGGACTCCCACTTGCGGGCCAGCAGGGTCGCGGAGGTGCCGGACATGGCGATGTCGAGGATGCCGCCCGCATCGACCTGCGTCATGTTCGACCCGTCGTAGGCCAGCACCGGCAGGAACTTCACCAGCTCCTCGACCGCGTGCTCAGGGTTGGGGGCTTCTGGGGACAGGCCGATTCCGTAGTCGGAGATCTGGCGCAGCGCCCGGGTAGGCGCGAAGTCAAAGACGAAGCAGGCGGGCTTGAGGATCAGCTCCTCGCTCGGGTCGTCCCCGTCGGGGTTCTTGATCGACCACGGGGACTGGACCCGGAACGCCGCCTGGAAGTAGGTCTCGGGCGAGTTGAGGTTGCGCAGCATGAGAATCGAGGACCACTGCTTGACCGTCACCCCGGTCGTCAGCTTCCCGCACGACAGGGTGATCGTCTTCGTGTCGTGCCCATCCTTGATCGCCTCACGCACCGGCGGCAGCGCGTCCAGACCGATTCCTGCGTCGGGGCCTGCGACGGTGAGCACGGTGTAGTCGTGCCAGTACACGTTCTGCCGCTCGGCCAGCAGGTTCTCCATGGCCTGGCAGGCGGCGACGGTGGGCAGGAACCAGAACGAATGCTGAAGGTAGGGCAGCAGCCGGGCATCCGAGTACGGGAACGGCGGGCGGGTACCCATCCGCATCGCGTCGAGCTGGGTGGGCATGTGGGCGCCGCGAATGATGTCCAGCCACTTCTGCACATCCGACTTGTGCACGAACTCCGCCATCACCCCGGTACCAGCGGCCTCGAAGAACGCGTTGAGGTCGAACTCATCGAACTCGCCCTGGCTCGCCACCGAGATCAGCTCATCAGGCATCTGGTAGGTGAACAGCCGCATCTCCGGCAGCGCCCCGTACGGATTCCACTCACCCGGATGATCCAACGCGTACTGCTGTTTGGCGCGTTGCTCGTCGGTGTAGGTCCAGTTGAAGATCTGCTCCTCAATGAACTCGCCCGTCGCCAACGCCTTGAACGGGGTGCCCGACAGGTACAAGTAGGCGCGTGTCGTGATGGGCAGGAACTCGTCCTCGTCGTTGCCCAGCTCGTCGAGTTCCTCATCGAACGCGACCAGACCGTCGTGGTACTCGGCGGCCAGTTCCTTCTTGGCGACCTTCTCGTCCTCGCCCTCGAACAGTTCCTTGGCCGACTCCCGCCAGGCACCGAAGTGGTACTCATCGAAGATCACCAGATCCCACGGCGTGGTGTGGACCCACTCGTTCTTCGCCTTGATCAGCCCGGTCTTCTTGTCCCGCCCGAGCAGGTCCTGGAACGATCCGAAGTACACGAGCGGACGATCCCGGTCCATCTCGTCAGGGGTGCCGCCGGTGGCCTTGGACA